>ERZ1645185.2-NODE-2-length-152411-cov-7.472459_pt1 | contig 152411 bp, 128 predicted proteins | sample MGYA00575351_ERZ1645185 | MGnify/ENA primary metagenome ERZ1645185 (study PRJEB40838, sample SAMN11284767) | freshwater sediment metagenome | isolation source: river sediment | host: Sediment | place: India: Jana village, Kanpur | collected 2015-12-17 ... | reverse complement strand
CGTCCACCAGCAACCGCGCCAGCTCCCGGTGGCCGTGGAACTCGGCGAGTGACGCGACCTGCAACCACAAGTATGCCGGCCGCCACGCGTCCGCAACGCTCGCCACTCGCGGTGCTCGCGCCGTCAGCACGGAATGCTGCCCGATGCACCCATTCGGCGGCACCGGCGGCAATGGTGGGCGGGAGTGAGATCGCATGTCCACGCTACGTCCTGTAGCACGGCGGGGGAAGCGTGGACGGATTCGGCCCCGTACGAAGGGCCGAATCCGTCCATGGAGGGCCGAATACGGCTTTGCACTTTGGTGGGAGAGCCGCAGGGTGTGAGCGTCACTCACAAGGATATTTCGTGCGACTGATTCGAATGATTGCACTGCTTGCGCTTGCTGGCGCCAGCGGGTGCAGCAGTGCGGTAGACGTGCAGGGGCCCCCGGAAGGATTCGAGCGCCGGAATAACCAGATGTGTGTCGGCGTGGACGCAGCCGGTAACGTGGTGGCCTTCCCCCCGCTCTCCAACGGGACATGTCCGGCGGGTTTCGATCTTCGGACGTGGACATAACGGATGGCGAAGAATCCACGGTTGGCGTCGGTGTCGCTCATTCACTTTCCGCTGCCCTCTCACCGTTTTGCGAAGCTCGCAGCGCAAGCTGCCGAGTGTGCTGCTGACCGCGGCGCTATGAAGGAATTCTCAAGGTTGCTCTTCGCCAAGCAAGATTCCATCGGGCTAATCGGGTGGGGAGAATTCGCCTATCGTAGCGGCATTGCGGACTCAGCCGACTTCAAGACGTGTTTGCCGACAAAGAAGCAAGTAGTCGAGTCGCATCTGCAGCTGGCTCGAAATCTTGATGTTGATGCGACGCCAACCATTGTCGTGGATGGAACTCTTCATCGTGGAGCAATCTCTCCAGAGCGCCTCGATAGTATTTTCCGGAGGTTTGATAGGGGCAGGTAATTGACACTCGTAGTTCGGCAAACCACAGGGGGCCCACGTCCACGTCTAACGAGTATATGCGGAATGAGCAGCTTGTCAAAGTATCTGAGAACACTCGCTCTCGCTGCGCCTTTCTCTCATCGATCGATCGCTGTGTACGCGCAGCCGACACGACCGGAACGTGCCGTTACGTACTCCCACGAATTCACCAACGTTTCCAGCGTTCGTGTACTTGGTGACGGTCGCATGCTCGTGGCAGACCGTGGTGAAAAGCGGCTGGTCCTGCTGAGTACGCCCGACCATGACGGCGAGGTCGTCGGCAGAAATGGCGACGGACCGTTGGAATACCAGGTGCCCAATCGGTTGCTGGCCATGGGCGTCGACTCCACGCTAATGATCGACGCGCAGACGGGAAGATGGATTTTATTGGTCGGAGGCAAGCTTGCTGGTGCACCCAATCTTACGGAAACGTTGATCAAGGAAGTCACGACCTTCCCGCTCGTGGGCTGGAGCGCGAGGTTCGGCCTGTACTGGTCGGCGGGACTTCCGCCGTCGGATCGATCGCGTCGAGTGCTGGCACCGGGCATGATCGAGGAGGCTGATAGCACAGTGCTGCTGCGCCGCATGCCCCGCGCCACGTATGCGGACACGCTCGCTCGCCTCAAGGGACCGTTCGGTGGGCGCAGCATGGTCCCGCGAATCGTTTTGGGGGTAAAGTCCGTGTATATGTTGAATGGACTCTTGCGAACGCCCGATCAGGTCGCCTTCTGTGACGATGGCTGGGTCGCGGTCCTTCGTGCAGATACTCCGCGCGTGGACTGGATCGATCCGAACAGGCAATTGCGAACTGGCAGCCGACTTCCGGCCACGCCACGCGCCATCACTGCGCGCGACAAACAGCAGGCCATCGCGGATTTCATGGGCGAACGGGTCGCCCCGTATTTCAAGCCCGAGGAGTTTCCGGCGTGGCCGACGACGGTGCCGGCATACGCCTCCACCGGAATCGTGTGCGACCTACATAGGCATGTGCTGTTGCCACGATTCGGAGCCGTCGGAACACCGCAACTCATTGACCGCGTGGATCGCGCCGGGCGCGTGGTCCGCACCTACGCGTTGCCACGTGGCTCCATGCTCATGACGGCTACCCGAACGGCGATGGTGGTGGTCGCACGCGATGCCGACGATGTGCAGCGCATTCAGCTCTACCTGCTGTGAGACCCGATCATCGAATCCTCCATTGTGCGTGGACTGCATCTCTCGCCTGTCTGGCAGCCATTGCTGCGTGCGGATCTGGCGACGCGTCTGCCTCGCGTTCCGGTGTAGTCAAAGACTCCGCCGGTGTGCGCCTCGTGACCTTCGATTCGCTGCCGCGCGGTCAGGGGCCGGTGCGCATCGGTGAGAAGCCTTGGCTCACGCTCGGTGGTTTGCACGACAACGACAGTCTCGAACTCGACGAGCGCGGTCTGCATCTCACGGCCACCGAGTTGGCATCGGGAGTGCTCGTGGTCGGCGATCACCAGCGGCTCAAGTTCTTCGATCCACGCGGGCAGCTGCAGCGTATCGTCGGCCGAGCCGGCCACGGTCCCGGCGAGTTCTCGAGCATTCGCGACTTGTGCCCGCAGCGAGATTCGACGTTGATCGTCATCGACGACGATGGGCGGATTTCGCACTGGTCGTCGGATGGCGATCACCTGCGCACGCATGAGCGCCTCGGCTTCATTCCACTGCGGGGCTGCACACCGGACGGCAAGCTCCTTGTGCAAGCCAGTGAAGCAGGTGAACCCGCCTTCGATCCGCAGGTCAGACGTCGGTTGAAGACAGTACTCTCCCGGCCCGATGGAACCTTGGTTGCGGAGCTTGGCCGAATGCCAGCGCCGGAGTACTTCGGGCAGATCTTCTTCGAGCCGGGTTACGCGGTCAGTGAGACCGGTGTGCTCGTCGGTGATTCCCGCACGTTTGTCCTCACCGAGCACGATCTGACAACCGGAGCCAGCACGAAGCGGTGGCAGCTTCGCCATGCGTTGCGCGAGCTCTCCTCGGCCCTGTGGGACTCTCTGGTGGACATCAGCGTGCCACGCAATGCGACAGCCGCGACCGCGGCGCGCATACGAAGCAGCCGCGAGCGGCTCGGCAATCCTGGCGTGCTGCCCGGGTTTCACCGCCTGCATGTAGATGGCGACGGAGGCATATGGCTGAGCCGCTACTTCGACAGCAGGCGCTGGCTGGTGATCGACAGTGGTGGCCGGCGGCTATCCGAACTCATTCTTCCGGTCGACAGCACCGCACGCCCCGACCTCGCTGGATTCACGAGACGCGGTCCCATCGTGAAGTACACCGATAGCGACGGGGCGCGTGTCCTGAGTTTCCATGACCGCTTTCGTCCTGTCCGTTGATCATCGGCATTGACAGGGGTACACCGGACGTGAGAATTCGCCGGGTGTTCCATAACCTCACGCAACCATGATGAATTGGGACGAAATCGGGCAACGCCTGCGCTCGGGAGTTGCTGTGTGTCTCGCGGCGGGTATCATCAGCCGCACTCCGCTTGCGCTGGGCGCCCAGCCGTCGATCAGCGCGCCCCGGTGGGAGCTGTCGGCCACGCCGGTCACCGTTATCGCCGACGACGGTTCCGACGCCGCGCAATGGCGACGGCTTGTCGGCGCGGTGCGGCTGCCCAACGGCGATGTGCTGGTGGGCGACATGGGCACCGGGGTACATCGCTTCGCGCCGGGAGGTCGGTTTATCCGACTCGAGCTGCGTCGTGGCCATGGACCGCTCGAACTCCCCGACGTTTACGGGCTTTGGCCGTTGGGAGCGGGCGCAGTGGCCTCGTCCGCGAACGAGTACGTCACGCTGGGTGTGCCCGCACCGGCGAAGATGGGCTTCAGTGCCGGTGGTGGCCCGCCTAGCGGATCCATCGACGCCGTCTTCGTCGACGGGAGCCTCCTGCAGCTTCGCACCAAGTGGTTCGAGCTGGCGCCGCCCACACGCCTGGTGCGCGACAGTACCACCCTCGTGGTTCGCAATGTTCGCGGTGGGGTGGACACCGTGGCGCGCGTTCCGAACGCTACGGGGCTCGTGCTCTCGTCCGCGGCGCTCACCCGCGGCATTGGCTATGGTGTCGTGGATGGCGCACCGCAGCTGGCCGTTACTGGCCGCGATTCGGTGGTGTGGTTTGGCTCGACAGACAGCGATGTGTTGCAGCGCGTGCGTGTTCGCGACGGCGTGGCGGAACCCCCTCAGCGGGTCTCGCTCGCGTTGCCGGCGCCGGTGTGGAGCGAGCTGCGCCGCGCTGCGTGGGCAGCGTTCGCGGTAGACAGCGCACAGCGCGCGGACGCCAAGGTAATCGCCGAGTCCGTGTGGAAGCGTGAGTGGTTGCCAACGCAGGCCCCGCGATTCCGCTCGCTCGTGAGCGATATGCGCGGCGGGGTGTGGGTGGAGCGCTATCCCGAGCGCCCCGACACACCAAGTGTGTGGTTGGCGCTGAATGCCGCCGGCCGCGCGGTGGGTCAGGTGACGCTGCCACGCGTCGGCCGCGTGCTGCATATCGAAGTCGCGCACATCGTGGTAGGTGAACGCGACGAGAACGACGTGCAGCGCGTGGCCGTGTACGCACTGAGGCGGAAGTGAGGCGGATGCGTATGCGTATGCGTATGCCTCCGCTTCTGCGGGTGCGTGGTGCGATCGCCGACGCAATCTGGCGTTTCAGTGCGTCAGCGATTGTGCTGCTGGCCGCGCTCTGCCTCGGCGATATTTCGACGCTCTCGGCGCAGCCGCAACCGCAGCGCTTTCCCGACGACTTCGACCAGCTCTTTGCGGCCGTGGAGCTCGGGCCCGACCGTGTGCTGCTCACCGAAAAGGGGGAGCAGCGGCCGTTTGTTGTCGAATGGCGCTCTGGAGCGCGGTCGAGTATCGGATCGGTCGGCAAGGGACCACGTGAATTTCTTGGTCCACGTCGACTGTACGCACTCACCGCGAACCATGTGGTCATCGAGGATCCCTACCGATACACATATTACCCGTGGGTTGATGGCCGGGTGCAGGAGGGGCTCAACCTTCGCGTCGTGCGTCAGGGGTACAGTCAGCAGATACTCGCGGGTGCCGACACCGTAGGGCGCTTCCTGTTCGCCTCGGCCCATCGGCTCGGGCGCACACCCGGGCTGCGGCATCGATACAACGCGAAGGAGCTCGTGGCGGTGATCGGTACTCGCGGACATGCTCGATTGGATACCGTCACGACACTCCGCGGCTCGTTCCGCGCTGAAACGAGCGTGTATCGCATGAACGTCGGGCGGCGACTTGAGTTTCAGCATTACTCCCTGTTGGTCACCGAGGAACAGGCGCTCCTGTTTCCAGACGGCTGGCTCGCGGTGCTTCGCAAAGAGCCGTACCGCGTCGAATGGCGTTCGCCGGATGGAGCGTGGCGTCGTGGCGCGGTCGTGTCGGACACCGTGATCCCGGTGACGCTTGAGGAGAAGCGTTATGCGCTCTTTCGTCATGCCAACGCGTTGCAGCGTTTGTCGTTCAAGGTCGAGGAGTTCCCGAACTGGCCGCCAACCATGCCGCCGTTCCCACTCGACGCGCTGCTGCCGCTCCCCGATGGTCGCCTCGCCGTGCGGCGCACCGCCACGGCCAAGGATCACACGGAGTGGATCGACATCTTCGATCGCACCGGAAAGCGTGTCGATCGGTGGCGGCTGCCACGCGATCATCAGCTGATCGGCATCGGTGCCCAGTGGCTCTACCTCACCAGCCGCGACGACGACGACCTGTACAGCCTGTGGCGAATGCGGTGGCCGTAAGGTTCGTGCGGCAGGGTCGCTGAATTCCGATGCGTTTCCTCGCGCCTCGTGGTATCATCTCGGTGTGGGCACTCGGCGACGCGAGTGGCCCGTGGTTGAATCAATGGCACAGTGAGGGGGCATGACACGTAAGTGGCGGGGAGGCGCGGTGCCGGGACGAAGTGCGCGAACGGCGGCGTGCTGCCTGCTGCTTGCCGTGGTCGGTACCGTTGCTGTCGGCTGTAACAGCGCCAAGGGCGACGCCGCGGCCGGGGACACGTCCGCCTCCGCGGCCGATTCGCTCGTGGCGGCTGCCAACGCGCCCGCCGACTCCGCGCCCGCGGTTGCCCTCCCGGTGGTCACCGAAGACGCGGCCGATGCCGACTTGGTCCTGCGCGTGGCCACCACCGGGCAGGTGCGCTCCGAGGCGGTGGTGCCGCTCAAGGCCGAGGTCGCCGGTACGGTGCTGCAGCTGCTGGTACGGCCGGGACAGAGCGTAGCCGCAGGACAGCCGCTGGTGAAGTTCGACCCATACCCCTTCGATCTCGCCACGCGCGAGGCGCAGGCGCGCGCCGACGAGGCGGAGCAGCGCTTCCTCGAGAGCTACGTACCGGAATCGCTCGTCACGAGCCGCGGCCCCACCCCCGAACAGCGCCGCGCCCTCATGAACAAGGCGGGGCTCACGGGAGCGCGGCTGCAGCTCGAACGCGCGCGCTACGAACTGACCCGCGCGCTCATCACGAGCCCGGTGGCCGGCGTCGTGCAGGTCATCAACGTGGCCACCGGTGAGAAGGTCGCTGCCGGACAGGCCATTGCCACCGTCGTGGATACACGCCGACTGGTGGTGGAGGCGCAGGTGCTCGAACACGACCTGCCGCTGGTGCGAGTGGGCGGCGAAGCACTGGTCACCAGTGCCGGCGCACCGGGCGAGCCGGTGCGCGGGCGCATTGAAGCCGTGCTCCCGCTGGTGGACAGCGTGGCCCGCGCCGGCCGCGCCGTGGTGCGCGTGGCGAGTGCAGGCGTGCTGCGCCCGGGCATGTATGCCGATGTGCAGCTGGAGGCCACCCGCCTCCGCAACCGGCGTCTGGTACCCACGCGCGCCGTGATCGAGCGCGATGGCCGCCCGCTGGTGTTTGTGGTGAAAGACGGGCGCGCGCAGTGGACGTACATCGTGCCGGGGCGCAGCAACGGTACCTTCACCGAAGTGCTCCCCGACAGCAGCAGTGGCGAAGTGCCCGTGCGCGCGGGCGACGCGGTCATTGTCGATGGTCACCTCACGCTCACACACGATGCGCCGGTGCGGGTGGTGCGCGACCGAGAGCGCAACGGCCAGACGAACAGCCCGTGAGTCTCGCCGCTGCCGCTGTACGCCGCCCGGTCGCCACCGTGTCGGCGGTGTTGGCCGTGCTGCTGCTCGGCGGCGTGTCGCTGTCGCGCCTACCGGTATCGCTACTCCCCGATGTGACGTTGCCGGTGCTCACCGTGCGCACCACGTACGCGGGGGCCGCGGCCACTGAGGTGTCGCGCTTCGTGGCCGAGCCCATCGAGCAGGCCATTGGCGCCACACCGGGGCTCGTGGAGCTGCGCAGTGTGAGCCGCAACGGGGAGGCCACCACTACCGCGCGCTTTGCGTGGGGCACCGACATGCGCGCTACGGTGCTCGCGGTGCGCGAGCGCCTCGATGCCTCGCGCAGCGCGCTGCCGGAAAAGACCGACCGCCCCACCTTGCTCACCAGCGATCCGGGGGAGCGACCCATTGCCGTGCTCGCCCTGACGTCGCGCGCGACCGGCAAGGCTGGTGAGGGCGGGGGGGACCTGCGCACCCTCGCGCGCACCGCCGCCGATGTACACGCGCGCCGCCTCGAACAGATCGAGGGCGTGGCGAGTGTCGCGGTGGCCGGCGCTCCGCGCGATGAAATCCGCGTGTCGCTCGATCCCGACCGGCTGCGCGCGCTCGGGCTCACCACCGCCGACGTGGCCGATGCCATATCGCAGCAGAACGTGACGGGTGCCGGCGGCACCATTCGCCGCGGACAGTTCCGTTTTGCGGTGCGTGCGCTCACCGAATTCCAGTCGCCAAGCGAACTGCTCGATACGCCCGTTGGCCCGCCAGAACGGCGATTGCTGCTGCGCGACGTGGGCTCAGTGCAGCTTGCCCTGTCCGAGCCTGACACGCGTACTCGGCTCGATGGCACCGATGCCATCGGCCTCGTGGTGTACAAGGACGCCGGCTCCAACACGGTGGCGGTAACCAGGCGGCTCACCACGCAGATTGCGCAACTGGAGCAGGAGTATCCCGGGCTCGCACTCACGGTGGTGGCTTCGCAAGCCGACTTCGTGGTGGATGCGCTCTCCAACCTGGGGCAGGAAATTGTGGCCGGCGGCATCATGTCGCTGCTGGTGATTCTGCTCTTTCTGCGCGATTGGCGCCTGTCGCTGGCCATCGGGCTCACGGTGCCGCTGTCGGTGCTCATGGCGCTCGTGGCGCTGCAGGCGCTGGGGGTGAGCATCAACGTGCTGTCGCTGGGCGGGCTGGCCCTCGGCACGGGCTTGCTGGTGGATACGGCCATCGTGGTGGCCGAAGCGGTGGGGCGACGACGCGACGAAGGGATGCCGCTGCGCGAGGCAGCGATCACGGGCACGAACGATGTGAGTGCGCCGCTCTTTGCGGGCACGCTCACCACGATGCTGGTGTTCGGGCCGATCGTGTTCGTGCAGGGATTGGCGGCGGCGCTCTTTCGCGATTTGAGCTTGAGTGTGGTGACGACGACGGCGGCGAGTCTACTGCTGGCGTTGACGCTGATGCCGGTGATGATCGTGGGGCGGAGAAAGTTTGCCGCGCGCGGGTGGGCGGGTACTGCGGGAGTTGGTGGGGCGGGAGTTGGTACTACGGGAGTTGGAGCGACGGGAGTTGGAACTACGGGAGTTGGAACGACGGGAGCGGGAACTACGGGTTCTTGGTTGACGGCGCTGGGGCAGAGGCTGGCGCACATGTACGAGCGAGGCATGGTTTGGTCGTTGGCGCACGCGCGGACGGTGTTTGCTTTGGCGGGGGTGGTGGTGATCGTCACGGCGGTGCTGGTGTGGCAGCTGCCGAAGGAGATTCTGCCGCGGGTGGACGATGGGGTGCTGGTGGCGCAGCTGTCGCTGCCGCAGGGCACGAGTCTCGACGCGACCACGGCGCAGGTGGCGCGCGTGGAGCAGGTGGCACGCACACTCGGTGCGCGTGATGTGTACGCGCGCGTGGGCAAGGCCACCGACGAAGAGATCCTCGCGGGCGCGGACCCGGGGTCGAGCGCCACGGCGCAGGTCATTGTACAGGTGCCGAACGGCGCGAAGGCGCCGGCGTTTGCGGCGAAGCTGCGCGAGGCGCTCCCGGATCTTGCTACGGGCGCGCTGTCGGTGGACCTCGCGGGGCAGTCGGAGTTCGGCGCACTCATCGGCCGCGAGGGGCGCCTGGTGCGCGTGGAACTCTCGGCGCCATCGGCGGCGCTGTCGCAGGCGTGGAGCGATTCGGTGCGGCGTGTCATGGCGCCGCTGCCGGGGTTGGCAGATGTGCGAGAGGCGTACGCGAGCACGCAACCGGTGGTAGAGCTGTCGTTGCAGCGTGACCGGTTGGCTGAGCGTGGCATCGCGCCACAGTTGGTGGTGAACGCGCTGCAGGGGGCATTGGGTGGGGTGGCCGCCAGCACACTGCGCGAGACCGACCGCCGCACGCCAATTGCGGTGCGCTACACGGACGTCGCCAACGAGAATCTCGATGCGGCGCTGCGCACCCCGCTGCGTGGCGTACCGCTGGCGCAACTCGTAACGGTGAAGGAAGTGCGCGCGCCGCTCGAGGTGGTGCGCGTGAATCAGCGGCCGGTCACGCTCGTGGAAGCACTGGTGGAGGAAGGCGGCACAGCGCGCGCCACGCAGGACGTGCAGCGCGCGCTGCAGGGCATGACCGTCCCGGCCGGAGTGATCTGGCAGGTGGGCGGCGCCGATACCGAACGGGCGCGCACGAGTAATGAACTGGTGTTGGTGGCGGTGCTCGCGGCGGCGCTGGTATTTCTCGTGCTCGCCGCCGAATTCGCGAGCTTCACCATTCCGCTGGTGGTGATGCTTACCGTGCCACTCGCTGGCGCCGGTGCGGTGATTTTCCTGTGGCTCACCGGGCAGTCGCTCAACGCGGTGAGTCTCATCGGCATCGTGGTGATGATCGGCATGGCCGACAACGAAGCGGTGGTGAAGCTCGATGCCATTCGTACGTTACGCGAACAGGGCGTGCCGCTGCACGACGCCATTCTGCAGGGCGGCGCCAAACGGCTGCGCGCCATCGCGATGACGAGCATCACCACCATCACCGGCGTGTTGCCGCTGGTGTTCGGCTGGGGTAGTGGCGGCGCACTCTATCAGCCGCTCGCGGCCGGCATCATCGGCGGCAGCATCTCGGCGTTGCTCGTCACCTTCTTCCTGCTCCCCACGGCGTATGCCGTGCTCGAAGGACGCCGCGGCGCCACGGTACGCGCGTTGCCGGAAGTACCCACCACCGAGCGCGCGGCGTGATTCGCGCCGCCGTGAACCGGCCGGCGGTCTTGTGGGCGCTGGCGGTGGCCCTGCTGCTGGCGGGAAGCATTGCCTTCACGAGACTGCCACTGGCCACGCGCACGGCCGTGGAGCTGCCGCGTCTCAACGTGAATGCCACCTGGTCCGGCGCGTCGCCCGAAGTGATGGAAGCGTACGTGACCGCGCCGCTCGAAGGGGCGGTGCAGGGCGTGCGCGGCGTGAAACGCGTGAACAGCACCAGTCGTGATGGCACGTCATCGCTCACGGTGGAACTCGAACCGCAGGCCGACGTGCAGATGGCACGGCTCGGCATACTCGAACGGCTCGAACTGTTGCGCAAGGAATTGCCGCCGGGGGTGACGCAGCCGAGTGTGTCCAACTTCGTGCCGGAGGGGCTCGAGGAAGCGCCTCTGCTGTCGCTCATCATCACCGGCCCGTACACGCCGGGCGCGTTGCAGCGCACGCTCAACGAAAGGGTGAAGCCGCGTCTCTCGAACGTGCCCGGTGTGGCCGGCGTCACGTCACGTGGTGGAACCACGTTCGGTGTGGCGGTGAGCTACGATGCCGCGCGATTGCGCCAGCTCGGTATCGCTCCCGAGCGATTGAACGAAGCCATCGCCTCGGCCCGCGTAGTCGCGTCGCTGGGCACTCTCACGCGCGGCACCCAGGTGAAGGCTGTGGTGCTGCGTGATCAGCCGGCGGCGCTCGATTCGCTGGCGCGGCTTCCGGTGGTGGCACCGGGCGGCCGCCGATTCATGCTCGGCGAGTTGGCGGTGGTTCGCGCCGAAGAAGACGCCCGCGGTCAGTTCTTCCGCATCAATGGACGTCCCGCGGTGGCACTCGACGTCACGCGCCAGCCGGGGGCCGATGCCATCGCCACGGCGGCTACGCTGCGCCGCGAAATCACCACACTCGGCGCGCAGCTGCCACCGGGCATGCGTCTGAACGTCGCGAGCGATGAAAGCGTTGCCCTGGCGGAGGAGCTGCAGGATCTCGCTCGCCGCGGCGGGCTGGCGATGTTCGCCGTGACGGTGGTGTTGCTGCTGATGCTGCGGCCGCGCCGCGCGGTGTGGGCGGTGATGGGCACCACGGCGGTGGCGGTCGCAGCCACGGCCCTCACGCTGTACCTGTTCGGGATCCCGGCCAACCTGCTCACGCTCGCGGGACTCGGGATGGGCGTGGGCATTCTGGTGCAGAACGCGATCGTGGTGGTGGAGCGGCTCGCGCTCGCACCGGACACGCCGCCGTCGCGCGCGGAGGTGGCGCGGCGTATGGCGCCGGCGGTGCTGGGGAGTACGCTCACCACGGCGGTGGTGCTGCTGCCGTTTCTCTATCTGCAGGGGAACACGCGCGCCGCGTTCGCGCCGTTTGCGCTGGCGTTCGTGATTGCGTTGGGGTGGAGCGTGTTTACGGCGTTGGTGATGGTGCCGAGTGTTTCCCGTGTGGGGCGGAAGGTGGGGGCGTTGAGGGCGGGAGTTGGTGGGGCGGGAGTTGGTGGGACGGGAGTTGGAACTACGGGAGTTAGAACTACGGGGAACAGCGGTACTACGGAAGCACGAGAGGCGGAAGCTCGGGGAGCGGAAAGGCTGGCGGCGGGGCATGCGCTGCGTCGCGCTCCGGGGCTGACGGGGTGGGTGAGACGTGGGTATGTGCGCGTCCTGGTGTTCACCTTGCGGTGGCGGTGGGGCACACGGCTCGTGAGTGTCGGGCTGGTGGCGGCAATGACGTGGGTGTTCATCGCCAAAGTGCCGCGCAGCAGTTGGGGCAACTGGGGCGATCGGCGAACCACCGTGAACGTGTCGCTGTCGTTTCCGCGCGGGAGTGATCCGGTCACGCTCGATGCGGGCATGCGCGACTTCGAGCAGCTCGCGGTGGCCACGCCGGGCGTGGAGCAGGTGCGGGCGCAGGGCGGCGGCACGGGCGCCTCGCTGGTGGTGCGTTTCACGCGCGAGGGCGGGCGCACGGCGGCGCCGCTCACGCTGTACGAGCAGCTCACGCAGCGCGGCGTGCTGCTGGGTGGCGCCAGTGTCGGCGTGTACGGCGAGGGGCAGAGCTTTTCGAACGGCGGCGGTGGTGGTGGCTTCGCGAGCTTTCGTATTCAGGTGAAGGGCTTCTCGTACGCCGGGGTGGAAGCGCTCGCGCTCGACGTGAAGCAGCGGCTTGAGCGTATCACACGCGTGCGCGATGTGCGCATCACCAGCGGTGGCTGGTTCGGCAATCAGCGGAGCTCGCTCATTACGCTCGAACCCGATCGCGTGAAGCTGTCGCGCGTGGGACTCACTACCGCCAACTTCACCGCGGCGCTGGCGCGCGAAATTCGTGGACAGGTGGGGGCGCAGCGCCTCGAGATCGGCGGCGAAGAGTTGCCGGTCACCGTGAAGGACGCCGGGGCCGCCAACCGCGATCTCGCTGCGCTCGAACAGGCGATCATGGTGTCGCCCACAGGCACGCCGGTGCGCCTGGCCGACGTGGCCACCATTGCCGAACGCGAAGCACTCGGCAGTGTGGAGCGCGAAGACCAGCAGTACATCCGGCAGGTGAGCTACGACTTCCGCGGCCCCAACAAGCTGGCGCAGCGTACGCACAAATCGTTCATGCGGTCACTCTCCGCGCCGGCGGGCTATACGTTCGTCGATCTCACGGAGCAGTTCTTCGGGCCGGACGACGAAAGCGCGAAGGGACTGTGGCTCGTCTTCGCGCTGGGCATCGTGCTCGTGGTACTCACCGTGGCGCTGGTATTCGACAGCGTGTGGGGCGCAATCATGGTGCTACTCTCGCTGCCCATTGCCCTCACCGGCGTGGTGGCGGCGTTCTGGGCCACCGACACCGCGTTCACGCGCGAAGCCGCCGTGGGCGTGATTCTCGTGGTGGGGCTCGCGGTGAATCAGGCCATTCTGCTTGTGGATGCGGCGCTCGACGCCCGTCGTCGCACCGGCACCATGCGCGCCGCCGCCGTGATGCGCGCGGCGCTCGATCGCGCTGGGATGATCGTGGTGGTTACGCTCGCCGCACTGGCGTCGCTGGCGCCGCTCAGCCTTGGCACCGAGTCGGATTCGCTCTTTGGTGGCATCGCGCTCGCTACTGCAGGCGGTACGATTGCCGGTACACTTGGTGTGCTCTTTCTGCTGCCGGGAATCATGAGCCACGGCAGAAAGAAGACGCCAGAAGGTCACAACCCGAAAGTGTGAACTCCACGGAGAGTACCGTGCGCGCTGTTCCGCCGGCTCACTCCCCCCCCATCACGGCAGCACCAACGACACGTTGGTCACGGGCCGTGCATTTCGATCGCCCCCCACCACCACGGTGATCGATTTCTCCGCCTGGCTCACCCCAGCGTACGGCGTGAGCACCCGGCACACGTAGCTCGGACCTGTGAGCGGCGGGAATACCGTCGGCACATTGAGAGCAAGTTCGAAAGCGCCGCTCGCATTGGCGTCTACCGTGAAACCGATCGGGTCGTTGGTGGTCCCCACACACGAAACGCCCACACCAGCGTTCGGCACGGTGGCACCACTCGCCCGAGTGACCGTGCCGCGCAGCGTCGCGTACAGGTAACCGGAGTTGTCCGTGGTGCTCGTGAGCGAACTGCACGCGGGAAAAAACGCGACCGCGGCAAGGGGAAGGAGGCGGATCGATCGACGCATGGCGGTTCCGTTCTTGCAGGAGTGGTCAGGTGTACTACTGAACTGGGTACTACCAATCCGTCGGTTTGTAGTCCTTGAGGAACTTACCCCACACGTGGTTTCCCGTGTTTATCCCGTCGATGATGGGGTCCACAATGCGCGCCGCGCCGTCCACGATGTCGAGCGGCGGATGGAAGCGATGCTCCTCCACCTTGCGCGCGGCGATGTGCACGGGGTCCTCATCCGTCACCCAACCGGTGTCCACGGCGTTCATGTGAATGCCGTCGGTCTCGTAATCCGCGGCACTCGTGCGCGTCATCATGTTGAGCGCGGCCTTCGCCATGTTCGTGTGCGGGTGACGCGTCGTCTTGAACTTGCGGTAGAACTGCCCTTCCACCGCACTCACGTTCACGATGTGCTTGTCGCGGTTCGCCGTGCGCAGCATGAGCGGCTTGAGCCGCGCGTTGATCAGGAACGGCGCGATGGCGTTCACCAGCTGCACTTCCAGCAGTTCCACGCTGGGCACTTCGTGCATGAGCAGGCGCCACGAGTTGCGCTCGCGCAGGTCCACCTGCTGCAGGTCCTGGTCGAGCCGTCCCTCGGGGAAGAGCTGTGACTGGTCCTGATACTCCTCGGCCAGCAGCGCCACCTGCGACAGCTCCGCCGAGTGCGTGATGCCCGCCACTTCGGCCAGCGCGCGCGGCAGCGTGGCCGGCGTGATCATTTCCTCTTCACGAGTCACACCCGCTTCGGGAAGCAGGTGATAGCCGCGCACGCCTTCGTACGCGCCGAGCAGCTTGCGGGCCTGCTCGGGCATGTCGCTCAGCGACGCGCGCTCGAGATCCATCATGTGCTTGTAGAAGTCGGGCGGACGCCGCACCGTCTGACAGGCATTGTTCACGATGAAGTCGAGACGGTCGTGCGTCTCCATGAGGTGGTGGCAGAACGCCTCCACGCTCGGCGTGTGCCGCAGGTCGAGCCCGTAGATCTCGAGCCGGTGCTTCCACTGCTCGAAATCGGGCTCCGCCGCGAAGCGCTGCGCCGAATCGCGCGGAAAGCGCGTGGTCACGATGAGATGCGCGCCCGCGCGCAGCAGCTTGATGCCCGCCTGATAGCCGATCTTCACGCGGCCACCGGTGAGCAGCGCCGTGCGCCCGCTCAAGTCGGCCAGCTCGGTGCGCTTGCGGTAGTTGAACTCCGCGCAGGTGGGGCAGAGCTGATCGTAGAAGTGGTGGATGACCGTGTACTGCTGCTTGCACACGTAGCAGTGCTGCGGCTCCAGCGCTTCGGTGAAATCCGGCTCGCTTACCGTGATCTGCTCGTCGCTGCCCGGCAGCAGATAGTTGGGGGTGGTGAACACCGTCTGCCGGCGCAGCTTCCGAATACCCGTCTCCTGCAGCTGGTTCTCCGCCTCCTGCAGCTTCACCGTACGCTCGGCCTTCTTCTGGCGCTTGGTGGCCTTTACCATCTGGCGGCGCAGAATGGCATCCGGGCGCGACACTTCGCCCGCCGCCTTGAGCAGGCGCGTGCGCTGGTCTTCGGGGATGTCGAGCAGGTTCGCGCGATCGGCCGCAAGCTTTTCGAGCAGCGCGGTGGCGGCGGCGATCTGGTCGGCCGAGATGAAGTCAGCCGAGATGTTCTCGGCCGGGGCGTTCTGAGGCAGCGGTGTTTCCGACATAGCCTCGAAAGGTAACGACTTCGGGTGCGGAATCACATTTGTGATGTACTGTCTCCCGCCACGAAGGTGCCGACCGGCCACCGATATTCGATCGCCAGAATGGAACGCACCATCGTGAGCCGCTGCCAGTTCGGTGGACAGCTCGCCCGCGGCGCATAATGTTCTGGCGGTCAGCCGTGCGTTACGGCCGTTCCCCTTGCGAATCGTTGCGGTCGCCATGGTGCCGCACCTTCACAATCTGCAGACAATGTCATGAGCGCGAAACTCACGGACGTTTGGACTGCCGGAGCCTTATTCACCACCCGCGCGACCGCGATCCTAGTCGCTGTCGCAAGCGTGTTCACCGCAGGTTGCAGTACTGCAGATCGGCCCGACACCAACACGCGAAGCGTGCGCGACAGTGCCGGCATCCGCATCGCGGACAATGCCTATCCTGAGTGGGCAGCGGGCAACGGATGGCGCATCGACAGCGTGCCACTCGTGGACATCGGGAGCGCCAGCGAAGACTCGGCGCCCGTGCTGGCCCGAGTGGGTGGTGTCGTTCCGCTGGCGGGTGGACAGCTTGTCGTGGTGAATGGAGCTGACCGCCAGTTGCTGGTCTTCGATTCCACCGGACAACTCGTGCGCCGCGTTGGTCGCCGCGGTGAAGGGCCGGGGGAGCTGTCCCGTCCTACCGACGCAGTGCTGTGCGGCAACGACTCGATCGCTGTGAACGACGTGGCGCGGCTCACCCTGTTCGCTGTGGGCGGGGCTCACGTACGTGAATGGCCGCTGGTGCCATTGCCCAGCGACGGCGCGGTGCGCATGGCTGGCGCAGCGCCGGACTGCGGCGCCTTCCTGCTCTATGCGAGACCGGAGCAACTGCCCGCGACCGACGAAATCGGCGTGGCGCCCGCCACGTTGTATTGGGCTCGATCGCCCGGGGCTGCCCGGGACACGCTCAGCACGTTCGAAGCGCGACGAACCGTGCGACGCACGCTCGGCCGCGGCGGGGATCAGGCGGTGTCGGTACCGTGGACCGGTGAGACCCGCTGGGCGACTGCCGGTGGGCTCGTGTATGTCGCGCTTGGCGCTACATCCGAGGTGCGCGTGTTCGACCGCGCTGAAAAGCTTTCGGCGATCATGCGCTGGCGGCCGGCGCCGGCGACCGTAACCGCCGCTGATCGCGCACTTTATGCGGCGCGCCGGGACGGTGCGCTGAAGCTCGCGCCGGTGATGGCGCAGATCATCCCCGAGCTGCGGGAGTTTCCCGTGAGCGCGACGAGCAAGCCGGCACACCTCGGCATTCTCGTCGACGACTCCGCGCGGGTGTGGATTCGCGACTATCCCGACTGGATCGCCGGTCGCCCCGACCTGTTCGATCGTGATATGCCTCTCTATAACCCCGACGATGAGCCACCCGCCGGTGAGACGTGGCAGGTCTTCGAGCGCGAGGGCCGCTGGCTCGGCGCCGTGCGCATGCCGGCGCGGTTGACGGTTCGCGCGGTTGCGGGGGCCCGCGTGTACGGTGTGTGGCGCGACGACGATGGGGCAGAGCACTTGCGGGTGTACGCTATCAATCGTTGATCCGAGAGAGCGCCAACGGCCCACCATCGATCTCGGCGAGAGGTTCCTCAGCGCACTCTCGTAGCCCCTCCCGTACTTGACGGTGTGTATCCGTTTGGATACACTGCGGTATGCACGTGTTCCTGCGCACCGACGCATTCGACGAGTGGCTACGAGCGCTCCGAGATCCAATCGGAAAGGCGCGTATCCTCGCACGGGTCCGTGCAGCCGAACTCGGCCACTTCGGCGATCATGCTCCGGTGGGTGATGGGGTATTCGAGTTACGCGTTCACGTCGGACCCGGCTATCGGGTGTACTATTGGCGGCAGGGCACGATCACCTACTGGCTCCTCTGCGGCGGCGACAAGTCGACGCAGTCGCGCGACATTCGCCGAGCCAAGGCACTGCGGAAGACTCTGGAGAACGAGCCATGAAGAAGCCTGCACCGTTTGACGCGGCGGACTACCTCGACAGCGAAGAGGTGATCGCGGAGTATCTCAATGTCGCGCTGGCGAGCGAGCACCCCGAGCTGTTGCTGCGGGCTCTCGCTGACGTCGCGAAGGCGCGCGGGATGGCGCAGCTGGCACGCGATACGGGATTGGGGCGTGAGAGCTTGTACAAGGCATTGGCGCCAGGGGCGAAGCCGCGCTTCGACACGGTGTTGAAGCTGATCCGCGCCCTGGGGGTCGAGTTGCATACCACCCCGATTGCGCGCTGACGCGGCGTCGCGCCCGCCGTAGCGTGCTCTTTAGTACTCCGCCTCGAACGCCAGCCCCTGCTTCTTGGGGAGCAGCCAGTAGTACCAGTGCTGCTCCTTGTTCCACCCTTCCTCCATCGCGTTCTCCTCGCCCCACACGCAGCGGCCGCTGGGGAAGGTGGCGTTCTTGAACCGGATGTCGAGTTCGAGCAGATCAGCCCACTGGTCGTCGGTCTCGGTGATCACGCGCAGCTTGTGCCGCACGTCGAGATCGTTGAGGTAGTCATCGAAGGTGAGCTCGTAGCCGCGCTCCACTTCGGTCACCGTGCGGGACCATTCGGCGAGCCATTCGTCGCGTTCGTGCATTGGATCGTGGGACGGAAACAGGTGGGAACGGGGGCGGACGAAGCGCGAGCGTCAGTTCTGCGGCCGGCGCCGAGCCTGACGCTCGAAATACGCTTCGCCGTCGTTGGGCTTGAAGAAGGTGCGGATGGTACTGTCGGCGTCGAAGGCCACGAACGCGCCCGTGCGCCGATCGAACTTGGAGATCACGCCGTCGGTGGGGCGCACGATCTCCCGCACATCACCTACGGCCGGCTCGGCTCGCAGTGTTTGCGCCAGCACAAGATAGGCCTCGGGGGAAGACGCCTTGAATTCGGCCCCGTGCTTGTCATAGTGGTCGAGCAGGCGGTCGCGGGTGCGGAAGCCCACCGCGCTTGGGGCGCGGGGAGGCACGGAGGGCACGGATGCACGGGAGGGGCTTGGCGCGGCGGCAACGGGCCCGGCCACGGCGCCAGCTGCGGCTGGCTCTTCCCGGGGGGCGCACAGCAGCCACGTGCCGGCCACCAGGCACACCAGGGCAAAGAAGAAGGAGCGGAATGCGCGGCTCATGCCACATATTCACCTCATGAGCATCGTGACGGAACTGCTGCAGCTGCTCGAGCTCGAGAAGCTCGAGGTAAACATCTACCGAGGCCAGAACCGGGACCTCGGCACGGGACGGGTCTTTGGCGGGCAGGTGTTCGCCCAGGCCCTCGTGGCCGCCCGCCGTACGGTCGACGAGCCGCGCGAGGCGCACTCGGTACACGGCTACTTCCTGCGCTCGGGAGACCTCAAGGCGCCCATTGTGTATTTCGTGGATCGCCCCCGCGACGGCGGTACCTTCACCAGCCGCCGCGTCACGGCCATTCAGCACGGGGAAGCCATCTTCCAGCTGTCGGCCTCGTTCCATATCGAGGAGCCCGGGCTGGATCATCAGGTACCCATGCCGCAGGTGCAGGACCCGGACAGCATTCGCCCCGAGCTGGAACAGGTGCGCGAACACGCGGCTATTCTGCCCCCGGAGCTGCGCACAGTGCTCACGCAGGATCGCCCCATCGACTTCCGCTCGCCGCAAAGTCACCTGCCGGGCGGACCGAGTGCGGGCGAACCGGAGCGGTATGTGTGGTTCCGCGTGATCGATGCGCTGCCCGATGACCCCATCGTGCACCAGGCCATTCTGGCGTACGCGTCGGACTACGGCTTTCTCCCCACGGCGCTCTTTCCGCACGGCATCCGCTACGGCGACCCGCGCATGTTTCTCGCCTCGCTCGATCACACGCTGTGGATGCACCGGCCGTTCCGCGCCGACGAGTGGCTGCTGTATGTGATGGACAGCCCCAACGCCTTCGGCTCACGCGGTTTCGTGCGCGGGCAGGTGTTCACGCGCAGCGGGCAGCTGGTGGCCAGTGTGGCGCAGGAAGGGCTGCTGCGTCTCAAGAAGTAGACTCTTCCTCCGGAGTATTCATGGGCACCCGTGACGCCAAGGTCGACGCCTACATCGCCGAGTCGCAGCCGTTCGCGCAGGAGATTCTCTCGCATATTCGCGAGGTGGTGCACGCGGCCTGCCCGTCGTGCGAAGAAACGATGAAGTGGAGCATGCCCTTCTTCACCTACAAGGGCGCGCCGCTGTGCAACATGGCCGCGTTCAAGGCGCACGCGAGCTTCGGCTTCTGGCTGGGCAACAAGGTGCTTGGCGATGACGCGGCCGATGAGGGCATGGGACAGTTCGGCAAGCTGACGAGCGTGAAGGACCTCCCCGCGAAGGCGGCGCTCACGAGGTATGTGAAGAAGGCGATGGCGCTGGCAGACGCTGGAGTGAAGCTGGAGCGGGGAGGCACGGAGAACGGCCGAGGCACGAAGGTAGCGGCATCGTCCGGGAAGACTTCAACGAAAAAGCCCACCGGGTCTAGCCGTGCCTCCGTGCCTCCAGAGCTCGATAGAGCTCTCCAACGGCATCCTGAAGCGAAAGCCGCGTTCGACGCCTTCAGCCCCACGCACCGCCGTGAATACGCCGAGTGGATTGCCGAGGCCAAGAAGCCCGAGACCAAGGAGCGCCGGGTGCAGCAGGCGCGCGAGATGCTCGCCGAGGGCAAGTCGCGCAACTGGAAGTACGAGGCGAAGAGGTAATCTTCGCCTCGTACACGCTCAACGCGGCCGCACGAACTCCACTACGCGATCACGCACCATGTTGGTCTGACTCGGCGCCACGATACGTCCGGCAATCACGTGGCCGTCTTCGCCGTCGGTAGGCACCACCAGCACCTGCTCGACCGGCGCGAGTGTTTCCAACGCCAGCTTGTCCAACCAACCCCGGGTGCGCTTCGCATCGACGACCTGATCATTCTCGTGATAGAACACCATGGTGGGCACGCTGTACCCTTCCAGTGAGCGGCTGCGGGTGTACTCCACGAGCGCCTGCATGGGGAACAGCGCGGTGCTGGGGTACTTCATGGTCCAGAAGCGACGCTGCTCATCGTTGCGGGCGGTCCATTCACGTTGCGGAATGAATCGAGGCAACAGCACATTGGCCCACGGCAACGTGAGCAGCATGGCCTTGTTGTCCACGGGTCCGAAGTTGGGCGAAATGAGGACCAGCGCCGCGAGCTGGCGCCGCGCTGACGCAGGGAGCGTGGCCAACCACACACCGAGCGTACCACCGGTGCTGGTGCCCACCACCAGCACGGAGTCGCCCAGGCGGCGCCCGATTTCGAGGGCCTCGGTGGCATCGCGCAGCCAATCGGTGGCCGTTACGACGCCCAGGGAGTCCCCGGGCAAGCCGTGGCCGCGCAGGCGGGTTTCGAACAGGTTGGCGCCAAGCTTGCGAGCAATAAGCTCCGATACCGGGGCCGTTTCCTGACGCGTAGCCGAGAAACCGTGCAGGTACACCACACTCCACGACGTTTTCGACGGGGCGGCTCGGCTGGCGAACTGCACGCGTTTTGCCACGGCGGTATCAAACACGCCGGCCTGTTCTTCCCGCTGCTGCAACCACGCCGGGATGGTCGTCAAATCGGCCGGCATGTCGCTCGCCACGGCGGCCATGTCCGGCTCGCGCACGCAAGTGCGTGGACCGGATAGCAGCACAATCAAAGCCAGCGCGGCGGTGACCAATGGCCACCGCCGCGGAGAACGGGCGGACGACATGTCCGCAATGTACTGCGGCTCAGACCGCGTCGGACAGACTCGTGAAGTTGAAGTCGCGCACCTTGATGGGCGGCATGGCCACGCCAGGGCCGCCTTCGCCGCCAGCGGTGCGCACGGCCTTGCCGATACCTTCCACGTTGTTGAGCATGAACAGCGGCGAGTCGTTGAAGCGGAAGTTCTTGATGCTGCGCGCGATCTTGCCGTTCTCGATGAGGAACGTGCCGTCACGCGTGAGGCCCGTGTACATGAGCGTGCGCGCATCGAGCGGACGCAGATACCAGAGGCGCGTGACGAGGATGCCGCGTGTGGTACCGGCGATGAGCGATTCCAGCGAATCGGTGCCATCAGCCATACGGAGTCCGGCGGTGCCGCCGGTGGGCGTCTTGCCCTGTTTGCTGGCCCAGAACCGGTTATAGGCAAGCTGATTGAGCACGCCGTTCTGCACCCACGTTTGGCGCGAGAGTGGCAGCCCCTCGCCATCAAACGGCGACGCCAGAATGAGCGAGTCGGCCGGGTCGGAGTACAGCGTGACGCGCTCGTCCACGATTTTTTCGCCCAGCTTCGTGCCGCCGGGCTTGGCGAAGGCGCTACGCCCTTCGTCGGCCGCGCGGGCCTGGAAGGCGTTGCCCATGAGCCCCACGAGATTCGCGGTGGCCTCCGGCTCGAAAATCACGGTGTAGCGGCCGGGCTCGAGGGCCACCGGGCTGCGCGAGCGACGCGCCTTTTCAATGGCGCGGTCGGCCACGCTCTTGAAATCGAGTTTGCCCCAGTCGGTGTCTTCCGCGCCCACCCAGCCCGACCCGGTGCCATCGTTGGTGCGCGCGGTGAGCGTGTAGTTGGCTGTGGTGCCACGGTGATACGCAAAGAGCCCAGCGTTGGTACCAATGGCACTCGCGGCGGCATTGCAGATGATGAAGCCGGCCACGGTGAGTTCGTTGCCGGCGCGAGCCGGCGCCAGCGCGGAGAGCGCGGCGCGCGCGCGCGACTCGGCGGTGAGTTCGGCTGTGGCGTCGCTCCACGCGTTCACGGGCGCATACTGCTGCGCACCGAGCTCACCCATGTATTCGGGATCTTCCGGCGCGAGGCGCGCAATCGCTTCCGACTGCTGCACGGCGCGGCGCAGCCCTTCGTCGCTGCGGTCGTTGGTTACCACACTCGCGCGGCGCTTGCCGAACACGCTCTGCACGCGGATGGTCGTGTTCGTGGTCACGCCGCTTGTCGACATCTGGTTGTCGGCGAAGCGCAGATTGGTTTCACGGCTGCTGTTCACGCTCACACGCACGGCATCGGCCTTGCTCATCTTCACCGTGCGCTCAACCAGCGTCTGTGCCTCCTCGCGCGACAGCACGCCCGTGGGCGCGGCGGCGCGGCCGATATTGAACAGCGACTTCGGCGCGTCGGTGTCGTTCGTATGGCTCACAGCGCGCGCCCCGTATTGATGATGTTCGCGTTCTTGAAGCGGGCCGGCGGACAACCGTGACTCACGGCGTTGCTCTGGCCAGGCTGCCCCTTGCCGTCGTTGAAGGTGCCGCCGTGCATATAGCTCTTCTTGCCGCCGAGCATGTCGAGCGTGTTCCAGAAGTCAGGTGTGCGCATTTGGTACGCGGCGTCCTTCACCTGGCCAACGATCTTGCCCTTGCGCACTTCGTAGCACAGCTGCGCACCGAACTGCGCATTGTAGCGCTGCTGATCGATGGAGTAGCTCGCGCGGCCGATCATCGCGATGCCCTTGTCGGTGGCGGCGATGAGATCATCCCAGCCGAGGTCCTTGTCACCGGGCTGCAGCGACACGTTGGGCATGCGCAGGAACGCCACGTCGGCCCAGCTCTGTGCGTACGAGCAGCCGTGCGAGCGCACGGGCTTGCCCGTCTTCGCATAGTACTCGCGCAACCACGGCGCCTGTTCGCGGTTGGTCTGGTAATCGACGAAGATGCCGTCCTTGATGACGTGGAATTCGTCGGGCACCACACCGTCGTCGTCGTAGCCAATGGTGGCGAGGGCGCCGGGTTCGCTGCGATTGCCGATGACCTGCATGATCGGCGAGCCGAACTTGAGGGAGCCGAGCACTTTTTCCGGCGGCGCCACGAATGACGTGCCGGCATAGTTGGCCTCGTAGCCCATCGCGCGATCGAGTTCGGTGGCGTGCGCCACCGACTCGTGAATGGTGAGGAACAGCTGCGACGGGTGCAGAATGAGGTCGTAGCGCCCCGGCTCGACGGGCTTGGCGGTGAGCTTTTCCGCCGCTTCACCCGCCCACACCTTCGCATTGTTCACGATGTCGGCCTCGAGCACGTACTCCCAGCCCCGGCCGGCGGGCTGCACCACTTCGGGGCCGCGCACGGCGGTGCCGCTCCTATCGGGAGCCACGGCGGTGCAGCTCATGGTGACCCAGCTGCGCACGTAGTCCTGCGTGGTGACCGTGCCTTCGGTGTTGGCGTAGTTGCGCTCTTCCTTCACGAACGACAGGCCGCTGTTCACGAAGCGCACGGTGGGCACGGTGAGCGCGGCGGCGTTGGCGCGCAGCAGCAAGTCGGCCTTTTCTTCGATGGCGATGGTGAACGGGTCGATGGTGTACGCCGAGCGCCACGTCTTGTCCACCTGCGCGGGGGCAGGCGCGAGCTCCACGCGGCGGTCGCGCGCAAGACGGTTGGCCTTGGCAATGGCCACGGCTTCCTGCGCCGCGAGCCCTACGCCGCTCTTGGTGAGCTCCTGCGTGGCCGCGAAGCCCCAGCAACCGTCGACCAGGACTCGCACACCGCAACCCATGGTGTCGGTTTCGACGACATCGGTAACCTGCTTCTCGCGCGTCTGCACGCTGTTGTTGCGGTTGCGCGAGATGCGCACGTCGGCCCACGAGGCGCCGGCGCGTTTGGACGCATCGAGCGCTTCCATCATGAGCTCGCGCGTGGCGGCGTCGGTGTAGAGCGCTGGGAGCGGCGGCGGGGCGGGGACGGCCCCGAGGAGGCGGGGACCGACGGCGAGGGCGCCAAGCGCCACGCCACCGGTCGCGAGAAAATCGCGGCGGGAGGTCATGCCCAATACTATGCACAAACGCCGCGATCGTTGAGATCGCGGCGTTCGGAGAGGGCCTGTGAGTGCGCCGACTGGCTACTTCAAATTCGCCTTGAAGAACGCGTTGGTTTTCTTGAAGGCATCTTCCGCCGCGACCTTGTCGTACGCCTGTCCGGTGGGGTTGGCGAACGCATGGTTGGCGTTGGCGTACACCTCGATGGTCACCGGTTTGCCGGCCTTCTTGATCTGCGCTTCCATGGCGCGCACGCTGTCGAGCGGGATGCCGGTGTCCTTGCCGCCGAAAATGCCGAGCACCGGTGACTGCAGCTTGGCGATCTGCGTGGCGTCGGTGATGGGGGCGCCGTAGTAGATCACTGTGGCGTTCACGCCCTTGCCGGCCGCGAGGGCCGTGCGCAGCGACCAATGGCCGCCGAAGCAGTAGCCCACCGTGCCCACGCTCGTGGCGCCGTGGCTGCGCAGGTACTGCACGGCCGTGGCCACGTTCTTCTCGCCCGCCGGCACGTTGGCCATGCCGGCTTGATAGAGCTTCATCGCCGCATCGGGGGTGGTGGCCACCTGGCCGCCGAAGAGATCCACCGCCAGCACCGCGTACCCTTCGCCCGCGTAGCGGTCGGCCATAGCCTTGATGTTGTCGTTGAGCCCCCACCACTCGTGCACCATCACCACGGCCGGGCCCGACTTGAAGTTCGTCGGCTTGGCGAGGTAGCCGCGGATTTCCTTGCCGTCGACGGTGGCGTAGACCACCGACTCTCCCGTCACCGCCATGCGCGGCGCGATCTTCGCGCCTGCCGAGGCGGTGGGGGTGTCGTTCATATGCTCGCGGTGCATCGCCGCCGCGTAGTCGGGCTGGTTGCTGGTGGCAGTTTGCGCGGTCAGCGGCGCGGCGGAAAGGAAAGCGAAGCCAAGCGCGAGGCCCGCGCGGCGAAGAAACGTCTGCGTCATGTGGATCGGGGCTGAATGGGTACTCCGAGCCGAGCGGCTCGACAGTTATTTAACACAGCGCTGAGGTAATGGGTTCCGGGCCTCGAAAATACCCTTTGCCCTCAGCTCACGACCCCCAACCCTCATCGGGTGCGCAGCAAGCCACGCGATGCCGCCGCAGCGTACGGTCGCTGTCCACGCCGTTCGCCTGAAGTCAGTCTCGCGTCTCGCCGTTCAAGTCAATCCGCATCCGCTCACACGGCACCACCACTCCGTCTGGCAGCTCCACGCCCACCGTCTCCAACGTCTCGAAACCCAACGCCCGATACAGCGGCACGCCCGGCAGTGTGCCCATGAGTTCCAGCGACACGAAGCCGGCCCGCGCGGCCTCGGCGGCGCAATGTTCGTACAACCGCCTCGCAAGGCCGCGGCGCGCGAAGTCGGGGTGCACGAAGAACGCGCGGATGCGCGCCGGCACCACGGCGGGATCGACGGGCGCGTCGCTGCCGCGATGGTCGGCGGCCTTGTGCTGGTCACCGCCGAAAAGCGTTTGCCGCGCACTCCAGCCTCCGCAGGCGGCAGGCGCGCCATCCACCTCGATCACGAAATACGTGCCATCGTTCACGAGTTGCGAATCCACACCGAACATGTGGCGCAGTGAGCTTTCGATCTGCTGCGCGTCGTAGAAACCCACCGCCAGCCGCCGCACACTCGCGTTTATGAGCGCGTTGAGCGGCGTGATATCCGCCGGCGTCGCGGGCCGCAGCCTGATCTGCTCCATACGCGGCGCGCTCAGGCTGCGCCGATGGCGCGCGCGAGAATGGCGGGGTCGATATTGCCGCCAGTGCACACCACCATCGTGGTACGGCCGCGCGTTTCGAGCTTGCCGCTCAGCAGCGCGGCCAACGCCGCCGCACCACCGGGCTCCACCACCAGCTTGAGTTCACGCACGGCGAAGGCGATGGCGGCCAGCACTTCGTCGTCGGTCACGCGCAGCCCTTTACCCACGCGCGGCTGATTGATGGAGAAGGTGAACTCGCCGGGAATGTCGGTCACGATGGCGTCGCAGATGGAACGCTTGCCCGGCTCATTGGCCACACGATGCCCGAGTTCGAGTGAACGGGCGGTGTCGTCGAACTCCGCTGGCTCGCACGGATGCACCACCGTGCTGGGCGACACCGCTTCGGCCGCGAGCGCGCATCCTGCCGTAAGCCCGCCGCCACCGCAGCACACCAGCAGCGCCTCTGGAGTGAGCCCCAGCGCCTGCGCCTGTTCGAGCGCTTCGAGCGCGAGTGTGCCCTGACCGGCCACCACGTGCGCATCCTCGAAGGGCGGCACCACCGTCGATCCGCGCTCGGCCGCAATGGCCCCGCCGATGGCCACCCGATCTTCGGTGTAGCGATCGTACAGCACCACCTCGGCCCCGAAGGCGCGCGTACGCTCGATTTTCAGCGCCGGTGCGTCCTTTGGCATCACGATCACCGAGCGCATGCCCAGCAGCGTGGCGCTGTACGCCACCGCCTGTGCGTGGTTGCCGGAGCTGTAGGCCACCACCCCGCGCTCACGCTCTTCCGGCGACAGCTGCAGCAGGCGATTGAGCGCGCCTCGCAACTTGAACGATCCGGTGTGCTGCAGTACCTCGGCCTTGAGCAGCACCGGCCCGCCGGCGACCGCGTCGAGCGCGGGGGAGCGGAGCAAGGGCGTTGCGGCTGCGTACGGGGCGATGCGCGCGAGGGCCGCGCGAATGTCGGACATGCTGGGGGCAACGAGAGTGGAGGCCATACTCAAGTATCGGTGAGCGTGCCGTCCGAGGCCAGCGGCGGCGGGGACAACCTGCATATCAGCAGTTCGTCCCATTGCAGCGTATACCGGAGATGCCATCTTGCTTCCCGTCCCGCCTGCTCGTGTTCTCGTCGTCCCGGTTGGCTTCCGTAAGCCGGGCCCTGTTCCTTCTCGCCGTGATGGCCGTGCCGGTCCGCGCCCAGCGCGCCGTGCAGATCAACGGGGTGGACCACCGGGTTTACCGCACCTCACGCAACATCACGCTCGACGGTCGCTTTACGGAGCCCGATTGGGCGCAGGCCGACTCCATCACCGATTTCCGCCAGAAAGACCCGGTGGAAGGCGCTCCCAGCACCGAGCGCACTGTGGTGCGGTTGCTCGCCACCCCGGCGGGGCTCGCCGTGGGATGGTCGCTCTACGACTCCGACGCCGCGAACATCGTGCGCTCCCAGGTGCGGCGCGACGCCGAGCTGCGCAGCGACGACTACGTGAGCATGGGCATTGATGGCCTGCACGACAAGCGCAGTGCCTTTTACTTCCGCACGAATTCGAACGGTGCCATGTGGGACGGCGAACATGTGGACATCGAGACCGGAAACGAAAGCTGGGATGGTGTGTGGGATGTCCGCACCTCCATCACGACCGAAGGGTGGTTCGCCGAGATGCTCATTCCGTGGGCCACGCTGCGCTATGCCGATGGCGATAGTGTGATGGGGATGAACTTCCGGCGCTTCCTGCCGCGCAAGAACGAAGAAACACTGTGGCGCGCGTGGCGCCGCACCGAGGGGCTGCGCTTTCTCGAGCAGGAAGGCATCATCGGCAATCTCGACGGGCTGCCGCGTCGCCCGCGCGTGGAAGCGCGCCCCTATGTGTCGGGGGAATCGCGACTCGCTGAGCGCCGCTATTTCGCCGTGCGCGGCGATACGGTGTTGGCGCCCGGGGCCAGTGACGGCGGAGTCGGGCTCGATCTCAAGGTGCCCATTACGAATACCATTACGGCCGATCTCACCTTCAATCCCGATTTTGCGCAGGCGGAAGTGGACAGACAGGTTGTGAATCTCACGCGCTTTCCGCTCTTCTTTCCCGAGCAGCGCCCCTTCTTCACCGAAGGCTCGGCCATCTTTGACTTTGGTCGGCCACGCGAAGCGCAGCTGTTCTATTCGCGGCGCATTGGTCTTGGGGCGAGTGGCAACCCGGTTACCATCCCGGTCGGCGTGCGCATGCAGGGGCGCGCTGGCAGTCGGCAAGTGGGCTTCCTCGCCGCGCGCACGTCGGGGGAAGAGAACACCACCAATGCTGTGCTGCGCGTAAAGCAGGACATTCTGGGCCGTGGGTACATCGGCGCCATGGGCACTTTCAACGGCGAAACCGGACGGCCGGCCAGTACGGCGGGCGGGCTCGACTTCTTTCTGCCGTACATCGTGCAGGGCAATCAGAACCTCATCGTGAACGGCAACGCGTCGTGGAGTCGCGACTCGGTGGGTGGTGCCGTAGGTGGGCACTATCGCCTGATGGTCGACTATCCGAACGACAAGGCTGACATCGTGATGCGTCTCGACCGCATCGAGGCGGCATATGACCCGGCGCTTGGCTTCGTATCGCAGCGTGGCATTCATCGCATTGCCGGCAACACGTCGATTACGCCGCGCCCGCGCAAGCGCAACAAGTACATCCGGCGCTATGAGTTCAACCTCGCGGGGTACGACCTCGTATGGGGCATCAACGGCGGTCTCGACAACGCCTCATTTTCCGTGAAGCCGTTCGGTCTGCAATTCCAGAATGGCGATCGTGTTGAGGCCACGGTGCGTCGCCGCTTTGATGCACCACAGGAAACGTTCGCATTGTTCACCAACGCGACGGTGTTGCCCGGGCAATACTGGTGGACGCGCCGTGAACTGCAGTATTCCGGTGCCGAGGCACGCGCCGTGAAAGTGCAGGTGACTGCCAGCAACGGCGAGTTCTACGACGGTCGCAGCTCCGATGTCACGGCCAGCGTGCGCCTTCGTCGAGCGCCACACGTGCTGCTCACGCTCGACGGGCAGGTGTCAGATGTCTCGCTATCCAACGCGCGCTTCACCGCCAACACGGTGCGCCTACGTGCCGACTACGCGTTCAATCCGCGCCTCAATACCACGCTGTTCGCGCAATGGGACAACCAATCGGAGCGTGCGAGTACCAACGCTCGTTTGCGGTGGACTGTGAAGCCTGGCAGTGACCTCTACGTGGTGTGGAACAGCGGCTGGCAGACAGGGCTGGACCGGCCCATTCCGTGGACGCGACCAAGCCGAGGCGGACTGGTGGCGAAGTATGTGTACTTCTTTCGGGCGTAGGGCGGAGGGGTGGGAACAGCGTAATAGGTCATGAGTTGCCTCCCAACTGCACGGCGGTATTCGGTAACACCTGTTCACCGACCCCCGCCGTGCAGTTAGGTGGCAACCCATAACCCCTAACGCGGTTCCGCGCGGCCAAAGGCCGCGCTCCCTACGGCCGTGCTCGTGTGCGCCTTTGCCCCACGACCAACCAGACATCTCCCCGATGCGCGACGCACCGCGCGGCCGTAAGGTGTGGGCACCCAAACCGGGGTTCCTCAACCACGCACCGATGTCGGTGCAGGAGGCGTTATGTCCACGCTTACCAGGAAGGTCCCGAGCCCACGCGCTGCTGACGACGTGTTCGCCAACTATCTGCGGCGCATGTTCGACGATCCGTTCACGCCAACGGCCAATGGCACTTGGATGCCGGCTGTTGAAGTGTCGGAGACGAACGAAGCGATGCTGTTGACCGCCGAGCTGCCAGGGATGGACGAAAAGGCCCTGAAGATCACGATCGACAACAACGTGCTCACCATTGCCGGTGAGAAGGAGCAGGAACTCACCGACGCGCCGCCGGCGAAGAATTACTACCTGTCGGAGCGGTTCTACGGCGCGTTCCAGCGGTCGTTCGCCCTGCCGCGCACGGTCGATATGGACCATGTGAAAGCCGAGTTCGACAAGGGCATTCTCACGGTCACGCTGCCGAAATTGCCGCAGGCCAAGGGCAAGACCATTGAGGTGACGGGGCGCTAGACAGCGAAGAGACGGGGCGGACCGTACATTCGGCAGTCCTCAGCCCGGAAACTCATGACGTCATGGCGTGTGGTGGCAGCAAACTGGCGGCTGGCGGGAGCGATGCTCCTGCTGGCCGCCTGTGTTCGTACACAAGCAGCGTCCACCCCGGGCACGCGCTCGGCAGCCGTCGGCGCTTCCACTGCCGCTGCCGCACCGCGTGGCACACTGTTCATCGTTGGCGGTGGCACGCAGCCGATGTCGCTGGTGCAGGACTTCGTGACACGCGCTGGCGGGTCGCGTGCGCGCATCGTGGTGTTCGCCATGGCCAGTACCGTTGGTGAACGTGGTGGCGAGGCCACCGCAGCCCGCTTTCGCACACTTGGCGCCGAGGCTCGCAACGTGTGGATTACGCGCGAGCAGGCGAATACCGACAGTGTGGCGCGCCTGCTCGACGGAGCTACGGCTGTGTGGTTTGGCGGCGGTGATCAGAACCGGCTGACCGCCGTGCTGCGTGGCACGCGTACCGAGCGCGCCATTCGCGCGCGGTACGAACAGGGCGCCGTGGTGGGAGGTACGTCGGCCGGTGCCGCCGTGATCTCCACACCGATGATTACAGGCGATGAACTCGGTGACGGCCGCGACACCACGCAGGCATGGACCCGCGTAGCGCGCGGGAGTGTCGCGGTAGACAGTGGCTTCGGGTATATCACCACCGCCATCATCGATCAGCACTTTCTCAAGCGCAAACGACACAACCGGCTGCTCAGCCTGGTGCTGGCGACACCGCCGCATCTGGGCATCGGCATTGACGAAGGAACCGCACTGATCGTGGAGCCCTCGGGGCTCTGGCGCATCGAAGGGGCCAGCTCGGCGTTCATCGTCGACGCGCGAGGTGCGGAGCGCACGGGTACCAGCGCGCCAGTGCTCGGCGCCAGCGGCGCCCGCCTGCATCTGCTGCCCGCCGGCAGCACCTTCGACCCGGGAACAGGAACCGCGAAATTGCCCGCCCGCTGACTGCGTAACAGCGCGGGCTTACTGGCCAACCACCGGAGAGCCCGCGGTGCTGACTTACGCGGTTGTGGTGCGCACCACTCGCGCCCCGGGTGGCAACACAGGCGACGCGCCAAGTCCATCGACGCCAGCCGCGTGCAACAGAAAACAGGTGGCGCCGCTGCCGCTCATCATACCGATCGCGTGGTGACCCTGCGCATGCAACGAAGCTCCCGCCTGACGTAGCAACGGCAGCGTGCTCGCAACGCCCGCGTGCAGGTTGGGTACCACTTGCTCGAAGTCGTTGCCAGCCAGCGCGCACACCGAGGCCCACGAAGCGAACGAAGAGGCCGCATACGCGGTGGCCCCCACAGCCGTACCCTGTGCCTCACGCGCCCGCGCAAACGCGCCGTACGCCGCGCCGGTATTCACGCCCTGATCGAAGGCCACCAGCGTGACCGCCATGGCGGGCAGCGCCGGCACGGGGAGCAGACGGTCGCCGCGCCCCCACGCCCACGCGAGCGGCACGTCGAGCACCATGAACGGCACATCGGCGCCCAAGGTACCGCCCAGCGCCAGCAATTTCGGAAGCCCAATGGGCGTAGGGCATAGCGCTTCGAGCGCGCGCAGCACCGCCGCCGCGTCGGCACTGCCGCCACCCAGCCCGCCTCCCACCGGAATGTGTTTCTCGATGGTGATGTGCCAGCCGGTGTTCCAGCCAGCCGCGTCGCAGTAGAGCAGCGCGGCACGCCACGCGAGGTTCTGCTCAGGCGCACCGATGCCTCCGGCAGGCATGGCGGGCCCCTCGCAGGTGAGGGCGCACGGCGCATTGCTTGCGGTTACTTGCACGACATCATGCAGCTCCAATCGCTGGAACAGTGTCTCGATGCCGTGATAGCCGCTGGCTTCGCGGGCCAGAATGCGCAGCAGCAGATTGATCTTGGCGTGCGCACGTTCCGTGCGCGTCACGCCGGCAGAAGATGTGCTCACGAGTGCATGGCCATGAAGGTCGCGGGCATTTACGGCGTGCGCTGCGCCTGCGTCACATCGCGCACGCTGAGTCCAACACGCGCGAAGTAGACGGCGCCCAAAACGGTGATGGGAATGAAGCTGAGCAGGTGATAGCCGAGCGCCCAGCTCACGGCCAGATCCTTGGGCACGCCATACACATCCAGCCCAACGGTGGCGGCCGCTTCGAATACGCCGAAGAAACCAGGCGAGCTGGGCACGGCTACGCCAATGGCGATGATGCCCTGCAAAAACAAGGCGGCGCTGAGCGGCGCATCAATACCCACGGCGCGGAAGCCGAGGTACAGCGCCAACGCGTGGGTGAGCCAGTGCACCACCGTCCAGCCGAATACCGCAGCGAAGCGGCGGGTATCACGCAGCACGGCCAGACTGCCCACCGCGAGCTCCACGAACCCCACCAGCAGATCGCGCTGCTTTGGCAACACGCGCTGCGCGACCGCGCTGGTCAGCTGCACCACGAACTGCGGACGCAGGACGACCACGTAACAGGCCGCCAGCGCTACCCCCACGATAGTGACACCGAAGATCGCCACGTCGGTCATGCTGCGGCCGGCCACCGTAGCCCCGCTTGGAAACCGCGGGTCGAGCATAGCGGCGAACATGAGCAGGAACACCACCAGTGCATCGAAGATGCGATCGACGGCCAGCGAACCCAGTGCGCTGGTCATGGCCACGGCCGGTACTTCGCGCGACAGCGCAAACGCGCGCGCGAATTCACCGGCGCGCAGCGGAAAGACGTTGTTGATCATCATGCCGATGGCGGTACTTCGCCACAGCGGACCGAAGGGCAGGCGCCCCGCCACCGGCTCGAGAATAGGGCGCCACTTGCGCGCCCGAATGGGAAAAATGGCAGTGCCCACGAGCGTACACAGGGCAAAGAGACCGGCATTGGACTGCCGCAGCACCTGCCACACCGCATCAAGTTCCACATCCCGGAGCGTCCACCACAACAGCCCCGCGCTGAGGAGGAAGCCCACCACCGACCGACCGTGTTTCACGCGCGGCCGGTCAGGTGGTCACGGCCAGGTCGAGCAGGTCGCTCAGCTCTTCGAACAGTGCGTGCGCTTCCGGCTGTGCGAGTGAGCCGCGCTGCCAATGCACCTTGAGCTGATCGCGCACCTCGCGGGCGCGTGCCACAGCCGAGTGTCCACGATACAGCAGCGTTTCGATGGAAACGATGGAGACTTCCGGCGCCGGCGTGCCGTTCCAGGTGAGATTGGCCTGCTTCACCTGGGCGGCGAGCTGCGTATCGGTGAGCTCGCGGTTCATGAGCAACTGCGCGACGGCCTGCACCCCGGCCCGCTCCACGCCGCTGGAGAGTGGCGCGCGTGCCATGCGCGTGGCCAACCCCGAGATACTGGCGGCGCCGTAGCTGTCGGCCACATCGGCAAGCCCCAGCAGGGCGCGGCGCACCCCGTCGGCGAGTGCCAGCTGCGACGGGCCGGTGGGGCTGGTGGCCAACGCCGCGGCCTCGCGGGCCACACCGTCGGCGGCGGCGGCGATGTCGGCTCGGAATCGCTGCGCGAGCGTAATGGGCGGCGTAGGGTTGCGCTGCAGGATGGCGGGCATGCCATCGTCCGGGAAGAAGCGCGCAATGGGCACCACCTGCAGGACCGGCGATTCGGCCGGCGACTTGGTGGCGAGGTAGCCTGCTGCCACCGATGCCAAGGCCACCGACTGAGTGCGAGCGCGGCGCTGGTCGGCCTCACCCCACACCGGGGCGCGCTCCACCAGCTGTCGCAGTTCGGCTACGGCCCCGCGCACCGCCAGGTGCAAACGCTGATCCCAGCGCAATTCGCCGTCGCGCAACCCGGTGGCAAGGCGCTCGAGCGTGGAGGCGAAATCCGGCAGCCCCTCAAGGCGCGTCATGGTGGCGCTGCCGCGTAGTGCGCGCGCACTCGTGAGCACCGCCCCCGCGTCGGGCGCGGCCGCATCTTCCAGCAGCTGGTCGAGGCGGTCGAGGTATTCCGTGGCTTCTTTCTGGAAGAACTCGAGCAGTGCTTGCGGTGCGGTCATGCGCGGGAACGTTGAAGGGGACGAACACACGGTCCTGCATCGGGCCCTGAATCAGCGCAGCGGTGTCGCAGCCCTCAGAAGAGGTCTGCTTCACGGGCCTCGTCCATCGCCGCGCGAATTTCCCGCACGGCGGCGTCGAGTCCCACAAAGATGGCGCGCCCGACGATCGCGTGCCCGATATTGAGCTCCTCGATCTCCGGAATGGCCGCCACTGGCCCCACGTTGTCCACCGACAGCCCGTGGCCGGCATGGACGGCCAGTCCCAAACTCGCCCCGAGCGCCGCCGCGTTGCGTAGCGCCTCCAGCGTGGCTGGAGTGCGCGGGGCATGGGCGTAGGCGCCCGTGTGCAACTCGATGGCGTCGGCCTCAACTGCATGCGACAGTCGAACGGCCGCCTCGTCGGGGTCGATGAACAGACTGGTCCGAATACCCGCGCGTTTCAGACGTGTCACTGCCGCGCGCACCGCCGTCTCGTGGCGCACCACGTCGAGCCCGCCCTCCGTTGTGATTTCCTCACGACGTTCCGGCACCAGTGTCACCTGGGCGGGCCGAAGTGTTTCGGCAAGGCGGAGCATGTCGTCGGTTATGGCACACTCGAGATTGAGCAACGTCTTCACCGTCGCCGCGAGGCGGGTGATGTCGTCGTCCTGGATATGCCGTCGATCTTCGCGCAGGTGAGCCGTGATGCCGTCGGCTCCCGCCTGCTCGCACAGCACGGCGGCGGCCACCGGGTCGGGGGTGGTTCCGCGTCGGGCCTGTCGCACGGTCGCGACGTGGTCGATGTTGACGTACAACCGCTGGTATCGAAGCGCCATCGCCGGGGTACTGGAAGCGTTGAAGGAACTCACGACTGAAATCGACTACTCGGAACGCGAAACCTGACGGACCGGCGCGCAATTCGTCCCGCGCGTCACCATGATAGCTTACACGAATGCACGTTCACACCGAAGGTAAGGAGGCCTTGGTGCCCGGTATACGGAAAATCGGTTGGCTGGCCCTGGCGGCATCGCTCCTCACGAGCGCCTGCGCCCGGCAGATGGTTTCCACGGAGTCGTCGCTGCCTGGCGCGGCCGTTCCGTCGGCGGGGGCCGCGCCATCCACCGTGGGCGGGGTATCGGGCCGCAGCACGGTCGAAGCGTTCCTCACCGCCGTGAACGCTCAGGACCTGCAGGCCATGTCCGGGCTCTGGGGGAACAGCAAAGGGCTGGCCCGCGACCAGCTCAAGCGGGAGGAGCTGGAAAAGCGCCTCATCATCATGCAGTGCCTCATGCAGCACGAAAAGGCAGTGTTCCCCGAAGAGCGTCCCCGATTGCAAACCGGCGGCCGCCAGGAGTTCATCGTGACCCTCTCCAAGGGCAAGAACTCCGCCAACACGGCCATTACCACCGTCCAGGGGCCCGGCGGGCGCTGGCTGGTGGAAGACGTCGACGTGACCAAGTTGCGCGACTTCTGCCGCTGACGGGTAGTCGCGGGCACCCAGCGATAACCGGGGGCGAGAGGGTTGCCCCCGCCCCCCGCTGGACAACCCCACTAATATTCGGATAGTTCGACGAGCACCCCGCCCGTCGCGCTCGGATGGAGGAAGGCAATGCGCTTCCCCTCTGCGCCGATGCGTGGGGTTTCGTCGATGAGTCGGAGACCGGCATCACGGCACTTCTGCAGCATGCCGTCGAGGTCGTCCACGGCGAAACAGACATGATGGATGCCAGGGCCGCGCTTGGCGACGTATTTGCCGATGGGTGTCTCCTCGGCTTGCGCCTCAAGCAGCTCCACCAGCGATTCCCCCGATGCGAGCCCCACAATGGTCGCGCCGTCGGAATTGCCCAGGGGCACCTCCGGCATCTCCAGCACGTCTCGCAGGAAGGGCAGCAACTCGTCGATGGCACGTACGGCAATGCCGATATGGGCGATGCTCGTGCCGCGGCGAACGTTTTCGGTCATTTCGGTCTTGGTATGGTCGAGGGAACGAAAACTCCAACTTAATCCTGAAGCGGGGCGGGGTCGCCCATCGGCGACACTCGACCCACGGAGCACACGATGGCCAACGCAGTCGAAGTGAAGGACGACACGTTCGCGGCGGAAATCGAACAGCAGGCCGGTCTGTCGGTCGTCGATTTCTGGGCGACCTGGTGCGCCCCCTGCCGCATGATCGCGCCGATCGTGGAGCAGCTCGCCGCCGACTACGCGGGCAAGGTGAAGGTCGCCAAGCTCGACGTCGACAACAACCAGCGCACCGCAGCCAAGTTCAACGTGCGGTCCATCCCCACGATCCTGTTTTTCAAGGACGGCAAGCTCGTGGATCAGGTGGTCGGTGCGGTGCCGCGTCCGGCGCTCGAAGCGAAGTTCAAGGAACACGCCTGACCACGCCGGCTCCCGGCGTGACCCACGCGTCGCTCACCGAGCACGTTAGTGCACTGTGGCCCCAGGCGGTAACGCCTGGGGCTTTGCACGTGGTAAGCACGCCCATCGGCAACCTTGGTGACATCACCCTGCGCGCGCTGGCGGTGTTGCGGCAGGCGACGGTGATTTGTTGTGAGGACACCCGGCACGCGCGCCCGCTACTCGACCGATTCGGCATCGGCACCCCCACACTGGCGGTGCATGAGCACAACGAAGCGAGTGTGGTGCCGCGGCTGCTCGAACGGCTGCGCGCGGGTGAAGCGGTGGCGCTCATCACCGATGCCGGGACCCCGCTGGTATCCGACCCCGGTGGCCGTCTGGTGGAGGCCGCCACCACCGCCGGATTGCGCGTGGTGCCCATTCCGGGGGCGTCGGCCACATTGGCCGCGCTCGTAGCCTGCGGGCTTGCGGCGCATCCGTTCACCGTGCTCGGCTTTCCCGACCGCAAAGGCAAGGGGCGCGAAGACGCGCTGGCTATGGCGGCCCGTCTGCCGCACGCGGTGGTGCTGTTCGAGTCGCCGAACCGACTGGTCGATACCCTGCGCGACCTGGCCGTTATCGCTGGTGCCGGCCGGCCGGTGGCGGTGGCCCGCGAGCTCACCAAGCATTTCGAGGAGATCCGCCGCGGAACGCTCGAGGAGGTCGCCGCGTATTACGAAGAGGTCCCTCCCCGGGGGGAAATCGTGATCGTGCTGGCCGGCGCAACTGCTGCGGAGCCCACGGAAGACGGCCTGCGCGCCACCGCCGATGCGCTGCGGGCGCAGGGCTTCCGTCCGCGTGATATCGTTCGCATGCTCATGGACGAACACGGCGCCAGTCGCAATCTCGCCTATCGTCTCGCCCACGACACCTAGTCCGGTCCTGCATGCGGTCCACGCAGCGTCTCCCCCGTTTCGCCTTGCTCGCTGCGTGTCTCGCCTTGCCACTTGGGTTGCTGGCGGCGCGGCCGGTGGCGCCTTTCGCGGCGTCAAGTTCGGTCGCCGTGCGTGGGGCCGCCGGCCCCGGGCGACTCGCCATTGCGCGTCTGCAGTACGAAGGGGGCGGCGACTGGTACGCCAATCCGTCGAGCCTGCCCAATCTCATTCGGGCCATCGCCGAGCGAACCTCCATGCCGATCGAGCGCACCGAGGGCAAGGTGACGCTCACCGATTCGGCGCTGTTCGACTTCCCGTTCCTGCACGCCACGGGACACGGCGAGATGAAGCTCAGCGAGCTCGAGGTGCGGCGTCTGCGCGAGTACCTCACGCGCGGCGGCTTTCTGCATGTCGACGATAACTACGGGCTCGACGAAAGTTTCCGCCGCGAAATTGCCCGCGTCTTTCCCGACCGCCCGTTGGTGGAAGTGCCCTACGCCCATCCCATTTACCATCTCGTGTACGACTTCCCCAGCGGACCGGTGAAGGTGCACGAACACGATGGAAAACCGGCCAAGGGCTACGGCATCTTCATCGGCAATCGCCTCGCGCTGTACTACACCTATTCGGCTGACCTCGGCAACGGCTGGGAAGACATCGGCACGTACCCCGATCCGCCAGCGCTGCATGAACAGGCTATCCGCATGGGCGTGAATCTCTTCACGTACGCGGTTACGAGCCGCGTGCAACCGTGAGCGCCCGCCTCGTGTCGTACTGCACATATACGGCTGCGGTCGTTCTCTCGTCCTACTTCTCCGGCCACCGCGCATGACCGCTCCTGCCATTCGCGGGGTTCCGGGCGCTTCGCCCACGCAGCGTCCACCCGCCGGCGGCGCCCTGGCCGACCGACTGCAGGGTGAGCGGCAATCACTTGCCGTTCGGGGCCACGTTGGCGCGGTGTTGTTGGCGCTGTGTGTACTGGGTGTGCTCATCAGCCTGGCGGCCGTGGTGCTGGCCAACGGGCGTTGGATTGACCTGCCGGCTGCGCTCCCGCTCGGGTTCGCGGTGATGGCAGTGTCGGCGGCGTTGGCCATGTTCGTGTGGCGTCGCCAGGTGCTGCAGCGGCGTCTCACGGTGGCGGCGTTGGCCAGCGTGGTCGAGCGTGAGCAGCAGCTGCGCGAAGGCTCGCTGTACGGTGCACTCGAAGTGGCGACCACTGGCACGTTGGGTGCCCGCGCCGCCGATGATGTCGCCCGCCGGCTGCCTGCCGGGGTGCTGACGCCGCAGTTCACATCGCGCACCACCCGCCTGTTGCTGGTGTCGGCGGCGGGAGCGGCGGTGGGCGTGGCGGCACTGGCCGCGGCATCGCGAGTCGCGCCCGACGGATTGGCCGCGGTGTTGCGGCCGGTAAGCGCATGGCGCGGCACACTCTTGCCGGCCATGTATTTCGAAAAACTGACGCCGCGTGTACCACGTGGCATGCCGGTCACCGTGCACGTGGTGGCCAACGGCCGACACGCGCTTACCGTATCGCGGCGCGCCGAGGGTGAAGCGTGGCGCGATACGGTGCTCACGGTGCCCGACAACGGCAACGTGTCGCTGGCGCTCGGTCCGGTGCGTGCCGCAACGGAAATTCGCGTGAGCGACGGGCGCTCGCCCGAGCTTGCGGCAACGCTGGTGGTCGAAGAGCGCGGTTGGCTGGGTGATGTGTCGTTGCGCGCCATGTATCCGGCGTACTTGGGGCGCGCCGACGAAACGCTCGAGCCGGTACCGCCGCTGCGTGTACCGCGCGGTACTCGCATTCGCGTGCGGGTCATGCTGCGCGGTGGCGCGCGCGATGCCACGCTGAGCAACGGTGCGTCGCAGGTGCCGTTGGTGGCCGCCGCAGCAGGCGGCGAAGGCGCGCCGGCCGAGGCCACGTTTACTGTCGACAAGGACGGCACGTGGGGGTGGCAGGCTACCGCGACCCCGCGCGCCGATGGCGCCGTATTGCCGCCCGAACTGCCCGACTCTCTGCCGTTTACGGTCATTCCTGATCAGCTCCCAGCGGTGCAGATCGTGGCCCCCTTGACCGATACGGCCATTGGTCCCACCGGCGAGGTACCGGTGTGGGTGGATGCGGGCGATGATCATGGCGTGGCGCGCGTGCACCTCGTGGTGTGGAAGGAATCGGCGAACGGCGTGGGCGTCATCACACGTGAACGGGTAGAGGTGGCGGCGCCGCAATCTCCCGTATTCCAGGGCGGGGCCACGGTGTTGCTCGATGGCCGGAAGCTCGAACCCGGCGACAAGCTGCACGTAACTGCGGTGGCAACCGACGACTCGCCGTGGGCGCAGCAGGCGCAAAGTGCCGAAGTCATACTGCGCATGCCCACCTTGAGTGAGCAGCGGGCCATGGCACGCTCGCTCGCCGATTCGCTGGCGGCCAAGGCACTGCAGTTGGCGCAACAGGAAAAGCGGCTGCAGCAGAACACCGCGGATGCCTCGCGCAATCGTGATCTCAAGGCGGCAAGCGGCGATCAGTCTGCCGGTGGTCAGAAAAATGACGCCGGCAAGGCCATGAGTTTTTCGCAGGCCGAGAAGGCCAAGCAGTTGGCGCGCGATCAGCAGCAGCTGTCGGCGAAGGTCGATTCGCTGCGCATGAACGCCAAGGAGCTCGAGTCGCGGCTCAAGAACGCCAACGCGCTCGACACCACGCTGGCGTCGCGCATGCGCGACATCCAGAAGATGCTGCGCGATGCCATGACCCCCGAGATGCAGAAGCAGCTCGAGGAGCTCAACAAGAATTCCGATCGGTTGAGTGGCACGCAGGCGCAGCAGAGCATGCAGCAGTTGGCCGAAGCGCAGAAGCAGATGCGGGAGCAGCTCGAGAAGAGCGCGGAAATGCTCAAGCGCGCCGCGCTCGAAGGGGCCATGCAGACGTTGCGCGACGACGCCAAGGACTTGGCCAAGGCGCAGCAGCAGGCAGCCGACCGCATGGAAGGCAAGGCACCGTCGCCAGGTCAACAGGGGCAACAGGGACAACGTTCGCAGCAGTCGCCGCAACCGAATGCGGCGCAGGACCCGCGTGCCCTTGCCGATCGGGCGCGCGATCTGGAGAAGGAAGTGGCATCGCTGGCGAAGCGCTTGGAGGAGGCCGGGGCCCGACAAGGCGCGTCGAAGACGCGCGAAGCGCAGCCGCTGGCCAAGCAGGCGGCCGACGCCATGAGCAAGGCGGCGCAGATGGAGCGCGCGCAGCAGCAACAACAGCAGCCGCAGCCGCAGCAGGGCCAGCAGCCGCAGCAAGGTCAGCAGTCGGCGCAGGGACAGCAGCAGGGCCAGCAGCGGCAGGGCCAGCAGGGCCAGCAGGGCCAGCAGGGCCAGCAGGGGCAGCAAGGCCAGCAAGGCCAGCAGGGGCAGCAAGGCCAGCAAGGCCAGCAGGGGCAGCAAGGCCAGCAGGGGCAGCAAGGCCAACAGGGCCAGCAGGCCCGGCAAGCGGCCGAGGCCATGGAGCGCGCGGCGCAGCAGCTGTCTCAGGCTCGCGACGCGCAGGTGAACGCCTGGAAGGACGAGCTGTCCGACCAGCTCGACCAGTCCATCAACGAAACGATGCAGTTGGCGCGGCAACAGGCCGAGCTCGAAAAGAAGATGCGCCAGCAGGGGCAGCAGGGGGCGCAGGGAATGCAGGGTGAACAGAGCGCCTTGCAGCAGGGCGTGCAGCAGGCGGCTGAACGGCTGGAGCAGGCCGGGCGTCAGTCGTCGCTGCTGTCGCAGCGCTCGCAGAAGCAGATGGCCGAAGCGCAGCAGCGCGTGCAGCAGGCTACCCAGGCGATGCAGCAGGCGGGGCAGGGGCAACCCGGCGGCACCGAGCAGGCGCAAAGTGCCATGAAGGATGCGAGTGAAGCGCTCAACCAGGCGCTCAGCTCACTCGTGCGCGATCGCGAGCGCGTGAACAATGCGCAGAGCGCTTCGGGCTTTACCGAGATGATGGAGCAGCTCAAACAGCTCGCGCAGCAGCAGGGGCAGCTCAACTCGCAGATGCAGGGGCTCAACATGATGCCGGGCGGCGCCAAGGGCGATCAGGCGCAGCAACAGGCTCGCGTGTTGGCGCGGCAGCAGCGCGAAGTGGCGCGCACGCTCAACGATGTTTCCGACGCCGACGTTACCGGGCGCACCGACGCCTTGGCCAAGGAAGCGCAGCAGCTGGCGCAACAGCTCGAACGCGGCGGGCTCGATCCCGCCGTGGCCGCACGTCAGCAGCAGCTGTACCGTCGTCTGCTTGATGCCGGTCGGTTTCTCGAGCAGGAAGAGCGCGACGATCAGGGGCCGCGCGAAGCGAAGGCGGCCGGGAACAACGGCGCCAACGGGCGCGTGGATGGACCGCAGTCAGGAAAGGCGGGGAGCAAGTTCGCACCGCCCACCTGGAACGATTTGCGCGGGCTCGGCCCCGATGAACGTCGGATCGTGATCGAGTACTTCCGTCGACTCAATGGCACGACGCCACCGTAATCGCGTGGCGCCTTTCGGCTGGTGTTGCGCGCGCGCTGCCGGGCTCCTGCTGGCGCTGTGCGCGGGACCAATCCACGCAGTGAAAGCGCAGGCTGGTGCGCGCCCCGCGCCCATGGCCGATGCGCTGTCGCGGGCGCTGGACGCCGAAGATCGGCGCAACGTGGCCGTGGCGTCGCAGGCGTACCGCGAGGTACTCACCGCCGCGCTCACGGTGGGCAGTACCGACGGCGACAAGGTGGCGCTGGCGCTGCTGGGGCTCGAGCGTGTGTGGGTAGACGCGGGCATGCTCGATTCCATCGTGCCCGTGGTTTCGCGTGTGCTGCAGCTGCGTCCCAGTGACCCGACGGCGCGGTCGGTGCAGCTGCGCACACTCGTGACGATGGGGCGAGATGCCGAGGCCCGCGACGCATTCACCACGTGGCGGCGCGTGGCGGGTAACGAATCAACGCCTTATCGCGAATACGCCCGGCTGCTGTTGCATCAGGGGCGGGCACTGGCCGCCGATAGTGTGCTGGCCGATGCCTCGCGCCTCATGGGTGGGGCCGGCGCGCTCTCAGGCGAGACCGCGCAATTGCACATTGCCCTGCAGCGGTGGGTGCCGGCCACGGTGGCGTTTCGCGAGGCCATGATCGATCAACCGTGGCTCGAGACGGCGGCGCTGTTCGGGTTGCAGCGGGCACCGGTGGTCACGCGCGATTCCATTCGCACCGTCTTGCTGGCGCCACCGCTTGCACTCGAGCCGCGTCGTCTGCTGTCGTCGCTGGAGTTTGCCTGGGGCGAACCGCGGCGTGCGTGGAGCGCCATCAGCACACTCCCGGCGAACGACTCCACCACGGCCTCGTGGCGGAGTTTTGCCGAACGCGCGGAAATCAACGAAAGCTGGCTTGTGGCGCGTGATGCGTGGCTGGCCATTTTCGGGCGCACTGCCGATCTCGAGTCACAACTGCGCGCGGCCGACGCCGCGTTGCGTGCGGGCGATGCCGAAGGAGCACTGGCACTTGTTCGTCGCAAGGCACCAGCCGGTGGCAAGACCGACTCCGTGCGGGTGCGCTCGCTGCTGGGGCTGGAAATCGCTGCGCTGGGAGAATTGGGGCGTGGTGCCGAAGCGCAACAGAAGCTCGAAGCCGCGTCGAAAATGCTCGACCCCGACACCCGTGCGGCGCTGGCCCGACCGCTCGTGGCGGCGTGGTTGCGTAGTGGTGATGTCGCGCGGGCGCGAACCGCCATGCAGGGCAGTGACCTCGCCGACGATGATGAAATGGCCGGCTGGCTCGCGCTCTACGACGGCGATCTGGTGAACGCGCGCAAGCGTCTGCTACGTGCGGCGTCGAATCGCCCGGAGTTGGTCGATGCGCTGGGTATTCTCGCCCGCACGCGCGTGGAGCAGCTGCCGGGGCTTGGCGAAGCCTTTGTGCTGCTGGCCCGCAAAGACTCGGTGGCCGCCGCAGCGCGCTTCGCCCGCCTCGCCGATTCGGTGGGCGCTGCCGCGCCGGCCTTTCTGTCGCAGGCGGCTCGGCTTTCGCCGCGGAGTGCAGCGCTCACCTTGTACGAACGCATCGTGCGCGACTACGCCAAGAGCCCCGAAGCGCCCGAATCGCTGCTCGCTTGGGCTCGCGCCCTGCGCGATGCCGGTGACAAGCCGGGGGCTATCACGCGGCTCGAACAGTTGCTCGTGGACTACACCACCAGTGCGCTCGCCCCGCAGGCACGGCGCGACCTGGAGCGACTCAAGGGGATGGTCCCGCCAGGGTGAGTTCTGCGTCCTGCTTCCTGCCACCAGTTTCCTGCTTCCTGCTACCTTTCAGCATGTCCGCCGCCACGCGCCTCCTGTCGTTCCGAACGCTCCTCCTTCTGTGCGGAGTCGCGCTCGCTTTTGGCGCCCGTTCGGCCTTCGCGCAGCATCTCCTGCTCCCCATGGATGATGGCCAGCGCAATCACCTGAAGGCGTACGGTGTGACGTATCAGGCACTCAAGGCCGGGCAGAAAGCGGAGTGGTTGCTCAACTATCGCGGCGGGGCATTCCTGCTTCCCGATGTGCCCGACCTGCGCAAGCGTGCGGCGCTCGACGGTGTAAGTGTGGAGCCCATGACCGACGCGGCCGTCGCCGCTGCTCGTGCCGAAATTGCCGGCGGCAACATGGACGCCGTGGTGCTCGAACGGTCGCCGAAAATCGCGATTTATCGACCGGTCGATCAGCCACCCTGGGACGACGCGGTCACACTCGCCCTCACCTACGCCGGTATCGAATTCACGTCGGTGTGGGACGATGACGTGCTCAAGGGCGACCTGTCGAAGTACGACTGGGTGCACCTGCACCACGAAGACTTCACCGGGCAATACAACAAGCTCTACCTCGCCTATCGCGATGCGCCCTGGTTTGTGGCGCAGCGTGAACGTGACTTGAGCACGGGGCGCAAGTTCGGTAAGGAGAACGTACCGGCGCTCAAGAAAGCGGTGGCCGACAACATCCGCGGCTTCGTCGATCGCGGTGGTTTTCTGTTCGCCATGTGCGGGGCCACCGAATCGCTCGATCTGTCGATCGCGTCGCTGGCCGTGGACATTGGCGGTCCCTTCTCCGACGGTACGCCACCCGATCCGAACGCCGACGCCAAGCTCGATTGGACGCGCGCGCTCGCATTTCAGGGCGCGCATATCGAGCCGTCGCCCTACGTGAACGCCCTCAGCGATATCGACGGACATCAGGTCAACGTACCGTCGCGTCGCCAACCGCTTGGCGCCTTTTCGCTCTTCGGCTTCTCTGCCAAGCTCGACCCCGTGGCCACCATGCTCGTGCAGAATCACCGCACGGTGGTGCCCGACTTTTACGGTGTCACCACAAGCTTCAACAAGGCCGTGGTGAAAAGCGGCGTGACCGTGCTTGCGCAGGAAGAGGGAGCGCCGTGGAGCAAATATCTGCACGGCGACTATGGCAAGGGCTCGTGGACGTTTCTGGGGGGACACGACCCGGAAGATCCGCAGCACGCCATCGGTAGTGCTCCCACCGACTTGTCGCTGCACCCGAACTCTCCGGGCTACCGGCTCATTCTCAACAACGTGCTGTTCCCGGCCGCCAAGAAGAAGCCGCGGAAGACGTGAGTTGAGTTGACGGTGGGCTCGGCAGGAGAAGCGCGGCTGTTGCCCAAAGCGGCCGCCGCCATTCGTACGCAGATCAAGCTGCACGGCGGCAACGAAGTGTGCTTCGTGTGTACCGTCGACGAAAAGGGGCACGTGGCCACCGCGCGCAAGGTCGCAGCGGGTGACGTGCAGAGCGTACTCGCGCTCCCCGGCGTGGCCGATCGTGGCGAATTGCTGGTGCACAATCATCCATCGGGCGAGCTCACGCCGAGCGACGCCGACATGGAGGTGGCCTACCGACTGCACATGAATGGCGTGGGCTTCGCCATTGTGGACAACGACGCCACGCGCATCTACTTCGTGACGGAGATTCCCACCGGGCGCGAAGTCGTGCTCGTGAACCCCGACGATGTCGATGTGCAGTTGGGGCCGCACGGCCTGGTGGCGCAAGCCATGCGCCAAGTGCATGGCGGCGCGCGCGACTACGAAGACCGACCAAGCCAACGCGCCATGGCTGGCCAGGTGGTGGCGGCCTTCAACGAGGGTGGCGTAGCGCTGCTCGAAGCCGGCACCGGCGTAGGCAAGTCACTCGGCTATCTCGTGCCCGCGCTGCGCTGGGCGGCGGCGAATGGTGAACGCACGGTGGTGAGTACCAACACCATCACGTTGCAGGAGCAGTTGGTCGCCAAGGATTTGCCGTTTCTGCAGCGCGCGCTCACCGATCAGCCGGTGCGCTTCGCGTTGCTGAAGGGATGGCGCAACTACCTCTGCCTGTACCGCCTTGAGCAGGCGCAGGGAGCGGGCGCCGCGCTCTTCGAAGACAACGTTACCGACGAGGTGGCGAAGATCGCCGAGTGGGCGGAGCGCACCAAGGATGGTTCGCTGAGTGATCTCGGTACGGCACCTCGCGCGGACGTATGGGATGAAGTGTCGGCCGAGCCCGATCTGTGCGGTCGGCTCAAGTGCGAGTTCTACAACGATTGTTTCCTCTTCAAGGCGCGGAAAGAAGCGGCGAACGCCGACATCGTGGTGGTCAACCATCACTTGCTGCTCTCCGATGTGGCCGTGCGGCGACAGGCGCAGAATTGGGACGATGCTGCGGTGCTGCCGGCGTACAAGCGTCTCGTCATCGACGAGGGCCATCATCTCGAAGATGCGGCCGCGTCACACCTTGGCAGCTCGATCACGCGTCGAGCCCTCGCCCGCATGTTCAACCGGCTCGAGCGGCGCGGCAAAGGGCTGCTGCCGGCACTCGCGGCGCGATTGGTTGGCAAGAAGGACCTGCTCAGTGTCGCGAGCCTCGACCTCGTGAACGAGCGGCTGTTCTCGAGTGCGGTCACGGCGCGCGATCGCGTACAACTGCTCTTCGAACTGCTGGCCAGCGTGCTCGAAATGCAGGGCACCGCCGTGATGCGACTCACGGGGGAGTTCCAGCGGCACGATCTCTGGCGCAACGGCATCGAGGGTACGCTCAAGGAGTTGCTGACCGAGATCGATGCGCTGGGCGAGGGGCTCAAGGTGGTGCGTGACCGCTTCGAGAGCGACCAGAAGCGCGCCGAAGAGTTGGCGCCGCTACTCAACGAGGTGCGCGCCGTCATGCGGCGGCTGCAGAGCGCCGGCGATTCCCTGGCCAAGGGGCTCATGCCGCCGGCCGATGGCCCGCCGGTCGTGCGCTGGATGGAGTTCCAGGGCAAGCCCACGGCCAACGAGCGCAACGTGGCGGTGCATTGCGTGCCACTCGATTTGGCGCCGGTACTACGCGAAGACCTGTTCGAGCGCGTGGATACGGCGGTCATCACGAGCGCTACACTCGCCACGCACGGCGGGTTCGATTTCCTCGAGGAACGGCTGGGTATTGCCGACGCGCGGCGCAACAAACGGACGGCCGTATTCCCATCGCCGTTCGACTATCCCCGGCAGGCGATGCTGGTGGTGCCGACAGACTTGCCGGCGCCCAACGAAAATGCGCGCGAGCATTTCGCGGCCGTCTGTCGACAGCTGCGCGATCTCATGGCCGCCAGCGATGGGGGCCTGTTCGCACTGTTCACCAGTCATCGCGATGTGCGGGAAGCTGCCGAGTGGTTGCGCGGGGCAGGGAAGGGTGGCGGGTGGCCATTGCTGGTACACGGCGAAGAGCCGCGCGATGTGTTGCTGCAGCGCTTTCGCGACAGCGGCCGCGCCGTGCTGCTCGGCACCGCTACGTTCTGGGAAGGCGTCGATGTGCCGGGCGATGCGCTGCGTGGGCTGCTGATTGCGAAGTTGCCGTTTCGCGTACCCACGGAGCCCATGGTGGCGGCGCAATGCGAAGCCATTGAAAGTCGCGGTGGCAACAGCTTTGGCGAGTTCATGCTGCCGCACGCCTCGCTCCGTCTCAAGCAGGGGTTCGGGCGCCTCATTCGTACCGGCGCCGACGCGGGCGTGGTGGTGCTCAGCGACCCGCGCGTGATCACCAAGCGATACGGCCGCGAACTGCTCGACGCGCTGCCGCCCGCGAAACGTCTCGTGGGCGCATGGGGTGAGGTGCGAGGGGAAGTGTCTCGCTTTTACCGCGAGCGACGCACGTAGCGGGAGGGCGCGACGTGGTGTCAATTCAAGGGGAACCACTACGGCAACCGCAAAAACGTAGAGAGTAATGAGTTACCACCTACCTGAACTGCGCCGTTCAGTAAGGTGGCAACCCATAACTCCCAACGCTGTTCCCCCCCGATTCCCCTCTCCCCGAAAGCCCCCATGCAGCTCCCCTCAAAGATCGTGTGCGTTGGCCGCAATTATCTCCTTCACGCCAAGGAGATGGGCAACGATGTGCCCAAGGAGCCGCTGCTCTTTCTCAAGCCGTCGTCGTCGATCATTCGCGAGGGCGAGGCCATCGTACTGCACCCGGTGTCTTCGCACATCGAGTACGAAGGGGAAATCGCCATCGTGATGGGCGCGCGCCTCAGCAAGGCGGCAACCGACGAGGACGCCGTGGCGGCAATTGGTGGCGTGCTGGCGCTCAACGATGTCACCGCTCGTGATTTGCAGAAGAACGATGGGCAGTGGGCGCGCGCCAAGGGGCTCGATACGTTCTGCCCCATTGGTACTCCGGTGCCCGCACCCGCCGATCTCGATGGCATCGAGCTGGTCACGCGACTCAACGGCGCCGAAGTGCAGCGGGCCAAGGGCGGCGATATGGCCTTCAAGATCCCGTTCCTGCTGCGCTACATCTCGCAGTATCTCACCCTTGAGCCTGGTGATGTGGTGGCCACTGGTACGCCGCACGGGGTGGGGCGTTTGTCCCCGGGGGATGTGGTCGAGGTGGAACTGGTTGGACTGAGTCGGGTGTCTAACCCGGTAGTGGCTGCCGGCTGACCCGTCGGCGCCTCCCCAACGGCAAAACCCGAGTATCTTTCTCGTATGTCCACCGACTCCTCCTCGACGCCGCCTGATAACGGCCGTCCGCCCGGTTCGACCGGGCGGGGGGACGTGCCGGGATCGTCGCGTCGGCGTCTGGAAAAGGGTGCCTTGGGGGCGCGTCTATCCGGCTTGCCGCGCGGTGAACGGCGTTCGCCGCGAGCGGTGGCGGTGGCGGTGGGGTTGCACGTGTTGGTGGCGGCGCTGTTCATTCGCGCCCTCACCTTCGATCATGGTCTCTCGCGCTGGCTCAATTTCGAAGGCGAGGCGACGCCCGAAGAGCGGATAACCTTTGTGGCACCCGCGACTTCAAAGCCCGTGCCCGAAGTGGCAGTCCGTCCTATTGAGCGTCCGGTAACGCGTACGGCCCCGCCGGTGCCAATGCAGCCCGATGCCGGCCCGGTTGGCGCGCCGCCGCCGCCGTCGGTCCCCGTGGCTCCTCGTGATACGGGAAGCGGCGGCACCGTGGGCAACGGCATCGGCGTGCTCGATCCGAACGTGCGCGGCGTGCGGCCTGGCTACAACGACGAGCGCGTGTGGCGCGGCCCGGTGGGTCAGGGCGGCGGTGGTGGAACGGGTGTGGCCAGCGGCGATCGTGCCGACAAGCTGGACAGCATCATGGCCGGCATGCTCATGGCGGCGCGTGACTCGCTCGATTCACTCAACCGCGCCCAGGGGCGCGGCCAGTACGGGCGCGCGCCGGGCGACTGGACCAAGACCGACAAGAGTGGCAACAAGTGGGGCTGGGATCAGCAGGGCATTCGGCTGGGCAAGGTCATGATCCCCAACGCATTGCTGGGGTTGTTGCCGCTCAACGCGGCCACCGCCGCTGGCATGTCGGCCAACCCGTCCGCGATGCAGCGTGAAGCCCGACTCGCCGCCGGCCGTGCGGATATCCTGCGCATGAGTGAACGCGGCATGGGCGAAGCCGAGTTCAAGCGCATTGTGAAGGAAATGGACAAGCGGCGCGACGCCGAGCGGCGAGAACGACTGCGCGCACCGAGCGCCACGCTGGCGGCACCGCTCAAGGCGGAGCCTACCAAGCCTGGCGACAAGGAGTGAGTGAGGGCGCCTACGCGCCCTTACTGCCGCAGGTAGGCTACCGACTCCGCGATGCGGGCGAGTGAACGCTCGCGTCCCACGTACAGCAGCACGTCGAAAATGCCGGGGCTTACTGTAAGGCCGGTGAGTGCCACGCGGAGCGGTTGGAAGATCTTGCCGCCGGAAATGCCGCGCTCCTCGGCCAGCATGCGAAGCCCTTCTTCCATGGCTGCCGGCTCCCATACCTCAAGGCTGGCCAACCGCTGGTGGGTGGCCTCGAGGATGTCGGCGCTCGCCGCCGCATCACGCCACTGTTTGCTCACCGCTTCCGGGTCGTACTCTACCGACTCCACGAAAAACGGGCGTGCCTGGTGCACGATTTCGTCGGTAAGCCGGGCGCGAATGCGCAGCAGTTCGAGCACGCCACAGAACCACGTGTGACGCGCCTGCAGGTCGGCTACAGTGCTCAGCCCCGCGCGCTCAACCAACGGGGCCACGATGGCTGCGAGTTCGTCGATGGGAATGTGCGCCAGATGCTGGCCGTTCATCCACTCGAGCTTCTTGGTGTCGAACACGGCCGCCTTGGCGTGCAGGCCGTGCACACTGAAGCGCTCGATGAGCTCGGGCATCGTCATCACTTCCGTGTCGTCGCCCGGTGACCAGCCCAGCAGCGCGAGGAAGTTGAGCATGGCCTGCGGCAACAGCCCCTGATGCTGATAATCGCCCACCGCCGTGGCACCATGACGCTTCGACAGCTTCTTGCCGTCGGTGCCGTGAATCATGGGCACGTGTCCGAATTGCGGCACCTCCGCGCCCAGCGCACGGTAGAGCAAAATCTGCTTGGGCGTGTTCGAGATGTGATCGTCGCCGCGCATGACCAGCGTGATGCCCATGGCGATATCATCGGACACCACGGCCATGTTGTACACCGGCGTGCCATCGGAGCGGAGGATGATGAAATCCTCGATGTCCTTGTTCGGGAACGCGATGCGACCGTGCACGAGGTCGGGCCACTCGGTGGTGCCTTCGGGCACCTTGAAGCGAATGGCGTACGGCTCGTTGTTGGCCAGCTTTGCGGCCAATTCGGCGTCGCTCAGTTCGGCGTGCGTGCGATCGAATTTGAAGGCATCACCGCGGGCCTCCGCCTCGGCGCGCAGCCGTTCCAGCTCCGACGCGGGCGTGAAGTCGCGGTAGGCCGCGCCGCTGTCCAGCAACCGGTGCGCATCGGCGTAGTGGCGCTCGACGTTGGCCCCCTGGTACACGACCTCCTCGTCACAGGTCAGCCCCAGCCACTCCATGCCCTCGAAGATGGCACGAGTGCTTTCGTCGGTGCTGCGTTGGCGATCGGTGTCCTCGATACGAAGGAGGAAGTCGCCGTCGTACTTCTTGGCATACAGCCAGTTGAAGAGCGCCGTACGCGCACCGCCCACGTGCAGAAAGCCCGTAGGGGAGGGAGCGAAGCGCACACGAGGGCGCTTCGCGGGAGACGCAGCCGTCATGGAAACCACAGACCGAAAAGGGTCGGAATTCGACGAAAAGTCGGGACAAAAAAAGCGCGGGCCCGCCGGTAAGCCGGCGGACCCGCGGCACGGAGGGAGCGGGATTCGAACCCGCGATAGGGGTTAACCCCCTATGCCGGTTTAGCAAACCGGTGCCTTCAGCCTCTCGGCCATCCCTCCTCACCTCTCGAGGACCCGTTGTGTCCGCTGCAGTGCAACGAACCCGTGTCCAGCGCCGCCCCAGCTCCGAAGAACCACGACGGAGCGGAAATGTAGTCGGGGGCGCGCAGCAGAAGCAATGGCAGACGGGGCCCAATCGGCAGATCCGGCGCGTTCATGGGCACGCATAGGCGAAAGCCCGATAGTCGCCTCCGGATACCTGTCGTATGGTTCGTGAAGCGGCGGCCTGTGGAGCCCGTTGATATCCGGCGGGACCTCACCTGTGCCGTGACGCATTGCCAGGAGCGCCCCACCATGTCGAACATCGATCTGCATTCCCACATTCACGCGCATCACCGCACGCGCGTGGCGCTCCCGGAAGACACCCGCGCGGCGATGGGCGTCATCCTCAATGAACGTCTCGCCGACATGCTGGATCTCGAGCGTCGCGCCAAGCAGGCGCACTGGAATGTGCGCGGTCCGCACTTTCAGCCATTGCACACCCTGTTCGACGCCACGGCAGCGTTGGCGGTGCAGTGGGCCGACGACATCGCCGAACGTACCGTGCAGTTGGGGTGTGTGGCCGAGGGCACGGCGCAGATGGTGGTGGAGCGCAGCGAATTACCCCCGTGTCCGCTCAACGTTGAGCGTGCCGACGAGTGGGTGCACGTGGTGGCCGAGTCGCTCGCCTTCTGCGCGAACGCCACGCGCGCGGATATTCGGGAAGCGGCGGCAGCGGACGATGACGTGACCACCGATCTGCTCACGCGCATCACCGGTGAGGCCGACAAGCAACTGTGGTTTGTGGAGGCCCACCTCGAAGCGCGTTGACGCTTCAGAAGTCGACGCGCCAGAGTTTGCCGCCGGCGCCGCCAATCCACACCTGACGGCCTACGGCCGACACGCCCGTGGTGACCTCGGCGGTGATGGGGAGCCAACTGCGTCCTTCGTCGAGCGTGTAGAAGGCGCCGCCGAACCCCACCACCACGGCCACGCCGGGGCCGGCAGCAGGCACCCAGGTCACTCCCGCCAGCGCCCCAGGCCGAGGCGGGCGCGGGCGCATGGACCACGTGCGACCGCCGTCGGTGGTTATGCCCACCACACTCGACGACGAATCGGTGCGCAGCCGGTTCATGTCGCCCGCCACCGCAATGCCTCGTTGCGCATCGGCAAACGATAACCCGCTCAGCCCCGACGCAATGCCGCGGCTGAACGGCGTGTTCTCCACGGTCCAGGTGCGTCCAGCGTCTCGGCTGCGAAACAGTCGCGAGCCAGGCGAGCCCGTACCAACGAACACGGTGTTCGCGTCGCCGTGCACCACACAGAGGCCACTGGCCGCGAATGCCCCCTCATCGGGCAACGGCTTCGGCACCGCCGATGGCGCCAGCAGTCGCCAGGTGCGACCGGCGTCGTCAGTGCGCAGCAGGTTGGTACGCTGCTGCGATGCGTCACCGTAGGCCACGCCGGTGGTGGCCGACCCGAACGACAGGCAGTCGTAAAAAGCGGCGCTATCGGGATTGAGAAACTGCAGCCGCCACGTGGCGCCACCGTTGGTGGTGCGATAAATGCGCGACTTCGCACCGCTGCCTGCCGAGAGAATCCAGGCGGTGTCGGCACTCACGGCGTGCACGTCGCGGAACTCCAGCGAGTCGCCGCCTGGCGCTTCGATGCGTTCCCAACTGCGGCCACCATCGCGCGAGCGAACCACCATTCCCTTGTGGCCGGAAGCCCACACTACGAACGGATTGACCGCGTGCACCGCCTGCAGGAGCGCGGTCGCGGCGGTGGGGAGTTCGGTGACCCGCGGCGCCGATTGCGCGCCTGCTGAGGCGATCGGCGCGCCAACAACCGAAACACCAATCGCCGCCGTGTGGACGGCGGCGACTATCACCAACGGTCGCCAAACGGGACGCGCGGCTCGTGTCATAGCGGGGGGAGTGGGATTCGAACCCACGGTACCCTTTCAGGTACGCCGGTTTTCAAGACCGGAGCCATAAACCACTCGACCATCCCCCCTGGGCCGGGGCAGGCCCCGGACCACGGAGGAAACTAGCAGGACGCGCGCGCTGCGTCAGGCCATGTCAGCCCTGGGCCGCATGGTTCAGGCCGCGAGGCGCTGCGCCGCCTTCTGGGCCATGGCAAGAACCGCCGCCATCTGGTGCAGATATTCCATGTCGGCATCGCTCCACGGCTTCTCTTCGGCACTATGCTCGCAACAGAGCACCATGGCCGGTTCATCGCGCACGAGCACCACGTAGTCGAGCAGCGACCGGATGTCGAGCGGCGTGAAGTAGATCTCGTCGAAGCAGGCCGTGGCCGGATGCGTGAGCGCGTCGGGAGCCACGATGCGCAGGTCGGTGCGAATGGCGTGAAAGTACGCGCCAAAGTCTTCTTCCTTGAGCGTCACGCCACGCGACACGGACCCGTCGCGCGAGTCGTAGAGACAGTCGCTGGTGATGGCGTCCTTGAGCGTGCTGAACGACCAGACGCTCGCGCGCGTGGCGCCCACGTTCTCGACGATGTCACGACATACGGCTTCGTAGAAATCGGCAATCGCGGCGGGGCTGGACTTGACCGCTGCCAGTGCCTTGCGGGCCCGTTGCATTCCTGCTGTCTCCTGATGAAGGGTTCAGCAGAAGTGTCGGCCAGTACCGTGGACGACTTGAACGGTGCCCGCTTGGTCAGTGGTCTCGTGGCGTGTCTCCTCAGCGCCCCGGTAGCGCGGGAAGGGCGTCCACGAACTTGATGATCTGCTCGCGCTGCGCGGCGGTGGGGATACGCCCCATCCCGCCCCCCAGGTTGTCGATCATGTTCTTCGCCTGGCTGGTGGCCGGCGTGATGGCCGTAATGGCCGGGTGCGACAGGCAGAACTTGAGAAAGAACTGGGCATACGAGGTCGCGTCGAACTCCTTGGCCCACCCCGGCAACGGCGTGTTGGCCGCTCGGCGGAACAGGCTCGTGCGACCGAATGGCGCGTACGCCAGCACGGCAATCTTCTTCTCCTGCGCGAGCGGCAGAATGACCTCTTCCACATCGCGATTGTCGGCGGCGTAGTCGACGCCGATGAAGTCGAGCGGCTCGTTGCGCATTACGTCGATGAGCGACGCGTACTGATTGGGGAACGTGGTGGTGATCCCCACGTAGCGCACCTTGCCCGCCGCCTTGAACTCGCGCGCAATCTTCAGCTGCGTTGGCGGATCGCCCATGTTGTGCACCTGCATGAGATCGATCTTCGGCTGCTTGAAGCGGCTCAGCGACGTTTCGATTTGCGCGCGGGCGGCGGCGGGATCGGCGGCGCTGCCACCACGTCCGGCCACATTCACCTTGGTGGCCCAGAACAGCTTGTTGGCGATCCCGAGTTCGTTCACAATGCGCCCGGCAACTTCTTCTGAAGCGCCGTATCCGGGGGCCGTGTCGAAGACGCGTCCGCCGCGCTCCACCATGGCCTGAAACACGGCGCGCAGTGCGGTCACGTCTTCCGTGCGTGCCACACTGGCAAACGTGGCGGAGCTGCCGAGCCCCACGACCGGAATCTTTTCACCGGTGGAGGGAATGGCGCGCTGCAGCAGTTGCCCCTGCGGGAGTGCACTCAGCGCGGCGAGCAGGCGCGGCGTGAGCCCCAGCGAGGCGCCAACACCAGCGGTGGTGGCAAGAAAGTCGCGACGGTTGATCATGGAGTCTGGACCATGGTGAAGGCAGCGGGTGTTTCTCCCACCCGCGATATCGGTTAAACGTACCCGCCATGCCTTCCGCTGTCCCAAGCTCCGTGGGCCAGCGCGGCGGGCTTCCCCGCCGCTGCGGTTCGGCTCACTCTTCTCGTCATGCACTCTCTCCGTTCCCCGTATCTGCTGTACCTCGGTCCGGCGCAGCACCTCACCGACGCCAAAACCGCGTGTGGTCTGCGTGACTGGTGTCCCGACAAGGTGCTGGGCGAATGGGCGCTACCCGAGGCGCGCGTGACACTTGGATTGCCCCGCCTGTCGCCCGCGGAGGCCGCAGCGCAGGGCGCTCGGAGCCTCATCATTGGCATTGCGTCGGTGGGTGGCACTGTGCCTGAGGCGTGGCTCCCCGATCTGCTCGCGGCCATTGCCGCTGGTCTCGACCTGGTGAGCGGCATGCACACCCGGCTCTCGTCGTTCCCCGTGTTGGTCGAGGCGGCGCAGCGCCATGGCGTGCAACTCATTGATGTGCGACACGGTGCGCAATCGTACCCTGCCGGCACGGGGCGCAAGCGTACCGGCCTGCGCATTGCCACCGTGGGCACCGATTGCGCGCTGGGCAAGAAGTACACGGCGCTCGCCCTCACCAAGGCGCTGCAGGCCCACGGGGCCAAGGCCACGTTCCGCGCGACGGGGCAAACGGGCATCATGATTGCCGGCGAGGGTATCGCCATCGATGCCGTCGTTGCCGACTTCGTGGCCGGTGCCGCCGAACAGCTGTCGCCCGACAACGACCCCGATCACTACGACGTGATCGAAGGGCAGGGGGCGCTGTTTCACCCGGCCTACGCCGGGGTGACGCTCGGGTTGCTGCACGGGTCGCAGCCCGACTGGATCGTGCTTTGCCACGACGTGTCACGGGTGCACATCGAGCACCGTCCCAACTTTCCCATCCCGCCGCTCGACGAGGCTGCCGCGCAGTACCTGCAGGCGGCGCGCATCACCAACCGCGCCGTGCAGTTGGCGGGGGTGTCGGTCAATTCGTCCTTTCTGAGCGACCACGACTGGCACCAGTACCGCGAAACCACCAGCCGAGCCTTGGGCGTTCCTGTGTGTGATCCGCTCCGGGGGGGCGTGGAGGCGATCGTTTCCCGGGTTCTGGGTGTATCATCCCTGTAGCATGCCACTCCAAGTTCGGGGTGGTCACACTCTTCAGCTCGACCCTTATGCGCACCAACAATCCGGTCCTTTCGAAGTTCGCCGACACGGCGCGTTCTACCTTCGGGCTCGTGTCGCCGGGCGCCATGACGGTGGCGGGCACCGCCGGCAAGGCCATCGTGCTGCTGGTCGTGGCCGTATTCTCGGCCGCCATCACCTGGCAGCAGGTGGCCGGCGGTCGTCCCGACCTGATCATGCCGGCCATGCTCGTGGGTGGCCTCGGTGGGTTCGTCTTCGCGTTGGCCACCAGCTTCCGTCCGCAGTGGGCGCCGTGGACCGCCCCCATCTACGCGTCGCTCGAGGGCATTTTCCTGGGCGCCGTATCGGCCATGTACAACGCACGTTTCGCCGGACTGCCGCAGCAGGCGGTGCTGCTCACGTTCGGTGTGGCGGCCGGTGTGCTGGTGCTCTATCGCCTGCGCCTGCTGCGCGCGACTGCCGGCTTCAAGCGCATGATGATGGGCGCCGTCATCGGCATCGGCCTCTTCTACCTCGGCTCGTTCCTGCTGTCGCTCTTCGGGGTGCAGATCGGCTACTTCACGAGCACCAGCATGCTCGCCATTGGCGTGAACGTGGTGATTGCCGGTGTGGCGGCGCTCAATCTGGTGCTCGACTTCGATCGCATCGAGGAAGGAGCGCGCATGGGAGCGCCGAAGGCCATGGAGTGGTTCGCGGCCTTCGGGCTCATGGTCACGCTCGTGTGGCTGTATCTCGAGTTGCTGCGTCTGCTGTCGCGCTTGCAGGGTCGACGCGACTGATCCCGTGCTACCGCTGTCGTTGATTCAATCGCCCGCCTACCGCTTCGGTAGGCGGGCGATTTCCTTGTTACCGCGCAATTCGCGCAAGACCGCTGCGGTGATGTCGGCGCTGTCGTCGGCATCGAATATCACTTGCTCGTTCGCGCGGTCGAGCACGAGATCGTATCCTGCGCGCAGGCGCACGGCACGCACGGCAGTACGCACCCGCTCACGCAGCGGCTGCTGCAGTTCGGCCTGTCGGCGCAGGATCACGTGGTCGAGATTCGCCGCCATCTCTTCCACCAAGAGCTCTCGTGCCCGCAGGTGCATTGCCGTGGCCTCGCGTTGACGGGGCGACAGTTGCGATTCGACTTGCACGAATTCATCCAGCGCTGCGCGCAGTGAATCGGTTGCGGCGTTGAGCATGGTGCGCGCCTTGGCCTGTTCGAGCGCGAATTCCGACTCCGCCGACATGCGCTCCGGCATGGAGTCGAGCACCACGCGGGAGTCGAACACGGCCACGCGCATCATGGCACGAGGTTGCTGACGAGATTCGCGGGTCGATTGCCCGCGCGCGTCACTCGCGAGTACCAGCGAGGCGAGCGAGCCTGCGGCAAGCAGGTGCCGGAGCAGTTCAAACGATCCCGATGTGCGGGGAGCCGTTGGCGTCTTCATGGCACGGACTCCGTTTCCCGGGCTTTACTACGCGGCCTCGGCTTCCGCTCGGGGGCATGCGCCGCCATCGCGGCCCGGGCAATGGCCACAAAGCGTACCACGCTGTCGCGATCGAGGCCGTAGAGTACGAAACGGCGGGAAATGGTTACCACCCGCACCAGCGCCAGCTCGCGGTCGACATCGGGATCGATGCGTCGCCAATGCTCGGCTGGCAGCCACTGTGACCGGGCGCGCACTCGATCGAAGCCTTCATCGGTGAGCGTGGCCACGAGAATGCCACCCGTGGTGAGCACCCACACCGGACGGCCGTCTCGCGTGAAACGACCGCGGGTGTAGGCGAGAATGCTGGTGCCGCGCGGCACCCAGACATCAATGGCGTCCCGCTCCTGCTCGGTAAGCGGCTGACAGCGGCGTGGCACGACTCGGTCGGCGGCCACAAGGCGCAGTCGCCCGCGCCACTCTTCCTGAGACACATCGTTCATCGGCAAGGCCTCCCAGACGGGGGCCGCGCGGTCTCCGCTTGCACGCGATGAAACCGCACGACACCGGTGTACGGTGGTCTCGCACAATGCGGGCACACGCCCCGCATGCAGCCGACCGGAGATACCGGACTTCCCGGTACTCGTGTTGACGGTCGACCGCTCCCGTGACCTCGCACGGGCAGCTACTCCCCAACCTGATTGTTCAAGGAGGCTACGGCACCCACGCCGCATTTACAACGTATCGAGCAATCGATATTTCAGCGATGTCCTATAGGTTTTGTGAATGCAACACGCTAGTCCGTTGCCGAGGCCGCGCGCGGACTGGCGGCCGTGCCGGCGAGCAGGCCACCGTCGAGCACGAAGTCGGCACCGGTTACGTACGACGACTCGGACGACGCGAGGAACACCACCATGTTCGCCACGTCGTCTGGCACGCCGGCACGCTGCAAAGGAATGTCGCGCGTGAACTGCTGAAGCCGCATCTCGCGATCGGGGCCGTGCCCAAGCATCGGTTCCCACATGGGCGAGAGAATCATGGCGGGATGCACGGCGTTGCAGCGAACGGGGAGCCGTTCTTCGGCCGCATACAGGGCGACGGTGCGCGTGTGGTTGCGAATGGCCGCCTTGCTGGCCGCGTACGCGGCGGCACGCGGAATGCCCACCAACCCCGAGCGCGACGCAATATTCACGATGGCGCCGTCCACAGGTGGATATGCACGCATGACACGCAACGCCGCGCGGCAGCCCAGAAAGGTGCCGTCGAGATTGGTAGCCAGAACCGCGTGCCAATCGGCGAGTGCCGCATGTTCAGGATCGTGTGCGGGCGGCGCTCCCGCCGACAGTTGCTCGAAGCCGGCAATGCCCGCGTTGTTCACCAGAATGTCGAGCCGGCCATGTCGCGCAACGATCTCGTGCATGGCAGCATCCCACGCGTCAGCATCGCGCACATCGAGCGGCAGGTAAGTCGCACCGAGTAGCGCCGCTGCTTCCAGACCGGCCTCATGGGTGATGTCACTGAGCATTACCGTGGCGCCTTCCGCCACGAACGCCCGCGCAATGGCGAGCCCAATACCGCGCGCGGCGCCGGTGATGAGGGCCACGCGCCGGGCCAGGCGGCCCGTGCGCACGGTTGGCGGTAAGGTGGCGCCCGGCAACTGCGGCGCCGGGCGATCGTTTTCAGGCGAGACGATTTCGGGCGAGACTGACATACCACTCCGGAAGAATGTGGTGGGAGCGAACCGGCCGCCGCCGCGGCTTGTGGGCGGCGCGGGTGTACCGTCAGTTTCCCACCTACAGCGTAGCCGTGCCTCGGATGAACATCCGGGTTCTTCCATGTCCCCCATCAACGCCTCCACCGCCGCGGCGCTTGCCAATGTGCAGCGCATCCTGCTCGCCCCTCAGGCCTTTGGCGATGAGCGGGAGTGGCGGCGCGAGCTTGCCGTGGCGTTGCGCGGGCTGTTCGGCGTCGATCACGCCATCGTGATTCGTCCCGGCATGGCCAACCCCTACGTGGGCGACGGCGTGGACGCCGCGACGCTCGACGCCATGGCGGCGTTTCAGGCGCCGCCCGAGCCCGACATGCCGCCGCGCATGCGCTACGCGAACGCCGAACTCGAAGCGCTGCAGGCACGACGGCTCGCCGTACCCGACCCGGTATTTACTCGCCGCGGAAACGAAGTGGCCATGGGGCAGCGCATGGAAGACACGGCCATGTTCGACGCCGTGTGCCGTCCCATTGGCATCGACGACTTCTGCGGCGTCTTTTCGCGGTCGCCGTACGGCGATCTCATGGTGTTTCTGGCCCACGGTCGTCGGCGCCGCGTCGATACGTTCGTGGGGGCCGACGCCGAGCCGCTGCTGCGCGTATTGGCCCCCGCCGTCGACGCGGCGGCGGTTCTCGCCCGGCCGCTCGTGGTCGCGCCGGCGTTGCCCGGCGCCGCAGTGCTGCAGGAGCGGCTCGGTCTTACGGCGCGCGAAGCCGAGGTGGCGCTGGCGCTGGCCGAGGGGTTGTCATTGCGGGCGATCGCCGTCTCACTGGCCGTGAGTGTGTCGACCGCCCGCTTTCATACGGAATCGGTGTTTCGCAAACTGGGCGTGCATCGCCGATCGGCCGTGGCCATGGCGCTGCTCGAACCACGGCCGCGGTAGTTACTTCGGCCAGCCGGTAGCCGGGATGCCCGTGATACGCAGCGCATTCTGGTAGTACACCTTCTTGAGCACCGCATCGGGAAGGTCGATGCCGTAGAGCTTCCAGAACGCGTGGTAGTCGCGGTAATAGTCGAAATAGTCGTCGCGCGTTTCCAGCACACGCCAGTAGTACGGATACTCCTCGGGCTGGTAGCTGTCTTTGCCGAAGAGCAGACGGTCCTGGTACTTGATGAAGAAGTCGTGCGCCGCGCGCGGCTGGCGACCGATGTCGTACAGCACGGCGCCCATCTCACCCAGCACATTCGGCATCTCGTCGAACATCTTGCCGAGTCGGCCCAGGTCGTTCGCGTGCCAGCCAAGGTGCGCCGCAACGAACGTGGTTTGCGGATTGGCCTTGAACAGACTGTCGCGTTCAGCCATGAGCTGTTCGAAGCTCGGATACCGATCTTGCGGATAACGACGCTCGGGGAACAAGGACTGTTCGAGCCAGCGCTCGTTGGTGTAGTCCACCGTGCGGAAGAATTCCTGCGGGTCGGCGGTGTGAATGAACACCGGCAGCTTGAGGCGCGCCGCCGCTGCCCACACCGGCTTGAGTTCCGGGTCGTTCAACTTGAGACGCGAGCCATCGGCCTTTTTTGTGGACAAACCGAAGCCCTTGCCCACTTCGCCGATGCCAACTGCGCCGGCCTTCTTGTCGGCTTCCATCTGCGCCACGGCCTTCGCCGCCCAACCGGGGGTGCCGACACCGCCGAAGTTGATGCCGGTGAGAAAGCGCACGCGGTCTTTCATGGTCCTCGACTGATTCACGAGCGCTATGCCCTGCGTGAGCCGATCGCCCGACACGTTGCCGGCCACCAGCATGAGGCGCACGTTGATGGAATCGAGTTGCACACCAAACCGTTCGAGTGCGTCGACGCTGCCAATTTGCGCGCCGCCCGGATGCCCGTGAAAATCAACCACGGGAAACTTGGCCTTCATGCGCATGGTGGCCGGCACCTTGAGCGTGCTCTTGGGGCGGTAATCCACGATGCTCGGCACCGCGCCCTCTGGAGCCAGACAGGTGCGCGGACGGATTTCGGTGGTGCCCGCCGGGCACTCCTCGCCGGGCTTGATCTGCGTGCCGCCTCGGAATCCCTGCGCCTGTGCGGCGGCGGGAACGAAGAGGGGCAGGGCCAGCGACAGAACGGGAATGAGCGAACGGGAAACTCTGCGCACGGGCGCTCCGTGAATGCATCCGGTGGGAAAAAACGAGGGACCGTCTCCTCAATCTACGCGGAGACGGTCCCTGGGGTTCGCCGAAACGAGCGGAATTACTGCTGGGGCTTGGTGGTATCGGCCTGCAGCAACAGCTGCTGCGCTGCCGTGTCGGCCCCCGGCGCGATGGGCAGCTGCGGCTGACGATCGAACCCGAAGACCTGCGCACGACGCATGGCCGTGGCGATGTTCTTCGACTGATCGTACACGGCGCGCGACTGCTCAATGCGCCCCGACTGGGCCAGGGCCTCGGCCAGCGTGACGCCGCTGATCACGTACAGGTCGGGGATACCAACCGACGCGTCGTCGACCCAGCCGTTGCGCGCGGCCAGCGACTTCGTGGCCGTGAAGACGCCGTTCCACAGCTCATACGAACGCTTCACGTCGACGGCACCTTCACCTTGGATGAGCACGATGTCGCCGCCCAGCGTGACCTGTTGCGGCAACAGCTTCTTGGCCATGCCCTGGGTGACCACGTAGCGCTCGAGCCCCAGTTCGTACGGATAGCCGCCGGCCGTACGGCTGAAGTAGAGCCCGCGGTCGGGGAAGGCGTCGCGAATCATGAAGTAGATCATCTGATCGGCCTTCATGATTTGCGGTAGTCGCGGCTGCGCAATGATATCGCCCTTCTGGAACGCCGCGTTCTCCGGCGTCGCAATGGCGAGCGGCAGGGCATCGGCCTCGTCGAACGTCATCTTTACCGGCGGGCCACTGGGCTTCTTCCAGTTGCCACCCTTGTAGATGGCCGGCCCGTTGGCTTCGTCGTACTCGTACACCGGCCGGCGCAGCAGCTGTCGCACGTACCAGTCGGTGTTGAGCAACGACGTGTTGGCCACGATCACATCCTTGCGGATGCCTTCGACTTCCTGCGCGTACCACAGCGGGAAGGTGTCGTTGTCACCTACGGTGACGAGAATGCCGTAGGGTTCGACCGAGTTGAGCAGGTCGCGAGCAAAATCGGTGGTGTCGGTCTGGCCGGCACGCGAAGCCTGCGTCCAGTTGCCGAAGAGCGGGATGAAGGCCACGGCCAACAGCGGCGACGCCAGTAGGAAGCTGCGCGTGCGCGGCTCTGCCACCGTCTGCTTGCCCAGCTTCACTTCGTCGGCGCCGAACAGGCTGGCCACCGTTTCCCACAGGTAAAACAGACCCAGCGCGGCCCACACGCTGAGCGCCGAGAAGCTCCACAGGTAGAAGTAGTCTCGGTCGCGCACTTCACGGGGCACGCTGTCGCCCAATTCGAGGGCCTGCGAGTGCCCGTACTTGAAGTTGAGGTAGAAGATGAGCCCCAACGTCATCGTGAACACGAGTGGCCCGAAGAACCAGAAGCTTCGTCGGTCCTTCTGGAAATGCATCCATCCGCCAAGAATGACGAGGATGAAGTAGAACACGGCGAGGCCGTTCTGCAGCCCGGGGTTCTCGTTGTAGGCGTCGCGCAGCCACTGCCACTTGAAGTACAACCAGTACATGCCCAACTGCGCCGCGAACGGGGCCTGGCGCTCACCGAGTTCCGGCTTGCCGTACTGGCCGCGGTTGAAGTTGTACATGAAGCGGTCGTACGTGAGCGCGCTGAACGTGCAGTCCATCTTGATTTCCGTCACGCACCCGGTGGGCTCGCCCTCATTTATGGCCGGGAAGTGCGCGGCACGAATGGGCTGCGTGGCGAACGGCGTGAGGCCGAACACCAGTGCGGCGGCACAGGCCACCAACAACTTCCAGCGCAGCACCGTTTGCGGACGGCGAATGAGCACCGCCACACCTACCGCCGGCGCAGCGAGCATGCCGGCCATGTGGTTGGTGTAGCCAAGCCCCAGCAGGTACGCGATAAGCACGAGCACGCGGTCGGCGGTGGGGCCTTCCGGGTCGTCGCACCAGCGCACGGTGAGCCAGCAGATGATGGCCAGCCCCACCAGCGATACCGTGTACACCTTTTCGTTCACCACCGACTGGTTCCACACCGTGAAGGCCGTGGCGCCAATGAGAACAGCGAGTGAGCCACCCACGATGCGCTGCCAGCGGCGCGGCATCCACTGCACCAGCACGCGCTCGGTAACGAGGAACCAGAACATCGCGCTCACGGCGCTCGACAACGCCGCCAGCACATTGATGCGCATCGCCACGGTGGGCGCGATGGGCAGAATGCTGAAGACGCGCCCGATGAGCACGAAGAACGGATTGCCGGGCGGGTGGGGCAGGCCGAGCACGTAGGCCGCGGCGATGTACTCGCTGGTGTCCCACATCGACGTGGTGGGGGCGAGCGTGACGATGTACAGCAGGAACGTCACAAGCGCTGCCAACGCGGCGGCAAGATAGGACGGTCGGTAATCGAGTTCGGCGGCCTCGGCGCGCGTGGCGCCGGTACTGACGGAGGCCGCGGATGCGGTCGCTGCGACGGTCATGGACTGAGCGAAGGGTGTGCGCCCAGCGGCCGGGAGGGCTGCCGGACTCCTGCGGGTCGTGCGGTTTTCCTGCAATCACCAAAGTTGCCCCCTTGTGAGGGGGGGCACAAGCGGCGTTACACGAGCGGCCCTTCGGTGTAGCTTACGACGGTGCCGAGTGGGCCCGCACATCAACCCGCCCGTCGTCGTGTCGGTCACACACTGAACCCGTGGGGCATGCAGAAGCGCGAATTCCTCCGCACCATGGGTGGGGCCATCGGGGGGGCCACTCTCGGCCTCGTGCTCTCCCCAGCCCAGCGCCAGCTGTTCGCGGCGCTGCCACCGGCCGCCTTGGCGGCGCGTAACGATTTCTGGGCCGAACTGCGCGCCAAGTACCTCGTGCCGACGGAGTTCATCCATCTCGAGCACGGCTACTACTCCATGCAGGCGCAGCCGGTGCTGGAGCGGTACGTGCAGCATATCCGCGAGGTCAACGCACTGAGTTCGCGCTACATGCGCACGGTGCAAACAGCCAACAAGGCGCGGGTGCAGGCGCGGCTGGCAGCCGTGGCCGGCTGCACGCCGGACGAGTTGATCATCACCCGCAACACCACCGAGTCGCTGGACACGGTGATTTCGGGGTTCGACTGGAAGCCGGGCGACGAAGCGGTAATGAGCGTGCACGATTATGGCGCCATGCTCGACCAGTTCGCGCTCATGGCGCGTCGCTGGGGCATCGTGAACAAAAAGGTCACGGTGCCGTTCGACCCCACGAGCGACGACGAGGTGGTGCAGGTGTACGCCAACGCCATCACCCCGCGCACGAAGCTGCTCATGGTGTGCCACATGGTCAACATCACGGGGCACGTGCTCCCGGTGCGGAAGATCTGCGACATGGCACACGCGCGTGGCGTGCCAGTGATGGTGGACGGCGCGCACGCCTTCGCGCAGCTCGACTTCCGGATCCCCGACTTGGCCTGCGACTTCTACGGCGCGTCGCTGCACAAGTGGCTGGGCACGCCGCTGGGCGCCGGCATCCTGTACGTGAAGCCAGGCGCGGTGGAGAAGCTCTGGCCGTTATACGGTGACGAAGGCTTCGCGGCCACCGATATCCGCAAGCTCAATCACACGGGCACGCACCCGGTGCACACGGACTTGGCCATTGAAGATGCCATCGCGTTTCACGAGGCCATCGGTATTCAGCGCAAGCAGGAGCGGCTGCGGTGGCTGCAGCAGTACTGGACGCGTCAGGTGCGCGATGTACCGCGGGTGAAGCTGTTCACGCCTCGCGATGCGATGCGTACGGGCGCCATCGCCAACGTGGGCATCGACGGCATGAACCCGGGCTCACTCGCCTCGGCGCTCATGGAGCACTACCGTATCTTCACTGTGGCCATCGACACGGCGGGGGTAACGGGGGTGCGGGTGACTCCGCAGCTGTTCACAACCACGCAGGAACTCGACGCGCTGGTGACGGCGCTCAAGACGCTCGCGGCATAAGGGAGCAGACGCGCACGATGCTTGGATTGAAAGTCTTGGTGGCCATGATCGCGGGCCTGGCCATTGGGCTGTTCGCGTGGAGCTTGCGGCAGGCCTATCTCCGCGCGGGACGCAGCGAGGCGGTGGTGTACGTCATTGCGGGCACGGTCTTTCTGCTGCCAGTGAGCAAAGTGCAGTACTTCATGCTGGAGCAGCCGATGCTGGTGATCGTGTCGGCGCTGGGAGCGTACCACGCCACGCGCGAGCTCTTCGGCGACTCGAGATCTGAGATCTGAGATCAGAGCGGTCAGCTCGATATCGTGAATGTTGAGTTTCGCGAGTTGAGCCCGGATCGCGGTGAGAGTTGAGCCTTCTCGAGGCGAGAATTGAGTGCCCGCTCAATTCTCGCTGCTAGTCAACTCAATTCTCGCCGCGATCCCGGCGCAACTCTCAGCGTCTCTCCCCGCGAATCTCGCGACGCACTGCTCAGGTCTCAGTGCCGGAACAGCCGCTCGCCCGTGAAGATCATCGCGATTCCGTGTTCGTTCGCGGCCGCGATCACTTCCTCGTCTCGCACTGATCCGCCCGGCTGCACAATCGCCGTGACGCCTGCAGCTGCCGCCTGATCGATGCCGTCGCGGAACGGGAAGAACGCATCGCTGCCCAGCGACGCGCCCTGCGTGTTGTGGCCGAGATTGGTGGCCTTGTGCACCGCCACGAAACTCGCGTCGACACGGCTCATCTGGCCGGCACCAATGCCAATCGTAGCGCCGTCACGCGCGAGCACAATGGCGTTGCTCTTCACGCTCGCCACACTCTTCCACGCGAACAGCAGGTCGCGCTGCTCGTCGGCGCTGGGCTGACGCGTGGTCACCACGTTCCACTGCTGCGGGTCGGTGGGGGCAGGGGCCCGATCCTGCACCAGCAAACCGCCGCGCACGCGCTTGAGATCCATGGTGTTGGCCGGCCACGTGGCCTTGCCTTCGAGCACCCGCAAGTTCTTCTTGCGGCCCAGAATTTCCACGGCTTCGTCGGCGAAGTGCGGCGCGACGATGCACTCCACGAACAGGCTGCTGATGGCTTCCGCCGCCGCCACGTCTACCGGCACCGAGAACGCAATCACGCTGCCGAACGCACTGACCGGGTCGCACGCCAACGCCTTCTTGTACGCCTCAAGTGCATTCGTGCCGGTGGCCAGCCCGCACGGTGTGGTGTGCTTGATGATGGCACAGGCCGGCTGCTCGCCGAACGGTTCGATGGCCAGCAGCGCGCCTTCGAGATCGAGCAGGTTGTTGAACGACAGCTCCTTGCCACCCTTTTGTACGAGCGCGCCGAGCCCCGTGCCCGGCTTCTCCACGTAGAACGCCGCGCGCTGCGACGGGTTTTCACCGTAGCGCAGGCTCTGCTGCTTTTCGAACGCCAGCGGATAGCGGTCGGGGAACGGCTCGCCGCGCTGCTGCGCGAACCACTGCGCGATGGCCGCGTCGTACGCGCTGGTGTGCGCATACACTTTTTCCGCCAGCAGGCGGCGCAACGCCGCATCGTCGGTGTCCGCCTGCACGTGGGCCAGCACGCCCGCGTAGTCACTGGGGTCGACGATCACCCACACGCTCTCGAAGTTCTTGGCCGCCGACCGCAGCATGCTGGGGCCGCCGATATCGATGTTCTCGATTACCTCTTCGGGGTGCACGCCAGGCTTCGCCGCCGTTTCGCGGAACGGATACAGGTTCACCACCACGAGATCGATGGTGCCGATGTTGTGCGCCTTGATGGCTTCCATGTGCTCGGGCAGATCGCGACGCGCCAGCAAGCCGCCGTGCACCACCGGGTGCAGCGTCTTCACGCGCCCATCGAGCATTTCGGGGAAGCCCGTGAGTTCGCTGATGTCTTTTACGGCGAGGCCGGCGTCGCGCAGTGTGCGCGCGGTACCGCCGGTGGACACCAGTTCGACCCCTTTGGCTGCGAGGCCTTGGGCGAAAGGCACGAGGCCCGATTTATCGGAAACGGAAAGCAGAGCGCGCATGGGAGTGGTCGGGGCGGAGTGCGAACAGTGAAGGAGAGGTCGCGAAGGCGGCGCAGGGGCAGTTCAGCGAGGGAAGAGCCGCGCCGCATCCTGGGCAAACGCGGAAAGGTCAGTTGTTGTGTCCGGTACCAGTCCGTACCGCCAGTCCGGAGCCTCAACACTCACCGGGATGTCCAGATGGCCGAGCACCTTGCCGTCATCACCCAGCACCACCGCGCCGCTGGCTACTGCCGCTACACACAGCGGAAACAGCCGGTGTTCCACGCGAAGAACCCGTGCACCCAGCGAGGCTGGCGTGTCGCCCGGTAGCACGGGCACCGGCCACTGCGCAATGATGGGACCGCGATCGTACTGCGCGTCCACGAAATGCACCGTCACGCCGGTGACGGTGGCGCCGTGCTCGAGCACCGCCGCGTGAATCCGCTGGCCGTACATGCCCGCTCCGCCAAAAGCCGGAAGCAGCGCCGGGTGCACGTTTACCAAGCGGCCGTGAAACGCATGCACGACCGCCTCGGGAATGAGCTTGAGGTAGCCGGCCAGCACGAGCAGGTCGACCTTGGCCGCGTCGAGCTGCGCAATGAGCGCACCGCCGTCGCGCGGGTCGGCCACCACCCCGGTGGTAACGCCGGCATCGGCCGCGCGGGTGAGCGCGCCAGCCGTCGCCTTGTCGGAACCCACCCACACGATGTCGCCGGACGCAGCCGACGCGCCACGAAAATGATCGAGCAGCACCTGCAAATTCGACCCGCCTCCGGATGCCAGCACCGCGATGCGTGCGCGGGGAGTCGTGGTGGGTGACGGGGATTCGGAGGATGGTGACATACGTGCGGTTCAGGACTCGGATGGGGGAAATGCCGGCCGGTCGAGGCTCGCTGCGCTCTCGCCAATACCCAGTCGCGACAGCGCGAGCACAATGGCATCGGTGAGCGACCGGGCCACCGCGATGTTGGCGTGTACTTCGGCCGCCTCTTGCGCACGCGCGACATCGGCTGCCGGCGTTTCCCGGCCCGGCACCAGCACGCCGAAGCCGCCCGTGGCGAGTGCCGGTTGTGCATCGCGCCAGCGATCGCCGATGTACGCACTACGCGCGAGATCGAACCCGTGTTCGCGTGCCGCCTGCTGGTACATGCCAAGCCCCGGCTTCCGGCAATCGCAAGCCCCGGTGAGTTCAGCCAGGTGAGGGCAGTGATAGGTGGCCAGCACCTCGCCCCCTTCGGCCACGATAAGCGCCACGGTGCGGTCGCGTGTGGCGGCGTACTGGGTTTCGGTAATGAGGCCGCGCGCAATGCCGGACTGATTGGTCACGATGACCACCGGCACTCGCGCCGATCTCGCCATCCGCACGGCAGCGCCAGTATCAGGGAGCAGGCGTACCAGCGAGGCGTCGGCCAGATAGTGCGCGTCGGCGATGAGCGTACCATCGCGATCGATGAACAACGCGCTGCGCGGCGTGCTCGGTGGCGACGCGCTCATGCGAGTGTCACCGAACGCGCCGGGTGGTGTCGCGCCGCGCGGCAGTCGTGTCGCGCTTGGTGCTGTCGCGCTTGGTGCTGTCGCGCTTGGTGCTGTCGCGCTTGGTGCTATCCACCTTCTCCCGCGGCACCGTGAAGTTGCGCGCCGGTTCCTTGATGATCGCGTTGAGACTCTTCACGCCCGTCATCTGCAGGCGATACGTACGCCCCGGTGTCAGCGCGGTATCGAGTGTGATGTAGGCTTCCTTGAAGACACGCGGCCGATTCAGCTTGGGGGGCGGCGTGGTGTCAGGTGGCACGTAGCGACGTCCGGCCAGGCGCGCCGCTTCTCTGGCCTGGCGATCGCGTTGGCGCGCGGCATTGGCCACACTGTCGGCACGACGCACCGTGGCAATGGAATCGCGGCGCGCGCGCTGCTCGGCCGAGAGCGTGTCTTTCTTCGCCGCCTCGGCGGCCAGGGAATCGGCCCGACGCTTGGCGATGATGGAGTCGGCCTGCAGCTTTTGCGGCGCCGTTTGCACGAGCCGCGCCGCGACACGCACCGAGTCGGGCGCACGCATGAGGCGTACGCCATCGGGCACGAAGAACTGGTCGAGGGCGTACGGCTTGTCGAAGGTGACCTTGAGCACCCGGTTGCTGTCGAGCGGCTCTACCTGCGCAATGCGCAGCCCAACCGTATCGCGGGCAATGGCGTAGAACTCGGCTTCGGCGTACCCCGTGAGCGTGACGCGTACGGAGTCCCACAGCTCGAGCGGCTCCAGGTCCTTGTTGCTGTTGCGGTCGGCGTAGGCGCGCAACAGATACGGACCAATAGGAATGTTGCGCAGTTCGTAGCGCCCCAGCGAATCGGCCACCACCTGATACACGATGGTGGTGTCCTGCGACACCGCCTCCACGACGCCGCCGTTGATGCCCTTGGCCTCCTGCCAATCGAACACCACACCCTTGATGCGCGTGTCGGGAATGGGGAGGCCAGTGGAGAACACCACCTTGATGGCGGTGTCGAGCGGGTTCTGATACAGGTCCTGCAACCCCGCCTTGATCTGCACCGTGTACACGGTGTTCGACTTCCAGCCTTTCGACGGGCGAATCTGGATGGCGCTGCGGTCCCAATCCACTTTGGGGGCGCCGCTCTTGGGGCTGATGAAAACCAATTCTGCCAGGTCGCGGCCACCCTTGGGCGTCTCGCTCACCACTTCGTCGAAACGAATGGTGACGGTACTTGGCTTGCCGACCACCGCGTTGTTCTCGGGCGTGATCTTGAGAATCTGCGGTGGCGCCAGATCCTCGGGGCCGCCCCGAGGCAGCCCCTGATTGGCGCACGCGGTGCCGCTCGCGAGCGCCACCGCAAAGAACATGAGGCGCCGCATGGCCGGCGCGCGCCAGATGCTCACGCGCCGAGTGCCGCGCGCTTGTCGCGCAGTTGCGTGAGACGCGTGCCCCATTCGGCTGCCTTGGCGCGTTCGGCATCGACGATCGCCGCCGGTGCCTTGGCCACGAAACCTTCGTTGGCCAGACGCCCCTGCAGCGCGGTGAGTTGCTTGTCGAGTTGCCCGATTTCCGTGTCCAAGCGCTGCTTCTCCTTATCGAGATCGATCATGCCCGCCAGCGGCACGACGAGTTCGACGCCGCCGGAGAGCAACACCTGCGCCGCCGCACCGCCGGGGTTCTCGGTGACCACGCGCACCTTGGCGCGAGCCAGCGACCCCACGGTGTCGGCCTGCTGCGTCAGCATGGCTTCGGTGCTGCCTGTGGCCACGAGCAGGGTGTCCACCCAGGCTCCCGGATTCACGTTGTACTCCGAACGGACCTGTCTGATCGCCGCGACGGCTTCGCGTACCATTTCGAAGTCCCCCGCGCGTTCCGAGTACTCGCCGCTGGCCACCGGCCACGCCGCCTGACTCAGGAAGGCGCCGCTCACGGTTTGCGGCAGCTTCTGCCACAGCTCTTCGGTGATGAACGGCACCACCGGGTGCAGCAGGCGCAGCGCGCCGTCGAACGCATGGGCCAGCACGGCCCGCGCCACTTCGCGGTCGGCCGTGCCTTCGGCCGCCAGACGTGGCTTCACACTCTCGAGGTACCAGTCGGCCAGTTCGTTCCACACGAACCGCCGCGCCGACTCGGCATATTCCGACAAGCGCAGCCCCTTGCCGCGCTCGGCGTCGCTCCAGCGCCCATCCTGCGAAGGGCGCGCCGGGCCCAACGCCGCATCGCAATCGGCAATGGCCTGGTCGAGACGCGACAGAATCCAGCAATCGGCGGCGGTGAGCTGCGCCCGATCGAGCCCTGACAGCGGGGCCACCGGTTCGGTGCCCACGCGCGAAAGCAGGAAACGGCCGATGTTCCACAGCTTCGTGCAGAAATTGCGTCCCGGCGAGAATGATTTTTCGAGGTCGTTGGGGTCGAGCATCACGTCCACGCCGAGGCCGAGTCCGGCCACCATGGTCCAGCGTAGTGCGTCGGCGCCGTACGCCTCCACCACGTCGAGCGGGTCGATGCCGTTGCCCAGCGACTTGGACATCTTGCGGTGCTGCATGTCGCGCACGGTGCCGTGCAGATACACCGTGTGGAACGGCGCCTTGCCCATGAACCAGCAGCCGCTCATGACCATGCGCGCCACCCAGAAGAACAGAATCTCGGGGGCGGTCACCAGCACGTCGCCGGGATAGAACGCTTTGAGGTCGGGCGTTTCGTCGGGCCAGCCGAGCGTGCTGAACGGCCACAACCAACTGGAGAACCAGGTGTCGAGCACGTCCTCGTCCTGACGCACGGTGCCATGGCAGCCGGGGCAGGTGGCGACGTCGGTACGCGACACAATGGGCGCATGGCCGCAGGAGGCGTTGCAGTACCACACCGGCACGCGATGGCCCCACCAGATCTGGCGGGAGATGTTCCAGTCGCGAATGCCTTCGAGCCAGTTCACGTACACCGCTTCCCAGCGGTCGGGGAGGATGCGCAGCTCTCCGGTGCGCAGCGCACCCAGCGCCTTTTCGGCGAGCGGCTGCATGCGCACAAACCACTGGTCGCTCAGGCGCGGCTCCACCACCGTGTCGCACCGGTAGCAGTGGCGCACGCTGTGGGCGTGGTTCTCGACTTTCTGCAGCGCACCGGCGTCTTCGAGCAGCTTTACGATGGCCTTGCGGGCGGCGAAGCGATCGAGCCCCTTGAGGCTTTCGGGCACACGGCCGGCCGCACCGTCGCCTTCGCGCACCACGCCTTCGGCGTCGATGACTACCGGCATGGCCAGACTGTGCCGCTTGCCCACTTCGAAGTCGTTGGCATCGTGCGCCGGCGTGATCTTCACCGCGCCCGACCCGAATGCGGGGTCGGTGTAGCTGTCGCCAATGATGGGGATGCGCACGCCGTTGAGCGGCAGCACCACCTCCTTGCCGATGAGCGCCTGGTAGCGCTCGTCGTCGGGGTTCACGGCCACGGCCACGTCGCCCAGCATGGTCTCCGGGCGGGTGGTGGCCACCACGATGCCCTGCGAGGGGTCGTCGGCCAGCGGGTAGCGCAGATGATACAGCTTGCCGTTCGTGTCGTTGAACTCCGCCTCTTCATCGGACAGGCTGGTACCGCAGCGCGGGCACCAGTGAATGACACGATGACCCTTGTACACGAGGCCGTCTTCGTGCAGGCGCACAAACGTTTCGCGCACCGCGCGTGACAGCTCCGGCGAGAACGTGTAGGCCGTGCGCGTCCAGTCGGCGCTGGCGCCGATGGACTTGAGCTGGTTCAGAATTTCGCCGCCGGTCTTGTCGACGAATTCGGCCACGCGTTCCACGAAGGGTTCGCGCCCGAGATCGAACCGCGTCTGTCCCTGCGCCGCGAGCTGTTTCTCCACCACATTCTGTGTGGCGATGCCAGCATGGTCGGTGCCGGGCACCCAGAGTGCCTCATCGCCCGCCATGCGGCGCCAGCGAATGAGTACGTCCTGCACGGTGTTGTTGAGCCCGTGCCCCATGTGCAGCACCGCCGTGACATTGGGCGGCGGGATGACGATGACAAAGGGTTCCTGCGATTCGGCGCGAGCCGGGTCGGCAGTGAACACCCCGTGTTCAGTCCACTGGGGGTACCAGGCGGCTTCGGTGGCCGCAGCGTCGTACGTCGAGGGCAGATTGGTATCGGGCGCAGTCATAGCCCGGAAAGATAACCGCCCCGGAGGCCGCAGTGGTGGTGCGGCGAGCTCCGGGGCGGTGAAGCGCGGTCCCGAAAAGCGGGTCGCGGTGGGGCAGGCCCGTCAGCCGGCCGCGCGCCGGCGCACCACGAGATTGTCGAGAATATCGGTGACCTCGGGGATGCTGCGCACCAAAGCCCGCGCATACTCCGCTTCGGCCGCATCGGCCACCCACCCGGTGAGTTCCACCCGGCCATGGTGGTCGGCGCCAATGTCGATGTTCCGCGCCGCGAGCCGGGCGTCGTTGCGGAAGAGCGACAGAATGCGCATCTCGAGTTCGTCGGCCGTGGGGACCTGCGGGCCAGGGCCACGCCCAATGGTCGTGGTGCCCTCGTCCGGCTCCTCGGCGTGGTCGTCCTCGTCGTACAGTTCGTCGAGCGCTTCGTCGTAGTCGAGGGCGTCTTCGTACGCGGCCAGCCCTTCCGGCCCCTCGCGGAACAGCACGCTTGCCTCACCGGCCGCCAAGGCCTCTTCTTCGATTTGACGCTGTTTCCGACGCCGGACCCGGCGTACGAGGCCGTTCAAGCCACCGGCTCTGTCGGCCAAGGCCATGCCGATGGCCAACCCGGCGACCGCTCCCAGAGCCACCAGCAGCACCTGGCTGGTTCGCGAAGTGCGCGTCCCACGTGAGGCGCGTCCCATGTCATCCCCTCTCAATTTGCCTGCCGCCCTGCGTCCGCACCCCGATATGAATGCGTAGTGTCTTGGCGTAAGTCTCCATGGAAGGATAACTTGGGTGTTCCTGTCGAGCGAGGTCGACTGCCACGGAACGTAGCCGTGCGTCCTCGTGCCTTGGGTAGTGTCCACCCTGGCAGACGTCGCTCGCATCCCTTTGCTGTCCTGTCCCATGATTGCTGCCACGCCGGCTGCTGCTGAAGGTCCGATCGTACTCACGCTCCCCAATGGCGATACGCGCGAAGTGGCGCCGGGGACCCTTGCCCGCGACGTCGTTGGTTCCATCGGCGCGCGACTCCTGCAGGCGGCGCTGGCAGTGGCAGTCGATGGTGAAGTGCAGGATCTCATGACCCCGCTGCGCAAGTCGGGCGAGTTCGTGGTCATCACCGACAAGGACCCGCGCGCGTTGGGCGTGCTGCGTCACTCGGGTGCGCACATTCTGGCCACGGCCGTGCGCCGTTTGCGCCCCGACGCCAAAATCGGTTTCGGCCCGGCCATCGACGACGGCTTCTACTACGACTTCGAAGTCGAAACGCCGTTCACCCCCGAAGACCTCGCGGCCTTCGAAGCTGAAATGAAAAAGGTGGTGACGGAGAAGTATCCGTTCGTGCGTGCCGAAGTGAGCGTCGAGGAGGCGAAGCAGCTCTTTGCCGACGACCCGCTCAAGCTCGAGCGCCTGCAGGACTTCGACGGTACCGACGAAATCATCAGCACGTATACCGACGGCCCCTTCATCGACCTGTGCCGCGGCCCGCACGTACCCGACACGTCGCACCTCAAGCATTTCAAGCTGCTGCACACGGCCGGCGCCTACTGGCGTGGTGATGTGAAGCGGCAGATGCTGCAGCGCATCTACGCCACGGCCTTCTTCAAGAAGGACGAGCTGGATACGCACCTGCACAATCTCGAGGAAGCCAAGAAGCGCGATCACCGCGTGCTTGGCAAATCGCTCGGCCTCTTCCAGATCTTCCCGCAGGCGCCGGGCGCCGCGTTCTGGACGCCCAAGGGCACCACGCTGTACAACACGCTCGAAGGTTTCGTGCGCGAGCGTCAGAAAGAGGCGTTCCAGGAGATCAAGACACCGCTGCTGTACAACAAGAAACTGTGGGAGCAGTCGGGGCACTGGGGCAAGTACAAGGAGAACATGTTCCTCGTGCTCGACAACGAGACGGGGGAGCACGACATGTCGCTCAAGCCCATGAACTGCCCGTCGCATCACGTGCTGTTCGCGAGCGACAAGCACAGCTACCGCGAGTTGCCGGTGCGCTTCGTCACCTTCGACGTGCTGCATCGCAACGAGCTCTCGGGTGCTCTCAGCGGGCTTACGCGTGTGCGCCAGTTCTCGCAGGACGATTGCCACGTGTACCTGCGCGAAGACCAGATCGAGAGCGAAGTGAAGTTCCTCATGGACTTCATCCTCTCGTACTACGACACGTTCGGGCTCAAGGCCACGCTCAAGTTCGCCACGCGTCCTGAGCAGCGTATCGGCAGCGACGAGCTGTGGGATCGCGCCGAGTCGGCGCTGCGGGCAGCGCTTGATGGCACGGGCCGTCCGTACGAGATGAAGGAAGGCGACGGCGCGTTCTACGGCCCCAAGATCGACTTCGACGTAACCGACAGCATTGGCCGCGCGTGGCAGCTGGGCACCATTCAGCTCGACTACAACGCGCCGGAGCGTTTCGATCTCACGTACACGGGTGAGGACAACGCGCCGCACCGCCCGGTGGTCATTCATCGCGCCGTGAGCGGGTCGTTCGAACGGTTCATCGCCATTCTCATCGAGCACTTCGCTGGCGCATTCCCGTTGTGGCTGGCGCCGGAGCAGGTACGCGTGATTCCCATTGCGATTGACTACAACGAGCACGCGCAGGCGCTCGTGGATCGCATGAAGGCCCTCGGAATTCGCGCCACGCTCGACGCCCGCAACGAAACGCTCAACTATCGGGTGCGCGAAGGGGAAGTGGAGAAGGTGCCGTACATGTGCGTGATCGGCCGCCGCGAGGCCGAAGAGCGCACGGTGGCACTCCGGGCACGGGGCGCCGGCAAAAAGCAGGACATTCTGTCGCAGGACGCCTTCATCGAACGGTTGCTCGAGGAAATCCGCACGCGTGCTCTGGCGGCTACCGCCGAGCCGGCCGTCACGGCGGAGGGTGACGCGTGACCCCGGAGGCGCTGCTCGATCTGTTCCTGCTGTCGCCGGTTGGGCTCGTCGAGGTCGACGAGAACGGCCGTGTGGAAGTCGCGAACCTCGCGGCGCGGCGCCTCCTGACTCCGTTCACCAGTACGGGGTCGCTCGAAGATCTGTTCAATACGCTGGCCGACGTGGCCCCCGATCTCGCCGCGCGCGTGCGTGGCTTCGACGGGCCGCGTGGCATCATCCTCGACAACCTCGAGTTGCTTGCCCCCGGCCAGCACAGCGGCCTGTTCCTGTCGCTGGTGAAGGTGTCCACCGGTCGCATCGTGGCTGTGGCCACCGACGCATCGGCGTTGGCGTCGGCGCGTGGCATGGTGTCACGCCTTACGCAGCGCCTCGATGCGGTGCAGGGGGCGGTGCGCGAATATGCCATTTATACGCTCGATGCCAACGGTCTTGTAGACAGTTGGAGCAGTGCCGCAGAGCGGGTGCACCAGTGGAACGCCGGCGCCATCGTTGGCCAGAGCATGGCGGCGCTACTCCCCCCCGACCACGGCGGGCCCACGTATTTGCAGGACACGCTCGCCCTGGCCGCACGCAACGGCTGGTGTGAAGAAGAGGGATACCGCCAGCGTCAGGACGGCACGACGTTCTGGGCCACAACGGTGGTGAGCGCCCTGCGCGACGCCGCTGGCGAGGCGGTGGGTTTCTCGGTCGTAACGCACGACGTATCCGAACGCCGCAAGCTCGAAGAGCGCCTGCGCGACGACGCGTCGAGCACTACCGATTACCTCACGGGCGTATCGGCGCGTCGCGCCTTCTTTGATGTGGCACAGAGCGAAGTGGCCCGTGCGCGTCGCTATGGCCAGCCGCTCACCATGCTGCTGGTCGATCCCGACCGCTTCCGCGACCTCGTCGAGCAGCACGGCGAGGCCTTCGCCAACGAATGGCTACGCGCCATGGCGTGGGTGTGCCGGCAGGAGTCCCGTACCACCGACGTGGTGGGACGCATTGGTGGCGAAGCGTTCGGCGTGCTGCTGCCGAGCACCGAGCTTTCCGGCGGTCTCGTGCTCGCCGAGCGTATTCGCGAGCGCATGGCGCGCCACGTGTTCTCGGGCGACTTCACGCAGGTGCGCACCACGCTGTCGGTAGGCGTGGCCGAAGTTACCGACGGCATTACCGGTGTCGACGGCCTGCTCGGCGCCGCCGGCACCGCCGTCGATCGCGCGCGCCAAGCCGGAATGAACCTGGTCGTCGGATACGACGACTAGAGGCGGCGGGCGGCGTTATCCATGACGCCGTCTCCCATAACCCAGTTACGCCGTCACTCCGTCGCCCACCTCGCCGCCCACGCGACGACGTCCGGCATCGCCTCCCGAACCGCCGCGCTCGTGTCCGTGCCCATGCTCACGTCGGCCGGCACGACGCCGAGGAGTGTGACATGAGGGAGCGCGCCGGCCAGGTCGGCTACGTGCAGCGCCGCCAGAATGCTCGGCTCGTGCGGTGTACCGCGGGCGTTGTGGTGAGACATCGCCAGCAGTTCGTCATGCTCGATGACGCGTAGGGTGCCGGCGGGTTCGCCGTCGCGCGAGGCCACGGCGTCAAGGAGTAGTACGCGCTCGCGGCCCAGCAGCTGATGCATGAGGTCGAACCCGGCCGTGCCCGCGTCCACGAGTTCCACGCGGTCGGCGAGTTGCGTGAACAGTGGCAGCGCTTCAAGTTCGCGAATCATTGTGGGGCCGAAGGCATCGTCGCGCATGAGTACGTTCCCCACGCCGATGATGGCGAATGGGGCGCGCTGCACCGTCACGGTGAGCAGCGACGTGCTCGTCACAGCACCTTCACCGTCACGAGTCGCTCGCCATGTGCGTCGAGCACATGACAGGCACAGGCCATGCACGGGTCGAACGAGTGCACCGTACGCAGCACCTCGAGCGGCTTGTGCTCGTCGGCCAGCGGCGTGCCAATGAGCGCCGCTTCGTATGGCCCGCGTACATCCTGCGCGTCTCGCGGTGACGCGTTCCAGGTGGTGAGCACAACCGCCTGATAGTTCTCGGTCTGGCCGTTGTTCACCACCACCCAGTGCGACAGCATGCCGCGTGGCGCCTCGTGCCAGCCAACCCCACGAATCTCGCCGCGCGGGAACACCGGCGGCTCGAAAGTGCGGCTGTCGCCGGTGGCGATAGACCGTTCGAGGAATTCCCAATGCCGCAGGGCGAGGTCACTCAGCATCGCCGCGCGTATGGCCCGCGCCGCATAGCGGCCCATGGTGGAGCGCAGGCTCGATACCGGCACGCCGATATCGCCGAGCACGCGGTCGGTCCACGTGCGGGTGAGTTGATGATGGGTGCCGTAACCCACCAGCACGACCGACACCGGCCCCGTTTGCAGCGGACGCCCTTCGAAACGCGGGGCCTTCACCCACGTGTACTTGCCGTCGGCGTCCCACGGCGTCTTGGCCGGTTCGGTACTCCCTTCGAACGGATGATGTGGCGCATCGCCGGTATACCACGCACGCGCGACATCTTCGGCGATGCCTTCGCGCACACGGGGCTCGCGCCAACCGTTGAACGCCGCTGCGTGGCTGATGTCGCCGCCTACGACAAGTCCACCGGGCAGGTCGAACGCACTGGCCTTGCCGTCCACCGGCAGATCGGCCACCGACGCGTAATGGTCGACGCCGCGGCCGATGGAGAACCACTCCGGATATCGCTTGCCCAGCAGCACCGTATCCGGCACGTACACCTGTTGCACGAAGGGCGTGACCTCCTCGAAGATCGCGCGAATGGCGTACAATCGATCGGTGGTGAGCGTGCCCTGCGAGTCGCGATTGATGGCGTTCATTACGCCGCCAACGGCGAGATTCTGAATGTGCGGCGTCTTGCCACCCAGAATGGCTACCACCTGATTCACGCGTCGTTGGAAGTCGAGCGCCTGAAAGTAGTGCGCCAGCAGCAACAGGTTCTCTTCCGGCGAGAGCCGCATGGCCGGGTGTCCCCAATAGCCGTTGGCGAAAATTCCCAACTCACCGCTGGCCACCAGTCCGCTCACGCGCTGTTGGACCGCTTCCAGCGCGCGGGTGCTGTTGCCGGTCCAGGCCGACATGGACTCGCCCAGCTGTGACGCCACCCGTGCATTGGCTTTGGGCACCGTGGAGATATCCACCCAGTCGAGCGCCGACAGATGATAGAAGTGCACGATATGATCGTGCAGTGCATGCGCGATGAGAATGAGATTGCGAATGAATTGCGCGTTGTCGGGGATTTGCAGGCCGAGTGCGTCTTCGACCGCGCGCACGCTGGCCATGCCGTGCACCGTGGTGCACACGCCGCAAAAGCGTTGCGCCAACAACCACGCCTCGCGCGCATCGCGTCCTCGCAGAATCGTTTCGATGCCGCGCCACATGGTGCACGACGTCCACGCGTCGCTCACCACGCCGCCGTTCACCTGCACATCCATGCGCAGATGCCCTTCGATGCGGGTGACCGGGTCAATCGTCAATCGGGTTGCCATCGTCGTCGCGCGAAATGTGAGGATAGGTACGGCGGTCGTGAACCACCATGGCGCGCCACATGGAGAGAGGCGCCGGAATGACGGCAAACCGTTTGACGCACACGGTGTAGGCCGCCAACGCCACGGCAATGAACCCCACCGTCATGAGCAGTTCCGGTATGGCCGGGAAGTAGCGTGCCTCTGCCACCGGACTGAAGGCGATGGTGGTGGGCACGAATCGGTACACCATGCCCCCCGCGATGGTGAGCGAAACCAGACGGAAGATCCAGCGCGGCGTGGTGCGGTATCGTGGTATGCGGAACAGCACCGCCGGCACCGCCACCAGCAAGGTCTCGGTCCAGAATACCAGCGAGTACGCGCCGGCGGTTACCGTATCGGCCAGTACGCCACGCGCCAGCAGGTCTACCGCCCGCAAGCCAAGCCACGCCAGCGAGGTCCACGACGTCCAGTTGGCCAGCTCTTCGAGCACCGCCGTGTCGAGTGGCCGCCGCCACATGAGACAACTCGCCATGGTAATGAACGTGACGAAGGCGAAGCCACAAATGACCGCCTGCATGAGATACAGCAGCGGTAGCCACTGGGTTTGCCACAAGGGATGCAGTTTGGTGCCCGCCAGCATCATGAGCGCGCCCAGCGATGACTGATGCCCCATGGGCAGCAGATACGCGCCGGCAATCATGTACGGGTACAACCGCTTGATGTACGGGTCGAGGCGCCGAATGAATGCGCGCGTTTCCGGTGAGCCGATGTAGTGCCAGCGTTCGAGTATGAGCGGAACGTTCTCGAACAACAGGAACACGAAGCAATACACCGGCATCGCCAACGACACTTCGAACAGCGACGAGTGCGTATTCCAGCGCCACGGCAACAGAATGTTGTAGAAATTCCACGGCCGCCCCACGTCGATCACCAGCGCCATGAGCCCCGACGCGTAAAACAGGAAGCTCGTGACGAGGGCAATGCGCATCACGCTGTGCAACGCGTGGCGGTTGGCCACCCACGCCGCCAACCCCACGGCGAGCCCGCCCGAGCCCAGCGCGGTCAGCGTCATCACGTTGAACGTCTTCCACACCCCCCACGCATAGGCATCACTCATGCCGGCCAATGGCCCCAGCGGGCTCACCAGCCGGTAAGCGGCCAACACCGTGCCTAGCGCCGCGAGACCAATGAGCAAACGAAAGCTGTGTGTCCATACGCGCACACCAAGCACGGGCACCGCACGCTGCCACACGTGGCTAGAGCTGCTCACGAAGCCCTCCACGCCCGGCTGCCGCGTCCTGCGCCTGCTGCTCTGCCTGTGCGGCTTCGTGCTTGTGCCAACGCCGTCTGATCACGGTGGACAGCGCCCCATACAACAGCGTGGGCACGATCATCGCCTTGTACAACAGGTGTTGATAGCGTGTGGCATAACTGGCATTCGACTCGGCGGGTAGATCGGGCAAACCGAGGTCGGCGAAGGGCACGTGACTGAGATACAACCCCCGCGTGCCTCCGCCCTCCACTTCGCCGTACACACGCGGCTCGTGATACTTGGCCGGGTCGGCCGCGAGGCGACCGTGCGCCTCGTTGAGCAGGTCGCGGCGCGTGCCAAACACGATGGCGTCAACCGGACACACCGTGGTGCAGCCGGGTTCCAGCCCTTCAGCCAGTCGCGGTTTGCAGAACTCGCACTTCACGATGCGCGGGTTGAGTTGATCCCATTCGAACTTGGGGATCTCGAACGGACACGCCACCTCGCAGAAACGGCAGTCGATACATTGGTCGCCCTTCCAGATCACGATGCCCTGGTCGCTCTTCTGCAGCGCCCCGAAGGGGCAGCCAGCCACACACGCCGGATCGACGCAGTGCATGCATTGCCGCTTCACGAAAGCGCGTTTTTCCGGCGCCTCGCTGGCCAGCAGTTGGATGATGTTGGGGGTGCGCGAATTGAGCTGGATGGGCATCTGCCAGAGCCCGTCGGCACCGGTATCCGGCTCGATGCCGTTCACCCGATTGCACTCGGCCATGCGCGCTTTGCAGCCAATGCACCGCGTGGTGTCGAAGAGCATGGCCACGGTATCGTCGGCCCCGCCCGCAGCCGATGAGGGCGCAGCAGATGACGCCGCCGACGATGGCGCGGCCACTCCGCTCAAACCGGCGCCCGTGAGCAATTGCAGGGCGCGACGACGGGACAGTGAGCTGCCGCTCGAGGTGCCGCTCATGGCTTCGGCTTCCGATGCGACCGACGCGCCTGCCGTTTCACGGCGTCGGTGGGAATGGGATGCTCGTCGGTGCCAATGGGAAGCTCACGATCGGGCACCGGGTTTACCGGCACGCTGTCGTCTTGCGGTTTGTCGGAGTACGAGCGCGTGGCGATGTACGTGGCGCCAAGCGCTCCACCAACCGCCAACCCAACCAGCCCTACCGCTGTGGCTCCAACGGCGCCAGCCGGTGCGCGCACCGGAGCGTACGTAGTGGGAGGGGTGGCGCGGTGCGGGGGACGCGGTCGAACATGGGCACGTTGAAGGCGAGCGCCTTTTCCGTGCACCCCACACAGGGCGCTCCAATGCCGATGGGCCAGGCATCGACCACATCGTTGAAGTGCCGAGTCGAACACCCCGCGTGTGTTTCCGGACCTTTGCACCCCAACTCATACAGGCACCAGCCCTGGCGGTGGCCGTCGTCGCCGAACTGCTTGGCGAAACGCCCCGCATCGAAGTGCGGGCGGCGCGGACAGTGCTCATGCACCACACGATCGAAGGCGAAACGCGGGCGTCGCTCGAGATCGAGTGCGGGCAACGTGCCGTCGTGCGCGTACTGCAGCACGGTGCCCATGAGGATGTACGGGTTGGGCGGGCACCCGGGGATGTTCACCAGCTTGGGGTGCTTGATAAGCTCAGCCACGCCCGCCGCTTCGGTGGGGTTGGGGCGCACCGCCGGCAAGCCACCGAAACTCGCGCAGCTGCCAATGGCAATGACCGCTGCCGCCCCTTTGGCTACGCGCGGCAGAATCTCCATGGCGCGGTGACCGGCGATGGTCATGTACTGACCCGCGGCCCCCAGAGGAATGGAGCCCTCGATGATGGCGATGTACTCGCCAGCGTAGCGCTCGAGGGCGTGCTCGAGCACTTCCTCGGCCTGATGCCCAGCCGCCACCATGAGGGTCTCGTGATACGTGAGGTTCACGAGATCGAACAGCAGCGTGGCCAAGTCAGGGCGCGAGGCGCGCAGCAGTGTTTCCGTGCAACCGGTGCAGTCCTGGAACTGCAGCCACACCACCGGTACCCGTCGCGCGCGCTCGATGCGCCGCGCCACCGCAGTCGTGCTACCAGTTTGCGTGAGCGGTAACAAGAACGGCGCCGCCACGACCAGTCGGGACGTGAAGTCGAGAAACTCTCGTCGACTTACCCCCGACCGGCGCAGGCGGGCGCCGATTCGCTCACTGGCTGGTGTGTTTTCCTCGCGGGCATCCATGGTCGTAGCATGTCTACCCGCGGCCTCGCAATTAATTGGGAATCACGCCGCTAACACGTGCGGAAATCCCCTACCCAATGCCTCGCTTAGCGGTCGGTGCGCTGACGGCGCTGCCCCGTCCAGATGACGATGCTGCCGCAGCCGTTGCGGCTTTGGAACTGAGGTGGAGTTGAACCGGTGCGGGTGTACACCTCCACGCCACGCACTTCGGCCGACGACACGAGATTGTCGAGCACGCCATCAGGCACGGGAGTATTCATGCCGTTCAGGAATACCGCCGGCACGCACGAGCCGGCACCCGCCGAGCCGCGCATGAGCACACGGTCGCGACCGCCCTGGCCGCCCGGCGATACGGTCACGCCCGGCGTGGCGCGCATGATGTCGGCCACAAAGAGCGCGTTGCGCTTGTTGAGCTGCTCGTCGTCGATGAAGTAGCCGCCGCCCTGCTTTTTGCGCTCTTCGAAGGCGGCCATTTCGCGGCTCCATCGATCGGCCTGCACACGCACCGTATCGAGGCGCGGCGCGATACCGTCGAGACGCAACTCGGCCAGGCTTTCGCTGCCATCGATGAAATCCACCGCCACCCGCTTGGGCTCGAAGCCCACGGCACGCGCCTCCACCATCCACGACCCACCGGGCAGCCCTTCAAACAGGAAGGCGCCACCGTTGGTGGAGGTGCCTTCCACGCCAGTGCCGGGCACCGAGATACGCGCCCCAACCAGCGGCGACCCCATGGTGTCGCGCACCACGCCACGTACACGGCTGGTGCCCTTGAGCAGTGTCCGCGGCCGCTCGGTGGGGCTGGTGGGGGTCACGGCCACCCGCACGGGGTTGGCGATGATGATATCGCGCACGAGCAATCCGTGACGAGGCACCGGCAGTTCAACGACGCCGCTCGAGTCCGTGCCGGCATAGGCGCGCGTGGTGATGGTGCCTTCCGGCGGCACGCCGCACATGAGAAACCGACCGTTGGGCTGCGCATCGGCAAAGCGCGATGGAAACCGGCGCGATACGCCACTCGAGGTCACGATGGTCTCGAGATACTGCACCCGCACACGGGCATTACCCTCCAGCGGCGCGCCGCGGGCTGTACGCACCATGCCCATGAATGCCCCGCGATTCTGCCCCTCGCCAGTGGGGCCGCACGCCTGGCCGAGAATGCTCTCCGGCGCCGGGAGCCCCAGCGAGAGCGAGACATCACCGCTCCCCTCGATGTTCACCTGAATGATGCGATTCTCGAGTCCGAGACGGTCGACCTGTTCGTGGATGATGCCCACGAGATAGGTGCCCACCCGCATGGAGTCGAGCACGAAAAGCCCGATGGAGTCGGTGCGGATGGAGCGCACGTTCTGCGGGTTCTCCGCCTCGACGAACTGCACCGTGGCCTCGATCAGCGGAGCCACGGCGACGCTGTCGAACACCTCACCGGTAATTCGGGCCAGCGGAATTTTCGGGGTCGGCGCGGCTACCGGCTTGGGCGCGGGTGCCGTAGCGGGCTTGGGGGCCGGGGCAGGCCGCCGGGGCGGCTGGCGAACCTGAGCTCCGGCAACCGCCGGAACCAGAAGGACGGAGAGCAGGCGGAACATGCGCATCTGTGCAACTTCGAAGAACGGCCCCCACGCGTCCAGTGGCTGGAACGGCCTCGGCGTGACCATGCGTCGGTCCCTAGGTTCGCCCTGTTTTCAGTAAATCGACACCGCCCGCGAGCGCTGGTTAACTTTCGAGGCTGTCCCACCTCCCCTGCATCATCTCTCTTTGCCCGATCTCCGACTCATGTCCGACCTTTCCCGCCAGCCCGTCATCGTCGGTGCCGCGCGCACCCCGATTGGCCGGTATCTCGGTGGCCTCGCGTCGCTTTCCGCGACCGACCTCGGTGCCATCGCCATCAAGGCCGCGCTGCAGCGCAGCGGTGTCGACCCTGCCCAGGTGCAGGAAGTCATCATGGGTCACGTGCTGCAGGGCGGTACGGGCCAGGCGCCGGCGCGTCAGGCCATGCTGAAGGCCGGCGTGCCGAGCTCGGCGTCGGCGCTCACCGTGAACAAGGTGTGCGGCTCTGGCCTCAAGGCGGTCATGCTGGCCGCCCAGGCCATCAAGGCCGGCGACGCCCAGGTCGTCGTGGCGGGCGGGCAGGAAAGCATGAGCAACGCGCCGCACTACGTGTTCGGCATGCGCGGCGGCGTGAAGATCGGCGATCAGACCATGGTCGACGGCATGATCAGGGATGGCCTCTGGTGTCCGACCTGCGATGTGCATATGGGCTCGCACGCGGAGTACACCGCCACCAAGGCCGGCGTCACGCGAGACGAGCAGGATGCCTTTGCCGCCGCATCGCACGCCAAGGCCGTGGCGGCCCAGCAGGCAGGCAAGTTCACCGCGGAAATTGTGCCGGTGGAGATTCCGGGGCGTAAGGGCCCGACCATTGTGAGCGTCGACGAAGGACCGCGTGCCGATACCACTGCCGATTCGTTGGCCAAGCTGCGCCCGGCGTTCCCCGGCAAGGGGGACCACAACACGTTGTCGGTCACGGCGGGCAACGCCTCGTCACTCAACGACGGAGCGGCCGCGGTCGTGGTGACGAGCGAGGCCTACGCGCGCGAGCACGGGCTCACCATTCTTGCCCGAATCACCGGCTACGCTACCGGCGCCGGCGACCCGCAGGATCTGTTCTTCGCACCCATTACGGCCGTGAAGAACCTCATGGCGAAGGCCGGCACCAGCATCGGCGACTACGACCTCATCGAAGCCAACGAAGCCTTCGCCAGTCAGGCGTTGGCCGACGGCAAGGGGCTGGGCTGGGATGCCGATCGGGTAAACGTGCACGGCGGCGCGATCGCCCTCGGCCACCCCATTGGCGGCAGTGGCACGCGCGTGCTGGTCACGCTGTTGCACGCGCTCATCGACCGCAACGCGCGTACCGGCATCGCCACCCTCTGCCTCGGCGGCGGTGATGCCGTGGCCCTGTCGGTGGAACGCGTTTCCTGATCACGCCCCTCGTGACTCACGTCGCGACCATGGCGATCCGGTGAACGGCGCGCTGCGCGTAGTCTGGCGCCTCTTCGCCTTCGGCGGCACGTGGATTCTCGTGCAGGGAATCTTCGAGTCGTTCGCCGGTCCGCTGTGGGCAACACTATCCGCGCTCGTGGGCGAGCCCGTGCCTATGTACCCGTTCAGCATGCTGATCGGCGCCACGGCCGGATGCTGGGCCGGGCTGCGCGCCCTGGATGACGTGCCATGGTCGGTGCTTGGGCTGGGCGACGGATCGTGGCGTGCACGGCCGCTGCTGGCCGGTGGCCTTGTCGGTACGGCGGCCATTCTGCTCACGGCGGGCGTGTTGTGGGCCGCGCAGCAGCTGCACTTCGAAACGGTGCCGCCGCTCGCCTTCGTCGGTGACAGCTGGGGCGCCACCGCGCTGCGACTGTTGCTGGTGCTCGCACCGGCCGCGTTGTGGGAGGAGCTGGCCTTTCGCGGCTACCTCTACGCCGTGGCAGCCGAAGCCACACCGCCAGGGCAGGGCGCGCTGCTGGCCCGTGCCTCGAGCAGCGTGGCGTTCGGGTTGGTGCATCTGCTCAACCCCGGCGCCGGGTTCCGCACCACCGGTATCGTCATGCTCGCTGGCTGGTGTCTCTGCCTCATCCGTGAACGTTCCGGGCTGCCGGCGGCATTTACGGCGCACCTGGCATGGAATTGGGTCATGGCGGCCGTGTTGCACGTGCCAGTGAGTGGGCTCCCCTTTGCCACGCCAGGCTACAAGGCCGTGGTGACTGGGCCTACGTGGTTGACGGGCGGTGCGTGGGGCCCGGAGGGCGGACTCATTGCCGCGCTCGTGCTCGGCGGTGCTGCCTTCTGGGCGAACGCTTCGTCCAACACTACTTCCAACACTTCTTCGGCTCCGGCGATCAAGCCGGGGTACTGAGGCGATATGTCCGAGTCGGTGAGCAGCGTGCAGCGGGCGGCCGTGGTTGGCGCCGGGCAGATGGGTAACGGTATCGCACACGTCTTTGCGGCGAGCGGTCACCACGTCACCATGATCGATGTCAGCGCCGATGCGCTGGCTCGCGGTCGCGACACCATTGCCAAGAATCTCGACCGCCAGGTGAAGAAGGGCGCGCTTGAGGCAAGCGCCGCCGAGGCTGCGCTCGCGCGCATTGGTACGGCCACGTCGCTCGACGCGGTGGCCGACGCGCAGATCGTGGTGGAGGCGGCCACCGAGCGCACCGATCTCAAGTTCCGTATTTTCGAAGACCTCGATCGCCTCGCGCCGGAAGGCGCCATTCTGGCCAGCAACACGAGTTCCATCAGCATCACCGAGATCGCTGCGCGCACCAAGCGCCCCGAACTCGTCATCGGCATGCACTTCATGAACCCCGTGCCGGTCATGCAGTTGGTTGAAGTCATTCGCGGCCTCGCCACCAGCGACGCCACCACGCAGCAGGTCATGGCGCTGTCCAAGGCGCTCGGCAAGACGCCGGTGGAAGTGAACGATTTCCCCGGCTTCGTGGCCAATCGCATTCTCATGCCCATGATCAACGAAGCCATCTATTGTGTCATGGAAGGCGTGGGCACGCCCGAAGCCATCGACACGGTGATGAAGCTGGGCATGAACCATCCCATGGGCCCGCTCACGCTGGCCGACTTCATTGGGCTCGATACGTGCCTTGCCATTCTCGAGGTTCTGCACGACGGGCTCGGTGATCCCAAGTACCGCCCGTGTCCGCTGCTGCGGAAGTACGTGGCGGCCGGTTGGTATGGCCGCAAGAGCGGCCGCGGCTTCTACCAGTACTGAGCGCCCCTATGTCACTTCTGCATCTCACCGAAACACAGCAGGAAATCCAGCGACTCGCGCGCGACTATGCACAGCGCGAACTGGTGGCGTTGGCCGGCGAACGTGATCGTGAGCAGCGCTTCGATCGGGCCATGGTCTCGCAGATGGCGGAGCTGGGCTTCCTCGGCATGCTCATCCCCGAGCAGTACGATGGTCTCGGGCTCGACGCGCAGAGCTACCTGCTGGCGCTCGAAGAGATCGCCGTGGGTGATGCCACGGCGGCGGTGACGCTGAGTGTGCACAATTCATTGCCCACGCAGATGATTCTCAACTTCGGTAATGATGCGCAGCGTACGCACTACCTGCCGCCCATGGCGCGCGGCGAGTGGCTGGGCGCTTTTGCGCTCTCGGAACCGGAAGCTGGCTCCGACGCGGGCAGTCTGCGTACGCAGGCCGTGCGCGATGGCGACCACTGGGTGTTGAACGGCACCAAGGCCTGGGTGAGCCACGGCAACGAAGCGCAGGTGATTCTGTGCATGGCGCGCACCGACTCTGCGGATGCGCGGAAGGGCAGTAAGGGGATCAGCACTTTCATCCTCACGCCCGACTTGCCCGGCTTTCACCTCACCAAGAAAGAGAACAAGCTGGGCATGCGCGCCTCGCCCACGCTGCAGATCGTGCTCGACAACTGCCGCGTACCCGGCGATCGCTTGCTGGGCGAGGAGGGCAAGGGGCTCACGTACGCGCTCGGCTCACTCGACCACGGGCGGCTCGGTATTGCGGCGCAGGCCATTGGCATTGCGCGCGCCGCGCTGGAAGCCAGCGCGAAGTACGTGGGTGAACGCAAGCAGTTCGGCAAGCCGATCGCCGACTTTCAGGCCATTCAGTTCAAGATCGCGGACATGGCCACCCGCATTACGGCCGCCCGCACGTTGCTGCACACGGCGGCAGCGGCCAAGGAGCGTGGCGAAAAGGTCACGCGCTACAGCAGCATGGCGAAGCTCTTCGCATCGGAGACCGCCATGTGGGTCACCAACGAAGCCGTGCAGATTCACGGCGGCTACGGTTACGTGACCGACTATCCCGTCGAGCGCCATCTGCGCGACGCCAAGGTGACGGAGATCTACGAGGGCACCTCGGAGATCCAGCGCATCGTGATCGCGCGTGAAACGCTGGCCGCCGCGGCGGCCGCCGACGGTTCACTCCCCGACTGATCACGCCGGACTTTTCATATGCGTTACTTCGAAACCATCGCCGAGATGGGCCACGAGCAGGTCGTCTTCTGTCACGACAAGGCGAGCGGCTATCGTGGCGTCATCGCCATTCACGACACCACGCTCGGGCCGGCGCTCGGTGGCTGCCGCTTCTGGAACTACGCCAGCGACGAAGAGGCGGTGGTCGATGCGTTGCGGCTTTCACGCGGCATGACGTACAAGAATGCCGTGGCCGGCCTCAATCTGGGCGGTGGCAAGTCGGTCATCATCGGCAACAACAAGACGGCGCAGCGGGAAATGCTGTTCCGCGCGCACGGCCGCTTCGTGGACTCACTGGGTGGCCGTTACGTGACCGCCGAAGATGTGGGCACCACGGTCGAGGACATGGACTTCGTGCACATGGAAACGAAGCATGTCACCGGCATCGGCTCCAAGTCGGGCGACCCGTCGAGCGTCACGGCGCGCGGCGTGTTCCGTGCCATTCAGGCGTCGGCCTACCAGAAGTGGGGCAGCAAGGAGCTCACGGGGCGCACGGTGGCCATTCAGGGGTTGGGTCATGTGGGCTACTACCTCGCCAAGGAGTTGCACGCGGCGGGTGCCAAGCTGGTGGTGACCGACATCGACGCCGGCCGTATTGACCGGGTGGTGCAGGAGTTCGGGGCTACGGCCGTGGCGCTGGCCGACATTTACGCCGCCAAGGCCGACATTTTTGCCCCCTGCGCCTTGGGCGGCATTCTCAACGACGACACCATTTCGCAGCTCTCGGTGGAGATCGTGTCGGGGGCGGCCAACAACCAGCTGCTCGAAGACCGCCACGGCGACGCACTCGAAGCGCGCGGCATTCTGTATGCGCCCGACTACGTGGCCAACGCCGGTGGTGTCATCAACGTGTACAGCGAACTCACGGGCTGGAGCCGCGACCGTTCGCTGCGCAAGGCCGACGAGATCTACGAAACGGTGCTGAGCGTGTTCGCGTTGGCCAAGAGCACCGGCATTCCCACGTACAAGGCCGCCGACCGGGTGGCGGAACAGCGAATCGCGGCGGTTCGCGGTATGATCAGGACGTGGCCACAGTATCCCAACAAGGAGTCCTGATGAGCAAAGAGCGCATTCCCATCGCGTCCGACCATGCCGGCTTCGAACTCAAGGAACGGCTGCGCGTCGTACTCGGAGAGTTGGGGTACGATGTCGACGACATCGGCACGCACAGCACGGCGAGTACCGACTATCCCGACTATGCGCACCCGCTGTCGCAGCAGGTGAGTGACGGCGCGGTCGACCGCGGCATTCTGCTGTGCGGAACGGGGCTGGGCATGAGCTACGTGGCCAACCGTTATCCCGGCGTGCGCGCGGCGGTGGTATGGAATCCCGAGATTGCCGGCCTCGCCCGCAAGCACAACGACTCCAACGTGTTGGTGCTCCCGGCGCGCTTCGTGTCCGATGAAGATGCGGTGGCCATTTTGAAGACCTGGCTCGACACGCCCTTCGAAGGCGGCCGACACGGCAAGCGCGTCGAAAAGATCGAGCAGACCAACGAACAGAACGGCGCGGAAGCGCCCGGGAGTGGAGCATGAGCGCAGGTGTCAGCGCCAGCGAACATTGGTCGCAGTGGGATCGTCTCCCGCCCGGTAGCGCGCTGAGCGCAGCCGATCCGGAGATCGCGCACCTGGTCACGGAGGAAATCGAGCGTCAGAGCGACGGACTCGAACTCATCGCCAGCGAGAACTTCGTGTCGCCCGCGGTGATGGAAGCCGTGGGGTCGCCGCTCACCAACAAGTATGCCGAAGGGCTGCCCGGCAAGCGGTACTACGGTGGCTGCGAAGTCGTCGACAAGATCGAACAGTTGGCCATCGATCGCGCCAAGCAGCTGTTTAGCGCCGATCATGCCAACGTGCAGCCGCACAGCGGTGCGTCGGCCAATGCGGCGGTGTTCCTCGCCTTCATGAAGCCCGGCGAAACGTTCCTCGGCATGGACTTGTCGCAGGGCGGACACCTCACGCACGGTTCCCCCGTGAACTTCTCCGGCCTGCTGTACAAGGCGGTGTCGTATGGTGTCACGGGTGATGGCATCATCGACTACGAGCACATGCGGGCGCAGGCGCGCGAGCACAAGCCGAAGATGATCATCGCCGGTTACAGTGCGTACTCGCGCGTGATCGACTGGCAGGCGTTTGCCGATATCGCCAAGGAAGTAGGGGCGATTTTCTGGGTGGACATGGCACACTTCGCCGGTCTGGCCGCCACGGGTATCTACCCCTCGCCCGTGCCCTTCGCCGATGTCGTGACCAGCACCACGCACAAGACGCTGCGCGGCCCGCGCGGCGGCATCATTCTGTGCAAGGCCGAACATGCCAAGGCCATCGACAAGGCCATGTTCCCCGGCATGCAGGGCGGACCGCTGGAGCACGTCATCGCGGCCAAGGCCGTGGCCTTTCACGAGGCGTTGCAGCCGTCGTTCACGGCGTACTGCGCCCAAGTGGTGCAGAACGCTCAGGTGCTCGCCGCCGCACTCGTGCAGCGCGGCTATCACATCGTGAGTGGCGGTACCGACAACCACCTCATGCTCGTCGATCTGCGCAACAAGGGGCTCACGGGCAAGGTGGCGGAGAAGGTGCTCGATCAGGCGGGCATCACGGTAAACAAGAACACGGTGCCCAACGAAACACAGTCGCCGTTCATCACGAGCGGCATTCGCATTGGTACGCCGGCCGTTACCACCCGCGGTATGGACGCTGACGCCATGCAGCAGATCGCGGCGCTCATCGATCGCGTGTTGTCGTCGCCGGACGATGCCGAGGTCATTGCGTCGGTGAAGGCCGATGTCAAGGCACTGGCCGATCGTTTCCCGCTGTACCGCGCGGTCGCGCGCGTGTAACTCCTGCACGCACTGGCGTTTCCGGTGAGTGCCGATCACAAAGCTGTGCGGCTGACGATGAACGGGTGACCACAGGAGTTGTGGTCGCCCGTTTTCGTCGGCAGTATTCAGTCGTCATTCAGGTGGCGTTCGACGGCGGTTCCACTGGTTTCTTCTGAATGATCGGCCCACGTGCCGATCGATAGTCGCATCACACGAGGAGCAGGAAGCGTGACCGAGCTGGCGTTCCGTGAAGGCATCATGGATCAGATCCGACTGCGCGAGCAGCGGTTCGACGAGCGCGCGTACCTGTTCGTATTGGCGGCGCTCGAGCATAGTCAGACGCGCCTCGTGGAGCGGCGGCACATCACAGGCCCTGAACTCGCGCACGCCTGCCGCGATCTGGCATTGCACCGCTTCGGGGTGCTGGCGCGCGTGGTGCTGGAGCACTGGGGCATGCGCTCCACCATGGATATCGGCGACATCGTTTTCACGCTCGTCGATCTCGGCCTGCTCATCAGCCAGCCGCAGGACAGCCGCGATGATTTCTACGGCGTGTTCGACTTCGCGGACGCCTTCGAGCGCGAGTATCCGTGGAGTACGGCGCACGTCTGAGTGCGCCCCGTGAGCGTCTTCCGCATCACGACCGCCGCTGAAGCGGCAGCCCGCGACCACGCCGCTATCGGCGCCGGTACCCCGTCGTTCGATCTCATGCTGCACGCGGGTACGGCAGCGGCGGCCTTCATTCTTCGTGAGCACGCCGATCGCTTGGCGTACGGGGTAGCGCTGTTCGCTGGCGTCGGTAACAATGGCGGCGATGCCTACGTCGTAGCCGCCCAGTTGGCGCGAGCCGGAGTGCCGGTGCGTGTGCATGCGCATCTGCCGCCGCGAACCGCCGATGCCCAGCGCGCGGCGCAAGTCGCGGCTCCGTGGTTGGTCTACGGCGCACCCACGGGTCACGAGTTGCTCGTGGTAGACGGCTTGCTTGGCACCGGTCATCGCGGCTCCCTGCGAGACGGTATGTGGGCTGAGTGTGCGCGCCTCGTAAGGGCCCGCGACAAAGGCGCGCTCGTAGTGGCACTCGATGTGCCGAGCGGGCTCGACGCGTCAACGGGGGAAGTGGCTCACGGCAGTGTCCCCGCCGACGTTACGCTGTCGTTCGGCACCATCAAGCGCGGAGCGTTGCTGCGTCGTGACCATGTTGGGCGTCTGGTGTTGCTCGACATCGGCCTCGGCGAATGCGCACACACTCCTGGTGACAGCAACGACGCGGCGTGGTGCTGGGCCGCCGGTACACCACTGCGTGACATGCTCGGTACGGTGTACGAGGCCGACGCGTGGAACGCGCACAAGGGTGTGCGGGGGCGGGTGGGCATCGCGGGTGGTGATCACGGCATGGCTGGGGCCATCGTGCTCGCCGCGCGTGCCGCGCTGCAGGCGGGCGCCGGCCTCGTGCACGGTATTGTCGACGAGGCGAGTGTGAGCGCGGTGCAAGCGCTCGTGCCGCAGGCACTGGCACAGCGGTGGCCGGCGCAGCCCGCTGGTCGGCATGCCGATCAGGGTGGCGGAGCGCTCGGCCACCCCACGCCAAGTCAAGCCAATGCCGAGCCGCGCTACGACGCGCTGGCTATTGGTCCTGGTTTGGGTCGCGGGCGTGCCTCGGCGATGGTCATGCCCCGTTTGCTCGATCTCTATCGCGGAACACCGCTCGTGCTCGACGCCGATGCCCTGTGGTTGGCGGCCGATGCGGCCAATGCCCTTGGCACCGACACGGCGTCCATGCTTCGGCATTGGACGCGTGAGGCGCCGCAGGTAGTGTGCACACCACATCCGGGCGAATTCGCGAGGTTGCTTGGCGTACCACTCCCGGCCGACTGGGAGGAACGGGCTGCACTGCTTGGCCAATTTGCCGCCCGCGCGAATTGCACGGTGTTGCTCAAGGGCACGCCCACGCTCGTGGCCTCGTCGAATGGCGAGCCACTGTGGGTGGTGCCGCACGGCACGCCGATGTTGGCCACCGGTGGCAGCGGCGATTGTCTGACGGGCATCATCGCCACGCTCCTCGCGCAGGGCGCCAGCGCGCGTGACGCGGCGGTGGTTGGCGCCACCTGGCATGGCCGTGCCGCCGAGCACGCTACCGCCGAACGTGGAACGACTCGCGGCATGACCCTCGACGACATGCTGCATGCACTTGGTCCCGTGTGGGAATCGTTCGAGCGCGACGCGGTGCACGGTGTTGGCGTGTTGGCGGAACTGCCGGCCGTACATCGGTAGCCAACGGGCTGATCGCGGCGCTGCGGAGCGGTCGCGCGTACGTTTGTGCATGCGCCGCTTCCGCTCTGTACTGCTCGCCACGTTGGCACTATTGCCCGCGTGTGCACCGCTTCCGCCTGGAGCGGCCTCGTCGGGGCCCGGCGTGTCATCGTTCGAGGAACGTGTGCACGTAGGCAGCTTCGCGGTAATCGATGCGGTGGCCGTGTCGCAGCGCTTCGTGTATGTGGCAGGCAGCGGTGGCGTGGCGGCGTTCGATCGCTTCTCCGAACGCTGGCAACAGCCGCGCACGCGCGATCTCGATCGTGAGTTGGGTCGCGACGTGGGCTTCGGCATATCCGCGCCTGCTGCTGGCCCACCAATTACGGTCATGGCAGGCGATCCCACGGAAGATGCCGTGTGGATTGGTGTGCCCGGAGCCGTCATCAGCTATCGCCCGTTTACGGGGCAGGTACAGCGCACGCCAATCACAGGTGTGCCGCAGCGCATTGTGTTCGAACGTCCGGGCGCAGGTAGCGGGCTTGGCGGTGGCGATGCGCTCGTGCAGAGCGGCGGCCAGTGGACGCGCGTGTCACGCCTTGGACTCGCCTCACCCGTGGCCACGCTTCCCGCTTCAGCGCAGTTGCTGGTGCCTCCCACGCTGGGAGACCTGCTGGCCCGGTATCCGACGTTGCGCGCACAGCCGCAACTGTTGCTGGGGGCCGATCGAGCGAACCGACCGCGCCGGCAGTTCGCGCTGCTCGCGGGCGCGGCCTCTCCTGATCGCGCCAGCGAGGTGTGGCTCGGCACCGACGGTGAAGGACTGATAAAAGTCGATCCGGTGTTTGCACAAGGTGCGGCCATGCCGTATGGGTTGATCGAACCCGGTGCGGGTGCGCTGGCGCCCGCGGTCAACGGCGTGTGGGTGGCGAGTCTCGGTCGTTCACAGCGGCGCGGAGGGCTCACGTTCGTCACGCCCGACTTGCAGCAATGGCGGTGGATTGACGGCACAATCACCGTGCCTCTCGCGGGCGTGCGCACGTTCTCCCTTGCTACCCGCGGGCGTCGGGCCTTCATGGCCACCGACCGCGGACTCGTGCGCGTGTTGCTCGATGGTGCACAGGACATGACGGCGCACACGCGTCTCGCGGGAATGCCCGACGATCGCGTGTTTGCGGTGCAGCCGCGCGACGAAGGAGCGTGGGCGGGCACCGCGCGCGGCCTGGTGTTCGTGAACGACGACTCGATAGTTGGCGATGAGCGCCGCGCACAAGCGCGACGCGGCCCCGGGCGCGTGCTGCTGGAGGGGACGGCCGTATTTGCTCTGCAGGCGGTTGGGAACGTGCTGTGGGCCGGAACGTCGGCCGGGCTGGTTCGCCTTGCCGCCAACCCTCTGGACGAAATGCCGGCTCCCATGTTCGTTGGGCGCGAAGCCATGCTGCGACGGGCCGTGCGCGCACTCGCCACGAGCGACAGCGTGCTGTTGGTGGCTACCGACGAAGCCGTGTTCCGGTTGCCCGTGTCGACGACCTCAGAGCGCGGGGGCGTCGCCCCATCTGTTGATGAGGGCGCCGAGCGTTTCACCGAACTCGACCCGTTGCTGGTGGGCGAACCCACCCGATTGGCGGTCGATGCCCGCACGGTGGTGCTGGCCGGCCGCGATGGCGCGCTGCTGTATGCGCGTGGCAGCGGGGCTCGCAAGCGCTTGCAGGTGCCCGCCGACCTGCCGGGGCCTGTGCTCGATGTGCTGCTGCAGGGCGATTGGGTGTTCTTCGCGACCCCGCAGGGATTGGTGCGTTGGCGCCGCAGCCGCGATGGGCTGGTGCCCTGACCGCGTGCGCGGTCTAGCTTGCAACATGTTCAACAGCCACGATTCCTCGTCGCCGTACCGCGCGCATCAGGCCATGGGGCAGGGGGTGGAGTTCGATACCATCCGCATGCTCATGGCACGCTGGGGCGATCTTGCCGTCGATATCGGGGATGACGCCGCAGTGTTGCCGCCGCGTACCGACGGCGTGCGGGTGGTAAGCACTGATGCCTGCGTGGAACTGGTTCATTTCCGTCGGGAGTGGATTACCCCGTACGAGGTGGGCCACCGCGCCGCTGCCGCCGCGCTCTCCGATCTCGCGGCCATGGGCGCGCGCGCCGAAAGCGTGCTGGTGGCATTCGTGGTGCCGCCGTCGTGGGAGGCCGATCTGGGCGCCGTGGCTGACGGCATTGGTAGTCAGGTGCGCCGGGCCGGTGCCCGCATTGTTGGTGGCAATCTCAGTCGCGGACAAACCTTCGCCGTGACGCTCACGGTCATTGGGGTGGCGGCCACGCCGGTATCACGGGCCGGTGCGCAGGTGGGTGATCTCGTGGCGGTGACCGGAACACTCGGCGGTCCCGGCCAGGCGCTGCAGGCGTGGGAAGCGGGGCACGCACCATCGGCGTGGGCCCGCGACCGGTTCGTGGCCCCGCAGCCGCGCCTGGCCGAAGGTGAATTGCTGGCCCGGGCTGGGGCCACGGCCATGCTCGATATTTCCGACGGTCTGGCCGCTGACGCGCGGCACCTCGGTGCCGCCAGCGGCGTGAGCGTCGCGCTTGACCCGGCGCGACTGCCGCTTGGCCCGGGCGTGGGCGCGCAGGAGGCCCTCTGCAGCGGTGAAGAATACGAATTGCTGGTCACACTGCCTCCGGCGGCGTTTGCGGCCTTGGCGGGGCAGTGGGGCGGCGTTTCGACCGTGCCGCTGACCGTGATCGGCATGGTGAGCGGTGTTGCCGAGGGGGGCGCCGCAGGTGCCGCCGTGGGCGGTCACGACCACTTCGCCCGCTGAAACCTGACGCAAGTGGTGGGCGCCGGGGGCGCGTTGATGAAATCGGATACCCGGCGCAGTTGTCCCCGTCTGCGGGTCTGGTGAATTTGATGGGATGTTCCGGACCGCCCTCACATTTGTCGCGCTCTTGCTCGGGACGATCGTCTTCGGATCGATCGTGCTCGTGGCCCAGTTTCTTGGCGTGAAGCAGGCGCCGGACAGCATCTACGAAAAGTGCCCGCGCTGGTGGGCCTGGTGGCTACTGCGTGCTGCCGGCGTGAAGGTGGTGCTGCACGGCGATGATGGCCTCGTTCGCAGTGCGCCCGGTGTGTACATCGCCAACCATGTGAGTTGGTTCGACATTCCCAGCCTCATTGAGGTGCTGCCGCACTACGGGTTCGTAGCCAAGCGCGAACTCGAGAAGATTCCCCTTTTCGGGCCGGCGGCGCGCGGCGCAGGTGTGATCTACATCGACCGCGAGAATCGCAAGGCAGCCTTCGGCGCCTACGAAGACGCGGCGAAGAAGATCCGTCAGGGGCACCCGGTGCTCGTGTACCCCGAAGGCACGCGCGGCAGCAGTTACGCGCTCCGTCCGTTCAAGAAGGGGCCGTTCGTACTCGCCATTGCATCGCAGGCGCCGGTGGTGCCCGTCGTGATTTATGGCACCATCGAGGTCAATCCGCGCGACGAGTTCCGCGCTGGCCCGGGCACGGTGCACGTGCACCTGCTGCCGCCCATTCCCACTGAAGGCCTTACGTACGACGACCGCAACAAGCTCGCCGACGAAGTGCGTGAGCGTATGGCCGAGTGTCTGCGGACAACCTACGGTATCGATCCCGCTACCACGCAGGCCGAGGTCCGCGAACGTCGTTCCAATCCCCTCCCGGCCACCTCGTGAGCATAGATTTCCCGTGATACGCTGTTCCACTGCCGTCCGTCGTCTGTCGTTCCCGCCGTCTGCCGTCTGAAGTTGAAGCAACCAGCCCCAACCCCGATCCCAATCATGGCTCCCATCGTCTCCGTTTCCGCTCGCGAAATCCTCGACTCGCGTGGTAATCCCACGGTTGAAGTCGACGTCATCCTCGAGACCGGCGCGGCCGGACGGGCCGCTGTGCCGAGCGGCGCCTCCACGGGCGAGCGCGAAGCGGTCGAACTGCGCGACGGTGATCCGGAGCGCTACGGCGGCAAGGGTGTGCAGCAGGCGGTGAACAACGTGAACACCGAAATTGCCGAAGCACTTGAGGGCATGGACGCCACCGATCAGATCGCGGTCGACCGCGCGCTGCTCGATCTCGACGGCACCGAAAACAAGGGACGCCTCGGCGCCAACGCCATGCTGGGCGTATCCATGGCTGTGGCCCGCGCTGCATCGCTCGAAGTGGGACTGCCGCTGTATCGCTACCTCGGTGGCCCCATGGCGCGCACGTTGCCGGTGCCCATGATGAACATTCTCAATGGCGGCGCGCACGCCACGAACACCGTGGACTTCCAGGAGTTCATGATCATCCCCGTGGGCGCCGATTCGTTCGCCGAGGGGCTGCGCATGGGCGCGCAGGTGTTCCATCAGCTCAAGAAGGTGCTGGTGGCGCGCAAGCTGTCCACGGGTGTGGGCGACGAAGGCGGGTTTGCGCCCAACCTCGCGAGCGACGAAGAAGCGCTCAAGGTGATCATGGAAGCCATCGAAGCCACCGGCTTGCGTCCGGGGCAGGACATTGCCCTCGCGCTCGATGTGGCCGCCAGCGAGATGTTCCGCGATGGCCAGTATCACTTCAAGAAGAGCGGCGGGGCGTCGCGCTCGCCGCAGGCCATGGCCGAACTGTACGCCGGATGGCTCGAGCACTATCCCATTGTGTCCATCGAAGACGGCATGGCCGAAAACGATTGGGACGGTTGGAAGCATCTCACGGAGCTCATCGGCGATCGCTGCCAGCTCGTGGGTGACGATCTGTTCTGCACGAACAGCGAGATCCTGGCCAAGGGTATCGAGCAGGATGTGGCGAACGCGATTCTCATCAAGGTGAATCAGATCGGCACGCTGACCGAAACGCTCGAAGCCATCGAACTCGCCAAGAGCGCCGGCTACAACAGCATCATCTCGCATCGCTCGGGCGAGACCGAAGACACGTTCATTGCCGATCTTGCCGTGGCCACGCAGGCCGGGCAGATCAAGACGGGCGCGCCGTCGCGCAGCGATCGTGTGGCCAAGTACAACCAGCTCCTGCGCATCGAAGAGCAGCTGGAAGGCTACGCCGAGTATCCCGGCGGCGCGATCTTCGGTATCTGAGCCGGTACGCACGCGTGGCGGCCACGAAAAAGCGGTCAAGCTTCAGCACAACACGAGGTGGCGTGATCGTACGCCGCCTCGCGTGGGCCGCCGGCGTGCTGTTCGTGGCGTACTACGCCGTGGAAGGTGGTGAGTACGGGGCGAGTGATTTGCTGGCGCAGCGCGAGAATGTGGCGGAAATCGAGGCCGAACTCGCGCTGTTGCGCGATACCGTGGCCGCGCTCGACTCCACGCTCAAGCTGGTCAGCACCGACGACTTCACGCTCGAGCGGGTGGCGCGCGAGCAGCACGGCCTGGTGCGAGGCCCCAAGGAACTGCTGTACTGGGTGGAGAGTCCGGTGGTGCGCGATTCGGCCAACAGCGACAGCGTGAAAAAGAGTGTCGCGGAAGACAGTTCCGGGGTTGACTCCGACGCTTGACTGACTAATATCCCAAGACTGCCGCGGGGTGGAGCAGCCTGGTAGCTCGTCGGGCTCATAACCCGAAGGTCGCGGGTTCAAATCCCGCCCCCGCCATAGCATTCGGCCGGTCCGAAAGGGCCGGCCGTTTGCGTCCCGGAAGTGCCGCGTCTGCTCCAAGCGCGGGTCACGCTTTTTGGGGCTGGGTAGCTCAGCCGGTTAGAGCGCACGACTCATAATCGTGAGGTCGGGAGTTCGAGTCTCCCCCCAGCTATCGCCGTTCCTCTCAGTTAAGACCATGAAAGCCGTTGACTCGTAACGAGTTAGCGGCTTTTGTGTCTCAGCCCGTGCCCCCTCCAGTAGGTCCCGCGCACCCGGGTCATAGGGCGCCGTATGCGCTTCTGTGGCCCGGTTAGATCATACGCTTGCTCATACGGTACCGCATACGGCAGCACGTCGCCACGGCGAGTACACTACCGCCTACGGCGGTACCCACTGCGGTGCTGATGCGCAGCCGTGACTAGGCGACCGCCGCTTCCCCATCGGCAGGGCCGGTATCCCCCGCCGCCCGCGCGGCGAGACGGACGGCGATCTGGTGGGCCCGGGCGTTGGCGTGCGCGTACAGGCGCTTGGCCGCGAACAGGCTCAATCGCAACGACTGCGCGACGGTGACCCATGAGGCCTCGGGGTTCGCCATTGCCTGGAGGATCTGGCGCTCGCGCGGCGTGAGTTCCGCCAGCACGGCCTCAACCAGCGCATCACGTTCGGCGCGCGGAATCGGCAGCGTATGCAACGCCCACGCGCTCGCGATGTCGGTCGCCGGCAACCGGACTGCCGGACCACCGTGCGGGTCCCCGTCGCCATCGTCCTCGACGGCGTCGGCGATCTGACGATCCAACCAGCGGGAGAAATCCCCGGGGCTGCGGCTGGCGCACTTGGGCAGAGCGGCGACGACCCGCGCCGTGGCCTTCGACACCATGGCGGTGATCACCGACGCCACTGGCGCCGTGTCCGGCGCGAGTGCCGCGAAGCTAGCCAGCACATAGGCGCGCACGCGTGCCTCGATCACCTGTGCGAGGGTGTGGTGCGCCTCACGCGCCTGTGAATAAGGCGCGCTACGAGTGGCCAACAGGAGGTACAGGAGGCCGCCGCCGTTCGAGAGGATCAGATCCACTGTCGCGCGTGCCGCTCGGCGTCGATTCGTTTGCCGCTTGGTCATGTTGATCTCCTTGATGCGTGTGTGCAGTGCCCCGGTCACGGTGACCGGGGCCACAGCGTGCGTGGAGTGGCGGGGGGGCGCCGGGTCAGGCGGCGCGCGCGTCCGGCAGTGCTGTTTCTTCGCGAGGCGATTCTGCGGCAACGGGCGCGAGCAGGCCGTCGAGTCGCGGTCCCAGCTCACGGGGCAGGGTGTCGATCTCGCCAATGCTCGGACGTGATTCGCGCGAGCGTACGCCGAGGCTTTCGAGACGCCGGGCGACCGGCAGCAGTCGGCTTTCGAGCGACGCTGTGAGCGCGTTGTACGCCGCGACTGTCTCATTCACGTGGCGCTGCAGGCGGGACACGTGGCCGAGGACCACCCCGAGGCGCTCGAGTAACGCGGTGCCGAGTTGCTCGACCTCGTCGGCGCGCCGATCCCGACCGTCCTGTCGCCACAACTGCTCAATCGCGTTGAGCACCAGGGGCAACGTGGTGGGCGTGACCAGATGCACCGCACGGCTCGCCGCATGGTGCAGCAGATGCGGGTCACGTCGGAGGGCGGCATCCAGTACACCATCCGCAGGTACGAACAGCAGGGCCGCCTCGAGCACCGTACGCCCCGGCATGCCGGCCGCGACGCGCGCGGGGTACTGCTTGCCAGCGAGTTGATCGATATGCGCGCGCATGGCCTTGGCGTGGCGGTTGAGGAGGTCGTTGCGCTCGTCTTGCGTGGCCGCGTGCTGTGCATCGATCAGGTGCTGCAGCGGGGCCTTGCTGTCAACAATTACGGAACGGTCGTTCGGGAGCAGCACGACGATGTCCGGCCGGTATGCCCCCTGCTCATCGCGAATCGTGGGCTGCACGAGGTAGTGCTGGTGCTCCTGCAGGCCTGCCGCCTCCAGCGTACGTTGCAGCGTCCACTCACCGAATCGAACGCGGATCTGCGAGACGCGGAGTGCATTCCCGATCTTGCGTGTGTCCTCGCGATGTGCGCGCTCTTCGTCGATCATGCTCTGCACGAGCGTCACCAAGCGTGCGAACTCCGCCGCGCTGCGGGTTTCGGTGGCGACGGAGGTGTCGGCCAGCCGCTGCAGCGTCTCGTGCACCGGCTGCAGCTCGACGTGCAATCGTTCGTTCCGCTCGGCAGTCGCCGCCTCGTATGCGGCGCGGATCGCCTCACTCTCCGAACTGGCGCGGCGTTCAAGCGCTGCGGTGGTCGCATGGAACGCGGTCGCCTGTTGCTGCAGCAGGCGGTCCCCCAGTTCGCTGGACAACTGTTGCAGGGCCGAACGCTGAGCCTCGGCGGCTTCGCGCGTCGCGTGCAGGCTTGCTTCCAGCTGTGCGCGCTCGAGGTTGGCCGCGTCCTCGCGGGCACGAGCCTCGGCCAGCTCAGCCTCCATCCGCACACGCTCGGCATCGCGCTGGGCCGCCGCGGTCTTGCCGCGGTGCTTGAGCACCATGCCGGCGATGATGCCCACCACGGCGACGAGCACCGCGGTCACTCCGGTGGTGATTCCTGTCGAGGTATCGTTGAAGACAACTCCTTGCGTGGGTGATGCGTCGTATGCTGGACCCGGTGTGGTCCTGCAAGAGAGCATAGCGGATTCAAGACCCGCTGTAACACGATGCGGCGGCAAGGCCGCATTACAGCGTGAGACGCGATACCGGGGGGGCGCTGCGTGCGGCGTGCGCACAGTCGGAAACGACAACCGGGCGCCCCCTGTGGAGGCGCCCGGTATCGATCACATCTCGTCTGTGTGCTATGGCCAGAGCGGCTTCGGTGCGTAGCGATTCACGGACGAACTGCTCGAACTCGACCGGGGAGGCATCGTCGTCGTGATCCGCCCCGTCGTGGTGCCGCCGTAGCTGTCGTACGTCGCGCGGGTCCCATTGTTGTCGCGGTAGGTCGTCGTGCCCCCGTAGGTATCGAACGTGCCCCGCGTCCCCCGATTGTCGCGATAGGTCGTCATGCCGCCGTAGGAGTCGTACGTCCCCCGGGTCCCTTGGTTGTCGCGGTACGTGGTCATCCCGCCGTAGGTATCCAGGGTGGCCCGCCGACCCGTGTTGTCGCGAATCGTGGTCATGCTGCCATAACGCTCACTCGTGGAACGCGTGCCGTCCGAGCAACGCGTGGTCGTCGTGGTCCCGTAGCTGTCGGACGTGCATCGCACGGTTCCCTGCGCCGACGCGGGCCGGGCGCCGAGCACGCCAGCGACGAGCGCGGTCATCACAAGCATCTTGTGGTTCACTGTCTCTCCCATTGGGGGTTACCCGCACGGCCATTGTGGCCGATGCCGAATATTGCCGCAGCCTCTGACAGTCTGCTGGACAATGCCTCCGCGTCCTGTCCCATAGTGCCGCCCCGCGGGTGGCGGTCAGCCTGTCCGTACCGGTACGCTCGGCCCATGACTGCACTACCGCCTCGCCGCCGCCGCGCCGCCGTCCTCCCCCCGGGCCGTATGACCTTTCGAGATATCGCCGACAAGCTGGGGATATCGGTGATCACCCTCCGCCGCCGCGTGCGTCCGGTTGGCGATCAGGCGACACGCCGCCTCTGGGCCCAGCGACTCGACCTCAAGCATCGACGACGCGGGGACTCGCTGCCGGTGTATCACGCCTGCCGTCGGCGGGTCGAGGAGTGGGGGCCCGAGATCGCCGGGAAGGACCTGCCGGTCGAGGACTAGCCCCGAGCGTGTTGCGGGGTACACGCCCGCCCGTCATCTTTCTGTTCGGTATTCGCGAACAGTGAACAGGGGAGCCCATGACCGCCGACGCACTGCACGCCCTGGATGTGGGGGTCGCCCTCCGGCTCGCCGAGAGCCCGGTGGCCGACTTTCGCACGCTCGCCGACGAGCTGTCGTTGAGCGTGAGCACGGTGCACGCGGCCGTGAAGCGCCTCAAGCTGGCCGGACTCGTGCGCCCGTCCACCTCGGGGATCGGTACGGTGAACCGCCACGCCCTCCTGGAGTTTCTCGAGCATGGCGTGCGTTATGCGTTTCCTGCGGTGGCCGGGGCGCCCACGCGGGGGGTGCCGACCGCGCATGCCGGGCCGGTGTTCGCGGAGGTGATGGACTCGGTCGAGGCGCTCGTGTGGGAAGACCCGCAGGGCACCGCGGAGGGTCGCGCGTTGGCGCCCATGCTGCCGCGGGCCGGTCGGCTCGCGGAGCGGGCACCTGGCACGTACGCCCTGCTGACCGCCGTCGATGCGTTGCGTGTTGGACGGGCGCGCGAGCGGGATATCGCCCGGCGGTACATCCGGCGTGTGCTCAACGTGCAGCCGCCACGCCGATCTGCAGCCAGGTGACCCGCTACACCACGGCCGCCCGCTACTCCGGCGACCCGTCTGTCGCCGGGTCGCCGAATGCGGCCGGAAATCGCCGGCGCGGACCCACCAGTTGAGGACGAACGCTGAGAAGCGCTGCGGGACCTTCCCTGGGCCAGATTGCTGTGGCTTCGCCGGCCGCTCGGGGACGGCCCATATTCATGTGCTGCGGGGCAGGTGGTGTCTGGCGACCAGCTGCCGCTCATGCCCCTAGGGCACCCCGGTTGGTCAACGTGCGTCTCGAATGAACGAACCGTCGCTGGACGATCTCAACCAAGAATTGGCGGTGATACCGCCCGTTTCCTACCCGCTCGAGGAAACGCCGGAGGCTGCGTTCGAGCATTCGGTGCGCATGGGCCAGGTGGCGGCGATCTGTTGCGAGGCTTTTCGGCGCCGTGGATTGCACGCCGTGCTCGTTGGCGGTGGGGTCATTGAGTTCGTGCTACCAGGCGCCTACACCACGCCGGACATCGATCTCGTGGTCTCGCGGCGCAGTCTCCAGCCTCCGCGCCCACTGGTGGACGCGGTGTTCCACGACATCGGCTTTTCCCCGAACGGCGCACGCCACTGGGTGCGCGACGGGTGGTTCGTAGAGGTCCCGGACTGGGACATCACGGACCCCACCACGACGGTGGTCGTCAACGGGCACGAGTTGCAGATGGTGCTGCCGGAGGTGGTCCTGATCGGGCGTCTCGTCGAGTTCGATCAGACGGGCCACACCGGGCACGCCACGCAAGCGCTGCTCATGCTGACTGTGCTGGACGACATCGATGAGGCCGCGCTGGCGCGCCTCGCCGCACAGGAGCGGGTGGAAGACTTTCTGGCCTTTTTTCGCGAGCTCGCCGCGTCGCCGGAGCGTCCCGCCATCGACGACGCGTTCCTTCGCTCCAAGCGGGACGAGATCCTGCAGGAGCGGCAGCGCGTGGCCGCGGAGCGTCGCGCGCAGCGCGAGGGTGGCGGCCAAGGCGCTGGCCCTGCTGGGTGAGTTCGGTAGTCGGTCGGCACCCTTGGTCGTCTGGGTGTAGTACCCCGTTGGCTCACCGACGGCATCGTTGACGAGGTTGACAGTCCGGGGCTAGGCTTAGGGTCGGTAGGTATCCATCGGGAGGCGGTATGGCTGGGGACGCGAAGATGTACGCCGAGCGGGACATGGCGCTGCTCCGAGAACGGGCGGCGCGGGTCGCGGCGTTCAAGGGGCGCGTTCAGGTCGCTGGTATGACGCGCCCCAGTCGTTCGCCGGAGGAACGCGCGTTTCTTGAGCGGCAGGGTGTAGCCTTGCCGTTCAAAGAAGTCGGGACACCGGCGAAGCGCCGGCGCGGGCCGTTGGTGCCCTGAAGGCGCGCGGCGTCCGCGGGGCGGACGCGGGCCAGCGCCGCTGGTCTCTCGCTCACGTCGAAGCGGGCAGCCTCACGCGTCAGACCTGTCCGCATTCGGCAACACGTACGCATCGCGACGCCGGCGAACACGCGGCCGCTCGCGTGTGCGCTGCCCGGCTTGCTCAGCGAGGAAGCTCTTTCGCATAGGCTCAGGCAGCGGGAACGTCTTGTCGCGCCATCGGCTTGCCCAGTCGATCCTTTCGCCGAGCCACCAGGTGGTGTCCATCTCGCGATGATAGGCGCTGGGATGGTCGAAATGCTCGATGGGGTGTCGCGCCGCCTCACTCATGACCTCCTGGCACTTCACGTAGTGCGACTCGAGGGTCTTGTCGACGTCACCCGTGGCACGGCGGGCGATGTACCGTCCGCATGTTCGTTCTTCAGCACCATGACGGTGGACACGTACGGGGCCGTTGGGTCCCCGCAGCCCCCACCAGTACGTGGCCCAAAGATGCCGCACCTTGTGAGGGCCGAGCACAATCGGCCACAGTTCCCGCGCCTCGTCGGTTGTTTCTGGGATATCGTCGCGTCCCATCTCTCGCATCCCCTCGAGCAGTGCATCGGCCCACGTATCGTTCAGTGCCTTGGAGAGGTACGCGCCCGCCACCGGCGGCGTCTTGCCCGACCGTGGCGCGGGATTGATGAACCACGCGATGGTTCCCATGGACATGGCTTGCCGCATCGGCGTGGTGGTAGGCACCAATCCACGCTCCTGCACAGCTGGCCACCACACCTCTTGCACGTACGTGGCGGCCCACTGGTGGTCGATGATCGCTGGTGACCACCGCCAGCTCGCGCGGAGCTTGTCGGGCTTAGTCTCCGTCTCACGCACATCGGACTCGTCATGCGCGCGGAACGTCGTCGCGAGAGAGTTGATGCGAACCAGCTCCCCCGCGTCGTTCCATTCCGCATCGATCAGCACCTCACGGCCCACACGCGCATGTTGGGCATTGCCGATACGGACCGGGTCTGCAGCGAGCGTGGCTTGCACGACCCATCGGGAGAGCGCGCCATGAAAGTCCTTGCGCGCCTTTCGTGCATCACGGACGGCGCGTGCCGACGCCGTCGGCGCGGCGGCCGCCCTTTGGGCGATGCGCAACGCGCGCTGCCGTCGCGGGAGGTCTACCAACGTTCGCCATGGTAGCACGCAGCAGATCAGCTGGGGGAGCGTGATGCGCTTGAACAGCTCCTCGAGGTCCTGCCGCGAATCCCGGCCCGCCGCCAGCGCCGCCTTGAGTTCCTGCGCGGTCGCGTGCCACGTCGAGCGAAAGGTCTGCTCGGCGGCACTACCGTCCCCGAAAATCGCGATCACCACCCGCTCCGTCATGGTACCGAGGGCAAAGAGCATCTGCACGGCGGATGGCGGCAGCGCGATGGCGTCAGCGCCGGTTGCGGTCTCGTCCACGCCTTCCGTCTGCGTTTCACCCCCGCCGATGATGTCGTGCGCCACGGCATACTCCACCACCACCACGGCGAGTGGGCGGGCGGCGTTCTGCTCGATGCTGCCTGATGTCACCTGCATTCGCTGTCGCATCGCAGCGATTTCGGGCGAGATCGCCAACCGCTTCGTCGCTCTCGCCCGCGACCGAGATGTGAGGCTCCACAGCTCGACGAACGTCAGGTCTTCCGGTAGCGCAACGTCGGTGATCAGGCCGCGGCGACGGACTTCCTGATAGGCGCGGGCCCACTGAAGCGCCTGAAACTGGTACCGCGACTGGCTCTTGGGTCGGAGCGGGGTGTGCACCGTGGGACTGCGATGGTACTTGACCCGCTGACTGACCTTCTGGCCAGCCACGGACCGCCACGCCCGCAGGTCTTCCATGAAGCGCGGCATGACGGCTTCGAGCGCGGCGACCGGTGCGTCGGGATCGGTCTCCCAGGACGGAAGGGTGGGGCGTTCGCCATCGGCTCCAGCCAGCAGGCGAGCCGTCGCGCGAAGGACCCACACGTCATGCGCCACGTTGCGACGCTCCCACCTGCGGAGCAGGGCGCGCAGCGCGTCAGGGGTGTGGGGAAGCGCCGTGGGGTCCACTTGGCCTCGCGCGGTGGCACACCGCGCGAGATTGCGCATGCCGGTCAGCACTTGCTGCAGCGACTTGCGAACCCTGCGAGTCTCCGCGGTAACCACGAGCTGTTCGAGAATCGACTCCACCTGTCGCCATGCAGCGGGCAGTTCAATCTGGATGGCCGCGCCGTCGGGCTGGCGCTGGCCAAGCGCCTCGAGCAAGCGCCTTACGCGGCTGCCGGCGTTGCCGGGACGGCGCCCGCCGGCGGCCGCTGCACGGAGCCTCGCCGCCTGCGCAGTGCCGGACAGCAGGTCGCGTACGTCGATGGGCGCCACGTCGTGGTCTGCCTGCGGATCGAGTAGGTGCCTCGCCCAGCGCTCGTCTTGGGCAGCCCCCTGCTGAACGAGTTGCCACGCCAGCGCGGCGCGGAGATCGCTTACGGCGCCCGGGATGGTGGCCGGCGCGAGGCCGGGGGCGCCTCCACGCTCTTGGAGGCGCTGAGCCTGCAGTCGCAGTACGGGGAATCTGATGGGTGATGTCGCTACGGAATCGGCCATGGGCTCCTCGGTGGGTGATGCTCTCGCGAGCGTACCGGGAGCGTGCGGCAGCGCGCACGGGGGGCGCCGAATCAGTGCGAAAGGTTTGTGCACGGGCTCCGTTGCCGTGCGCTTCTCGTGCTCAATCGTGCGCTTACGCGCTCAGGTTGTGCGCAATCGACCCATTGATCGTCGTCGTGATGAGCAGGTCTCTGGCGCACAACGTATGGTGACTGTCGTGAGCTGTCGTGATCAAGTCGTAATCACAACAACACTTGGCAGTTCAGGGCCACCAAGTGGTACCAAGACTGCGGTGCACAAGCACCGTGAGCCTCGCCGCCACGTCCAAGCCGTTCAGCGGATGCGGCCGAGGCTCCGTTCCCTCCACAACGAATACACCGCCGGAATCACGATCAGCGTGAGCACTGTACTGCTCATCATCCCGCCCACCATGGGCGCGGCGATGCGCTTCATCACGCTGGCGCCGGTGCCGTTCCCCCAGAGAATAGGCAGCAGCCCGGCCATGATCGCGGTAACAGTCATCATCTTGGGCCGCACCCGCTCCACGGCGCCCTCGATGATTGCCTCATAGAGCGCCGCCACCGACGGGTGCTCGTCTCGCGCGAGTCGCTCCTTCCACGCGTGATCGAGATAGATGAGCATCACCACCCCCGTCTCCGCTGCCACCCCGGCCAACGCGATGAAGCCGATAGCGACGGCCACCGACCAGTTGTAGCCGAGCGCCCACACGAACCAGATGCCGCCCACGAGAGCAAAGGGGAGCGAGAGCATCACGATGAGCGTCTCCCCCACGCTCTTGAAGTTGAAGTAGAGCAGCAGGAAGATGATCGCCAGTGTGGCGGGGATCACGAGCCGCATGCGCTCCCTCGCGCGCTCCATGTATTCGTACTGCCCGCTCCACACGATGCTGTAGCCCGGCTGCAGCGTGACCATGTCGTTCACCATCTTCTGCGCATCACGCACGTAGCTGCCAATGTCGCGACCTGCCACATCCACGTATACCCACGCGGTCGGCATCGCACCTTCGGTACGCACCACCATCGGGCCCGCGGTCGTCTTGATCGTGGCGAGCTGTCCAAGCGGCACCTGCGCTACGGTCCCGCGCGGCACGGCCGCGCCGGCGCCGCCCATGCCGTTTCCCATCGCAGCACTGGCACCACCGCTGGACTCGTGATTCACCGGCACCAACACCGAGGCGAGGCGTTCGGGTGTGTCGCGCAGCTCCTGCGGATATCGCACACGCACGCCATAGCGCTCGCGCCCTTCGACCGTCTGTGTGATCGTCATGCCGCCAATCGCCGTCGCGATGACCGTCTGTACATCCGCCACGTTCACACCATGGCGTGCAGCGGCCGCGCGGTCGATGTCAATGTCTAGGTAGTATCCTGACACCGCCCGCTCGGCGAATGCGCTTCGCGTGCCGGGAATCATCTGCACGCCCTGTTCGATCTGCTTCCCGATGCGCTCGAGCTCCGCAAGGTCGGGGCCGAAGATCTTGATGCCGACCGGGGTGCGAATCCCTGTGGCGAGCATGTCGATGCGTCCGCGAATGGGCATCGTCCATGCGTTGATTACACCGGGTAGTCGTACCGCGGAGTCCATCGCGGAGACAAGGCCGTCGTACGTCATACCTGTACGCCACTCGGCTGTCGGCTTGAGCATCACCGTGGTCTCGATCATGTCGAGCCCCGCGGGGTCGGTGGCGGTGTTCGCGCGGCCCGCCTTGCCCCATACGTGTTCGACCTCGGGAAACGACTTGAGAATGGCGTCCTGCTGCCGCAGGATCTCCCGCGCCCGCGCCACGGGAAGGCCCGGCATCGTGGTGGGCATGTAGAGCATGGTGCCCTCATCAAGGCGCGGCATGAACTCGCTGCCCAATCGCGTCCACGGGATCCACGTCACGATCAGCGCGACCACCGCGGTGAGAATCACCGGGCCGCGGTGCTTGAGCACCAGATCGATGATGGGGCGATAGAGGCGAATGAGGGCGCGGTTTAGCGGGTTCGCGCGCTCGCGGAAGATACGGCCGCGAATGAACAGCCCCATCGTGACCGGCACGAGCGTCACCGAGAGCAGGCTCGCTGCCGCCATCGAGAACGTCTTGGTGAACGCGAGCGGCTTGAAGAGCCGTCCCTCCTGTCCGTCGAGCGTGAAGACGGGCAGGAACGACACCGTGATGATGAGCAGCGAGAAGAAGAGGGCAGGGCCCACCTCTTGCGAACTCTCCACCACGATGCGCCAGCGCTGGGCCGATGTGAGGTGGCGCGTGGAGAAATAGCGCGCGCTCTCGCCATCGCGGGGCGGCCCCGCCTCGCGCTCAAGATGCTTGTGCATGTTCTCAATCATCACGATAGCCGCGTCGATCATGGCGCCGATGGCAATGGCAATTCCGCCGAGCGACATGATGTCGGCCCCCACGCCCACCCAACGCATAGCCGCGAAGGCCATGAGGATACCCACGGGCAGCGTGAGGATGGCCACGAGTGCCGACTGGGCGTGCAAAAGGAACACGATGCACACCAGCGCGACGATGAACGACTCTTCGAGCAGCTTGTCCTTGAGCGTGGTGATCGCATGCTCGATGAGCTCACTGCGGTCGTAGACAGGGCGCACCACCACGCCCGGCGGCAACCCTTTCTCCACCTCCGCAAGTTTGGCCCTCACCCTGTGGATGGTGGTGAGCGCGTTCTGGCCGAAACGCATCACCACGATGCCGCCCACCGCGTCGCCTCGACCATCGAGATCGGCGATGCCGCGCCGGATGGCCGGTCCCACGGTCACACGACCGAGTTCGGCCACGCGCACGGGCGTGCCTGACGACGTCGCTCCCACGACCACGTTCTCGATGTCGCTGATGGATTTGAGATAGCCCAAGCCTCGCACCATGTACTCACGCTCGGAGAGCTCCATGGTCATGGCCCCGACATCGTTGTTCGCCGACTGGATGGCGCTCATCACGCGTGTAACGGGGATTCCATAGGCGAGCAGGCGCGTCGGGTCGATGTCGACCTGATATTGCTTCTCGAATCCCCCAACGCTGGCCACTTCGGATACGCCAGGAACGGCAGTCAGCGCGTAACGCAGATACCAGTCCTGTACGCTGCGCAGCTCGGCGAGATTAAGCCGCCCGGTGGTATCCTCGAGTGCGTACTGGTATACCCAGCCAAGTCCCGTAGCGTCGGGGCCGAGCGTGGGGGTGACGCTCGCCGGTAGCTTGCCCTTAATGCCGTTGAGGTATTCCAGTACGCGGCTACGGGCCCAGTACAGATCCGTGCCGTCCTCGAAGATCACATACACGAAAGACACGCCGAAGAACGAGTAGCCGCGGACGACGCGAGAACCCGGTACCTTCAACATCTCAGCGGCAATCGGGTACGTGACCTGATCCTCCACGATGCGTGGCGCCTGCTCGTTGTAGTCGGCTTGCACGACCACTTGCACATCGGAGAGATCGGGGAGCGCCTCCAGGGGCGTCTGGCGCAGGGCAAACACGCCCGCGATGGCGAGGCCGAGTGTGAACAAGCCGACGAGCAGCGTGTTCTGCACCGACCACTGAATGAGTCGCTTCAGCATCATTGCGTCCTCACAGCATGCGATGGCCGTCGTGTGACGATGACGGCGGCACACGTGGCTTCGGTTTCGGCGTGAGTGGCGCGGCGTGATCCATGCCGGGCATGTCCGCCATCGGATCGCGCTGTGGCTTTGCCGGCACCGGTGCTGGCGGTGTACCGGTCGTCATCGGCAATGGCGTTGGCGGCGTGCTCATGTCCATGCCGGGCATGTTGCCCATGCCACCGAGCGACTTGCCGAGATTCGATTCCGCGTCGACCAGGAACGTTGCCGAAGCGACCACCGTGTCTCCTGCGGAGATCCCACGGAGAATCTCTACACGCGCATCGTTGGCGATACCGAGTGCGACCTCGCGTGGTGCAAGTTGTCCGTTCGCTTCCCGAACGAAAACCACGTGGCGCTCACCGGTCGACAGCACCGCATCACGAGGAATCGTGAGCGCCTGAGCACGATCTGTGCCCACGATGCGCAGTGTGGCGTACATGCCGGGCTTGAGCCGCAGATCGTTATTGGTCAGGACCAAACGCACGCGCGCCGTCCGCGTTTCTGCGCTGATTGTGGGGTAGACGTATCCGATGCGCCCCATGCGGTGATCACCAGGTAGCGCCTCAAAGTCGGCGTGCACCAGTTGGCCCACACGCACCTGCGCGAGGTCCTGCTCGAACACCTCCCCTTCCACCCACACGCTGCGCAGATCGGCCACCCGGTAGAGCGCTTCGCCGGCCATGATGCGCTGCCCGGCGACGACGTTCTTTTCCAGCACGTAGCCGGCGGCCGGCGAGCGAAGCGTCAGGGTGCGCCGAACCATCCCACTCTCTTCGATAGACGCGACGTCGCTCGCCGGGATGTCCCAGTAGGTCAGGCGTCGCCGTGACGACTCCAGCAGATTCGCGGCACTGCGTTGTGCGTCACTGGACGCGGCGGCCACGTCGCGCGTAAGGCGCCCTGCGAGGAGAAGCTCCTCCTGGGCCTGCACCAGCATTGGGGAGTAAATCGTAAGCAATGCCTGACCCAACGCCACCGGCTGTCCGGTTGCGTTCACGAGCAGTTGCTCCACATAGCCGTCGATCTTCGGCGTGATCGTGTGCAGGCGCGTCTCGTCGTAGGTGATCTGGCCTACCGTGCGCACTTCGCGCTCCAGCGGGCCCACCGTCGCGACGGCATACGTGACCCCGATGCGCTGCGCCTGCTCAGGGGTGAGCATCACGGGCGATGCGCTCTGAGCGCCGCTTGCGGCAGCGTGATTGTGCTCCGCCGCCATTGGAGTGGGGGCGGACGCGCCGCGCGTCGCCCAATAGGCGCCGCCTACGGTTACTGCCACTACCGCGGCATAGATCCCCAGCCGCCACGGCGTTGCCGCGCGCTGTGTCCCGTTGTGTTCTTCTCGACTCATTGCGGCTCCTTGGTGATCGGGACCAACACACGGGCGGTCAGCATTTCGAGATCCGCCCACGCCTTACCTTCGTCCGACTCGAGCGTGGCCAGCTCCTGCCGGTATCGGTTCACGGTCATGCGATTGTCGAGCAGCGTCATGAAGTCCACGCCTCCTACTCGATACGCGGCGAGCGATGAGGAAACGGTGGCCTCTGCCTGTGGCAGGATCGTGGTGCGATACAACACGGCGAGCCGCCGCGCCCGTCCCAGCGCGGCGTAGGCCTCACCGACGCGTCCGCGAGTGTCCGCGCGCATGGCCAGCAGATCGGCGCGGGCCATGCGGCTCATGGCGCCTGCCTCTTCACGCATGCGGAGTTGCCGGGAACGTGCAAAAATGGGAACCGTCGCGCCGATCATGAGGCTGCCCATGCGGTCGGTGGTGCGGCCCATCGGTTCTCCGGTGGTTGCATCGGTCATCGAACCGCCGCGTTGACCGTACTGCAGGCCGACCTGCAAGTCAGGCAGCAGTTCACGCCGCGCGAGGCGTTCACTCGCTTCCGCGGCGCGCACTTCGTCCAGCCCTGCCCGAATCATGGGCCGTTCGCTTTCCGCCAACGAGTCGAGCCAGCGGCGCGAGGGCACCGAGTCGGGGAATACCGGGAGTTGCGGAACACCGAGTATCTGCCCGGCGTCGCGGTCCAGCAGGGCATTCAGGCGGGCTTCCATCGACTCCCGCATGGCCTGCATGCGCACAGTGTCTTCCACCATACGCGCGATCTCCACCTGCGCGCGAAGTACGTCGGCTTGCCGACCCTCTCCCACGCGATACATCGCTTCAGCGGTGCGGGCAATGTCCTGCAAAACGCGCAGCGTTTCGCGGGCGACGGCGAGTTGCTGATGTGCGGCGTAGAGGTCGTAGAAGGCCATGGCCGCCTGGCTGCGGAGCTCCCATACCACATCGCTCGCACGCGCCTTTGCGGCTGCCGCAGATGCCGAGGCCGCCTGACCCGCGAAGCGCAGCTTGCCGCCGAGCGGAAACATCTGCATGAGCTGCGCCTGCGCCATGCCTAGCACCGGCATTGGCGCGAGTCGCGGGAGCGAGTAGTTCATGAACCCCAACTGGAGCTGCGGATCGGGTGGGCGGGTAGTAGACGAAACGCGCGCAGCGGCCGCGCGCGCCTGCGCGTCGGCGGCCGCGACACGTGGGTTTGCCCGCGTCACCTCGTCGAGGACACGCGCCAGAGAGAGCCGTTCATCGGCTGGTGGTTGCCCCGCTAGTCGACTCGCGCTCAACATCGCGGCTACGAAGCAGGGAGAAAGGAGCCGAGCGCACCCGACGAGCGTGCGCCGCCTCGAGCGATTCAGCGACATAAATACTCCTGCGTGCACTTCCGGCACAGCTGGCCGCGCCAAGAGAGGGGTGCGTACCTCTCCGCGCCGAGATGCGAGGAGAGAGCAAGACCGCAACCTACGCGCGTGGCGGAGGTGGCTCAGGCGGGTACGAGGGGCCTGTCCTCATTGACGGTGCCGCGACCAGCTCAACAACCTCATGTGTGGCGACGCGCACGGTGGCTGTGCGTTCACTCGGCGTGCTCAGCGAGGCAGCACCGCAGACGATCATGAGGTAACAGGCCGCCGCCGGGGAGTGCGACTCACGGCGCGGCTGCTCATGCTCGCATCCAGTGGTCGCAACCTCCATGTCCAGCATCTCGTGTTGTGGACCGTACGCGGCCTCGCGAATCGCACCGTATACCGGCTCGCAAGACTTGGTGCCCCCCAGCAGCATTGACTGGAGCAGCACGAGTGCCGTGAAGACCGCCGCGATGCGCCGAGAGGAGTGCTTGAGAGCCAGGAGGTAATACCGCGTCACCATCTCATGCATGATGACCCCAGCCACCGATATGCGACAGTCGGCATTCTGCTGTGCGAAATGTCAGGATGCCCCCGAATGTCGCCGGACACGGCGCCAGTCGGGGCATCGAAAGCACCGGAAACGGTCGGTTCACTCCGGCATCGCCGGATCGTTCGGCCGACGGGCGCGGGACGCGGTGTGTGAGTGGCGTATGACCCAGCGAGCTTTTTCGCCAGCGCCGGCGCGCTCGAGAATGAACGTCCCACGCCCGAAATTATCGATGGTGCGCGTACCTTCCTTTGCCTGAAGCGCGTAGGACACGGTGGCCCACGCCAGCTTGCCTTCGACTCGGGCAACGATCTCGATGGGGCGGTACTTGAATCCCGTCATCTCTTTGAGCTCCGGGCCGAGATGGTGATCGCGGTAGTCCTTCCACCCGCGGTTGATCCCAGCGCTCTCGAAGACGGTGAGACTGTCACCGGCGTACAGCGTGTCGAGGGCCGCCATGTCGGCTCGCTCAGCCGCCGCGAACACTGCGCGAATGGTGGCCGTCGCCTGATCGACTGGACGATTGGCGGATTGTGCGCCCGCCGTGCCCGGCGATGCAAACGCGCACACCGAGGTGGCGGCCAGCGTCATGTATGCCTTGCGTATGGTCACGTTACTTCACGCTGAAGGTGAATGACCCGCCCATAGGATGGCCGTCAGGCCCAGCGACCCGATACTTCACCGTATACGCACCGGGAGCGAGGGACTTGGTCACTGGGACAACCATCGTCTCGGGGGCCTGAGGTTCCGCCGTGACCTCACCGAGCGCCGCGACATCTTCAGTTCCGCGCACCAGCGTGATTCTGGCGATCTTGAGCTCGATCTTCTCTGAAAAGGTGAGGCGAAGCTCTTTCGGTGCGGGCACGCTACTGCCAGCGGCGGGGAGCGAGCTCTTGAGCTTGGCGTGCGGAAACACCGAGGCAAAGGCCACGTAAGGCAGGGCCGCGACTACGGCAACGGCGCTGAGAATGGTGCGGCGAGCGGACATATTTTTGAGGAATGGGTGAAGTTGCGACCACCGCAATATAGCTAGTTTTTACGCGGCGTAAAGGACATGGTAGCGACATTCGCGGTGCGCAACGGCCGGGGACGTGCACCGGCGAACAACGCAGTGCCGGCGAGGGACGCTGCGTTGTTCGCCGGCTGGCTCTTCGTCGCCCCTCTGCGGAGCTGCGTTCGTCGCCAAGCCGGTGCACAGGGCCGCCGTCGGAACGGCTGCCATGCACCAGGGAGAGCTGCGCGACCGGTGTCGACCGCTAACGTCCTACCTTGAACACCAGTGTGGCGAAATAGAGGTCCCACGAGCTCGCGTCGTTGCTGCGTGGACTCGCGTAAAGCGTCCTCACGTTCCAGAGGCCCGCATTCTTCATTATTTCCACCCGCGCCACGCCGTCCGCATCCGTTTCGACTACCAAGTCTTTGGGGGCGCTGGACGCATCTGCTTCACCGCTCGCCGTCGGCGCAACGCCTGCGCGCAGGTGGACACGAGGAACTACGTGACCGCGGTACAGCACGCGAACTCGAAGCGAGTCGCCCACCCGCAGCAATGAGGGATCATCCAATGGCAGGAGCTCGAGCGCATGGCCCGCCACCTTCGTGAATGCCCGCGGCCCATTGCCGCCGATTTCAACAATCGTTTTCGCGAACTTCGCGGCGACTTGCGAAACGCTATCGGCAGGATAACGACCCTCTCGCTCGTAACGCTCAGCGAGTTCGGGAGCACCCTCCAGCGCGATGTACCGCTTGAGCTGGGCCGGTGCGACGCGGGTCGTCCGGCTGTGGAGCGCGAGCGCAACCACCTGTTGACCCGCAGAGCTTGGGCGATGTCGCAGCAGCAGCGACGTACCGCTTGCAGTAAGATCGCGGATTGGCTCGTCGGTCGACGCGCCAATGAGCCGGGCCTCGGCGACTCGATCTGGCGTTGTTGCGGACCCGCCCGCGGGGAACTTCGAGCCAGAATGGCCGCGAATGGATAGCGAGCCACCCGCCACGACCTGAAAGGCGTCCGGCACCAACCAAAAGTCATGGGCGAGCAGGGTGCGGGCGCTCGTCACCACCACGCCCACAGTCAACAGCACGGGAATCAAGCGGCGCCGCGGACGGCTCAAACAGGGGGGCAGACGGCGCATGGGGCAGCCTCTTGGAGGTCAGAGGAGAATCGGAACAGCTTGGAGTGCCGGAATTTTAAGTAACGTAAAGCATGTCGCAAGCGCGGGTTGCCTCGCGTACGGCGGCTTATGCACCACGCGCGATGGCATGATCCTCCACTGTAACGCAACGAGGGCACGGTTATCCGTTCGTGAGGTCCCTCGGGGACGGCGTTGCGACGAGCACAGCGGTCACCAGCACCACTGCCGCACCAATGATCAATTCCGCGGTGGCCGCGCGGCGTAAGCGGATCGGATCACGCTCTTCCTCGAGCGCTGGTATGATTCGCAGCCAGTTGTAAGCCCCAAGCGCGCCCACGCCAACCAGCAGAGCGAGTTTGAGAAGCAGCAGTCGACCATAGCGGGTGGTCCAGAGCGCGCTCAACGGGTCGACATGGAACCATGCCGCAACAACGCCCGTGAGACCGACGAGCGCACCGCAAGCGAGGGCCACGGGAGAAAAGGCGTGCATCAGGGAGGCAAGAGCGCCTTGACGCGAATACGAATTTCTGAAATCAAACTCCGTGCGTTCCGGCTCCGCGCGCGCCGTCGCTGGTATCGCGACGAGTAGCACTACGAGCAGAGTGCCGAGCCACCCTCCGGCGCCAATGACATGCATCGCGTCTGCAAGAATGGCCACACCCGACTTGCCTGTCACGGCGCTCGCATGGCCGGAGAGGGCAGGGGTTACGGCGAGCATCAACGTGCCACTGGCCGCTATGAGCCAGCCAGCTTCCGCCCCACGGCTGTTATGCGCTTGGGCTCTTCGCGCGACGGTGAACCCGGCGGCCGCGATGACCGATGCGGCGACCTGTAGCAACCATCCCCAACCCCACACCGTCTGCGTGACCATTACGCCGATGAAGCCCCAGTCGAGTGCTCCGCCCGGCGTGTTCATGGCGTAGCTCTGGGCGACCAATCGCCCGGCTGCGGCCACGCCCACCCCGGCGGTTGCGATCACGCCCCAGGTTGCCGCCCGCTGCATGGTCTGCCGCCGAAGCAACGCGTAGGTGCGTGCGTGGTGTCGCAGCAGCCGCAAGACGGCGAAGCGGTACGTGAGAGTGCCGAAGGAAGCGATGAGGGATACGAACAGGAGGAATCGCAGTGCGACGTACGCGGGCGATTCAGCATCGAATTCGCCTTCGGCCGCACTGTCGCCGCCAGCGTGATGTACCTCGAAGGGCGTACTTTGACCGGAGTCGCGGGTGTTCGCGTCTGAATCTTCACCGGTTGATGCGGCGCCTTCGCCACGAGCGGCATACTCTTCCACCATGAACCTGTATCGCCCATGTACGGGGTGACCGTCAGCACCCGCCAGCTGCCACGTCACTGTGAATTCACCGGCAGTCATGTTCCCGACAACTGGAATCAGCACGACTCGAGGAGCCTCGGGCTCGAGGCGTGCTGATTCCAGCTGGACGCGCACGCCGCGAGGGCCGCGGAGTTCGACCTTCACGAGGGCCAATGCGGGTGCATCACTGAACTCCAGCCGGATAAACCGCGGGGGCGCCGACAGCCGTTCGTTCGCTACCGGCTGTGAGCGTTTCAGGCCGCCATGTGCGTGGATCGTTCCTGGAGCCAGCATCAGAAGTACAGCCAGAATCAGCCGAGAGGCTTTCATTGACGGAGTGGTGAACGTGAGGATGGCGTGGGTTTTATGCACAATAAAAGATTGCGAAACCCACCGCCAGCCGCAGTCGACCTCTTCGACGGCTATTTCACTCGGCTGGCCATCCCTTATCAGTGCGTGTGCTGCTGTTCCGCACGCCGGCCCGGCACCACCGCGCGGTCCTGAACAACATGCTGTGCCACGCGCCACACGCTCAGCGACAATGTTGCAACGCTCAGCGCCACGCCCAAAATCAATGCGGCGCTGTCGGTTCTCGAGAAGGGCCGACGCGGACGGATCGGCGGTCGTACGCCTGCCCCCTCAGGGTTTGGTGTTCCCGCCGTGGAGACGACCACGTCAGAACTCCTTGCGTTTGATGAACGGCAACTGCACGATGACTCCAGTGACAAGCATTCCGAGCACGAGCAGCAGGAATATTGCCAGCAGCAGCGTATCAATGGGTTTGCTGCCGGTGATAGCGAACGTGTGCGTGTCCAGGAATGGGGTGAAAATGCGCCAGAACTGCGGCCGTCGTTGAATGATCTGCCCCGTCGTTTGCGAGACGAATACATCCGTCTTGCCGCGATCCTCGAAGCGAAACTGGTACGTCGGAATCGGCTTGTTGAGATCCATATAGAGCTGCGGCGAGGATCCGATGTAGGCGAAAGCCGGCGTACCGATCATCTCCTGCCGCGCCATGGCGCCTGCCAGCTCGGACGGTAGTCTGTCAAGCGGAGTGCCATCTGAGTGAAACACGAGAGGCACCTCGTCCAGTCTCGTGGTAATCGCCCAGATGGGTCGCGATCCGCCCATACGCCACTCTACGGCCTGCACTGGTCTCGAGAGCTTCGGAAGGTTCGGCGAAACCCGTTCGAGAACGCTGCCGGGAGGATCCAGCGTCGACTCCGTCGAGAAGCCCGCAGCCCAACTTCTGTTGAAACTGGTCTTTCCACGGAAGGGGTCCTCAAGCGGTCCAAGGCTGAGCCAGAGGTACGACCCCACCAAGAGCTGCAGGGACAGTGTGCCTCCGCCGACGACGCCCAGCTTCCTGTGCAGGGAGCGCGCCCGCGCGCTCTGCGCTACGTGCGACGGTGCGGCAGACTCGTTTCCGGACTGCCTTTGGGATGAGCGTGGTCGACGCCACCAGAAGAGTAGGTATCCAAAGGCCGTCAGCAGGAGCACGCCGACCGCACAGGCGTAGAGCCAGGTCGTCCAAAGCCCAATGTTCGCACTGAACTGGTTCACGTGAAAAGTTCGGTACCACCATTCAAAGCGCTGCGTTTCGATATTCAGCCGACGCAACGTCCGCCCCTCATCCCGTGAAATGATGAGGCGGGCGGGCTGCGCTCCGGCGACGTCGACCCAAGCCGCAGGGACACGTTCGACGTCGTAATAGCGATTGTATTCCGTGGCGTCCTTCAAGCCGACGACGGAGCTGCCAATCAGCGCCTCACCCGCGACCACCTCCAGCAGGGAGTCCGGCAACGGGTCGAGGCGCTCGCCGCTCCTTGCGTCGAACGTCATCGCGAGGGAGGTTGGCGTTGGTTTGGCAACGTACCAGAGGTGCGGTCCGCGCGACTGCAACCGGAGCCAGAAGAGCCGGTCGATGCCGTACTCGGACTTGATACGGGTGAGGAGCGCGTCCGGCGTGACGGTCGCAGCGCTGAGCGGAAGGTCGACCGAGTTGTACGGATTGAGCCTGTACACGCCGGCGAGGCCATTCTGCGCGTTCATCGTCACGAAGGTCATGACGGCGGCCGAGACCACCCAGCCCGCGAGAGGAATGACCATGATCCACCCAAGCCAGCGATGCCACGTTGCGACCCGTCCCTTGGTCTTGGCTGATGTCATAAGAATGATGGCCCTTTACGATCAGAATCGTGGTCACCGCGTATGTGCAGCGAGCCGTCCCCTGAAGTACCGGTGTGGCTTACATGAAATCTCCAGCTGCGTGGGATCGGGTTGTCGAGTGGACGAGCTGCCCCGTACGCATGCCAGAGGCCCGTGGTCGTAATCAAGCTGGCGCGCTTCGCGGCGAACGGCGCGCGACATGAGCGGAAGACCCGAGCGGTCAGGAGCGCCGACTCCGCGACGACCAATGAAATGCGCTGATCCGCCATCCTTGAGGCGTACGGGTGAGGACGGCGAGCTCGGCGCCCACGGAGTTCACGGGACGTCCGCGAGATTCGCCCGTTGCCTCACTAGTCGATGTTGCCCACGCCATGTCCCCGCGCACTCGCACCGAAATACCGCGGCGCGTTTGCGTCACTGTACGCGCGAATGCGATATCGCTCGCAAGATGATGGGATCGGTAGTCAGCAAACGTCTCGAGCCCCCCGGCTTCGACGATTACGGCATCCGGCGTCAGCAAACCAAGCGCTTTGAGGCTATCGCCGGCTGAGAGGGCCTCGTGAAAGGCGCGGATCGTCGCTGCGACCGCTGCGGAGTCGCTTTGGGCACCGACTGTCGCCCAGAGCGCTGACGAGTCCGCATCAACACGAGGCGAAGTGGAACCGAGAGAGGCGGCACATAGCGCGGCGAGGACCAAGGAAGGCAGCGACATGGGAAGGGGTAGAAGTGAAACGGAGACGGATCCCGCGAACTTGATGCGCCGTAAAATGAGGCGCACGGATCTGCTGCGCCGTAGTCCGGTTGGCACGTAATCGTACGTCGCCGCGAAGGCATTCAGAAGGCCGGGTCGATGGTGGCACGCCTGCCTGGCCCCGTGAAACGGATGGCTGAAAGAATGGTCGCGGGACAGCGACACGAAATTACCGAGTGGAGCGAAAGGCGCAGCGCCCGTGATGCGTCATCAGCTGTGTGCATGCGGGCAGTCCCCAGAACCGTTCGGAAGTATCGGACCGGATACGCCCCACCGACAAAACAGGTGCCGCGCCGCGAACATGCCGTCGTGCTCGCAGTGCTGATGTGAGGTTGCGTGGTCGGGCATTCTCGGAAGGTCATGCACATCGACAATGCCCGACAACATGCTGACCGCGAGCGCGAAGGCCGCGACCATCACCGAACGGCCCGAGAGACGCCCGTGCGGCCGAAAGTCTTCACCGACCAGGCGACGGACGCGTCGTTCCAGTAGGTCTGGACGAAGGAAACCGACGACGGCCATCTGCGAATCAGGCGACTTCCATGCGCCCAGCTTCACGAGCGCGCTGGCCACCGTAAACGGGTCGGTGACGTGACTCGCCGTATCATCCGCGATGATCTCGGCCTCGTCTGCGATGTCCTCGGCAACGGCACGAAGAGCGGGAACCCAGAACAGTGCGCGCGCAAGCACCCGGAGCAGAAGAAAACGGAGCGGATCGCGGCGGCGAACGTGGGCTGCCTCGTGTGCCAGCACCGCAACGAGTTCGTCGCCCGACAAGGCGACGTCACTGGCCAGCAGGGCTTCTGCGATATACACCCGCGGAAACAACCAGCCTGCGGTGAAGGCCGGCATAGGTAACTCTGCTACCACATGCACCTGATTGGGCGCAAGCCCAGCGCGCTCCCCCAATAACGATTCATAAGCGTCGAGATAGCGCACCGGCATGCCAGTCAGCACGCGACGTGTGCAGAGCGCCTTCAGCGCCATCTCGAACAGTGCCCACACGAAACCGACTGCGACCAGAATGTGCAGCAACTGATGCGCTGGTGAAAGCAGTTCGTGTAGCGCAATCAGGCACAATGCTCCGATATGATCGCTTCCGGAGAGCGGACGTTCCGCGATACCCAAAAGGTGAGTGCCGACCACCGGCACGAGTGACAGCATGAGTATGGCCGCAAGGCCAACCAGGAGCAGCCGTTGATAACGCCGCTCGCCAACAACTGTCCCCTCGCGGAGCCAGGGCCGGTGCGAATCAGCCACGACGGCGCCGCGCCTCGTCGACGAGCTTGGCCAGACGATCCAATTGCGAGGGGTCACGTTCCGCCAACACGTCGACGAAGCACGCCGCCAGCCGTTCCGGCGCAAAGTCGATCACGCCCTCCACCATGCGACGCGACACGAAGTCGTGGAAGTCGGCAGGAGCCATGACCGCCTCGTAATGAAGCAGCCCGTGCAACTTGCGGCGCGTGAGGATCTGCTTCTCCACCAGCTTGTTCAGCACCGTGACCACCGTAAGCAGCGCCACATCGTGCTCGACAATGATCATCTCGTGCACCGTACGCGCCGTCACCGGTTCGTCGAACTGCCAGACCGCCGTGAGCAGGCGGGCTTCAAGGTCGCCAAGCACCTTGGCCAGTCCCTCGGCAGACAAGCGCACGGCATCGCCCATCTTCGGTTGAGTGGGCTTACGCGAACTCATTTATAGGTCTCCTGGGGGATGATGATGCGCATGACCACCGGCCTTTGCCTTGAAGACCGGAAGCACGATGAGGTCATGCTGCAGTTCCTCCGCAGTCGCCTCGCGCGCCTGGGTACGCTCGGGGGCCTGCCACCACGACTTCTCGTCACCGGTCCGCAGGCGATCGCGAACCTTCATCACGGTGAACATGCCACCCATGTCAATGTAGCCGTGCGGGCCTTGGCCGCCCATCATCGGTAAACTGTTTTTGGGCACGGGCATGCCCATCTCACCCATGCCGCCCATACCGTCGTGCCCCATGGTCATATATTCGGGGATGATCGACTGCACGGCTTTGTCGATCACGTCGGCATCGGCCCCCAGCATACTCACGCCGCTGTGCCCCATTTGCGTCATGGTGTGATGCGACATGTGGCAATGCAGCGCCCAGTCCCCTGGGTTATCGGCGACGAATTCCATTGTCCGCGTGCACCCTACCGGAACGAGCTGCGTCACCTCGGGCCAGCGCGCGGTGCGCGGTATGTCGCCACCGTCAGTGGCCACCAGCGTCCACGTATGACCGTGAATGTGGATGGAGTGGTGACTCATCGCGCTCAGATTTCCGAGGCGAACGCGAACGAGTTCGTTACGCTCCACCATCAGCGGTGCCGTGCCAGGATAGGCTTTGCCATTGAAGGTGAGTACGTTGAATTCGAGCATCTCATTCGGATCGGGCCGACGCGCACCAGGAAGGACTTTCCATTCGCTCGAGAGCAGCGCGAAGTCGCGATCCGGACGACGCTCCGGCGCTACGCGCGGATGGATGATGAACATGCCCATCATGCCGAGCGCCTGCTGCGTCATCTCGTCACGGTGGGAGTGGTACATATAGGTTCCGTGCTGGCGCAGCGTGAACTCGTACCGGAACGTCGAACCCGAAAGGATCGGCGCTTGGCTGAGTCCCGACACACCGTCCATACCCGAGGGCAGCAGGATGCCATGCCAGTGCACACTGGTCTCGGCGGGAAGGTGATTCGTGACGTAGATGCGTACACGGTCGCCTTCCACGGCTTCTATGGTGGGGCCCGGCGTGCTGCCGTTGAAGCCCCAGCACTGCGCTTGCAAGCCGGGCGCGAACTCGTGCTCGACGGGCTCGGCGATCAGATGGAACACCTTCACCCCGTCGACGATCTTGAACGGCAAGGTGCGAACGTTGGGAGTGACCACCGGCGTGTAATCGCGACCCGCCCGTCCGGGTGCATACACCGTTCCATTGGTGTGCGGCACGGTGGTGCGCGCGAGCGCCTGCGCGGCGTTGGGCAAGCCCAGCAGCGCGCCGCCGGCGACGGCGCCGAGTCCCTTCGTAATCAGGTTGCGGCGGTTCAATGTGGTTGTCTCACTCATGGTAGGCTCCTCCCCACGGCACGCTCGAGCTGAATGCGGGCCTTCCAGTAATCACTCATGGCCTCGATATATCCCTGACCGGCGCTCAGTTCGCCTTGCCGTGCCTGTAGCAGGCCGAAGACGCTGACGGCCATGGCGTTATACTGCAATTGTGTCTCTTCCGTCACACGGCGGCGAAGCGGCACCACGCTTGTCCGGTACTCCTCGAAGCGGGCACGTGCCGACGTGAGCAGGGCGTGAGCAGCCCGAACGTCGGCGCGAACCGACAAGGCGAGCGCCTCCTGTCTAGCGATTGCCACTCGTAGTTCACTTTGTGCGCGCAGCATGCGCGCTTGGCCGCGGTCAAAGAGGGGCAGCGGAATGGAAAAACCGGGCCCGCTCTTATATGGACCACCATCCTCGCCTTCGCCGGCGAACGACAGGGTCGCATCGGGAAGCAGGCGGAAGCGGCTCGTCAGTCCCACGGCCTTGCCTGCGGCATTCACGTCCTGCAGTGCGGCGGCCAGGTCGAGGCGGCTCGCCGAGGCGAGGGCCACGAGAGAATCCAAGGTGGGGTCGGTCGCCGGCAACTCCGGTAGTCGGTCCGGCAGAACGAGCGCCGCGCCGGTCGTGGAGACACCTAGTGCGCGCACGAGCTGTTCACGGCTCTCCTGGCTTTCTCCGCGTGCATGAATAGCCCCGGCTTGAAACTCGGACGCCGCGGCGCGTTCGCTCACGAGATCCAATTCCAGCAGGTTTCCGGCGGCGTGGATGGCGGTTGCCGCCGAAGCGGACGCGGCGGCGGCCGCGCGTGCCCGTTCGGCGATGTCGCTCACCTGTCCCGCGGACACGGCCTCTATCAGACTACTCCTCACCTCTGCCACGCGACGGAACACCTCGTCGGCAACGCGCAGACGGGCGCTTGCCAACTGCGCTTCGGCAAGGCGTCGGCGCATGGGTTGGGAGAGCAGATCAATGAACGACTGGGCTATCCCGAACTCCTGAAAGCGCCCCGTGGTGAAGCGCTCGAGCGACAGCGCAGGATTGGCGATGAGCGCCGCTTGCACCACATCCGCCCGTGCGATACCCAGTTCCGCGTAAGTGGCGCGTAGGGCAGGGTGCGAGATGAGGGCTATGCGCACCGCCGATTCGGCGGTGAGCGGCTGCGTCAGCAGGTGATTGATGGTGTCCGATTCAACGGCAGCTCCGAACTCGGATCGCGGAGGAGCGATGGGACCGATGCGGAGACGAAGCAATTCGTCGACGCTGGTCACATCGCGCTGCAGTGAACCGTGGGCGCAGGCACTGGAAAAGGCAACCACGCCGAACACCAGTGATCTGGTGACGGAACGCCGAGCTGGCGGGTTATGGTAACGAACAGGTATTCGCACGATTGCGGGAGAAAGTGAAAGGACTGTGAGAGACAATTTATGCGACATAAAGCGATTCGGCATCCCCCCGGCATGCACGGCAACAAATCGGTGCGACTTCACATGCCGTCACAGCCTCGGCAACCTGGAAGCGACGATTCAGCTACAAGCATGACCGCTGAGACCAAACCGCCGTTGGGCGGCCAGTCCTGCTCGGAAGAGTTTCCCGCGCGATGGAACGGCAAAGGCCGTGGCACCTTTCGGCACCCCGACCTTGCCTTTCGATGACCTTCTGTCTCCCAAAGCATTGCCCCCGACTCGCAAGGGACAACCTCAGAAGACCACTGCGTCGTTGTCAGAAGGCGACTACGCCTTCCATGATCAGACCTTTAAACTGCCCGCCGCTCCGGCGGTCGGTGCTCGGGAAATCGTTGTACTGCTGCTTCACGTACTCGCCCTTGAGCAGGATGAGCGGGGTGATCTGCCAACCCGCCGCCACGGCCTTGCGGTCCGCCCCCACGTCCTGTGTCATGCCCTGCAGACGCATCGTCGCGGTGTTGTACCGGGTTCCTACGTATAGCTGGTTGTCGAAAAAGCGATACACTACGTCAACGGCTTCCTGCGAGAGCTTTCGATATGTGGCTTCAGTGGCCGCCTTGCCCTGACCACGGTCGATGGTGCCGAAGACTTCGAGGCCACGGAACTTGATGAACGGATTGATTTCGATGGCCGTCACGTTGTTTCGGAAGCCCGGCTGGATGGTACCGCTCCAACGGTCACGACCTACCGAGTCGACGAGGACGTCGTAGTAGCGGCTGCCCGGCCGATCACCGGAGTAGATCGTCTGATTGAGGGAGCGGTCGGACCGGTACACGGAGCCCGTGAGGCGCACGCGAAGGTCTTTGTTCACCTGCTGGTCAATGCCGACCTTCCCGTACCGTGCCCAGCTCCGGCCTTCCGGCGTGGCGACGGCGCCGCGCATCTCGCCGCTGGTGACGGCGCCCATTACGAACGCCGCACCTTTCCGGAAGTACACCTCCGCACCGGCTTCAGTCGTGAACGGATCGATGATGTAGTTGCCGACGAACGGGTTGTACATTGCCTGACCGGCATCGGAACGACGGAAGTGCGAGTCCCCGAAGTTGTTCTCGAACATGCCTACCTTGAGGGTGGTGAACTTCATCAGCGAGTGCAGAGGCGCCCAGTTGATCGGGGACGCGTCGATCTGCAGGAAGCCACCCTTTACGTAAAACTGCTCATGGCCCCGCGCGGCGAGATAGTTCTCGAGCGACACCACGATACCCTTCGTTAACTGCGCGTTGATCACCAGGTTGGCGCTGGCGAGTGGCAGTCCGGCACCGATGGGGATGAGTTTGTTTTGGTCCTTCCCGCCGACGAGACGCGGTGCGGCCGTGTTGGTGTGGGTGATCGACTGGAATGGCTGTGTGAACGCGGCGCCGATGTCGATGGCAGGCTGCATGTAGGCGTCCACGTCGGGCTTGGGCATCTCGAACACATTGATGCCGCGGGCGTCGTAGGGACGGACGGCGGTCACTGTTTTGAGAAAAACGTTCACCAGGCGAGTCGAGTCGGTAGCGGTCGACTGCTGGGCCGTGAGGGGTGCGCTGACCAGAACGGCGCCGAGCAGGACGAGGCAGCGAGAGGTGATTGTCATATGGCCTTTGCTTCTCACGCTCACAGGCGCGACGGTGAGGAGGTGAAACGAACGGGCGAACCGATGGGTCGGCTCCCACGAAATGCGTCGGGCGTCTTTTCGGCTCGTTGTGCCGAGGTCGCTCTCGCACTCGCATGAGAAGGTCGGCGTTTGACCTGCAAATTTTAAGGCGTATAAAAGGAGACGTTGTGTCCGAAAAACCCTGATGCCCCGGGATTTTCTTGCACACCGGGGCTGAATAACTGCTCGCCTGCTTTATGTGTTGTAAAGCATGGCGCGTCGCGAAGGCAGCGTCGGCCAGCGGCCTGAGCTTCGGTCAGATGCAACTGGTGCAGATCTCAACGAGTGATTCGCATTCACCAACCGCCAATTCGTGGTCCAGCTGCCGGATGGGCCCGATAGCGATACCTGTCGTCTTTGCATAGTTTATGCGCAGTAAAGCGCAGCGACCGCGGACCCTATGCTGCTGGCCTGCCTCCGTGTTTCTCTCACTTAATTCCTGCTGCCCATGGACGATCTTCACGTCCCGTTTTTGGATGGCATCGTCACGCAATTGGTGACACGCCGTCGTTTCTTGTATGCGGCCGGTGCCGCCGGTGTGCTGGCGGGTTTACAGGGCCCTGTGCCTGCCTACGCACTGGTTCCCGGGGACGCAGGCGTGAATGCCGACGGCCTTGACGGCCACGCACTGCCCGGCGTTGGGCCCGCCATTGCGCGGGTTGAGTTGGCGATTGAGCGGACCCCGTTCGGGTTCGGGGGACGCCGCGGCGTCGCGACCACGATCAACGGCTCGGTCCCTGGTCCGCTCCTCCGCTTTCGCGAAGGCGAGCGCGCGACCATTCACGTCACGAACCGGTTGCAGGAGGACACGTCCATCCACTGGCACGGCCTGCTCGTGCCGAATGCCATGGATGGTGTGCCCGGCGTCAACTTTCCCGGCATCCATCCCGGACAAACGTTCGTCTACGACTTCCCGCTCCGGCAGTACGGCACGTACTGGTACCATAGCCATTCCGGCTTTCAGGAGCAGCTGGGCCACTACGGACCGCTGATCATCGACCCGAGAGAGCCTGAGCCGTTTGAGTATGACCGGGAGTATGTGGTCATGCTCTCCGACTGGTCGTTCGAGGATCCGGGCAGGATCCTCGACAACCTGAAGAAGCAGTCCGCGTATTACAATTTCCAGCGGCGCACGGTCGGCGACTTCTTCCGGGACGTTGACCGCAAGGGCCTGCGCGCGACCATCGCCGACCGGTGGGAGTGGGCCAAGATGCGCATGAGCCCCGTCGACATCTCCGATGTCACGGGCGCGACCTACACGTATCTCCTGAACGGGCTTTCACCGGACGCCAACTGGACCGCACTGTTCCGGCCGGGCGAGCGAGTCCGGTTGCGCTTCATCAATGCAGGGGCGGGCTCGTACTTCGACGTGCGCATCCCCGGCCTCGAGATGACGCTCGTGCAGGCCAGCGGCCAGCACGTGCAACCCGTCGTGTTCGACGAGTTCCGCATCGAGATTGCGCAGACGTTTGACGTGATCGTGCAGCCTAACGAAGATCGCGCGTACACGATCTTCGCCGAGTCGATGGATCGCTCGGGTTATGCGCGCGGCACGCTTGCGCCGCGCGGGGGGATGAGCGCGGAGATTCCACGCCGCCGCCCACGTCCCACGCTCACCATGATGGACATGGGAATGGCCATGGGTACCGGAGGGCACGAAGGCATGGCGATGCCGCCTATGGACATGTCTGCAGCCGCACCCGAAGCGTCCGCTGCTGCGCCGCTGCCCGCGCACGCAGGACACGATACGACCGCTGCGGCTGTCACGGCTGCCGCCGGAGGGACCGCGGTATTCGAGGGACAGTTGCGCGATGGCACGATCATCCGTGCGTCGAACTTGCGGGCGCCCGGCACGATTCCCGAGCCGGTCATGCACGGCGGTAACATTCACGGCTCGGCCAGCGCGGGCACGGCGATGGAGACGAGGAGCCGTCTGTCCGAGCCTGGCGCGGGTCTGGGGGAGGACGGATGGCGCGTACTGCTTTGGAGTGACGTCAAGCGCCTCACGCCGGCTCCGACGTTCGGGCCGCCGGCGCGGGAAATCGAGCTGCACTTGACCGGCAACATGGAGCGGTACATGTGGTCGATCAACGGGATCAAGTTCTCCGACGCGACGGATCCGATCCCGCTCGCGCATGGCGAGCGCATTCGGCTCACCATCGTGAACGACACGATGATGGCGCACCCGATGCACCTGCACGGCGTCTTCATGGAGCTGGAGAACGGGCACGGGCCGGAGTGTCCGTATGTGCACACGATCAACGTGAAGCCCGCCGAGCGTGTATCCCTGCTCGCGACGCCCGTGGATCCGGGGCCGTGGGCATTCCACTGTCATGTGCTCTTCCACATGGACATGGGGATGTTTCGTGTCTTCCACGTGTCGGAGCCACGCGGACCGATGACGAGTGACGGGGCGGCCCGATGAGCGCGTGCCGGTGGCGCACGTTGCACGCCGGCACCGTGGCGCTCGCGCTGCTGGTGGTGTGTGGTGGACGGGCGGAGGCGCAGGCCGTCCGGCCCTCCCACGGGATGGATCAGGATCGCTTGATCCGCACCTTCATACTCGCTGAACGGTTGGAGATTCAGCCCAACGCGGCCGAGCGCCCAGTAAACCTGGAGGTGTTGAGCTGGATCGGTGGCGACTACCGCCGCGTGTTTCTTCGCGCGCAAGGTGAGCAGCCAACGCTTGCAGCCGGCGGTGGCGAACTGAAGGGAGACGCCTTGTTCGGCCGACTGATCGCGCCGTTCTGGTCAGCCGTTGTGGGCGCACGTGTTGATACGAGGCCCCTGATTGCACGTGCATCTCGGACGGAGGTGGCGGGATTGCCGTCCCCGGTCGCGCCCCTTGGGCGGCTGACGCGCGGTATGGTCGCAGTGGGCCTGATCGGCATCGCCCCCGGGTGGTTCGAGCTCGAACCGACACTGCTGATCAGCAACACGGGCGACGTGTCGTTGGAGGTGGAATCGTCGTTCGATCTGCTGCTGACCCAGCGGCTGATCGTGCAACCACGCGTGGAGCTCAACGCGGCGGTGCAGGCCGTGCCGGAGATCGGCGTGGGTTCGGGACTCACCGATGTCGAGTTCGGGGCCCGCATGCGCTACGAGATCCGGAGGAAATTCGCCCCCTACATCGGGCTCTCCTGGCTTCGTCGTACAGGCGTCACCGCCGCCATGGCGCACGACGCCGGGGAGCCGAAGAGCGTTGGAACGATGACGGCAGGCCTGCGAATCTGGCGATGATCGCCAACGGCGCCATTCAACCCTCCGGGCCCTACGGGCCTGTGTCCTCACCCGAGGTTCCCCTTATGCGCATTCTTTTCCTCACGGCTCTCGTCACGCTCGGTCTTCCGAGCGGCAACGTGATGCAAGCACAGGCCGCTGGCGGCACGCACGCGGATCACGCGGGCATGCCGACGCAGCCGCGTTCGGGCGAGCTGTCCGCGTTGCTCACCGATCCGCTGGGCTCGCGCGCGGGATCCGGCACGGTCACAGTGCGTGGCACGGCCGTGCGGATGACCTGGTCCGGCGACCAGCCGGGTACCGTGCGCACATGGTCGGTGCGACGCGGCTCCTGTATGCGTGACGAGGGCGTCCTGGGCTCGGCAAGCACCTACGCGCCGTTCACCGTCGATGCGTCCGGCAGCGCCAGTGGCAGCGCGAACCTCGGCGCGCCGCTGGACACGGGGGGGCAATACCATGTGCTCGTGCAGACACCTGCCGGGGCCTCGGCAGCCGGCGCGGCTGCGACGACGCTCGCCTGTGGCGCCCTGAGCAATGGAGCAGTCCCGGCGCGTGCGGCCGCCACCGAGCTTACGACGTCCCCGAACGGTAGCAAGCCAGCAGCGGCGGACCACTCGGCCATGGACCATTCGACGATGGATCACTCCAGCATGAACATGTCGGGCAGCGGTGCGTCCGGTTCCGCGGCCGGCACGTCAGGTTCGCGCATGAACATGCCGGGTATGGGTGGGGCTGACACGAGTCTGATGGCCATCCACAGGCGCATGATGGCTGACCCGGTGATTCGCGAACGCGTCATGACAGATCCGGTGCTGCAGCGCATGATGGCTCAGATGCCGGGGATGTCCGCCAAGACGGGCAGGGCCGCGGACGCGGACATGCCTGGCATGGCGGGTGCGTCCGCACGCAGCGAAACCACTGGCAGCGGTGAAAGCGGCAAGGCAACAAGCACCGCCACCAAGCCGGCCGTGAAAGGGGCCGCAAAGCCAAAGCCGGCTGCAAAGCCAAAGCCGGCCGCGAAACCGGCGGCCAAGCCGACGCCAGCAGCGATGCCGGGGATGGACCATAGCAAAATGCCGGGCATGCGTAAGCCGCCGGTATGACCCGCGAATCCAGAACCGCGTGTCGCGGTAAACAGACTGGCCTGCGGGCGTACGCGCGCGCCTCGCTGCACACCCTCCTTGCCCTGGTGCTTCTCGGTGTCGCGCCGACGACGGCCCGAGCGCACGGATCGCTGAAAAGCGCCACGCCCGCAGCCGACGCGATGCTCACGGTGGTGCCGCGCGAACTGCGCCTGGTCTTCACCGAGGTGCCGGCCCTGGCCTTCAGCCGTGTCGAATTGCGCAGCGCGTCCGGGGCAGCGGTGCCGCTGTCTCCGCTGCGCATCGCGGCTGACTCGCGGCGTGCGTTGGTCGCGGGCGTTCGTGGCACCTTGACGTCGGGGACGTATACCGTCGTATGGCAGATGGCAGGTGATGACGGACATCCGGTACGCGGCAGATACACGTTCACGGTTGCCGCCGGCGCGCTGGCGGCAACCTCGGCGCCAGCGCCGGCGTCACTGCCGGCGTCACTGCCGGCGTCACCCGACGCGAGTGCGCCAGGCACCGCCGTGTCGGACTCGGCCGCGCAGCCGACCACGCATCACGATCCGGCGTCGATGCAGGAAGGCGCGACATTCGGCGCGGAGTCTCCCGCGTATGTCGCCATTCGCGCCTTGCTGTACCTTGGCATGCTCATGGCCATCGGTGCCGTTGCGTTTCACGGGGCCGAGCTGCGCGTGCTACTCCGGCGGCGCGAGAACGACGACCAGCGTGACAGGGCCGGGGCCGAGCCGGCCGGACTGCCCTCGGTTGGGCGCCGTCGTCGCGCAGGTGTGCATGCCGGGTACATCCACACGACGACCACGCCTATTTCGGCGGCCGGCAACCGGGACGCCTAAGCCGGCGTCCCGTGCCGCGACGCGCGGGCCATGTCGCCGTTGCCGACGCCCATTCCGCAGGGCGGACGTCACGGCCGGTCCCCGCCTGTTCTTTAAGGCGCGCGCAGCGGTCGCTGGCGAGCGGCCCATCAGCGGAGCCCGGGCGTCCACAGGAGGGCAGTCTACTGCGCCGAGGCCTTGCGCTGGAATTCTTCGATCTCGCGCGTCTGGTCACGCTTCATGCGTTCCGCCATGGCCTTGACTTTAGGATCCTTCATGATCGGCAGATGCAGATCGATCATCTGGATCGCCTGCTGATGGTGATGGACGACGTGTTGATAGAACATGCGGTCGTAGGCGGTCCCGGACTGCCCCTGCAGCTCGTCGATCATCTTCTGATTGTCGGGCATGATCTGCGGGTTGTACGGATCCTTGTACTGCTGCTCGAGCTTCGTCACCATCGAGTCGAGCTCGGCATCCTGCTTCGCGTCGAGCTTTTCCGCGTCGGCTTTCGTCGCCGGCGCACCTTTTTTCGCCTCCTCGATGGTCATGTGGGCCATGGCGATCAGCCCCTTGTGGTGATCGCTCATCATCCGCAAGAAGTCGCGGTCCGGGTCCCCCGTCGCGCCGCCCATGGGCTTCATGCTTCCCATGGTGCTGTGATCCATGCCGGCCATGCCCGCGCCACTGTCCGGGGCGGCCGCGGTAGACGCGCCCGCTGCGGGGGCTGCCGCACTCGCACCGGCGGCGCCCGGCTCATCCGACTTCGAGGTGCACGCGGCGGACGCGATCATGCCGGCGAATGCGGCAACCTGCGCACACGACCGCACCCCGTACCTGATGGTGCGCCGAACCGCTGCGAATGTGAGGGAACCCTGCATCGATGCCTCGCGGAGAGAAGTGAGAACAGTCTGCGCCGGCCGCAGGGCGCGGCGGCGCCGGCCACCTGCGACGCCGTTCGCGCCGGCCGACGTGGCTTTATGGAGCATAAAACATACCCTCTGGCGCGCACGCCGCCTCGCATTACCCCTCCTCACCGAACAATCGCACTGAGGGGTGCGCAGCCGCCCGTCGTGCGGGCAGCATGCGCCGCGCCCGCATCCTACCACCGCACGCGTGGTACGCCGCGCCCACGCATCAGTCTCATGCCGGGCGCCGAGTGGCGCACGCGTCGGGGGTGAGGTAACCTGGCGTGCCGCCCCCGGGGCTTCCGGCCCGTCGGCCCGCGCGGGGGCCGGCGATCCCGCGCCCGCGCTGACCGTTACGTCGATGGTGCCGGATACGGTCAGGCGTACTCTTCGAGAAAGCGGTCGGCCTGCTGGGTCAGCCCCGTGCGACAATCGCCGTACCACGCACAGTCCCACGTCTGCATCCGAATGACTTGCCGGCTCTGGTTCACGACGGTCATGCGCGCTTCTGCTCGCAATTCGTCATGAGAGGCCCGCCGTACCACGTGCTCGGACTGTTTGATGATCTGGAGGTGATGCTTGCTGAACTCCTCGAGGAACTCGTCCTCGAAAGCGGCCCCTGAGAGCGCCGCAAGTCGGCGAATATCCTGCGCCGCGCTCTGCGGAATCTCGCCGGTGTAGCTGATCCCGTACCACGCGCGGAGCCAGCGCCGATAGAGCTCGATCTGGCGTTGCTGGCTAGCCAGCGACTCGCGGCAGAGCTGACGCAGTTCCTCATGGATCGTCTTCTCGATGCACATCTGCGCCATCACGATGCCCGCAAGATGATGGTTGATCGTTTCCTCCATGTAGTCGACCTCGAGTTTGGCGACTGACGGCTGCGACGCAGCCCGATTGGCTGCGGGCGCTCCAAGCTCGAGCGTGCCGGCAGACGGCGAGGTCGGAACCTCGGAACACGCGGCGAGGCCGAGCGCCACGAGAGGGGTGAGGAGATTGCAGCGGAGACGGTACGACATGGCGTGACTCCTGATGGAAGGTCGGCCGCGAGGCGAGTGAGCGGATCTCGGCGCATGCGTGCTGTGGTGCGGCGAGCGACGCGCGTGGGTGGTGCCCTCGCACGCAGCTTTTATTCCGCGTAGAATCAGCGGGAGGCGGTCGATCCGCTCATGCCCGCGTCTGTCGGGAGGCTCGCGGCCACTGCGCCCCTGGTCGAACACCGTGCGACGCTGATGGGGCCCGTCGGGGCGGCCAGGCGCCAGTCCAAGTGGACGGCGCGCTGCGCCTGACTGCGGTGCGGCGGGCCTCGTCATTCGCGCCGGTGGGCGCCGCCCTGCCACTGATCCATTGTCGACGTGCGGAGCCTGGTGCTCGCCCGAGTGGCGCAGCCGACCACGACTAGCGGGCAGATCGATGCCGAATGATTTTATTCGGCATCAAACCTGCCGCCCGTCTTGTCAGGTCATGGCGGGAGCGGTCTCCCGAGGTGGCGCCCATGGGCGGCCACCATCGAGGCGTGTGGTGGAGATCGCACTGACATGCGCGGAGCGGCGCGGCGCGGCCACTCGCGGGCCGCACACTACCTCGGAGGAGACGATGAACGATTCGACCCGCGGACATGGGGACGCGCACGCCGGCGGACGCGACGGGAGCAGTGAGCCTCGCTCAGTTGCTCCACTGCCGAGCAAGGACCACTCGGTGAGCTCCGAGGAGCACGGGCGCACGGCCGCATCATCCACGCGTGATCCGTCGACGCAACATCCCGGCGCTCACACTGCACCCCACGTCGTCCCGGATGCGGCGCAGGTACCAATGGTCGCGACGCATGATCCCAATGCGCACCACCACGCGGCCGGCCGCGACGGGGGCGTGCTTGCTCAGGCCGGTCCGGCACCCGCCCCGCGATCTTCCGTTGCACGCGATGCCGCGCACGCGTCCCACGCGGCGGGGGGGATGGCGGTCGCTGATCACCGCGCCCACGACAAGCATGCCGGGCACTCCGTCGAGATGTTCAGGAGCAGGTTCTGGCTCTCGCTGGCGCTCACGCTTCCGACGCTCGTCTGGGGGCACATGCTGCAGACTGCGTTGGGCTACTCGGCCCCAGCCTTCCCCGGCGCTCGTTGGATCCCGGCCATCTTCGGCATCGCGGTGTTTGCCTACGGAGGCGTTCCGTTCCTGCAGGGCGCGCGGCGTGAGATCACGAGCCGTCTCCTGGGCATGATGACGCTGATCGCCCTAGCAATCACCGTGGCGTTCGCATTTAGCGTTGCCGTGGTGCTCGGCTTCCCCGGAATGCCGCTCTGGGAGGAACTCGCGACGCTGGTGACCATCATGCTGCTCGGCCACTGGCTGGAGATGCGCTCCATCTCCCAGGCACAGGGCGCCTTGGGCGAACTCGCGAAACTCCTGCCGTCCACCGCGGTGCGGGTGGAAGGGGAGGGGGCAGACGAACGGCTCACCGAGGTCCCAGTCGAGCAGTTGATAAGTGGGCACGTGGTGCTGATACGCCCCGGGGCGAATGTGCCGGCCGACGGGATCGTCCGTGCGGGGCGCAGCAGTGTGAACGAGTCCTTGCTGACCGGTGAATCCGCCCCAGTAGAAAAAATCGGAGGGGCCCGGGTCATTGCCGGTACGATGAACGGCTCCGGGTCGCTGCGCGTCGAGGTCACGGAGACCGGTGAGCGGACGGCGTTGGCCGGCATCATGCGGCTCGTCGCCCAGGCACAGTCGTCGCGCTCGCGGGCGCAAGCGCTGGCGGACCGCGCGGCGTTCTGGCTGACATGGGTGGCGGTTGGTGCGGGTGCGATCACGTTTGTGGCATGGATCGCCGCCGGCGCATCCGCCGCTACGGCGGTGGAGCGGCTGGTGACGGTGCTCGTCATCGCCTGTCCGCACGCCCTTGGCCTGGCGGTGCCACTGGTGTTGGCGATCTCCACTACGCTCGGCGCACAGAGTGGCCTGCTGGTGCGCGACCGCCGAGGGCTCGAGGAGGCGCGGAATCTCACCGCGGTTGTCTTTGACAAGACCGGTACCCTCACGCTCGGCGAACATCGGGTGGTCGCCATGCGCACGGTGAGCGGAATGTCGGAGGACGAGGCGCTGCGCTTGGCGGCTGCGGTTGAGCGGGACGCTGAGCACCCGGTGGCGCGCGCCATTGTGCTCAGCGCGACGGAGCGGGGCTTGACGATTCCGGCGGCATCGGAATTCGAGCTGATGCCGGGGCGAGGGGTGCGGGCCACCGTCGAGGGACGACCTATTACCAACGGCGGACCGAATCTACTCGCAAGTCTGCAGATCTCACCGTCCGCTCCGCTGCAGCAGTTCGCGGAGGAGGCAGCGTCACGCGGTCACGGCGTGATCTACCTGATCGCGGACGATCAGGTGCATGCCGCCTTTGCCGTCGCTGATGCAGTGCGCCCCGAGTCGGGTGAGGCGATCCGTCGACTCCACGCGGCTGGCATTGAGGTCGTGATGATGACGGGCGATGCGCAGGCCGTTGCTGATGCGGTTGGTCGAGAATTAGGGATCGACACTGTCCTCGCGCAGGTGCTCCCGGAGGAGAAGGCGGCGCACATCGAACGCCTGCAGCGGCAGGGGAAGCGCGTGGCGATGGTCGGCGATGGCGTGAACGACGCGCCCGCCCTCGTGACCGCCGACGTGGGCGTGGCCATCGGCGCTGGGACCGACGTGGCCGTGGAGGCCGGTGATGTGGTCCTGGTGCGGAGCGATCCCCGCGATGTGTCGCGCATCATCAACCTATCGCGCGCCAGCTACCGCAAGATGATGCAGAACTTGTGGTGGGCCGCTGGCTACAACATTGTGGCCATTCCGTTGGCAGCGGGTGTGCTGGCGCCGTGGGGGATTATCCTGACGCCAGCGGTCGGGGCGGTGCTGATGTCGGCAAGTACCATCATCGTCGCCATCAATGCGCAACTCCTACGGCGTGCGACGCTGTAGTCGCGCGAGACTCACCATGGCGTTTTGACGGAGTCCTCGCGCACGCGGGCGGATCGGACTTACACCCGCACTGAGCCGCGAACGTTCACCCAATGCGCGTTGTACCGGAAGAGGAAAGGCGCGCATTGCTTGACGTTCGCTCTGCGGCGCCAGGAGGCCGATTGTGTTGCCCTTTCGCCGTATTTGAGACACACCGCGGGAGCCTTGAGAAGAATCGCCCACTCAAGCGATGATTCCGGCGGGCGGGCGACTCTGGATCATACGGTTCCTCGCCCCTGGCATCGCTGCCGCACGCCACACCGGCGCGTGCCGCCCACGATGGCGGGGGCCGTCGGGTGCGAGCCCGCGACCTCCTGCCCCTTTCGTCTCTGGCGGTCCACCGGCGAGTTCAGGTCTACAGGCCGACTAGACCTGTAGCATGACCAAAACGCTCCCAACCCCCGATCTCGATACCGGCGGTCCTGAACTGACCGTCGAAGAACTCGCGCCGCTTTGGCGCCTCTCCGAATACACCCTTCGCGAGTGGGCCGGAAAAGGTCTCATCGAGGGGGCCGTCCAACGCGGTGGCCGCTGGCGCTTCCCGGCGCGACCGTACCTCAAGGCCCCCGTGCGCCCCGGTGCAAAGGTCGGAGACGAGTTCATGCTCGTGGAATTGGCCGAGTTCCCCCTCACCCCCGCGGCGGTGGCTTTCCGTTGGAGCTGCGCAGAGGCGACCATCTGCTCGTATGCCCGTCAGGGGCTGTTGGCCCCCTGCGTTTGGCTCGCGAGGGGATGGCGGTTCAGGGAAGGGGTGACGATGCTGCGGAACTCGCCGCGCTTCCCCCATCAGTCCACGGGACAGGATGTCCGTCTTCCGGACCCTCTAGCGGCCCTTGGCTCGCTCAGCTACCGGCAATGCGCGCGAAAGCCGCGGCGCTGACGGTAGTGTAACCCCGGTTTCCTCACACGAACGCAGATAGCGCCGGCCCTCATCGCTGAGAGCCGGCGCCTCGTCGTCACTGTGCCTCAGGGGCGCCCCATCGCTTCCGCGTACATCCGCACACGCGACAGCGGCAACCGCGACAGGTCGCCACGCATGATGGCGGTGATGTCCGCCGGAGACGCCCCGAGACGCTCCTCCGCGACCTGTGGCGTCCACCCCTGCGCTCGCACGTGGTCGCGAATGGTCCGCGCGAGCCGCTGGCGCTCAGCCTTCTCCTCGTCCGTGGATGGGAGCGGCTCCACCACGATGCCAGCCTGACGACGGGCCGCACGTGCGGCATACCCCGCGGCGCGCCGGGCGCTCTGCTCCTTGCCGCCGAGCTCCGCACGCGCCTCCGGCGTCATCTCTTGCTCACCGTAGTCCAGCAGCACCTGCTCCACCCGATCACGGCTGATATGCGCGTACACGATCTTCAGCAACTCCGCATCCGCATGTCCGATCTCCGACACGATCAGTTCGCGGTCGACCGGGATGAGCGTGCCTGTCACCGTGCGATGCAGCATCTGCATGCGCGCACTCGCATAGGTATGCCGCAGCATCTGATGCGTGACGTGCTTCGTGATCCCCGCGCGCCGGGCAGCGGCCTGCAGGGTACCATCAATGCTGTCGATGGGTTGCACGTCGGCGGCATCGGGGTTCCGCCGCGGGGCCATGACCGAGACGAAGAGGAGCGCATGGCGCGGCTTGCCGCACATCAGCGGTTCGAGGCGCTTGCGCAGCCGGGGCCACAAGGGGATATCGCGCTTCGCCTGCTTGCTCTTGCCCCGCCGCACGTAGATCAACCCGGCCTCGCAATCCACATCGCTGATTCGCAGCCTCATGGCCTCTTCCTTCCGCATGCCCGTATAGACGAGCAGGCTGACCAACGCGAAGGCAAACGGGACCTGGGCGCTGTTCACGACGTGGTCCAACAGGCGCCGCGTCTCATCGCGGTCGAGGTACAGGCTCGGATCCAACGCCGAGGGGTCGGCCTCCTTCGGGACCAGCTTCGCGCGCTCGAACGGATGGCGCTCGATACGCCCGTCGTCGTACAGCTCCGTGATCATCTTGCGGAGTTCCATCACGTACCCGCGCACGGTACTGGCGGTGAGCGGTGCGCCCGTCTCGGTGGGGCGGGTGAGGAGTTCACCGATCATGGCGTCGATGTCCGCCGGCTTGAGCAGGTCGACGAACTTCACCTGGCGCAGCCGTTGCGTCGACAAGCAGGTCATGATGCCGAGCTTGCGCTGCTTCCAGCGACGCTCGCGATCCACTGTGTTCCCCTTGGAGTCCACCATGAGCGCGCGGGTCTTGAGAAACTCCTCCGCGCATTCGACGAGCGTCGGCCCGTCCACCGCGCGCACCTCGAGCGGCAAGCCGAGAGCCGCACGGGCCAGCGCCTCCTCATACATCCGCTTGCGGTCGGTGAACAACTTCCACGCGGTGGCGATGTCGCGCGTGGCGACGGTCTCCCCCCGCACCTTCAGCGGTTCGCGCTTCCCGCCCACGGCGGCGTACTTGCTGAAATTGCCCCAAAAGCGTCCGCCGTTGCGGTAGGGGCCTGCTTCACGAGCTGCCACGAGGTCTCCTTAAAGAGGGTCGTGGACAGCCTAGTTGTCGTGTAGACCTGCCTCGGGCGCGCACGGCCCCGGTGTGGGGTCATGCGCGTCCGTGTGGGGATATGTGAGCCCGCAGGTGGGGATTGATGCGCAGGGATTTATGACGAAGCGGCGAGGAGGGGCGCAGCTAAGTGCTTGTGGTACAACACGTTCGCTGTGTGGGTGAGCTCCCTCATAATCGTGAGGTCGGGAGTTCGAGTCTCCCCCCAGCTACTTATAAAATTCCAGAACACCAAACAGGTCGATCCACTCGCGTCGGCCTGTTTGTCTTTCGGCCATTCCAGTACGGCGCGCCCCGAACCCATTGGCACCGTCAGCGTCACACCGACAGTAAAATGACGAACCCCATGATCAGCGAACTCGCCCCGATCAACGGCATGAACCCCAAGGCTTGCGGAACCGCCTTGGCTGCGAATCGCTGGTGCAGGCGCCAAGGCAAGAGCGCAAGAATCAGGCTGGTCACAATAAGTACCCAGCCAAAGACCCGATAGATGTTCGCCAAGGGCGGCGCCACCGCGACGTTCACAAAGGCCCAACCGACAACCAGACGTATTACCAGTTCGAGCAAATGCGTTCGGGCTGTCTGGGCGAATCCCATCAGGAAACGCTCGGCGCGAGCGCGCGCAGCAAACGCCAGCGCCCCCAAGACGACGAAGTACATGCCAGCCACGGTCACAAGGAGCCAAACGGCGAGGTTCTTCACATTGGGAGACAAACGCGAACTGGTGTGGTCGATGAGCCGCATGGCGGCCACGCCTCGGCGAATGCTAGAATGTAGCTCTCACACCATCACTGAATGAACCCGCCCCTCACCCACGTCGAAGTCCGCGTCCTCGGCGCCCTGCTTGAAAAGGCCGCCACCACGCCGGAACACTACCCGCTCACCCTCTCGGCGCTCGTGGCCGCGTGCAACCAGCTCTCCAATCGCGAGCCGGTCATGCAACTCGACGAAGAGGCGGTGAACACCGCGGTGGTCACCTTGCGCCGCCGCAGCCTGCTGCGCGCCATTCAGCCGGTGGGCTCACGGGTGACCAAGTACCAGCACGCGCTCAACGAAGCGCTCGATCTCGACGCACGTGAGCTCGCGCTACTGGGTGTGCTCATGCTGCGCGGCCCGCAAACCGCTGGCGAGTTGAATACCCGCACCGGGCGGTGGGCGGCCTTCGCCGATATCGCGGACGTAGAGCAGCAGCTCGAAACGCTGCTCATGCGCGACTCCGGTTCGCTGGTCACGCGCCTGCCGCGCCGCCCCGGACAGAAGGAACAACGCTATGCGCAGCTCTTGGGCGGCGAGGTTGCCGACACAGACCACGAGCCTCGCACACCGGACCGTGGAGCGTTGCCGGGGGAACGGATCGTTGCCGGAAGTGCCAGTGAGCTCGAAGCACGGGTGCAGCAACTCGAAACGGAACTGGCGGCGCTGCGCGCCGAGTTCGCGGCATTCCGCGCGCAATTCTGACGCATTGACCACGCACTAAGCAGCTGGTGCCGACGCGTGCGTTACGCGCGTCGGCACCGGTGCTGCATCAGGCGGACACGCTCTTGCGGGCGGCGCGCTTCTTCTTCACGGGAGCGGCCACTTCCGGTTCTTCAGCGGCCGGTGGCGCAACGGCTGCCACGTCGACCGGCGTGGGGAGCGGCGTTGCCACCGATACTTCGCGTTCAATGGGGACGACCGCCGGTTGGCTCTGAGCGGCGCGCGGAGGGGGCGCGAACGGATCGATGTCATCATCGGCCGTCTCAAACACCGCACTGCTCATTGAACTGTCGGGAGCGATCGTGGCGGTGGCCGCAAGTGCTGGGGCCGGCGACACGGGCGCCACCGGCACCGGTGCCGCTTCTACGCGACGCCGTGGCGCCGCAAACGGATCGGCGGCCCAGAGGTCGTCGGTCGACAACGCCACGGGGGCGGCAACATGCCGCTCGGGCGAATGCGCAGCGCCAGCGTGCGCACTGAAGTGGCTGTTCGCATACGCCACAGGCGTCGGTGAGCGATAGCCAACGAAGCCCGAACCGTCGGCCACACCGCTGATGGCGACCGATGCGGCGCGTCCGGCCTGGCCAGATCGCGCCGCCTCGCTCACGCGGAACGAAAGCCGAGAGCGAAAACGCTCGAGGCGCACGAATTCCGACACATCGACGAAATCCCCGCGACGGAAGTAGTAATCGGCACCGTCGTCGCCCCGAACAAAGCCGTATCCGTTGGCGTGCACCTTGGTGACCGTGCCCAGTTGCGTCGCACCGGCAGGACCGCCGACTGCACCGCGATCAGCAACCCCCATTTCCACGTCGCCGTGCGAGGCGCTGTCAGCCGTCGGCATCGCGGACGCGGCCATGCGGTCGTCGGCATACGGGGAATCGACGGTCGTTTCGTCGAAGGCCGGTACCTCGGGTGCTTCGTTCGTTTCCGGCATGGTGTCGCGCGCACCCTCGTCGACCGTGCGCGCCAACGGACGCGCCGCCGGCGACACCACCTGTGCCCACAAGTTGTCGAGCCACATGGTGTCGAAGTCACGTACGCGCATGGGGTCGTTGGGGTCGCTGAACTCGCGCGCACAGCTGCCGCGCGCACTCACGATGGCGACACGCTTGCCGAGTCGGCGCACCGCCTGCAGCGCGGGTACGAAATCGCGATCGCCGCACACGACAATCGCAATGTCGTACGCCGACACGGCGGCCATTTCGAGCAGCGCCGTGGCGAGCCCAACGTCTACCGCTTTCTCCGGGGGGGAGAAGCCGTCGTCGCCTGGCGTGCGACGCACGCGATGCCCGCGGTAATCGGTTTCGTAGCGGTACACCTCGTACCGATGATGGCGGCGCAGACTATCGAAGAACTCGCTGCGTCGCTGCACGGCATCCTGATCGACCGCATCGTAGTTCGTGGCGATCGAGCCGAAATAGTGCGTGCGCACCACATCGAGCCCCATAGTCACCGCCATCTGCGACGCGACCTCCTGCGCACAAACTCGGGGCAGGGCGCCGAAATCGAGCGGGCCACCGGTACGACCCAACAGGCCATGCTGATCTGCGAGACGGTTGGCGGAGAACGCCAGCCACGTCCCATCGATGAACACCATTACACGCGTCGACATCCTAGGCTCCATTCCCTGTGAGTCATACCTGTGAGACATAGCCCGACGGGAGGCACCGTCGGTCCATCGAACGAAAAATTGGAATACACGGGGCCTCGTGCAGCGATTGACGGCCGCCGCACGATTGGCATTTCGTGGTACTGCACTCTTGCACGCGAAAGTCGCGTCGGCAAGGGTGAAATCGCGATCGGGGGAGCCGGGAAGCAAACGGTTATGCCGACGGCGTGACGGCCTCGGCCGTAATCGCACAAAAAAAGGCGAAAACGGGAAAATCTCGTCCCGCAGACTGGTACTTTTGCTGCGGGCGGTCGTATTGTGAGTGTGTGTTCACTGTTGTCATTGACTGCCGCAATGCACGAAGGCGCCAGCGGTCTGGCGCCTCAAGCCCGGGGGGGATTCTTCCGATGAGTCAGAAACTGCAGGACAGCCCACATCGTCTCGGCGTGGCCTTCGCCACGGTCGTGCTTTTCGTGGGGTTGGCCGTTGCCATTACAGACATGGTGCGCGGTGCCAAGCCCACCGACGTGGCGCAGGTCGTGGCATATACCGCCGGCATCGCCGCGTTGTGCTACATCGTGGTGCGCGTGGTGGGGTGGATATTCAGCGAAATGCTGTCCACCTCGCGCGAACACCGCACCCGTCGGCCGTAACCCTTACTTGACCGCCCACTCGGCACGCAGGTGCACGGTGCCCCACGTGATCGTGACGGCACCCTTCTGCTGTCCGGCGGCGGTAGACGGCACCAGGGCGAGTGTGAGGCTCTCCTGTGGCTGCGACAGCGTGCTGGCCGTAAGCGGAATGCGCGCGTAGTCCTTGGCCTTGTCGTACGCGGCTACGTTCACCTGCGCCGCGCCGGTGGTTTCCTGCTGCAGAATGAGCGTCCAGCCGCTGGTTTCGGGGAGCAGCTGCGCCACGTAGCGCCCCTTGGCAACGTCCTTGCCACCGATCACGAGGTCGACATCCGTGATGAACAGCGTCGCGGCGTTGGCCCCCAAGCGCCACACCTTGCCCATGGGAACCAGACTGTCGGTGAGCAACTTGCGGCCGCGCAGATGCGGCTGCCCATAGTCGAACCGTACGAGTGCTGGCTTACCGGCCGCGCGCTGCGCCGCCGTATCGGCGAAGGTGAGCGAAAGCTCAGCGGTGGCGCGCGTGCTTGGCGCCGCACGGCGGGACTGGGCCGACGCCGTGGAAATAGCCAGCGAGGAGCAGGCGGCGATGGCGCCGGCGACGAGGAACAGCTTCATGATTGGGGCTCGGAGCAAAGGGAGAGTGCAACGTGTGGTGAAAAGCTACCACGCGTGATTTCAGGGGCGAAGCGATTCCCGCTGCAACGCCAGTTTCACGGCGGCATATGCGTCGACCAACCCGCCGGTACGGGACAGGGCCGCGAAGGGAACGCGTTGCCCCTCGCCGCCGGGGAGCGCCACCATGGCATCGGGGAACGTTCGCACCGATTGCACGATGATGTCGCGCACATCGGCCGGGGAAAGCTTGGGGAAGTACGTGAGTAGTAGCGCGGCGACTCCGGACACCACCGGCGCCGCCATGCTCGTGCCATCCTCGCGCTTCACGCCACCGCCGGGCACGGTGCTGAGAATCGACTCGCCAGGTGCGAACAGGTCGACCTGCTGCTTGCCGTAGTTGCTGAATGACGTGGCCAGTTGTGCGGTGCTCTTCCACGAGCTGGCGCCAACCTCAAGCCACAGTCGCGCGCGCGTGCCGTTGCCAAGCGTAGGCGTAGGGTATGAGGGCACGACATCGTTGTTTTCGCCATCGTTGCCAGCCGCGTGCACCAGCAGCACGCCCTTGCTGTCGGCATAGCGAACGGCGCTGTCCACGGCAGCCTTGCCCGGGGAGAAGCCTTTCCCGAAGCTCATGTTAATGATCTGGGCGCCGTTGTCCACCGCGTAGCGAATGGCGCGGGCCACGTCGTCGTCGCGCTCATCGCCGTCCGGCACGGCACGTACTGCCATGATGCGCACATTGGGCGAGATGCCCATGACCGCGTTGTCGGGGTTGCGTTCGGCGCCAATGATGCCGGCCACGTGCGTACCGTGCGATGCATCGGGACCGGTAACATCGGCGGAACCGGCGGCGTTCGCAGCGCGCGGATAGTACGCCGTGTCGAGCCCGAAAGTGGCCTGGCTTTCGTAGGCCTTCTTCGCCTCGGCAATGGCGTCGGTGCCGAGCCCGTTGGCCTCGAGCTGCAGCCAGGTTCGCTTGGCCTGTTCCTGCTGTGCATTGGTTGGTGCGAAGGCCTGTACCTTGGCCCGCGTGAGTGGTGCACCAACGGCCGGCTCGAGCGCCGTGCTCACCTGGGTCAACACGCGCTCGATGCTGCGAATCTGCCCCAGCGTGCCCTGAACTTCGGCCGACTTCTCGAGGTACTGCTCGGCAATCGAATCGCAGCGCGCGGCGGCGGGCCGCGCAATTCCGCGGCCGGCGGCACCGCCACGGCAGGCGGCGTACAGTCTCGTGACTTCGAATGTTTCGGCGCCCACGGCCCCACCTGTGGGCGTGACCATGTAATTCCAGCCGCTCACATCATCGATGTAGCCGTTGCGGTCGTCGTCACGACCATTGCCGGCGATTTCCTTGGTGTTGCGCCAGAGCCGTGTACGCAAATAGGTGTGCGCGGTGTCCACGCCACCATCGATCACGGCCACAACCACCTCGCGCTGCGGTTGGCGTCCGGCGAGCAGCTCCTTGATGGCGCGTTCCGAACCCACGCCAAGCACTCGGTCGGTGTCGTAATCAAGACGATGCCAGTCGGCCCGTGCGGTGTCGGCCGTGGGCAGCGGGGCCGGCTCTGGCGGCGGGCTGACGGTAATGGGCGGTTGCTGCACGGGCTGCGCCTGAGCCGGGGCAGACGGCGCGGGCTCAGGTGTGGGTGTCGCTCGTGCGCAGGCGGCGAGCAACAGCACCGCGGCGATAGCGGTTGGGCGACCCATCAGAAAGCGAACGGACATCGTCACGGTACGGTGGGAATCGGGAAACCAGCTGGTCACGCGCCGGCATCGAAGGGCGCGGGGACATGCCGCTGGCGGTGCCTTGGGAGTCTGCCGCCTTGGCCTCCCGCAAGCAATGGCGTGGGCGTGTGTCGCGTGCGAGGATTGGGCATGCACATTCTTGCCAGTGTCTTGGTGGTCACGACGGTGGTGTTCGCCTGGCTGTATCTCCGTGAACGCTCGCGTCGCAAAGGGCAGGGGCTACTGAGCCAATGGCCCATTCCGCCCATTTCCCTCCACGAACTCGACCCGGTTTTTTCGGCCGGTCCATTTGGGCCCACCCGTGCCACCGAAGTGGCGTTCATCGGTCGCGGGCCATTGGTGGTGCCCGGAGGGACCTCCGATGGCGAGGCGTGGGTGCTCGCGGTGCTCGCCAAACAGGCTGCGCACTGCTTCGAGTTCGGCACCTGCACCGGCAAGACGGCGTACCTCTGGGCGCGCAACGCACCGCCTGAGGCGCGCGTGGTCACGCTCACTCTCGCGCCTGAGCAGGCCGCCGAGTATGCGCGTAGCGCTGGCGACAGCGATACGGATACGAAGTTCGCGCTCGCCGAGTCGGCATTTACGGAGTTTGTGTACTCCGGTACTCCCGAAGCGGCACGCATTACGCAGCTGTTCGGCGACAGCAAGGCGTTCGACGAGTCGGCCTGCACGCAGTGGGCCGATCTTGTGTTCGTGGATGGGTCGCACGCGGAGTCGTACGTGGAGAGCGATTCCGCGAAGGCCATGCGCATCGTAAAGCCGGGTGGGCTCGTGCTCTGGCACGACTACGCGGGGCCGCGGCATGCACCGGGCGTGTTTGGTGCGCTCAATCGTCTTGCTCAGCGCGTGCCGCTGCGACGAGTGGAAGGCACGACGTTCGTTGCGTGGCGCGCGCCAGTGCGGTGACCCTCAACCGCTACCGCCTCGCTGGTGCAGGTACCGGTGCGTCTCACCGGCATGCTGGTGCGCCCCACCGACCGCTGTCGTTCGCCGGGGCTTCCCGACAGCGTGCGCTTCCCTGAAGTGGCCCAGTTGGTAGGACTGCTGCGCGAGAACGCTTCGACCTACCGCGCGCTGGTTCGGCGCTACCCGTTCGCGTACGCACAGCTGCGCGCCATAGGCGATCTGTTGCCTGATGGCATGCAGGTGCGCTCAGTCGATACCGTGATGGTGCCCTCCCTGCCCACGGTGCAGCATCGGCCCCGACGGGTGGTGCAAACCGAACCGGGCAGCCGCGAGTCGTTCATGGCCATTCCGTCAATCATCGATCTGGTTGATCCGGCCTTCGTGGCCAATCACTGCTTTACCTATGCCGGCGCTTCCGTGCATGGTAGCGAGACGTGGTTTCGCCTCGACGTTCGGGCGGCAGAGCGATTGCGCAGCCCCGACGTGCACGGCGCGTTCTATCTCGACAGTGCGACCGCACAGCTGCGTCGGATGGAGCTGGAGCTGAGTCGGCCCGACCGGTTGCCGGCCGCACTGCGCGCCGTACGCGGTGTCATCGCGCACTCGAGCTTCGTGGAAATTGCGCCAGGGCTGTCCATTCTCGAATCGGTGTGTGCCGTGAATTGGCGTCGCGCCGGTCGTGGTGTCACCCCACGACACGCCGCCGAACTGCAGACCACCGTGGCATGGGAGTTCACGGCGCCACCGCCCCACCTTGAACGCGCCACGGCACGCGAGATTCCGCCGTGGCATCCGAATGTGTGGCTGGACAAGTCGGCCATCCCGTGCGCAGCGACAGGGCCGTAGGGCACGCTACGGTCTAACAATGGCCAACGCCGTGTCAGTCGAGCGGCCCGACTGTGGCGAGCAGTTCGGCGAACACATTGATCACCCCGGTGTCACAGCAACCCTCGCGCTGTGCGGTACATGCCGGTGGGACGCTCTGCAGTGACACCACGTGCCCCGCAGCATTGAAGCGGTACTCCACGATCTGCGGCGGTCCCTCTTGCGGCGCGTGCAGAATGGCCATCACGCGGGCACCGTTGGCGCCGAGGAAGCGGGTGGCACGCGCATCGCCGTGCAGGGCGCGCACCTGTCGCAGATTCCGTTGGGCGGCCAGCGATGTGCGTTGCACGCCGTCCTCGCGTGGCGCGCGTCGCGCCAGCTGCGCTTCGTCGTGAATGAACAGGTCGACCGACGTGATTTCGCCAAGTGCATTGCGCGTGGCCGAAATGAGCGCCGAAATCGTGGGGGGCGCATTGGCCTCGGCGTTGAAGCCGATAGGGACGGTGGCCAGCCATAGCATTTCATTGGGCGCGAGCGCAACGAGCGGTTTGCTCGCACCGAGCGTTTCCCAGCGGATGCCCATGGCGTGCAGGTGCGCGATTACCGTATCGCGTCCGCGTATGGTGCCCGCAAAGCGCGAACTTCCGGGCACACGCAAAACGATGTTGTGGTCGAGCACCGACGCGCGCGTGGGCGACCCTACCGTGCGAGACACGCTTTCCGACGCCGACCCGGTGGCTGGTACTATCCCCTCACGCTGTGGTTGGGCCGCGTGTCCTGGGCGCAACGGCATCAGGAGCGCGCTCAACAGGGCAAGTAAACGCAGCCGTCGCCATTGCGGGGCGCTCCGGGTTGGTGCAAGTGGTGAAATCATGGTTTGTAGCGATAGGTGTTACAAATTGAGACGTGTTGGTCGCTTCGGGGGCGGAGGCCTAGGACACGCGAGCGCTGGCCGGGGTCAGGCGCTCTGGCAGGCCCGAACGCGGGCCATGACTTCGCGAGACATCGAGTCGATGGTCACACCCGCCAACGTGGCTTTGAGGGCCTCTTCTGCATCGGTGTAAAGCTCGTCGAGGTAGGAGGCCATGACTGGCGCAACCGGGCAGTGCTCGCCCAGTGCACCGGCGTGTCGCCCAATGAGGCCGCATCCGTCTTCCTGGACGGCCTCGTACACGGCGCGCAAGGTGATGTCGCGCGGGTCGCGACTCAGCACCGACCCGCCCCCAGCTCCGCGGCGGGAATCGATCAGCCCGGCCGCCTTGAGCTGCAGCAGCACGCGGCGAATGACCACGGCGTTGGTCCCTACGCTTTCGGCCAACTCGTCAGATGTGGCTCCGCGGCGCTCCTCTCGTTCGAGGTACGCGATGAGGCCAAGCACGTGGGCGGCGACCGTAAGGCGCGAATTCATCTCTTAATGTAACTGAACTGGTGACAAAGGTGGAGTCTGGACTCCACCGTCGGTCACCCCACGGGGGCGGTCTGCCACTTGGCCCTGTGTGCCTGCTCTTGCGGGCGCGTATGCTGGTGCCGATAGTGTTAGTCCAACCCAGTGCCACAGCGGAAACGCCGATCGAGCGTTTCGCGGCACGGAGGTGCCCATGCCTGTTCTGCGAGCGCGTCACCTCAAGCTTCGCGCATTCGAATCCACCCGTCGCGTGTCGTCGCGGCATACCCTCGTTCAGCAGTCCGTCGGCGCGAGCGCAGAGGTGCTGCTGCTGGGGGCGTTCGCGTTCATGGGCTGGATGGAGCAGCGCGCCAAGGCGGCGGAACCGCCCGCCGACGAATCGGTGAGCTTCCTCGCGCCGTTGCGACCGTCGGCGCCACCGCCAGCCGAGGAGCGGTTGTCGTACGTCGGACTGGGCAGCGCCGAGGTGTCGTCGGCGGGCGTGGACGCCGTACCAAGTGATCACGGTCGGCAGGCCGTGGCACTTTCGCAGTCCGGCACCAAACTCATTGCGGAGATCGAGCAGCCGCAGCCCGAGAGTGAATCGCCGCGCGCGATGACGGAAATTGAGGTGGACTCTACCGCCGCGCTGGACCCTGATGCCGAGGGGCCCGTGTATCCGCCGGATCTCATGCAGGCGGGAGTGCAGGGCGTGGTGTATGCGCAATTTGTGGTCGACAGCACCGGGCAGGCCGACACGCTCAGCATTCAGATTCTCGAGAAGGTGCAGCCCCAATTTGTGCAGGCGGTGAAGCACGCCTTGCCGCGCATGAAGTACAAACCGGCGGTATTCGCGGGCAAACGCGTGAACCAACTCGTGCAGCAGGCCTTCGTGTTCCGCATACAACCAGGTGGCGGGGGAGACGGCCCCGCTGCTCGAGTACCGCCCAACGATCGCGGTCGCGGGGACGCTGGCGTGAACCGGTAGCGCGCACAAGCGCACGGCGATCTGCAGCGGCCCCTCGCCGTCGCGCATTTTGAGGGAGATATTCGCCCGGTTCGCAGCCACCCGTTGGTGGAACTGCCCGGCGTCACCCTCCCTGGAGCGCATGCGTGAACCACAGCCCGATCGATTTTCTCGAGCACGCCGAAGCCGAACTCGCCGCGATGGAATACGACGCGGCCGCGAGTGGTGTGCCTCGTCGTGAGTTCATGTTCCGCTCGCTTGTTGTGGCGGCGGCGAGCGCGTTCGGGGTGCCATCGCTCGGTGCGCAGACACCGCAAGCATACTTCGACGCCACGGCGGGGTTGCTGAACCGCCCCGACCTGCCGTTCCAGCCTCCCGCACAGCCGCCGGTGGCGCTTGGCAACGGTGAGGCGCCGGCGCTGCAGTTCATGCCGTATCCCGAAGGCACAGGTGCCCTCATGGAGCACATGGTGGCGAAGCACGGGGCGCGGGCGTTTACGCGCAGTGCCTTCGCGGTGGCACCGTGGGTGGGGGCGACGCCCACGTCACCAGACGACCTGGCCTTCCTGCCGGCCCACCGCCTATCGGCGCTGATCAAGGCGCGCAAGATCACGTCGCGGCAAATCACGGACGTTTACCTCGAGCGGCTCGAACGGTTGAATCCCACGCTCAATTGCGTGGTGTCGCTCATGAAGGACTCGGCGCGCGCCGAGGCCGACGCGATGGACAAGGAATTGGCAGCCGGCAAGTATCGCGGCCCGCTGCACGGCGTGCCGTACGGCATCAAGGATCTCTTCGCCACGAAGAACGCGCCCACCTCGTGGGGCACCGCCGACTTCAAGGACCAGATGTACGACTACGACGCGGAAATCGTGGTGCGTTTGCGCAACGCGGGGGCGGTGTTGCTGGCCAAGTTGTCCACCGGGCTGTTCGCGCAGAATGACTGGTGGTACGGTGGTCGTACCAACAATCCGTGGAATCTCAACATCGGGTCGAGTGGATCGTCGGCCGGGCCGGGGTCGGCGACGGCTGCGGGCGTGGTGGCATTTGCCATTGGTACCGAAACGCAGGGGTCGATTGTTTCGCCGGCCATTCGCAACGGCATTACGGCGCTGCGCCCCACGTACGGACGTGTGAGTCGGCACGGTGGCATGGTGCTATCGTGGTCGCAGGATCGCGTTGGGCCCATGTGCCGAACCGCCGAAGACTGCGCCATGGTGTTCAACGTGCTGCACGGCAGCGACCCGAAGGATGCGAGCACGGTAACCACACCGTTCAACTTCGATCGCAACATTGCGCTTGCGAAGTTGCGCATCGGCGTTGATCCCAACGCGCCGGCGGAGCTGGTCGACAAGCTCAAGGCGTTGGGTGTGGTGCCCAAGTCCATTGGTGCGCGCCCCACGGTGGCCGGCATGGGTGGCGGTGGGCTCAACGCGGAGTACGCGGCGGCCTTTGACAGCTATGTGCAGCGCAAGGCCAAGGAGTTCAACCTCGACCTCAATGCACTACCCACCCGTCCTGCCAGCGGTCCGGGCGCCAACGCGCCGTTCGGCAACACCGCGCCGGCGCGCCCCAAAGGCATCAACGAGGGCGATGCCAACCCCATGGCGCCAGCCGACTGGAATCCGCGTTTCGTAGGCGGGCGCAGCATTCGCGCGTTCGAGTTCATCAACAATCAGCGGCGTCGGCTGATGCTCGTGCAGAAGTGGGGCGAGTTCATGAAAGACCTCGACGGATTCATCGGTGCACCGAATGCCGATGTGGGCCCCAATGCGCAAACGGGCCATCCGTGTGCGGTGCTGCCCTACAAGTTCGATGTGCCCACATTCGGCGGACCGCCGCGCGGCAACGACAGCACGCCGGCGCCAACCTACAAGCCGCAACCCATCTGCGCGGTCATCACCGGCAACCTGTACAACGACGACATCATTCTGTCGGTAGCACACCAGTTCCAGAAAGCCACCGACTTCCACGCGCGACGTCCTGCGCTGTGAAGTCGGGGGCGGTGAGTGCGTGCGCAGTTGAAACCGACGTTGGGCAGGCCGCGTAACGCTCTCCATGCATTCTCCCTACGCCCCCGTGGTGGTCACGACGGCCCATCGTGATCAGGTCGTGCGTCTGCTTTCGGCTGCGTACGCCAACGACCTGATCACGATGGAGCAGCTCGATGAGCGGCTGGCCGCTGTGTATCGGGTACACAGTGTGGGAGAATTGCAGCAGCTGCTGATCAACCCCAACGATCCGTCGCGCTCACTCGATGATTGGCAGCGGTATCAGGCCGCAGATGCGGCGGTGCCTGAGCGCGGTGTTGCTGCAGCCATTGCCGGCGGATTCTCGGCTAAGGGCGGCTGGCTGGTGCCGCGTAATCTCAAAGTGTGGGCGGTGGCTGGGGGCGGTGATTTCGATTTGCGGGAGGCGCGTTTCGCCTCGGGTGTGACGGAAATCGAAGTGATCGCCGTAATGGGCGGCGTTGAAATCATCCTTCCCGAGGGCATACGGGTGGAGGTCGTGGGGGCCGCCGTGCTCGGCGGGTTCGAGCACAAGGCCGGCACACCCGTTGAAGATCCGGGGGCGCCCGTGGTGCGCATCAGCGGGCTCGCGGTGGCCGGTGGCGTTGATGTGAGCCACGGGCGGCGCGAGTACAAGAGCGAGCGACAGTACCTGGCCGCGTTGTCACGGGCCACGGAGATAGCGCGGAACATGCGCTAGTGTGACGGCGCGTGGGTTTAGTGGCAGACGGCAGACGGGAGGAACGACGGACAGTAGACGGGAGGGGTTCGGAAGAACGACACGGGA
>ERZ1645185.1-NODE-1-length-173970-cov-8.355392_pt1 | contig 173970 bp, 164 predicted proteins | sample MGYA00575351_ERZ1645185 | MGnify/ENA primary metagenome ERZ1645185 (study PRJEB40838, sample SAMN11284767) | freshwater sediment metagenome | isolation source: river sediment | host: Sediment | place: India: Jana village, Kanpur | collected 2015-12-17 ... | reverse complement strand
AGCACATCCTGGAGCGGATCAACGAAGCCGACAAGGATTTCGCCATCATGGGCCGTCCGCCAGACGAATCCGCTTTCAGCGCGCATCCGTTCATGGAAAATCCGCTGGTGGTCATTGCCGCGCCTTCGCACCCGCTCGCCGCAAAACACAATATTGATCCAGCGGAGCTGACGCGCGAGCATTTCATCAGCCGAGAGTCAGGCTCGGGCACGCGCATGGCGGCGGCGCGCTTTTTCGATTCGCAGGGCATCCCCCTCACCCCGGCGATGGAAATGAGCAGCAACGAGGCGATCAAACAGGCAGTCCAGGCCGGGCTGGGCTGGGGCGTGGTCTCGATCCACACGCTGGAGCTCGAACTCGCGCTTAACCGCCTGGTGACGCTGGATGTGCAAGGCTTTCCCATCCTGCGCCACTGGTATGCCGTGCATCGCACCGGCAAGCGCTTCTCTGCGGTCGCACAAGCGTTTCTGGATTTTGTGCTTTATGAGGCAGAAGACCTGCTGGCGCCTGCCAATCAAGCTGAATAAGCCGTATTGCTCAGGTCAGATAGGCGTTGACGTAGGCGCGGATCGCGTCCATCACGGCCTCGGCCTTGATGATGAGTCCCAGATCAATCATTTCCGAACCCATCACGGTCGAGTTGTTATTGGCGGGCACGGGCGCGGGAACGATGTGATTGGCTTCCTCGCGAAAAAACACTGCAGCGACCACACCGGCAAACAGAAACTTGCCACCCGTCTGAGAGGGTCGCAACACATCGGGCTGGTACACGAACACCGGACTTCCGCTGGAGCCCGGATACACCGCCGCGTCGATGAGGAATTCCTTCCGCCCTTCAAAATCCAGCATGATGGGCGTAGCGGTGGTGCCGCGCCGCAGGATGGGCATGAGGTTGACCTGATCCCAAACGCCACTGGGATAACCCACGAACAACACTTGCTCCAGCGCGTCCAGCGTGCGCAGGGTATTGGCATCAGCGGCAAGCCGCGTGTCGATGGCGTGGTAATACAGTTCCACGCCCTGCTCGCGCGCCGCCTGCTCCAGCGGACGCAGCGCGATGATGGCCAGATCGACTTCGGGATCGGGATGCAGGAACCAGGCGTGCGCAAAGTCATGAATATTGATTTGGAAGCGCTCGCCGATGACTGGCTGGCCATGGCGCTTTTGCGTGAACACCAGACCGCCGCTGCGGACGCCCTCGACCAGATGACGGTTGGTCACGACAAACAGATACGTGTTGTTGCCAACCGCATGGCTCACCACAAATGCCGTGCCAGAGCCCTCGCTGCCATCCTCCAGCACGGTATCGACGCGAATGGTGTTGAACAGCAGCCGTTTGGTAAGTGAGTTGATTTCCATCATGACGGATTATGCGCCCAGTCAAGCTGCCTTGGGTTTAACCACGCAAAACAGGTCTTCCTTGGCCTCGTCGCCCATGCGTTCATAGATAGCTGTAATCGCCTGATCCTCGGTGGGGAAGATGTTGTCCTGACTGATCTTTTCGAACAGGCCGGTATTGCGCATCACATCCAGCACCTGTTTCTTCAAGCCGGAGAAAACCAGCGTCACACCTGTCGCCTTCAGCCGGTCAGCCAGGTGATGCACGACTTCCTCGCCGGAAGCATCAAGCTGGTTAATTGAATCGCCCACGATCAGCACGTATTTAGCCTTGGGGTGATCTGCCAGCGCCTCCAGCACAGCGTCCTCAAAGAACGACACATTGGCGAAATACAGCGAGCCATCGTAGCGCAGCGCCATGATGTGCTCGGAAGTCGGCAGATCGGGATTCACCTTGATGTCGCGCAGTGTGCCATCCGAATAGCGCCCCAGCAGGGCCACGCGCGGCTTCATGGTGCGCAGCAGGAACAACACAATGGCCAGCCCCGCACCGACCAGAATACCGCTATCCAGATGCGGCGCGAACAACAGGGTGGCGAAGAAAGTCACGATCGCCGCCGCGCCGTCGTGCTTGTGCGCGTGCCAGGCATGCTTGACGGCTTCGATATTGACCAGCCCACCCACGGCCATGATGATGATGGCGGCCAGCACCGCCTGAGGCAGGTGATACAGCAACGGAGTCAGGAACAACAGCGCCACCAGCACCACCAGCGAAGTGAACACCGCGGACAAGCCCGAGGTCGCGCCCATGTTGGCATTGACCGCCGTGCGCGAGAACGAACCAGACGAAGGGTAAGCTTGGGAGAAACTGCCGACAATGTTGCCCATGCCTTGCCCAATGAGTTCCTGGTTCGGATCCAGCCGCTGCTTGGTTTTGGATGCGACCGCCTTGGCAATCGAAATTGCCTCCATGAAACCAACCAGCGAAATCACCAGCGCGGCCGACAACATGGCGCCCAGCTTGTCCATATCGAACGCGGGCAGGCTAATGCTGGGCAGCCCTTCGGGTATCGCGCCGACGACTTCACCACCACCGACCAGCTTGAATTCGCCGTCCCTTGAAACCTTGCTTATGCGATACGTAACGTCGTCAAGCTTGGCGCCCGCTGGCGTCTTGCCGGCCAGATATACGGCAACTGTCTTTCCATCGGCATCGATTTGGCGCACAACCGACATCTTGCGCATGATCTTGCGTACCGCGGCGGAAGTTTCTTCGGCTTCCTTCAGCGCCAGTTTCGCCAGCGCCACTTCAGCTTCCAGCTTCACCGCATCGATGCTTTCGTGGGTGCCGGCTTTTACCGCCGCTGTCAGCGCCTCGTTCTTGGTGGCGATCTCATTGTTCAGACGTTCCACTTCAGACACAGCGGCAATGGTTTTTTCAACCTGCGCACGCAATTCGGGATCGGTCACGTTTTCCAGCTTGCCGCTGGAATTCTTCTCAAAGCCGATCGCCCAGGAAATCACTGTCGCCAGCACCACCGCGATCAGCACACCGGGCAACTTGGGCGCGTATTTCTTCAGTCCCCACATCAGCGCCATCGCGCCCAGCCCCATGGCCAGCGTGGGCAAGTGCGTGTCGCCAACCTGCTTGAACACGCCGATGATGTCGTTGATGAAAGACTCTGAACGCGCCATCGAAACACCAAGGATTTTCGACAGCTGCGACAGCGCGATGATGATCGCCGCCGCGTTGGTAAAACCGACAATGACCGGATGCGAAAGAAAATTGACGATCACGCCCAGTTTGAACACGCCCAACGCCAGCTGGATCAGCCCCACCAGCAGAGTCATCATGATCGCCAGCGCGACGAACTGATCGCTTCCTGGCTGTGCCAGGGTGGACAGTGCGGAAGCCGTCAGCAGCGACACCACCGCCACCGGGCCAGTCGCCAGCTGATTCGAGGAACCGAACATGGAAGCGATTGCCACCGGCAGGAAGGCCGCATACAAACCGTAATACGCCGGCAATCCGGCCAACTGCGCATAGGCCATGGACTGCGGAATCAGGATAAGTGCTACCGTCAGACCGGCGAGAAAATTCACCTTGACCGCATCGCCCGTCAGCGGAAACCATTTCAGGAAGGGCAGGTAGCGGGAGAATTTTTCTATGGCCGGAGTCATGTTCGCAAAAATTAAAGTAAAAAATGGATTATCAAAACCGGATATTCCATTTGGACGCACGTTAGAGTCGCTCAGGCCCGCTGGGCCGCCTGACCTAAATATGGATTTTCCCGGGTTAAAACTTAATACCCGCGTAGGCAGCGCGGACAAACAACATGTTATTATATCAGCCTTTACTGATATTTCTTTCCCTCTCTCGCCATGTTCTCTGATCCCGCTGCCGTTCCCAGCGCACTTGCCAGCTTTCGGCTCGAAAACCGGATGTTCTCCTACAACACCTTCGTCCCCAAGCTCTATAACTGGTGTCTATCGCTGGGTTTCACGCCGGGGAAGATTGTGCCCTCGCGTGCGTTCTGTTCGGACGAGTCACAGGGTTTTCCGATCATCCTGCTGACCAAGCACTTCGGCGCCTTCCCGTTCAACCATGGGCGTGTCGGCGGCATCGTCTCGACCGACCGGCATGCGCCTCATGCCGATCACGCCAAAGACCTGGTGCTTGTGCAGGCCAGTCATGTGGGTTACGAGCCGGAAACGGGTGAATTCGGTACCTACCGGCGCCTGCATACCGAGGATGAACGGCATAGCTGCAGTTGCGGCAAGATCGGCCGCATCATCAGCTGGTACGCAAAGGAATACGACTATGCCAGCGAGAACGTTCGGCTCCTGCGCCACGAAGGCCGGCTCGCGGTGCTGATCGACTACATGCTCATCGCACGTCAGCGCAAGGAAGGCCTGTTCCTGCATGCCTCACGCCTGGTCGCGGGCGCCGAACACGGACAACCGCGTCCGGTCTCTACCCGCAGTACCGGTCACATCTTTCAGGCAGCAGAGCATCTTATCGCCAGGCTGGGCGAGAAGGCCTGGCCTGACGAGGGCAGCGTCGCCATTGGAAAACGCCTCGCCGCCGAGGATTTCTACTTCAAGCACAAAAGCGACAGCCCCGACCCTTTCCAGGACCAGCTCGAATCCAACCTCATTACGCCCATGCCCTGGATCCTGTCGTCCAAGCATCCGCTGCTCACAGCCGCCTGCGCCAACACCCTCGCCGAATTCGAGCGCACCTATCGCAGCCTGGTGCAGTCACCTGCGATGCAAGGTCGCAACCTGATTTTCCTGTCAGGGCTCAACATCGACATCTCGCCGCAGCCTGGAGACGAATTCCCGCAGACGAAATTCGTGCCTTGGGCAGCCTTCGTGCAGCGTACCGACGGCAGACGTGAAATCCTCGAACAGGATCAACTCTTCGAACACCTTGCTCTGGCATCGGGTTCCAACCCTGCACAGATGGATCTGGAGAGGTCGCTCGGCCGCATGAGCGAAAAACGCGAAACCATCGTCCAGTTGTAATCGATCCAGCCGCTGAGCGCAGGCGTTTCATGGCGAGCCGTCACCCGACGGTCGCCATTTCACTTCATGCTGCTCCAGATACTGCCGGATCAGTTGCCGCACCACCTGCGAAGTCGTGAGATCCTGTTCGGTACAAAGCTGTTCGAACGCCTTTTTCTTTGCTGGATCAAGTAAAACCGTCAATCGCGCTGTTTTGGTTTCCATCAATCAGCCCCCCACCGTGACCAAAAAACACATTTGATTATAATTAAATTATAATAATACACACATAATTCACCCTTGCAGGGGTTGTATTCGATGATCGCTCTGTTGGAAGCCAACCGTGCCGGCTTGTTCAAACGTGCGCACTGGTTGCCTAATCTCGCGTCCGGCCTGGTCGTCGGCATCGTGGCGCTGCCGCTGGCCATGGCCTTCGCAATCGCCAGCGGTGCGCGCCCCGAACAAGGCCTCTATACCGCCATCTTCGCCGGGACGCTGGTATCACTACTGGGCGGCACGCGCTTGCAGATCGCCGGCCCCACCGGCGCCTTCATCGCCATCCTGTCGGTGATCACCGCGCAGCATGGCATCGCAGGCCTTCAAATTGCCACGATCATGGCCGGGCTGATCCTGTTGCTGATGGGGATCGCCCGCATGGGCACGGTCATCCGCTACATTCCCGCGCCGGTCATCGTCGGCTTTACTTCGGGCATCGCGGTCATCATTTTTGTTGGTCAATGGCGCGACTTTCTGGGCCTGCCGAAAATCGAGGGGGACCATTTCCACGAAAAAGTCTGGCATCTGCTGCAGGCCTTGCCTCAGCTTGATCCCACCACCTTGCTGGTGGGCATGGGCACCTTGATGCTGGTGATCTACGCCGCCCGGCTACCCGGCTTGAAGCGCGTACCTGCCCCACTCACGGCAATGGTTGTCGCCACCGTGATGGTAACGGGCCTCGGTCTCGAAAGTGTCGCGACCATTGGCAGCGCCTTTGGCGGCATTCCGAACACTTTGCCGACACCAAGCCTTCCCGAAATCACCCTCGCCCAGATCATCACCCTGATCGGGCCGGCCTTTACCATTGCCATATTAGGCGCAATCGAGTCTTTGCTCTCGGCAGTGGTGGCGGATGGCATGGCCGGTACCCGGCACGACTCCAACCAGGAACTTATCGGACAGGGCATCGCCAATTTTGTCGCGCCGATCTTCGGTGGTTTTGCCGCCACGGGCGCCATCGCGCGTACTGCAACCAACACCCGCAACGGCGCCACCGGCCCGCTGGCCGGGGTCGTCCACGCCGGCGTGCTGATCGCCGTCATTCTTTTCCTCGCTCCGCTTGCCGCGCATATACCGCTCGTCGCGCTAGCTGCCATTCTCTTTGTGGTCGCCTGGAACATGAGCGAAGCCGGGCACTTCGCTCTCATCCTCAAGAAAGCCCCTCGCGCTGACCGCGTCATTCTCGTCATCACCTTCCTGCTCACCGTCTTTGCTGATCTCGTTGTGGCAGTCAACGTTGGCGTCCTCCTCGCAGTCCTTCACGTCATCAAGCGCATGACCGAAACCTTTGACGTTCATCCTGCGGACGACAAGCTCCTGGCACGCCACGGGGTTGACAAGCTGCCCGCCGACACGCTGGTCTATGACATCGAAGGGCCACTGTTTTTTGGAGCGGTGGAAAATCTCGAACGCGCCCTGCTCTCAACCCACACCGACCCGAAAACACTGGTTATTCGACTGCGTCTCGTGCCCTTCATGGACATTACTGGCATCCAGACGCTGGAAAATGTGATCAACAAACTGCGTAAACGCGGAATACAAATCGTGATCTGCGAGGCCAATACACGCGTGCGCCACAAGCTTGAAAAAGCCGGGGTGCTGGGGCATAAAGGAAGTACGCAATATGCGGAAAATTTGGCGGAGGCAGTCAGACCCACCGCGCCGCAATGAACCCCGAATCGGTCAATATTCCTGAACGTACTCCGCCTTATTCATCCCGCGCAAATCAACCCGGAGCAACCCACCACGCGCATCAAGCAAAGCCCCGATCCGCTCAAACTATAGGCTTTTCACCCCAAAAAAATCCGCGTGTTCCGGCGGGTTTTTCGTGACTTCGTCGATCTATATCCGCACCGGAATCTTTCCCGCCGGAAAATTCCAGCTGTGCGTCTCGCCACGCGCCAGCTTAAGCCAAGCGTAATAGGCATCGTACATGACCATGCCATGCCTGAGCATTTCCTGGTCATCCTGAAACATCGCCGACAAGCCCAGCGACTGCGCCAGCAAACCAGGGCATTGCGGCGCAAGATCAGGCCGGCCGGTGTCCGCGCCGCGCACGATGACCGCCAGATCGTGCAGCGCCGGGTCAGTCAGGTTGTGGAGTTTGATGAACGCATCAAAGCTGCACAGTTCACCCTCGTGACCGTATTTCACACCCGGGATGTCGTAGGGAATCGCGCCGGTTTCCTCGGCAACCTTCATCACGTCCTCGGCAGGCACATAAAGAAATTCAGCATCCTTGTCGATGAACCGCGCCACCAGCCAGGGGCAGGCGATGCGGTCGATTTTTGGGCGTTCACGGGTTATCCATTTCATAATTTACAGTCCTCTCGGGATGAAAAGTGCCGCTGGTGCGCACGTTCGCCTTAAGGGTTTTCCAACCCTAATCGGGATTTGAATCGAAGATAATTTTTCTCAGTGTCAAAAACAACACTATTGGGCAGGCGAAGTATCAAGTCCCTGGTTAATTGAATATTCTGCAGATACTTGCGCCATTCCGGCTCCAATTCAGCCAGGGACTTATTGAATGCCGCCTCCACATAAGTGGCATGGCCACGCCTGTCTCCATTCTTGATCAAATCCAGAAAAATCTTCCATTTCCCGGCTTGGTAAAGGAAAACAGACACCAGCCTTTTTTCTGACGTGCTTTCGGAACTTGCCAATATCCTTTCAAGACTGAGCGTGCTAAGACGCTCACCCAAATCTGCGATACGCCAGGGATTTTGATAGCCAAATACTGCGTGGAGTTGCCCCCCATTTTTGTAGCCGTAGAACTTCTCGAAAAAAGCCGGAATGCCTTCGATTGCCCATTGAGGCCTGTTTTTAAGGCTAACCTCCACTAGCGGGTGCGCAATCTCGTGGGTAAACGTACCTATACCGGCTTCATCGTGGGTTATGAATAAATTCTTATCCCCAAGGTAAATGCCATAATCCGGCGACTCGGCCATTTGCAGTTGTGTTCGCAGTAACGATTTGAAACTCATGCGGTCTGGCATCACAACCACTTTGACAGGAAAACTGTTTTCGACCTTGAAATAATGCCTGTCTACAAACTCAACAAAGAGATCAGACAACTCCGCATAGGCCTCCAGCTTCTTTTGCGGGATATTTGAATAGAAAATGAAATACTTGCTGGGTAGCCTGTGCTGGAACTGGCTGTACTTGAACCCTGCGGAGAAGGCAACAACCGGTGTCCAAAAAAATATTACCCCGATCACCACTATCGAAAGTGCATGCGCCAAGCAGGATAAATTTCGAAATATCGTTCTATCTGCCTTGTTTGGAAAGTACCCATTCGTTTGCATGTATTTACTTCCTATTTCGAGACGACCTCCCGGCCCGCCGCCTTGTAACCCTCGATGCCGCCCTCGATAAAGCGTGCTTTGATGCCTTCGGCCTGCAGGCGGTCGACCACGCTGTTGGAAACTGATCCGCCACGTGCACAGTAGATCACCACATCCTGGGTCTTGGGCAGCGCGGAAAGCCATGCGTCGATCTTTTCCGGATTTTTCCAGAAGGCGCCGGGGATGGTTTCGTTAGAAGCGGCGTAATCCGCCTCGCGCCGCACATCCAGTACCAGTACATCATCGGGATTCAGGTTCTCGGGTTTGACCGTGCGTTCCATTTCAGTTTCCTTTCAATACAGCCAGCTTGGCGGAAGCGCTGGCCAGGTTGAGGTTGTTCATGAAGGCGTCAACGTATTTCGCCGCGGCCGCGCCGAAGTCCATGTGATAGCTGTGCTCGTACATGTCCAGCGCCAGAATGGGCGTGGCGCCGGCAAGGTTGTTGGTGTGATCCGCCGCCCAGGTGTTAATGAGCTTGCGATCGCGGTGCGACCAGGCCAGCAGCACCCAGCCCGAGCCGCCGCCCTGCGCCTTGCCCATGGCGGAAAATTGCGCTGCCCATTTGTCCATGCCGCCGAAATCCTGTTCGATTTGCCGTTGCAATTCCGCGCTGGCCGCGCTAGCGCCCAGGCTTTCGAAAAACAGTTCGTGCAGGATCATGGAATTGCTGGCGATGAGTTCTTCGCGCTTCAATCCGTTCACAACAAACACCGGCGCTGAAGCCCAATCAAGTTCGGCAAGTTTTTGCTCGATGGCATTGAGGCGTTTAACGGCTCCGCCATAATTGTTTTCGTAATGGCTGACGATAATTTTTTCCGACAACCCATTCATGCCTGCCGGATTGCAGGCCAGGGGTTTCATTCCATAAGGCATGATCAATCCTTTATTTCAAAAACGTATACACAAGTCCCAGCACGGCACATACGCCGATCACTTTCATGATGTCTGCCTTGTACTTCCACAGCGCGATGAAAGCGGCGATGGCGACGATGACAGGAAACCATTCGAATGTGCCACTAAAGGGGGCGTCTGTCGTGCCTTGCGGCCAGAAGGTATGCCAGGCAAAAAATGCAGCCAGGTTCAGCACCACGCCAACTACGGCTGCAGTGATTCCAGTGAGCGGTGCGGTAAATTTCAGTTCGTTGCGTGTTGCTTCCACCAGCGGCCCGCCCACCAGGATGAACAGGAAGGACGGCAGGAAAGTGAAAAACGTTGCAACGGCCGCTCCGGCCAAACCAGCCGAAACAGAATTGCCAAAAACTTCCTTGGCCACGCCGCCCAAATAGCCCACCCAGGTGACGATCATGATCAGCGGACCCGGCGTGGTTTCGCCCAGCGCCAGGCCGTCCATCATCTGCGGGCCGGTCAGCCAGCCATAATGCTCCACCCCACCTTGATACACGTAAGGCAGCACGGCGTAGGCGCCACCGATGGTGAGAAAGGCCGCCTTGGTGAAAAATATGCCCATCTCGGACAACGCCTGATCGCCACGAAGCACAAGCATTGCCGCCAGCCAGATCAACACGAAAACCACGAGTTTGACCGCGAGTCTGGCCCAGGAAAATTTGGCGTGCGCCGGCGTGGGCGTGTCGTCGTCGATGATGGCCGGGCCGTATTCCTTGTTGCTTGCGCCATGCCCGCCGCCGCCCTTGAACTTGGCTGGCATGAGCTTGCCGCCAATCGCGCCGAGTATCGCTGCCGCCAGCACAATCCACGGGAAGCCGATATCGAAAAAGAAGATGCCGATGAAGGCCAGCGCCGCCATGCCCCACAACACTTCATTCTTCAACGCGCGTGAGCCGATGCGCCAGGCCGCGAACAGCACGACCGCCACCACCGCGGGTTTGATGCCGTAAAAAATCCCTTGCACCAACGGCACGTCACCCCAGGCGAGATAAATTCCCGCCAGTAGAGAGAGCAGGAAAAATGAGGGCAGGAAAAAAAGCACACCAGCGATTACGCCGCCAAGAATTCCATGCATCAGCCAGGCCACGTAGATGGCCAGTTGGGTTGCTTCCGGCCCCGGCAACAGCATGCAGTAGTTGAGTGCATGCAGATAACGATGCTCGGAAATCCAGCGGCGTTTTTCCACCAGTTCCTGATGCATCATCGAGATTTGTCCGGCCGGGCCGCCAAAACTGATGAAGCCGAGTTTGAGCCAGTATTTGAATGCTTCGCCCAGCGTTACAGGCGCAGGCGTGGTTTGCGATACGGTGTCCACTATAAATCCTCCAAAGGACTGGATAATTTTCAAATCATTGGGTTGCCACACTTGGACGGGACACCGTCTTGCTGAATAATTTCAGGATGCCGGGAGTGGGCTTCCCGACTGACGGGATTATACAAGAAAAGTATTAGCTATGAGCCAAGCAACTCGTCCAGCCTGGCTTTTAAGGAAACAAAATCCAGTTCGCCAGTTTTCTTGTCCAGGATTTTTCCATCTTTGGCAACAAGAAAGCTGGTCGGCGTCAGGTTTACATTGCCGAATGCGCGAACGGCTTCACCCTTGATATCCAGGGCCACGGGGAAAGGTAGTTGCTTGTCCTGCGTGAATTTCAACACGTAACTCGGCGGGTCGTAGGGCATGGCCACGGCAATGATCTCGAAACCCCTGGCTTTGTACGTCCTGTAGGTATCGATCATGTCCGGCATTTCACGAACGCAACTGGCACAGGTCGTGGCCCAGAAGTTGACCAGCACAACTTTGCCGCGCAGGTCACCGAGCGCGATTTTTTCACCGGTCAGCGTGGAAAACGTCATGTCCGGCGCAACCGGCTTTGAAACCAGCGTATGGACCACCGCCCCGCCAATCAAAAAAGTCAGCAAAACCGCCAGAACGAACCGGGTTCTGCTCATGTATAGCTGCGCATCAGCCTGATGTAGTGCTCGGCGGAATAATTGAAATAGGCCAGCTCTTCTGGCGTGAGTTCGCGTACCATTTTGGCGGGCCGTCCCAGATAAAGGTAACCCGATTCCAGCACTTTGCCTTCCGGCACCAGCGAACCCGCGCCCAGCAGCACATTCCTTTTGATGATTGCGCGGTCGAGAATGATCGAGCCCATGCCGATCAGGCATTCGTCTTCGATGGTGCAGGCATGCAGGATGACGGTATGCCCCACCGTCACCCGGTCGCCGATGACCAGCGGGCCACCAGCAGGATCAGCCGTGGTTTTATGCGACACATGCAGCACCGAGTTGTCCTGGATGTTGGTGCCCGCGCCAATGCTGATCGAGTTGACATCGCCTCGGATGACCGCGCCCGGCCACACCGAGGCATTTTCACCCAGGCTGACTTCGCCAATGACCGTGGAGCGCGGATGCACCCAGGCACCGGGCGCCAGTTGCGGTACGATGCCGTTATATGAGCTGATTTCGGAAACCATAATCAATCCAGGGTTGAAACGCTTGTCGGATGCCCAATTATAATGATTGAACTGGTTTCCCCGGCGCCTCCGCGCTTCCGCGTTTGAATGAAGGTATTCACATGAATCCGCTGCTCGACTTTACCGGCCTGCCCCGTTTCGCAGAAATCCGCCCTGAACACGTTACCCCTGCCGTGGATGAGTTGCTGGCAGCCTGTAGACAAACTGTCGAGCACTGCGTAACAGAAGGTGTTGAACCCACATGGGCGGATTTTGTTGCGCCGATGGAAGACGCCAATGAAAAACTTTCCCGCGCCTGGGGGCAGGTATCCCACCTGCACAGCGTGATGGATTCACCCGAATTGCGCGAGGCATACAACACCAACCTGCCAACAATCACCGAGCACTATGCAGCACTGGGCCAGCATGAAGGCCTGTTTCGCAAGTTCAAGGCACTTAAAAATTCCGCTTCATTTGCTTCGCTCAATTCCGCTCAGAAAAAAATCGTCGAGAACGAACTGCGTGATTTCAAACTGGGCGGCGCCGAGTTACCTGAAGCCGAGAAAAAACGCTTCATGGAAATCCAGCAGGAACTGGCCGCGTTGTCGGCCAAGTTCGAAGAGAACTTACTTGACGCCACCAATGCGTTTTCGCATGTCGTTGAGAACCGCGATGAACTGCTAGGCATTCCGGAAGACGTGCTGGAAATGGCCGCCGAAGCCGCCAAGGCGGATGGAAAGGCCGGCTGGAAATTCACCCTGCATATGCCGTCCTATTTGCCAGTAATGCAGTACGCGGAAAAGCGCTCATTGCGCGAAACCCTGTATCGCGCCTACGTCACCCGAGCATCCGAATTCGGCGATACCAAACTCGACAACACACCGCTGATTTCACAGATTCTCAAACTTCGAGACGAGGCCGCGAAGTTGCTGGGGTTCAACAATTACGCGGAGGTTTCGCTCGAACCCAAGATGGCGGAAACACCTGCCCAGGTAATGGATTTTCTGACCGAACTCGGCCAGCGCGCCAGGCCTTACGCCGAAAATGACATGGTCGAGCTGCGCGAATTTTCCAGCAAAGAGTTTGGACTGAAGGATTTGCAAGCCTGGGACATCCCATACGCCAGCGAAAAGCTGCGCGTGGCGCGATACAGCTTCTCCGATCACGAAGTGAAGCAGTATTTTCCCGAACCCCAGGTGCTGGCAGGCATGTTCAAGGTTGTGGAAACCATTTACGGCCTGCATATCCGGCCTTCGTCCGCGCCAGTCTGGCACGAGAGCGTCAAATTCTTCGAAATAACCGATCACGGCGGTCAGAAAGTCGGCGAGTTCTATCTCGACCTGTATGCACGTCCCAGCAAGCGCGGCGGCGCCTGGATGGATGATGCCATCACCCGGCGCCGGAAAGATCAAGGCATTCAGACGCCGGTAGCCTATCTCAACTGCAACTACACGGCCCCCCTCGGTGGCAAGCCCGCCTTGTTCACGCATGACGAAGTCATCACCCTGTTCCACGAATTCGGCCATGGCCTGCATCACCTGTTGACCCGGATTGAAGACCTCGGCGTTTCCGGCATCAATGGCGTGGAATGGGATGCCGTAGAACTACCTTCGCAGTTCATGGAAAACTTTTGCTGGGAATGGGATGTGGTGCGTCACATGACGCGCCATGCCGACACGGGCGAGCAATTGCCCAGGGAGTTGTTCGACAAGATGCTGGCCGCGAAAAACTTCCAGTCCGGCATGCAAACCGTTCGTCAGATCGAATTTTCCCTGTTCGACATGCACCTGCATTTCGACCTGCCACCCGGCAAGACCGCCCTGCAACTCATCAATGAAATCCGTCAGCAGGTCGCCGTCATCATCCCGCCGGATTACAACCGCTTCCCCAACAACTTCTCGCACATCTTCGCAGGTGGCTACGCGGCCGGCTATTACAGCTACAAGTGGGCAGAAGTCCTGTCCGCCGACGCCTACGCCCTGTTTGAGGAAAACGGCGTGCTGAACCCGGAAATCGGCCATCGTTTCTGGAGCGAAATCCTCGCCCAAGGCGGCGCGCGGCCAGCCATCGAGTCATTCAAGGCTTTTCGCGGCCGGGAACCGACCATCGACGCACTGCTGCGCCACAATGGCATGGCCTAAATTTTTCCTAAATCTAACCGTTAACAGGGCGTTCTGGACAACCTTTTGTACATGCCATGAAGCTCATGCCTATAGTGTTGGTGTTGATAGCCCTGCCGGTGGCGGCCGACCAGTTTTACCGCTGGGTCGACGGCCAAGGCCGGGTCAACTACAGCGACCAGCCGCCGCCCTCCTCAATGGCTAACAAGGCCACACAAAAAAATTACAAGGGCAGCGTGATCGAGGGGGGGGAATCTTATGCCCTGCGCCAGGCCCGAGAACGTTTCCCGGTGACGCTGTTCGCCACGGCCGACTGCGGCATCCCCTGCGAGCAGGCAAAAGGGCACCTCTCAAGGCGCGGAATTCCATACAGCAGCAAGGATCCTTCAAACGATCCTGAAGCTCAAAAACTGATGGCGTCCGCAGGCGGCAAGTTTCGCGTACCGACCTTGCTGGTGGGTAAGGAAACACTGGATGGATATGAAGTCAGCGCCTGGGATGGCGCACTCGACCGCGCGGGTTATCCAAAAAGCCCCGCTCCCGGCGTCAAATCAACTGCCAAAGCCGAAGAGAGCAAACCTGCTCCGCCCACCGCCGCTCCCTGAAAATAACTTGTTTCATCCCGCGGGCGGCCTTGGCTGCCCTTTTTATTTTGGCGGGTAAAATGCCTGCATGAAACTTGCCGCATGGAACGTCAACTCGCTCAAGGTCCGCCTTCCGCAACTGCTGGATTTCCTGGCCACGCGCCAGCCGGATGTGGTGTGTCTGCAGGAAACCAAGCTGGAAGACCACAACTTTCCCAAAACCGAAATCGAAGCCGCCGGCTATCAGGTCGGGTTCTCTGGACAGAAAACCTACAACGGCGTCGCCATCCTGTCGAAGGTACCATTGTTGGACATGCAGGCAGGCATTCCCGGATTCGAGGACGAGCAGAAGCGTGTGCTTGCGGCAACCGTCAATGACACGCGCATTGTATGCATCTACATCCCCAATGGCCAAAGCATCGACTCGGACAAGTACCAGTACAAACTGAAATGGCTGACTGCGCTGACTGGCTGGCTGAAGGACGAGCTGACGCGACATCCCAGGCTTGCACTGCTGGGCGACTACAACATCGCGCCTGAAGACCGCGACGTGCACGATCCCGTGGCATGGAAGGATCAGGTGCTGTGCTCCGAACCTGAACGGGATGGGTTCAGGAAATTAATCGCATTGGGATTGAAGGACAGCTTCCGGCTGTTTGAGCAGCCGGAAAAGAGCTTCAGCTGGTGGGATTACCGCATGATGGGTTTCCGCCGCAATCACGGCTTGCGCATCGATCACATCCTGCTGTCTGAGACGCTCGCCACTGACTGCACGGAAAGCCTTATCGATCGCGACATGCGCAAGCTGGAACGGCCATCCGACCATGCACCAGTCATTGCCACACTCACCGACTAATCGCACCCAAGGGCGCTCCTACGCCTTTTGAAACGTAGGAGCAGACTTACCTGCGACTCAGAAATTTGCGGCTTCGATCTCCAGCCAGGCCTTGTTGATATTTCCACCCATTTGCTCATCAAAGTGCTTGAGCTTCTGCCAGTCCTTGAGGCTGACCTTTTGCCGGATATCGCCCTCTGATCCGCCGTCCTTGTACACTTTTTCCACGCCTGCGTAGAAATCGGCCATGCGTTTGTGCATGGCAGCCGTGTCCTTCATCGTCATTAGCGGGCCATGGCCTGGAATGACGGTTCTGGCAGGAAACTGCTGTAAATCTGCTAGCGTCTGTACCCATTTCTTCACTTCGGCATCGCGGAAATTGGGCGTGGTGGTGTTCACCAGCACGTCGCCCGCAATCAGCACCTTGTCATCAGGCAGCCAGACAAGCATGTCGCCTTTGGTGTGCGCGGCCTCTGGCACCCAGAATTCCATCTTCACGCCATTAATTTCGACTGGCGTGCGACTCTGCGATGCATAGGTACGGCTGGCGGGAATGGCCTTGGTATTGGGCAATTTGCGGCCAATGGCTGATTCGGCAATGGCAATCCAGTCGGCGCCGGTATCTTCAACCAGCTTCTTGCAGTTTTCCGAACTGATGATTTCAGCGCCTTGAAACACCACATTGCCCAAGGTGTGATCACCGTGGTGGTGAGTATTGATGATGTGAGTAATGGGCAACTTGGTGAGTTTCTCTGCTGCTTTCTTGATATGCGCGCCAACTTCATCGGACATGCCGGTGTCGATCAGGATGGCGGCCTTGTCGCCCAGAATGAGCGTGCTGTTGACCATGTAACCATGGTTTGTTGCATTGGGAAGCTCTGTCGGTCCCAGCAAGGCATAGATGCGGTCATTGACCTTTTCCACCTTGACGGCGGGAATGGGCTTGACCATTGCTGCGCCCGCCAGAATGGCAACCGCTGCGACCAACATCAGAACTCGTTTCATGACTCTTCTCCACCTGGGAATGTGGGGAAAAGATTAGGCTATCCTTGTTTTTCAGGCAAGCAGTGCAAATGGACTATTCGCTTGCCTCGTCCATGCCCAGTTCCTGGATTTTCCGGGTAAGCGTATTGCGGCCCCAGCCCAGCAAGTGGGCGGCTTCAATACGCCGTCCTCCCGTGTGCTTGAGCGCGATCCGGATCAGGGTTTTCTCAAAATCCGGCACCAGTCCATCAAGAATCGCGCTTTCACCTCGCGCAAGCTTGAGATCAGCCTGCCGCGCCAGGCATCCCAGCCAGTCATCATTTTCGGCGGGCTTGTCCGCGCCGATCAGATCCGGAGGCAAGTCGCCTGTTTCAATGACCTGCCCCGGCGCCATGACGGTCAGGTAATGGCAGATATTCTCGATTTGCCGGACGTTGCCGGTCCACTGCAATCCGCTCATAAGCTTGAGCGCGGCATCGGACAGCTTCTTCGGTTCCACACCCAGTTCACGCGCGCTTTTTTGCAGGAAATGCCTGGCCAGCAGGGGGATGTCTTCACGGCGTTCTCTCAACGCTGGCAGACGCAGGCGGATGACATTCAAGCGGTGATACAGGTCTTCGCGGAATAGCCCTTCCTTTACGCGCGACTCCAGATCCTGATGCGTGGCGGCAATCACGCGCACATTGACCTTGATCGGGGAATGTCCGCCCACCCGGTAGAACTGGCCGTCCGCCAGCACGCGCAGCAGCCGGGTTTGCAACTCGGACGGCATGTCGCCAATTTCGTCCAGAAACAACGTGCCGCCATCGGCCTGCTCAAAACGTCCACGACGTTGCGCGGCCGCGCCGGTAAACGCCCCGCGCTCATGCCCGAAGAGTTCCGACTCCAGCAAATCCTTGGGAATCGCGGCGGTGTTAAGCGCGATGAACGGCCCGCTCGCGCGGCTGCTGTGCCGGTGTAAAGCTCGCGCCACCAGTTCCTTGCCACTGCCCGACTCGCCGGTAATCAGCACGGTGGCATTGGATTGGGATAGCCGGCCGATGGCGCGAAACACTTCCTGCATGGCGGGCGCCTGGCCCAGTATCTCTGGTACCTTGGCCACATCCTCGCCAGTGCTTTCCGTCTCGCGGCTCTCAGCCAGGGCACGCCTGACCAGATCAACCGCCGCATCCACGTCAAAGGGCTTGGGCAGATACTCGAATGCGCCGCCCTGAAATGCAGCCACGGCGGAATCCAGATCGGAATAGGCGGTCATGATAATGACCGGCACGCGCGGCAGCTTTTCCTTGATGTGCTGGAGCAACTCGAGCCCCGATGGACCGGGCATGCTGATGTCGGAAATGACCGCTGCTGGCTTGCTCTTTTCAAGGCGCGTCAACGCTTCACTGGCCGAGCCGAACACTTCACAGGTGATGCCTTCGCGTTCCAGTGCTTTTTCAAGCACCCAGCGGATGGAACGGTCGTCGTCGATGATCCAGACTGAATTCATAGGTTTCTATACCGGAAAATAAAGCGAAAAAATGGTATGCCCTGGCACGGAATCGAATTCGATCACGCCATGGTTTTGGGCGATGAGTGTCTGCGCCAGAGGCAGACCGAGTCCGCTGCCGCCCTCGCGGCCGCTGACCAGCGGAAAGAAAATGTGGTCTTTTAGCGGCTCGGGGATCCCCGGTCCGTTGTCGATAATATCCAGACGCAGTGCCAGCCGGTGCCTTTGACTACCCATGTTGATCTGCCGCGCCACCCGTGTCCTGAAAATCAGTTCACCCTCGCCTTTCATGGCCTGAACGGCGTTGCGCGCAATATTGAGCACAGCCTGAATGAGCTGCTCGGAATCCGCCTTAAATTCTGGAAGACTCACATCATAGTCACGCACAATCCTGATGCCGCGTGGCCTTTCCGCCAACAACAGGCTTCTCACCCGTTCCAGCACTTCGTGGATATTGACCATCGACAGCGTTGGCAGCCGGTGCGGCGTGAGCAGCTGTTCCATCAAAGATTGCAGCCGGTCGGCCTCCTTGATGATGACTTGGGTGTACTCGCGCAGGCTTTCGCGCGGCAACTCGCGTTCCAGCAACTGCGCCGCCCCGCGAATGCCGCCCAGCGGATTCTTGATTTCATGCGCCAGATTTCTCAGCAACTCCCGGCTGGCTTCCTGTTGCGAGCGGATATTTTCCTGCCGGGCGATTCTTAATCGCTGGTCGGCGGGTCGGAGCTCGATCACGACAACCTTGGGCTCCTCATGCACCGTTACGGTGCAAGATACCCTGACGGGCGGATGCCCATTCACCTGGGCGGAAACATCGTATTCAGTAACCGTCTCCCGGCTCAGACAAGCGCTTGAATAGGCTGCCTTCAGTTCCGGGCTGTTCTCGAAAACCGTTTCAAAACCCTGCCCCACCAGCAATACGCCGGATATACCAACCAGGGTTTCAGCAGCGGAATTGACATAATCAATGCGTCCATCCGCATCGACCAGCAACACACCGGTCGCGAGAAAATCGTACGCAGCAAACAGGGGAAGAGAGACCATGCCCTAACCTAGCACCGAATGTGCCAGCGGGCAAAACTAACGAGATGTACTAATTTCTTTCTGGATGGCGGCGATATTGCGCTCGTGATTTTCCACTGCGTCACGCAGACGCTTCAGACGAGTCTGGTAACTTGAATCGGAATTCCGCTCACCCGGCAAAGGGCGTTCAGCCAGCGCAAGCTGCCGCTTTGCTTCATCGAGATTGCGTCGTTCGGTGGACAGTTCCTCATCCAGAACGGTGCGCCGGATGTCATCCCGGCGCTTTTGCGTGCCTGTATCGATGCGGGGAAAATCAACGGGGCTTGGCATGGATACCCGCTTGGTGCCGCTGCTCGTAGACCGTGAAAGCGATCTCGGGCCACTTGGCAACCCATAAACTTTTTCGGCCCGTTGACCTTTGCGAACGACATCCGTAAACGTCACCTGGCCGTTTTCATCGATGTATTTGTAGATTTCCGCCTGAACCGGCATCGAGAATGCCATGGGCAGCAGAAGTGGAATGATGAAAAGTTTCATGAACAAAAGTTTACCCGAGACCCATTTTTAACGGCGTAAATAAGTCTTGTCTTGAACCGGTAAGGTTCCCGAAGTACAAAAAAGGCGGTAAATGCGGCCCTGCCAAGCTGAATGAAAAAGCGGCCAAGGCCGCCTTGCCAAGATAAATGAAAAAGGCGGCCAAGGCCGCCTTTTTCGCCAAGCTGGAACGTCTTACAGCGAGTAGTACATCGCGAATTCCACTGGATGGGTGGTCATGCGGAACTTGGTGACCTCTTCCATCTTGAGCGCGATGTAGGCATCGATCATGTCGTTGGAGAACACGCCGCCGCGGGTCAGAAACTCGCGATCCTTGTCCAGGTGCTCCAGCGCCATTTCGAGGCTGTGGCAAACCTTCGGGATCTTGGCATCTTCTTCCGGCGGCAGATCGTACAGGTCTTTGTCTGCCGGATCGCCAGGATGAATCTTGTTCTGGATGCCGTCCAGACCAGCCATCATCAGCGCGGAGAAAGCCAGATAGGGGTTGGCTGTCGGATCGGGGAAACGGGTCTCGATACGGCGGGCCTTTTCGCTGGCTGCGATCGGAATGCGGATGGATGCGGAACGGTTGCGGGCCGAATAGGCCAGCATGACAGGCGCTTCAAATCCCGGCACCAGACGCTTGTAAGAATTGGTGGAAGGGTTGGTGATGGCGTTCAATGCCTTGGCATGCTTGATGATGCCACCAATATAGTACAGGCACATCTCGGACAGGCCGGCATAGCCATTGCCCGCGAACAGGTTTTTGCCATCTTTCCACAACGACTGGTGTACGTGCATGCCGGAGCCATTGTCGCCCACGATGGGCTTGGGCATGAAGGTGGCGGTTTTGCCGTAGGCATGGGCCACGTTCTGTACGATGTATTTCAGGGTCTGGGTCCAGTCAGCACGGCGAACCAGAGTATTGAACACGGTGCCGATTTCGCACTGGCCCGCGGTGGCCACTTCATGGTGGAACACTTCTACCGGAATGCCGATTTCTTCCAGCGCCATCACCATGGCGGCACGGATGTCCTGCAGCGAATCGACCGGGGGCACAGGGAAGTAACCGCCCTTGACGCCGGGGCGATGGCCTGTATTGCGCTCTTCGAATTTCTCGGCGGAAGACCATGCGGCTTCTTCGGACTCAATTCTGACCGAGCAACCGGACATTTCGTCATGCCAGGTCACGGAATCAAAAATGAAGAATTCTGGCTCGGGGCCAAAATAAGCGGTGTCGGCAATACCCGTGGACTTCAAATAGGCTTCAGCGCGACGGCCCACCGAACGCGGGTCGCGATCATAACCCTTGCCATCCGAGGGCTCGATGACATCGCACGTCAGCACCATGGTGGCTTCGTCGAAAAACGGGTCCATAAAAGCGGTATCCGGGTCCGCTTTCAACAGCATGTCGGAAGCCTGAATGCCTTTCCAGCCGGCAATCGAGGAACCATCAAAGGGATGGCCGTTCTCAAACCACTCTCCATCAACGATGCGCGCCGGAATGGAAACATGCTGCTCCTTGCCGCGGGTATCGGTAAAACGCAGATCAACGAAACGGGCTTCATTGTCCGCAATCATCTTCATTACATCGGCGACCGCCATGGTAGTGCTCTCCTCAAATCAAAAAATGAGCCATTGAAAAATATTCGACGGCAGGGTTACTGCAGAAACCATGCCATCAGTAAAACCGAAAACATTCATTGTGCCACAAGGCCTTTCGATGTTGCCAAACCACTGTGCCGCACCCCAACGGGGCACATTGCTTTCAAATTGCACCAATAAAGTGCATATTGCGACTTGAGTTGGGTGGCATATACTCGGAATGTCTCTACTAACAGTGAGAACAAGCATGGGACGCCTGACAGAAATTCTTGCTTCAGCCCAACAGCGCGCCAGGACCGCACAACTACCTTACGAAGGCGCGCTGACGCCGGGTGAGGCAGCGGAAGTTTTGCAACTCGCCCCCGGCTCTCGCCTCATCGATGTCCGCAGTCGGGCTGAACTGGATCTGGTGGGCAAAGTTCCAGGGACGGTGGAAGTTGAATGGATGACGTATCCAGGCTGGCATCTCAATCCGCATTTTCTGACCCAGCTGAAGCAGCAGGTAGACATGGAAGCACTTACTCTTTTCATATGCCGCAATGGGCTGCGATCTCACAAGGCAGCTGAAGCCGCGACGCTGAACGGCTACCGTGACTGCTACAACGTGCTGGACGGCTTTGAAGGCGATCTGGACAAACAGACTAACCAGCGTGGCAAACTGGGCGGCTGGAAATACAACAACCTGCCCTGGAGTCAGAGCTAAATTTGTCGTAATAGCCTCAGCTACATCGAATTCACGAAATCAAACCTTGCACTTGGCAGAAAGCATATTAGTATTAGAAGGTTTTCTTATGTTTAATTGGCCTGAGTGAACCGATATCAGGCATCAGCTTGGAAATTATCATGGCAACCAAAATCAGCACACGCGCTCAAGCAGCCAAAAAGCAGCTCCCCATCAACAAAAAGCGGAATGGCTCGCGCACTCGCCGGGCATCCGAAGGCGACGTGCCGCCGGTCATCAGCGCCGAAGGCATTGAGCGATTTGCCGTCAACGAGGCAGTTGACGCAGCACAGGCAGCCAAAATCACGGCCGTGCAGGATATTCTTGACCGTGGCACCGCGGTAGGTAGCGGCCCTGAATTGATCCAGTCCCTTGAAGCGATTTTCGCGGGCGCCTCCGCCGAAGATGCGGAGGAGCTACGCAAGGTGCTGCTCAAGCAGCACTTGCCCGGCAGTCCCGGGTCCCGCCGCAATCCCGATGAGGAGTTATCGGATGACTGGCGCGAGGGCGGCTACCCCTACAAGAACCTGATGTCGCGCAAGAATTATGAAAAAACGAAATACCACCTTCAGGTTGAGTTGCTCAAATTGCAGGCATGGGTCAAGGAAACCGGCCAGCGGGTCGTGATCCTGTTCGAAGGGCGGGACGCAGCAGGCAAAGGGGGAACGATCAAACGTTTCATGGAGCACCTCAATCCCCGGGGTGCACATGTTGTGGCGCTGGAAAAGCCCTCCGAAACTGAGCGTGGACAGTGGTACTTTCAACGTTATGTTCAACATCTGCCGACTGCCGGCGAAATCGCCCTGTTTGACCGTTCCTGGTACAACCGCGCCGGAGTCGAGCGGGTTATGGGATTTTGCACCGACGATGAGTATCTGGAATTCATGCGCCAGGCGCCGGAATTCGAACGCAACCTGGCCCGTAGCGGCATCCATCTGATCAAGTTCTGGTTTTCGGTCAGCCGCGATGAACAGCGCCGCCGTTTCAAGGAGCGTGAAGCGCATCCGCTCAAGCAATGGAAACTTTCCCCAATCGACCTGGCTTCGCTGGACAAATGGGACGATTACACCAAGGCCAAGGAAGCCATGTTCTTCTACACGGACACCGCGGATTCACCCTGGACGGTAATCAAGTCGAACGACAAGAAGCGTGCGCGGCTCAATGCCATGCGTTACATCCTGCACAAGCTGCCCTACGCGAAAAAGGACATCGACCAGATCGGCCCGCTCGACCCCCTGCTGGTTGGCCGGGCGCATGTCGTGTACGAGCGTGGCGAACGTTACGGCAACGCGCCAGTTCTGTAATCCGCACCACCCTGTGTAAGACAGCTTGGTCTGTCATGGGCCTGATAAAATCAGGTCCATGACAAGTCATTACGCCGTTTTCGGCAACCCCATCGCACATTCAAAATCCCCGCTCATCCATGCCGAGTTTGCAAAGCAAACCGGGCAGGATATGGATTACCAGGCGATTCTTGCGCCGCTGGATGACTTTGCCGGAGCGATTGCCGCTTTCCGTGACCAGGGCGGCGCGGGCGCGAATGTCACCGTGCCTTTCAAGCATCAGGCTTTCAGGTTTGCCACAAGATACACAGACCGCGCTTTGACAGCCGAAGCGGTCAACACATTGAAGTTTGAAAACGATGGAACCATTCTTGGCGATAATACTGACGGCGCCGGCCTGGTGCGCGACATCACGGAGAACCTCCAATTTTCCCTGGCAGGAAAACGTCTTCTGCTTCTGGGCGCGGGCGGCGCGGCATCGGGCGTGGGCCTGTCGCTATTGCAATGCAATCCTGCAGAACTCGTGATCGCCAATCGCACACCCGCAAAAGCTGTGTTGCTGGCAGACAGACTCAACAAACCAGGCAGTGCAAGCGGTTACGGATTTAATGAATTGCGCGGCAGTTTCGACGCCGTCATCAATGCCACTTCTGCCAGTCTTCACGGCGAGCTTCCGCCTCTGCCCGACACGCTTTTCAAGCCCGGCGCACTCGCCTACGACATGATGTATGGCAAGACGGATACGCCTTTCATGGCCTGGGCACGCCAGCATGGCGCTTCGACTGTTTCCGATGGGCTGGGTATGCTGGTCGAGCAGGCGGCGGAAAGCTTTTATCTCTGGCGCGACGTTCGCCCGGATACCACGCCCGTCATGGCAATGCTGAGGGCCGGTATTTGAAAACCATCCTTGGCGGACTGTGGCGCGGGCTGGTAATTTTGCTCGGCCTGTTTCTGCTGTATCAGGTCTGGATATTTGCCCACGTCCTGTGGTGGATCGACCATAACCCGTCTTCCAGCGCCTTTATGCAGGCCGGGCTGGCGCGCATGCAACAAGCAAGACCGGATGCAGCGCTACGGCACAAATGGGTACCTTACGAAAACATTTCCATACACCTCAAACGCGCCATCGTCGCCGCCGAGGACGGAAAATTCCTCAATCACGAAGGCTTCGATATCGAAGGGATACATAGCGCGGTCAAGAAAAACCTTAAAAAAGGCCGACTTGTAGCAGGCGGTTCCACCATCAGCCAACAGCTCGCCAAGAACCTGTTCCTGTCATCGGATAAAAGCTTCGTGCGTAAAGGACAGGAAGCCGTCATCACCCTGATGATTGAAACCACCTGGAGTAAGCGCCGGATTCTGGAGGTTTACCTCAACATCATCGAATGGGGCGACGGCATTTATGGCGCTGAAGCCGCATCTCGCCGCTATTTCAGAAAATCCGCTGCCGGCCTCACTGCCGGTCAATCTGCCGCGCTCGCTGCCATGGTACCCAATCCGCGCTGGTATGAGGACAACCGCGCTTCGCGTAAATACAAGCGTCGCGTTGCTACCATCTCGGCGCGCATGCGTTACGCGCAAGTGCCGAAATAATCCGCTTGCGCCAAGCGCGGCGGAGTAAAATCGCGGAAATTTCGCGGCCGCCATGACAGAAGAATTCGAAGCCCCCCATCACAACCAGGACAGCCTGGAAGAACATCTGCATCAGGTGCAGCTTCTGCTTGCCAAGCAGAAGCTGGTGGAAGATCTCGTCCATCGCCAGGGTGGGCCGCGCCAGGACCTGGTCGAATCCATCGTGCACAAGCAGAACATTGCCGAGCTGCAAAAAAAGCTTGATGAACTTCATCCTGCGGACGTCGCCTATATCCTTGAATCGCTGCCGCTCAATGAACGTCTGGTGGTATGGGAACTGGTCAAGGCCGAGCGCGACGGCGAAATCCTGCTCGAAGTATCGGATGCTGTCAGGGAATCGCTCATTTCGAGCATGGACAATGCCGAACTGCTGGCCGCCGCAGAAACCCTGGACACCGACGAAATCGCCGATCTGGCGCCGGATCTTCCGCATGACGTCATTCAGGAACTGCTGACCTCGCTGGATGCGCAGAAACGCGCGCGACTGCAATCCGCCCTGGCTTTTCCCGAGGATCAGGTCGGCGCCCTGATGGATTTCGACATGGTCACCATCCGCGCCGATGTCACACTCGAAGTAGCATTGCGTTATCTTCGCCGGCTGGGGGAATTGCCCGATCAGCTTGACAAGCTGTTTGTCATCGAACGTGACGATCACCTCATAGGCGTGCTGCCGCTGAAGCGCCTGCTGACCTCCGACCCGGAAGCGACTGTGGCCGCGATCATGGTGGAAGATTACGTCAGTTTCCATCCGGATGACGATGCCCACGAAGCCGCACAGGCGTTTGAACGTTATGACCTGGTTATGGCGCCTGTGATCGACACCCAGCATCGCCTGATCGGGCGGCTGACCGTGGATGCCGTGGTCGATTACATCCGCAAAAGTGCGGAATCGGACATGCTGTCGATGGCGGGTCTGAAGGAAGAAGAAGACCTTTTCTCCACGGTCTGGAAAGCGGCGCGCAACCGCTGGATGTGGCTGGCCATCAACCTGATGACCGCATTCATTGCCTCGCGTGTCATCGGCATCTTCGAGGGCAGCATCGAAAAGCTGGCGGCCCTGGCAGCCCTGATGCCCATCATCGCCGGCATTGGCGGCAACTCGGGCAACCAGACAACGGCCCTGATCATTCGCGGCCTGGCGCTTGGCCAGATCACGCAATCCAATGCGCGCCGGTTGTTGTTCAAGGAGTTGGGCGTCGCGGTGCTGAACGGCGTCGTCTGGGGATTGGCCGTGGGCGTGTTTGCCTGGCTGCTTTATCAAAACCTGGCGTTGGGCGGCGTCATGGCGCTGGCGATGTTGCTGAACATGATCGTGGCAGCGCTGGCGGGAATATTGATCCCACTGACCATGGAACGCATGAACCGCGACCCGGCGCTGGGTTCATCCGTATTGCTGACCGCCACGACAGACAGCATGGGGTTCTTTATCTTCCTTGGTTTGGCCACGGTGTTTCTGCTCTGATGCCGGATTCCAAAAACCCTGCCTCCATTCAAAGCGGCGTGGACAAGCCGCATGTCAGTGGAAAAGCGCTTTACCTCAGGCTGCTCAAATATGCGCGGCCGCACTGGAAAATCCTGCTGGTCGCCATCATTGCAAACGCCATCACGGCATCCCTGGAACCCGTTCTGCCTGCCCTGTTCAAGCAGATGCTGGATGAAGGCTTTGTGGCGAAAAACCAGGCCTGGCTGATCTGGATGCCGGCGGGCATCATCGCCTTGCTCGTACTGCGCGGTCTGTCCAGTTTCGCCGCCAGTTATTCAATCAACTGGATCGATACGCGGCTGGTGCAGGATCTGCGCGAGGCCATGCACAAGAAACTGCTGACCCTGCCCGTCAGTTATTTCGACAATGTCAGCACCAGCCAGCTTACCGCGCATGTCGCATTCAACGTCATGCAGGTCATGCGCGCGACCACGACCGGCCTGACCGCGCTGACCAAGGACATGCTGACCATCATCGCACTCCTGGGTTATCTGCTTTGGACAAACTGGCAACTGACGCTGATCATTTTCATCACCTTTCCGCCAATCGTTTTCATCGTCATCAAGGTCGGCAAGCGTTTGAGGACTATCTCGCATGCCGCCCAGAACAATGTCGGCATGCTGACGGAATCCCTGACGGAATCGCTTTCCGCCCACCGGCTGGTGCGAATATTTGATGCTCAACCTTATGAAATAGCCCGATTCCACGAGCGGGCGGACAAGGCACGGAAACTGGAAATGAAGCGGGTCGTTACATTGGGCGCGAATACGCCGTTTGTCGAAATTCTCGCGTCCATTCCGCTGGCCATTATTTTCTTTATCGCCATGCAGCAGGCCATCAATGACCAGACCACCGTGGGTGGGTTTGTCTCATTTTTCATTGCCATGATGCTGCTGTTTCCACCCATCAAGCGGCTGACTACCCTGAATGATGTCCTGCAGCGCGGCCTGGCTTCGGCTGAGGTCGTTTTTGAAATTCTCGACGAGATTCCCGAATCTGACCCAGGAACAACTGTTGCCGGCAGGTTGAGCGGCGACATCCGTTTCGAGCAGGTAACCTTGTCATATCCCGGCAAGCAGCAAGCCGCCCTGCTGGATATTGACCTCCATATTCAGCCGGGCGAAACCCTGGCGCTGGTAGGCGGTTCCGGCGCCGGCAAGACCAGCCTGGTGGGACTGCTGCCGCGTTTTTATATCCCCAGCACCGGGCATATTTTGTTCGACGGCCAGCCGGCCGATGAATACACGCTTGCCAGCCTGCGTGCGAATATCGCCAGCGTGTCGCAGGAAATCGTGCTGTTCAATGACACGTTACGGGCCAACATCGCCTACGGCGCCAAACGTGGTGCCAGCGACGAAGACATACGCAAGGCAGCCGAGGCAGCCCATGCCTGGGAGTTCATCAGCAAACTCCCTGAAGGACTGGATACGCCGGTTGGCGAGAACGGCATCAAGCTTTCCGGCGGCCAGCGCCAGCGAATCGCCATCGCCCGGGCATTGCTGAAGGACACGCCCATCCTGATTCTTGACGAAGCCACCTCGGCACTGGATACCGAATCCGAGCGCCACGTACAGGCGGCACTGGAAAACCTCATGCAGGGCCGCACGACCATTGTCATCGCTCACCGCCTTTCCACCATCGAGAAAGCCGACCGAATTGTTGTCATGGAACAGGGGCGCATAGTCGAAATCGGCAAGCACGCCGAACTGCTTGCTCTGGGTGGACGATATGCCCAACTACACCGCATGCAGTTCAGTTCTCCCGCATGACCGATCAAGCTGTTCTGGAAACTGTTGCCGCTGAAACCATTCAGCCGCCAAGGTCGCTCGTCACTGCCGCGGGCCGCGCCATTGGCGATTTCGACATGATCCGCGATGGCGACCGTATTCTGTTGGGGCTTTCGGGCGGGAAGGATTCTCTGTCGCTGCTACATGTGCTGCTGCATCTGCAAAAAAAGGCGCCGGTAAAGTTCGAGCTTGCTGCCTGTACAGTTGATCCCCAGTCTGATCAGTTCGATCCTTCGCCGCTCAAGCCATACTTGGCCAGCCTCGGCGTTAAATATTTCTTCGATTCCCAGCCCATCGTCGAAGAAGCCCAGAAAACCTTAACCAAAGACACGGATTCCTTCTGCGCCTATTGCTCAAGAATGCGGCGTGGCATTTTGTATCGCGTCGCGCGCGAGAATGGCTACAACGTGCTGGCACTGGCGCAGCACCTCGATGACCTTGCCGAGACATTGATGCTGTCAATGTTCTTTGGGGGCAAGCTCCGCACCATGCAGGCACATTACCTAAATGACGCCGGTGACCTGCGCGTCATCCGGCCTTTCGTCTATGTTCGCGAACGCCAGACCCACGCATTTGCCGAGGCTGCGAATCTGCCGGTGATTTTCGAAAACTGTCCGGCCTGTTTTGCCAAGCCTCAGCAGCGCTACGCCATGAAATTGATGCTGGCCGAGCAGGAGAAACTGCACCCGAAGCTATTCGCCAGCCTGCTGACCGCGATGAAGCCGCAGATGGGTAAACCACCTGTATGCTGATCGACTGAGCCTGCTTGCCCGAGTAAAATGCTCAGGTTTAATAGTCCGCCGCTTACAAGCCATGTCCATCAACAATCCACGCATCAAGTCCTTCCTTCCCCCGCAGCGCACCCTCATGGGCCCCGGCCCATCCGATGTTCCGCAACGCATCCTCGATGCCATGCAGCGCCCCACCATCGGACATCTCGATCCGGCCTTCCAGGACATGATGGAGGAAATCAAGAGCCTGCTGCGCTATGCCTTCCAGACGGAAAACCCACTGACTTTTCCGGTTTCAGCGCCCGGTTCCGCCGGCATGGAAATGTGTTTTGTGAATCTCGTTGAGCCCGGCGACAAGGTCATTGTCTGCATCAACGGCGTGTTCGGTGGCCGCATGCTGGAAAACGTGAAACGCACGGGCGGCGTTCCGGTCGTGGTGGAAGACGAATGGGGAAAACCCGTTTCCATCGACAAGGTCGCGCAGGCATTCAGGGACAACCCGGATACGAAAGTGCTGGCCTTTGTCCACGCCGAAACTTCCACCGGCGCTCAGAGCGATGCCAAATCCCTGGCCGAACTGGCTCGCAAACATGGCGCGCTCACCATCATGGACTGCGTCACTTCGCTGGGCGGCACGCCGGTATTGATCGACGAATGGAGCATCGATGCCGCCTATTCGGGCAGCCAGAAATGCCTGTCCTGCACGCCGGGACTTTCACCCGTTACATTTTCCGAACGCGCGATTGAAAAAGTGAAAGCGCGCAAGACGCTGGTGCAAAGCTGGTTTCTGGATCTGAATCTGGTGCTGGGCTACTGGCAATCCGCGGGCAAGCGCACTTATCACCACACCGCGCCCATCAATCCCTTGTACGGCCTGCATGAGGCGCTGGTGATCCTGTCGGAAGAAGGCCTGGAAAACGCCTGGTCAAGGCACCGCACCATGCACGAAAAACTCAGGAATGGGCTTGAAGGCATGGGCCTGAAATTTGTCGTTGAGGAAAGCGCGCGATTGCCGCAGCTCAATTCGGTGTGGATTCCGGAGGGTGTCGATGATGCCGCCGCGCGCACCCGCCTTCTCTCCGAATTCAATCTTGAAATTGGCGCCGGTCTCGGCGCGCTTGCCGGCAAGGTCTGGCGCATCGGCCTGATGGGCTATTCCGCCAAAGCACAAAATGTCGACTTTTGCCTGAAGGCATTGAAAGCCGTGCTGGCATGACGCAGCAACACGACTCCAACCGTCACGGCTATGGCTGGAAACACCCGGTACTTGGCGGCGTGGGTGTAATTATTGCAGTCGGCATCATCGCCTTCATCGACGACATGTACGCACGTATCTGGCTGATTGGCTCATTCGGTTCCAGCGCCGCGATGATATTCGGATTTCCCGACAGCGCGTTCGTGCAGCCGCGCAATGTCATGGTCGGCCACATTTCAGCCGCTGCCGTGGGCTGGCTGTGCACCTATGCCTTCGGGCCAACATGGTGGTCGGTCGCAATGGGATGCGGTCTTGCCCTGACGGTCATGATGCTGTTGCGCTCAGCCCATCCCCCCGCTACCGGCACGCCGATTGTCATTCACTTTCTCAATCCCGGACCGGAGTTCATACTGGTTCCTGTCGCGATCGGGGCCTTGATCCTTGTCGCAACTGCGTATATCTACAACAACGCCGTGCACAAGCGCCCTTACCCCAAACACTGGTGGTGATTGCCGGCCGGTATTACAAACCCAGCCGCTTCCAGATTTCCAGCGACAGTCCTGCCTGATTGAGTGTATAGAAATGCAGGCCGGGCGCGCCGCCTGCCATGAGTCTCTGGCACATGTCCGCCACGACATCGAGACCGAAAGCGCGAATGGACTCGGCATCGTCGCCAAAACCTTCCATGCGCTTGCGTATCCAGCGCGGGATATCCGCGCCACAGGCATCGGAAAAACGCGCCAGTTGCGAGAAGTTTCCGATCGGCATGATGCCGGGAACGATGGGAATACTGACGCCAAGCGCATGCGCTTCATCGACAAACCGGAAATAGGCATCGGCGTTGAAAAAGTACTGGGTAATTGCGGAATCCGCCCCGGCCTTCACCTTGCTGGCGAAGTTCTTAAGATCGTCCTGGGCGCTCTTCGCTTGCGGGTGGATTTCAGGATAGGCAGCGACTTCGATATGAAAAGCATTGCCGGTTTCCTCCCGGACAAACTCGACCAGTTCGCCGGCATAGCGCAATTCACCCGGCTCGGCCATGCCGGAGGGCAAGTCGCCGCGCAGGGCGACTATCCTGCGGATGCCATGCTGCTTGTAGGTTTCCAGTATGGCGCGAATATCGGCGCGTGTGGCACCGATGCAGGACAAATGCGGCGCGGCCTCATAGCCCTGTTGCTGGATCTCGAGCACGGTTTCCAGCGTGCGGTCTCGCGTGGATCCGCCCGCGCCAAATGTCACGGAGAAAAATTTCGGCTTCAGCACCGCGAGTTTTTCACGCGTGACACGAAGTTTTTCCATGCCCTCGGGTGTCTTGGGTGGAAAGAACTCAAAACTGTAGGTTGGCATGGTCATGCTTCACTCTTTCTTTGCGGGGATCAACGCCGATAGTGCCCAGGCGATCAAACCATACAGAATCGATCCCAAAAGCGCGGAAACAAAGCCGCCCACCGCGAACCCCGGCAGCAGAGCGCTCGCCAGCCAGAACAGCAGCGCATTGAGCACCAGATAAAAAACGCCCAGCGTCAGCACCGTGATGGGGAAAGTGAGTATCGCCAGCACGGGTCGAACCAGTGTGTTGATCAGGCCCAGCACAAATGCGGCGATGAGCGCGGACCCGATTCCTGAAACCTGAATCGAAGGCATCACATACGTCACCGCCAACAGCGCAAGGGCATTCAGGCCCCACAGCAACAATAGCCGCATAACCTCTCCTGAGAGCCGATCAATACCGGTAATGTTCTGCTTTGTAAGGACCCTGCTTGGGCACGCCGATATACGACGCCTGCTGGTCGGTGAGTTCGGTGAGCTGAGCGTTGAGTTTCTTCAACTGCAGACGCGCCACTTTCTCGTCCAGATGCTTGGGCAACGTATACACGCCGACCGGGTAGTCAGCGGTGCGCGTGAACAGCTCGATCTGGGCGATGGTCTGGTTGGCGAAGGAACTGGACATTACATACGACGGATGACCGGTCGCACAGCCCAGGTTCACCAGGCGGCCCTTGGCCAGGAGAATAATCCGCTTGCCGTCGGGAAAGATGACGTGGTCGACCTGCGGCTTGATCTCTTCCCACTGGTACTTCTCGATGCCAGCGACGTCGATCTCGTTGTCGAAATGGCCGATGTTGCAGACGATGGCCTGGTCCTTCATCCTGGCCATGTGGTCGTGGGTGATGACGTGGAAGTTGCCGGTGGCGGTGACGAAGATGTCGGCCTTGTCGGCAGCGTAATCCATGGTCACCACACGATAGCCTTCCATCGCGGCCTGCAGCGCGCAGATGGGGTCGATCTCTGTCACCCACACTTGCGCGGACAGCGCGCGCAGCGCCTGGGCCGACCCTTTGCCCACATCGCCGTAGCCGCAGACCAGGGCGATCTTGCCAGCGACCATCACGTCGGTGGCGCGCTTGATGCCATCCACCAGCGATTCGCGGCAACCATACAGGTTGTCGAACTTCGATTTCGTCACCGAATCGTTGACATTGATGGCGGGGAATTTCAGTTCGCCGCGTTCGTGCATCTGATACAAACGATGCACGCCGGTGGTGGTTTCCTCGGTCACGCCCTTGATCTGCGCCAGGCGGGTGGAATACCACTTCGGATCAGTCGCCAGCTTGGCCTTGATCGCGGCAAACAGCACGGTTTCTTCCTCACTGCCCGGCTTGGCCAGCACATTGATGTCTTTCTCTGCGCGCGCGCCCAGATGAAGCAGCAGCGTGGCGTCGCCGCCATCGTCGAGAATCATGTTGCTGAATCCGCCATCCGGCCATTCAAAAATCCGGTGGGTATAGTCCCAGTATTCGGCCAGCGATTCGCCCTTGACCGCAAAGACCGCAATGCCGTCCTTGGCGATGGCGGCGGCAGCGTGGTCCTGAGTGGAGAAGATGTTGCACGAAGCCCAGCGTACCTGGGCGCCAAGCGCCGTCAGTGTCTCGATCAGCACGGCGGTCTGAATGGTCATGTGCAGACTGCCGGTGATGCGCGCGCCTTTAAGCGGCTGGCTCTTTGCGTATTCCTCGCGGATTGCCATCAGACCCGGCATCTCCGTCTCGGCGATGCGAATCTCCTTGCGGCCCCAGTCGGCCAGCGCAAGGTCGGCGACAATGAAATCGTTGTTTGAAGCGGTATTAAGTATGGCGTTCATCACGCCCTCCTTTCTGTTAGCAAATACACAAAAAAGCGAGACGTGAGCGCCGTTTAGACAGGATGCGCAAGCATCCCTTCCGAGCCTGACACGCGTTTCAAACAGCGTGTTGCAACGCTCCTCGGAAAACCGTCTGAATCACAGTAATCAGACGGGCACATGCAAATTAACTAGCGGCTTTGCCTTTGACCGGCTTGACCCCTTCCAGCATCTTGAAAACGGTCTTGGAAGAACCCATGAACAGGCGCTTGAAGCTCTTGGACAGGCAGCGGCGTTCCAGGGTATTGCGGCGGGTGCGTTTACGTTCAGCCATGATGGTTCCCAAATGTGTTTAGCTTTAAAGAATGCCGATTATACCAGTAGCAGCAATCCTTCCAATGCCCCTTTAAAAGCTGTTGCCAGCCGGTTTGACGCTTCGGAGTCGGCAGAGATGTGCCGTGCAGTTGCCGCCGGTAGTAGTATTCATCATCCAATTCCGGGGAACAGCCATGCCCTTGCACGTTTTTGTCGCCATGCCCTATGGCCGCAAGCAGGACATCGATTTTGACGCGGTTTATACCGGCTATATCCGGCCAGGCCTGGAATCAGCCGGTTTTGAGGTATTCCGCGCGGACGAGGAGCTGCGCGCCGGCGACATCCGCACCGACATGTTCCAGGAACTGCTGCTGGCGGATCTGGTGGTGGTGGATCTGACCATCGACAATCCCAATGTCTGGTACGAATTGGGCGTGCGCCACGCCCTACGCGCGCGCGGCGTGCTGCTGGTGCAAAGCGAGCGCGCCTACCAGCCCTTCGACATCTACACCGACCGCAAGCTGCGCTATCACTTGAAGGATGGCCTGCCCGATCCGGCCAGCCTGGAAGCCGACAAGAAAGCCCTGGCCGACATGGCGCAGGCCACCGTTGGTGCATGGCATGGACGCAAAGTCAGCCCTGTCTTCAATCTGCTGGATGGTCTGGAAGAGCCGGACTGGAAAACATTGCTGCTGACGGGAGATAACGAATTCCGCGCTGGCTACGAGGCATGGCGGCGACGCATCGAAGTCGCGCGCAAGGGCAACCGGCCGGGCGATGTGATGGTGTTGGCAGAAGAAGCGCCAACCTGGTCCCTGCGCCTGGAAGGCCAGCGGCTGGCGGGCAAGGCGCTGATCAAGCTCAATCAGTACCGCCTAGCACTGGAACAATTTGAATCCATTCTCGACATGGCGCCAGACGATCTGGATGCTCGCCAGCAAAAAGGCATGCTGCTGGGCCGGCTGGGTCAGCATGACGCCGCCCGTGAGTGGGTGGACGCCATCCTCGCCGATCACAAAACCGATCCGGCGTGCTGGTGCCTGCTGGGCCGGCTAGAAAAGGACGAATGGGTTGAACGCTGGCGGCGCGAGGATGCCAATGCCGAGAACATGCATGCCGATGCCGCACGTGAAATGCCACAACTACTTCAGGCCATCGAGCCTTACATGAATGCTTATATCCAGGATCCGGCACATTTTTATTCGGGCATCAACGCCTGCACCTTGCGCCACCTGCAGCGTCATCTCGGCGGCGAAATGAAAAACCCGGCCAGCCTGCCCAATCTGGAGGGCGGCGTAATCTGGGCCTGCCTGGCAGCGATGGAACGCAACCCCAAGGATTACTGGACCCGCGCCACCTGGGCCGAACTGGAACTGCTGCTCGGTACGCCAGAAAGAGTCGAACAAGCCTGGCGCGAAGCCGTGGCGGAAGCCGACAAGGACTGGTTCGCGCTGGATTCCAGCCGTCAGCAGTTGCTGATCCTGCGCGATTTGGGTTTCCGCGCGGAAGCGGTATCAACAGGCCTCGCCGTAATTGATGAAGAAATCGGCCGTCTGCAGGCACCCTGGCAGCCGGGCAAAATTTTTCTATTTTCCGGCCACATGATCGATGCGCCCGGCCGCGCCGATCCACGCTTTCCGGCGGACAAGGAAACAGACGCCGCGAAAGCCATCGACGAAAAACTCAACGAACTGGGCATGGGCGCGGATGACCTCGCTATCTGTGGCGGCGCCAGCGGCGGCGATGCCTTGTTTGCCGAAGCGGCGCTCAGGCGCAACTGCCGTGTGTGGATTTTCGAGCAATACCCCGAGGCGGATTTTCTCCAGGCGTCGGTTGCTTTTGCGGGTGAATCCTGGGTGAACCGTTATTACGCCATCAAGGAAAATCCGCTCACCCAGATACGCATCCAGCCCGACGAACTGGGTCCCTTGCCCAAGGGCATCAACCCCTACGAACGCAACAACCTCTGGCAGCTTTACACTGCACTCGCCTTTGGCCCGGACAAGGTGCGCTTCATCGCCCTGTGGAACGGCCAGGGCGGCTCCGGCCCCGGCGGCACCCAACACATGGTGGAAACCGTCAAGCGGCATGCCGGCAGGGTAAGCATTCTGGATACCCGGAAATTGTTTGGCCTATAGTGGTTTCATCGTCCCTGACCAAGACAAGAGAAGCGGTCACCGGCATATCGTTCGCACACCTCTGGTAAAAGGAGCACGCACATGTCCTGTAGCACGCGTCTGCAGAGTCTGGATCGACTGCTCAACCCAGCAGCAATGTCTTTCTCCGGCGTGGCGGCGTTGCTGCTCCTGACGGCCACCCTGATTGTCTTGCCGCCCGGCCTGGGGCCGCACGAACTGACGGACTTTCTTCGTGGCAAAGGCCCGCTTGTCTTCTCATCGGTATCCTGGATGGGCTTGCATCTGGTTCTGGATGTGTTGCTGATTGCCGCCTATGCGGTTTTCCTTGCCAATCTGGCGCATCGTCTCGAAACGAATTTGACCGGCACGGCAAAAATTTGGGCCGGCCGCCTGGCTTGCTGGACCATACCCGTCATCGCCTTGCTTGCCCTGTCGGATCTACTGGAAGACGGTTTCATCCTGATGCGGTATTTCTCGGACTGGTCAGGGATTGACGGAGGCTGGCGATTTGCGGCGGGGGCAAAAATCCTGCTGGGCGGCCTTGTCGTCATCAGCTTGATGCTGACCGCGTTGATATGGTTTTTCTCTCCGGACAATCTGGATACACGCCGCGCGGTGGCGGCGATTGCCGGGCGTTCGAAATACACCTGGCTGATGCTGCTGGGTTTTGCCCTGCTGCTTGTCTTCATGGAACAGACGCATGACGTGGTCATTCGGCTGGCGGAGGAAATGATGGCGGAAAACTGGCGGGACAAACCCTGGATGATGTTCATCCTGTCGTTTCCGGCGATTTTCCTGTTCGGTCTGGCCAGCTGGTTATGGCCGCGCCTGTTGGCTTTGATGTCGCAAAGTCTGAAACACACATCAGGTTCGGAAAGCTTCGCCAAATGGTGGGCTCGTCTGCTGGGCCTGTTTCCTTTCCTGGCCACGTCCCTGCTGTTTGCCAAGGCAGGCGCCGAGGCGGCGCGTGTATCGACTGCCGCGGACAGCGGCGCCCAGTCCGTTACCGCCATGATTGCGCTGCTGGGAGGGTTGTATGTCTTTGCTGCCTGCCTCTATCTAGTGCTGATCATCTACCGGCGCGGAAATTTCCTCGAGCGCTTGCTGATAAAACTTTTCCCCTTTCTTGCCTCCCGGTTTCAGCCTGCCGCGGCCAGGCAATATCACAACGCACACGGCACGCGAACGCTCAGGGAAGTACGTGCCGAAGCGCCGTTCATCTACTGGTTGCTCTGGATAATGTTGTTCGTTCTGTTCGTGCTGGCAGTGATGGGTTATGAAGCTTTGGGCGCGCTCAACCAGATCCTCTTTGGGCTGGGGTTTTTGTCGCTGATATTGGGCCTGATCGGATACTGGACATATCGGCACATGCGACCCTACGCCCTGTTTGGGCTGGCGTGGATCGGATTGCTGGGTTATGCAGGCTGGTCGGAGAACCACGGCGTGCGCACCCTGGATGAACCTGTTGCATGGCAGGACCCAAGACACAGCTTGCATCAAGCCTGGAAGTCCTGGCTCGATCAACGTCTGGATACGATTAGAAACCTTCCGGATGAACTGGTTTATCCGGTGGTACTCGTCTCCGCTGAAGGCGGTGGAATCCGCGCAGCCTACTGGACAGCATCAGTGCTGATGCAAAACGGCAAGCGCTTCGCCGACCACACTTTCACCCTTTCCACCGTTTCCGGCAGCTCGGTTGGCGCGGCAGCCTATTTCGCCTGCCTGCACGAAACCGGCTATCGCCAGGGAACGGACTCGTTCAATATCCAAAAAGGCCAGCAATGCCTGCATGAGCGGCTCAATCAGGACTACCTGTCTCCCACCCTTGGCAAGCTGCTTTCAACCGATCTGCTTGCCAAGTTTCTGCCCAGCTCGCCCCTCTGCCAGCAGTTGGGGTTGCTGTGCAAGGACCGCGCAGCCGTGTTCGAGGAGAAGTTCGAACATGCGCTTGCTTACATGGGCACCGCACTGGCCGAGGGCAGGAACCAGCGCGAACATTTGCCTTATCTGCTGCTAAATGCCACGCGTGTCGAAAACGGCAAACTGGCGGTCGCCAGCGATATCCGGATCGAACCGGATGCGTTTCCCGAAAGCGAAGACCAGCTTTCCATGTTGGGGAGGGACATGCGACTAAGCACAGCCGCCCACAACAGCGCACGTTTTACCTATGTAAACGCGGTTGGCACCATGATGGATGGAGAAGACAAGGTAATTGGTCACCTTGCTGACGGAGGGTACGCCGACAATTCCGGCACTCGCACGATTCGCCCTGTTTTTCAGGAATTGCAGCGCTGCATCCTTTCTGCGTGCGCCTTCAGCGAGGTTGACCGGGCCCTGCTGAAACGCAAGCTTCGACCCGTGGTTCTGCATATCGGGAATGAACCGGTCAACCTCAACACCAATCAGAGACTTTGCTTTGTCAATCGGCTCACGAGCAGCTCGCCAACCAAAACCGACCCGGTCAAGATTTACGCCGGTCTGCTTGCCCCGCCCTTGACCGTCTTCAACACCTGGGACCGGCACCGCTGGGAAGATCTGCGCACGTTGCAGCGCGAGGCTTTCAACGCAGGCCGCGCCTTAGCAAATTCTCCACCCCCTGCCGTCTGCGAAATTCCTCTGGTCAAGGATCGCCGGCTCTATCCGCTGGGCTGGGTGCTTTCCCGCAGTGCTTCGGAAGGCATGCGAGTGCAGGCTGAAAAATTCGTGGCGTTCAATCTCATCGGCGCACTTGAGAATGCCAGCCTCGATCACGTTGACTTTCCAGGCCGTATCGGTGAGTAAGCCATTCAGCCTATATCGAATGGCTGATTCGCTATGGCCTGATAATTCCCGACAATGTTCTATGTTTAACTAACAAGCCCATCGGGAGGCCTCATGGCCATATGGTTATCTCTGGGTTCTTATCCAGTTTCTCCGTTCTGACCAAAGAGCAGTCAGATGCACATCGAAACCGGCGCCCTCCTCTCCGCATTGATTTTCGGCGTACTGCTCGCTTCAGGCGTGGCCTGGGCGGTAGCTGGCCTGTACCGGCGGCGCATGGTGGCCTTGATGCGCGGCGGTGCGGCGCCCGTAGATGCCCAGGCTGCACCACTCGAAACCGAAATTGCGCCAGCGGAACATGCACGCGCGCATTTCGATCTGGCCGCCAATCGTCGGGCTGAGTGGCACTTTCTGCTGGCGTTGTCGGGGCTTTGCCTGCTGATCGGCCTGACACATTCCTGGCTGTCGCTACATTTCGTATATCAGGCCGAGGGGTTCTCGCTCAATCGGCTGCTGATACTGGGCGCGGTATACGCCTGGCCGATGGTGCTGGCCTGGGGAATGGCGCGGCGCTGGTCCTGGCTCCAGGTCACGGCAGGCGTAATCGCTTACATGGCAGTCATGGCCGTGTTGGTCATGCTCGGCTCCAACGAACAGCAGTCCATGGGCAAGGTTGGCCTCTGGCTCATCGGCGTGGTCGCCATTCCGGTGCTGATTACGTTGTTCATCAGCGCCAGCGGCCGCATCCGCGCCATCGCGCCTTATCTGTTGCCGCCCTTCCTTATTCTGTCCGTGTCCACCCATATAGTCTTGCAGATCATGGTCAACAGCGCGCAGGAACCGCCCGCCTGGCTCTACAGCCTGGTCGGCACCCTGGGCGCCTACGGCACCATTGTCTTCCTTGCGCTGGCACCGTGGCTGCTGATGGCCTGGCCGGTGTATGTGCTTGGCCGCTGGCTGGCGAACGCGTATCGCAACAAGCGTTTTTCCGATCTGGCTTATCTGTTTGCCGCTTACTGGTTTGTCGTGCTGGTTTCCAGTACCTTGATCGCCCTGTCGGACAGAGAGTTGGCGGGCCTGACCCAGCTGCTGCCCTGGCTGTGGATTCCAGTCGCTTGGATGGTCTTCCCGGCATGGCTGATACCCGATGGCCCACCGCCAACCTTGCTGGTGCTGCGCGTGTTCCAGAAAGATGTCCAGGTCGAGACCCTGTTCGATCGCGTCATCGAACGCTGGCGGCACACCGGCAACACCGTGCTCATCGCAGGCACCGACCTCATCAGCCGTACGCTGGATCCCGATGACCTGTTTGCCTTCATCAACCGGCAGCTTGCCAGCCGCTTTATTGCCAGCGAGGCGGAAATCCCCCGGCGTCTGAATGAATTTGACATGCGACCCGACCCTGACGGCCGCTTCCGCGTGAATGAGTGCTACTGCTTCGACACCACCTGGCAGCCTGCACTGCGCGCGCTAGTCAGTACAAGTGATGTCGTACTCATGGACTTGCGCGGATTCAAACCCGAAAACAAGGGTTGCCGCTTCGAGCTGGGCGTGCTGGCCGCCGCGCCAAACCTCAGTAAGGTGGTACTGCTTTATGACGCGCATACCGCACGGAAGGAAGCCGAATCCGATATCGCCGCCGCGCCGACTGGCCGCTTCGACTGGCTGGAAGCAGGAAAAATGGACGTGGCCAAGGCTGGGCAGGTACTGGCTGCCCTGTTCGAGCATGACAGCAAGGTTTCATCTCGCAATCAACCCAACTAAAGGAGAAGTGACATGGCAACGGAAATTTTTCTGAAAATCGGTGACATCAAGGGCGAATCTCTGGCAAAGGGACATGAAAACGAAATTGATGCCATTTCCTGGAACTGGGGCATGACGCAGACAATCGCTATGAAAAGCGCATCCGGCGCTGCCATGGGAAAGGTACAAGTGCAGGACATCACCATCAGCAAGCATGTCGACAAATCCAGCCCCTCGCTGATGCTTGCCTGTTGCAGTGGCAAGCGCTACCCAGATGCCACTCTCGTCTTGCGCAAGGCAGGCACAAAGCCAATCGAATACCTGAAAATCATCATGCGCGATGTCATGGTCTCGTCCGTAGCCGTGGGTACCAGCAGCGACCAGGACAAAGTTGCTGAAAACATCTCACTCGGCTTCGTCGAGTTCAAGGTGGAATACTTTCCGCAGAACAAGGATGGCACTGCCGGCAGTGCTGTCAGCGCGGGCTGGAACATCGTCAAGGGCATCAAAGTCTAGTTTGACAACACAGCTACCGGCTGATTTGGCGCGACATGGATAACGAGCGACCCACGCCTCCGCCTGCACAGCCGCGAGCACCCAAACCGGGCTTTGCATCACGTCTGTTTGGGTACGATATTTTTCTTTCCTTCGCGCTCGGCCCGCCACCGCGCGGCACGCACAGCTATGCTTCCGACCTTGCCCGGCGTCTCCGCGAACGCGATTACAGTGTCTTCTTCAGCGAGGATGAAGCCGCGCCGGGCGAACAGCTCGACAGCACCTTGCGCAATGCTCTGCTTCGCTCCAAGAGCCTCGTTGTCATTGCCAACAGAGGCACGCTTGCCGAGCCGCGCTGGGTACGCAAGGAAGTTGAGGAATTCCGCCAGCGCCACCCGCTGCGGCCCGTCATTGCCATCAATGTGGGCGCGGCGCTTCAAGACCCGGCGCTTGCGGATAGCTCACAGGAATGGCTTGGGCATCAAGGCAAAATCTGGTTGGATGAAACCGAAGCGGCCGTCGAATCCGGCATTGCCAGCGATGCCCTGATCAACCGCCTGGCCACTGCCCCCGCGCGGGCAAAATCCAATGTCCGCTGGCGCTGGCTGGTCAGGACTGCCAGCGCCAGCCTGGCCGCGCTTGCTATCGGCGCGGGTTATGCCGCCTGGCAGGCAAAACTGAATGCCGAGGAAGCCAATCTCCAGCGCTCGATTGCACTCGGAAATCTCCAGCGCGCACTAACTGGTGAAAAGCAGGCGACAGACAACGCCTTGCGTGCAACGCAAGAAGCATCGCGGGCACAAAAAGCCGAAACTGAAGCACTTTCCCAGAAAGGGCGTGCCGAGCAGGAAGCGGTCCGGGCACGCCAGGCAGAAACCCTTGCAAAACAGGAGCGCGCCGAAGCAGTATTCCAAAGCAGCATCGCCCTTTCGAGACAATTAGCTGCGCAATCCGGACTGGTGCTCGCTCAAAGTCCAGATCGCCTGCAGCTGGCAGTTTTATTGGCTCTGGAGTCGGTAGAACAGCACCCTACATTCGAGGGCAGCCTGGCGCTTAAGACGGCGGCTTCGCTTTTGCCAAACATTGAGCGGCTAACAGAGTATAGCGAAACGCCCGAACGCGGACGTGTGCGCGCCCTGACCTTCAGTCCGGATGGCGCGATGCTCCTCGCCGGATACGAAGATGGCGCCGCCAAACTGATCGATGTCCGGCGTCATAAATCCATGTTGCTGGCTCATGCCGACGCGGTGATCGCCGTGGCGTTCAGCCAGGATGGCAAGCTGCTGGCGACGGGCAGCAATGACCATACCGCGCGCCTGTGGAATCAAGATACCGGTCGCGAACGTTACCGCCTGGAACATGGCAATGCCGTATCCAGCGTCGCCTTTCACCCGAAGCTCCCGTGGCTGGCCACAGGCAGCAAGGATGGCCAAGCGCGGGTTTGGTCGCTTACCGATGGCGACCTGTTCTGGCAGAGCGAACGCATCGATGCCGAGGTACGCGCGGTCGCCTTCAGTCCGGACGGACGTTATCTGGGTACGGTCACGACCGGCGGCTGCGCAAGAGTGATTGAACTGGCCGACCAATCCATCAAACACCGCTGGTGCTTTGGTGATGCGGGTTTCGGCCTGGCCTTCAGCCCCGACAGCAAGCGCCTGGCAAGCGCCAACGGTTCCGTAGCCGGCGTGCTTGATATCGAAAGCGGCGATGGCCTGTTCGAGTTCACCCATCTCGGTCGCAAGGAAGATGGCAACCCCGAGCACTTCAAGTGGATACAGCAAGTTGCTTTCAGCAGCGACGGACGTTATCTCGCGACAGCCGGTCGCGAAAACACCGCCAGGGTCTGGGATTTGGGCAACGGCCAGGAAGTCGTCAGGCTGACGCACAAGGCGTCGGTGGAGGCCGTCGGATTCAGTCCCGATGGCCATCAGTTGATAACGGCATCATGGGACGGCACTACACGGTTGTGGGATTTGCCTTCGGGCCGTGAGCTTCTCAGAGCCGGTAGCGCCGACAGCACCATGGAAGTGGCCGCGTTCAGTCCGCAAGGCGATCTGGTGGTTTCAGGCGATTCGGCCGGCTTGATCAGTATCTGGCGTTTGACCGGCGGCAGCCAGACTGCGCAAATGCGAATTGATAACCCAGCAAAGGTGCTGGGCATCGATGCGGCCAGTAAGCGCATCGGCGCCGTGGATGACAAAGGCAATTTGCATGTCTGGTCTGCCAGCGGAAATCTGCTGGGCACCCGGCCATCGATTTACGGCGCCAAGCGTCTTATGTTTAGCCAAGATGGCAACTATCTGGCCGTGCAAGGGGGAAACAGGGGGCTGTCACTGTTCAAACTTGACCCAGCCCTCACGCCTATTGAGCTTTCCGGCGCGCGTGGCGCGATGGAGTCCGTGCTTGGCGCGAGATACCTGGCAGCTCGCGATAACGCTATGAAACTTGCTGTTTGGGATATCGCTGGAGGGAAAAGGCTGCCGGCGCCAGGCGGCGACACGCCTTGGGAGTTCGTATTTGACGAAAGCGGTCAGCACCTTGCAATTCTGAGCAATGATCCATGGGGCAAGGTCACGATCATTGTCAGAACGCTGCCCTCGTTAAGGCAAACCGGTCGCGTGCCATTCAACCACAAGCCTATGTTCACGTTGGCACCAGGCGGGACTCGACTGGCGGTTTCTGGAAGAAAACGTAAAACCGCGAATTCTCCCTGGCAATATTTTGTGGATATCGTCGATGTGGCAAGCGGGCGCCCCATCGTACGAATAAATGAAGAGCGTGATCTGACCTTTATGCGCCATAGCCCCGACGGCAAAACCTTGTGGACAATCGGCGATCCGTTTTCAGGTCAGGCACACGACCTGCGGATTTGGGATGTGGCTAGCGGCCGGCTTTTGGCCAGATTGCTACATGAACACGGTATAGACAAAATCCGGCGATCATCCCGTGGCGGCATACTTGCCACACAATCAAATGGCGTTATCAGGATATGGGAATACGTGACGGGCAAGCTTCTTGGACAGCTATCTACTAATGAGGAAATTACCGACTTCCATCTAAGCCAGGATGGTCGCCTCATACTAAGCGGCAACCGCAAGGGTGAGGTTTCACTGGACTCTTGGCGTATTACAGACCTGCGCCAAGAAGCCTGCCTCCGTCTTACACGCAATCTATCATTGGATGAGTGGGCGCGTTATTTGAGCCCGGCGCCCTACCGCGCAACCTGCCAAAATCTGCCCGTTAGCGGCGTCAGGTGAATAAGCGGCGGCTAGATTTTCATGAACACATCAAACAAAGGAGCCTCAACATGCCCATCCAGCTCATCGACCGCATCAAATCACCCGGCCCCAAGAAAATCCTCGCTTGCGACGGCGGCGGCATCCTTGGCTTAATCAGCGTCGAGGTGCTGGCGCGCATCGAATCCATCCTGCGCGAACGTCAGCCACCAGAGAAGCGCAAGGATTTCGTGCTGGCGGATTATTTCGATTATTTCTCCGGCACCAGCACGGGCGCGCTTCTTGCAGGCTGTCTGGCGCTGGGCATGTCGGTGGATCGCATCCGCAAGTTCTACATCGACAGCGGGCGGGAGATGTTCGACAAGGCTGGCCTGCTGGAACGGCTGCATTACAAATATGATGATGACAAGCTGTCCATGAAGCTGAAACAGGAAGTCGGCGAGAAGACCACACTTGGCTCGAGCGACCTCAGATCCCTGCTCACCATCGTCATGCGCAACGCCACCACCGATTCTCCCTGGCCAGTCTCCAACAACCCCTACGCCATGTACAACCGCCGCACGCGGGATGACGGCACGCTGCGCGAGAACTGCAACCTTGACCTGCCATTGTGGCAATTGCTGCGCGCCAGCACCGCCGCGCCCACCTTCTTTCCACCCGAGGTCATCACCGTGGGCGGTCAGACATTTGTTTTCGTGGACGGCGGCGTCACCACCTATAACAATCCGGCTTTTCTCGCCTTTACCATGGCAACGCTTGATCGTTACGAAGTGAACTGGCCGGCGGGAGAAGACAAGATACTGGTGGTATCCATCGGCACGGGCAATGCCGCCAAGGCCAACGCGGATTTGAAGCCGGGGCAGATGCATCTGCTCTACCAGGCAGGCAACATCCCTTCGGCCCTCATGTATGCGGCGCAAAATCAGCAGGACTTGCTTTGCCGCATGTTCGGCAAATGTCTTTCCGGCGATGCGCTGGATCGCGAGCTGGGTGATCTGGTCGGCTCGCGCGGGCCGGTTTCGCCGAAGCTGTTCACCTATGTGCGATACGACGCCGATGTCAGCCGCTCGGGACTTGATGCACTGGGCTTGCAGGATGTCGATGCGGATCATGTGCAGTTGATGGATTCGACAAAATACATAGACGAAATCCAGAAGGTGGGCACAGCGCTGGGTGAAATAAAAGTCAGGTCAGAGCATTTCTCTGCCTTTTAATTCATGTCCAGAATTTTCCTCTCCTATCGCCGCGACGACAGCGCAGGGTTTGCCGGCCGTTTGTCGGATGCGCTGGAAGCGGCGTTTGGCCACGGCACGGTGTTTCGGGATGTGGACGATATCAAGCCGGGCGAGGATTTCGTCAAGGCCATTCAGACTCATCTGCAAAATGTAGGCGTCGTGCTGGTGATGATCGGCCCGCGCTGGCTGACGGAAGCAGGCGGCCGCAAGCGTCTGGACGAGGCGGACGACTTTGTGCGCAAGGAAATCGAAGCAGCGCTGGCATCGGGCAAGCCACTTATTCCCATACTGGTTGGCAATGCCGTCATGCCCGGCGAAGCCAGCCTGCCCCAATCAATTTCGGGCCTGGTCCGCAAGCAGGCTTTGGTGCTATCGGATGGCAACTGGCGAGGCGATGTGGAAAAGCTGGTGGCCAGCTTGCGCCACTTGTTGCCAGACACAAATGGTTTAAAGCCCGGCAGACGCAAATTGTTTTTGGTGCTGGCAGGCGGGGGGGCAGGAGTGATTCTGCTGGCCTTGGGAATAAAGAACTGGCAAAGCCCAGAGCAGAATGAACCCGCACCCAATCCCAATATCGACATTACCGGCCGCTGGTCTGCTCACGTCAAATACGGCTGGGGGGATGAATACGACGAAGTATTCGAATTCAAGAATCTTGGCGGGCGGCTGCAGGGAAGCGCCACCTACCTGACAGGGCGCCTGATTATTGAACAGGCGAAACTGGAGGGTGAATGGCTGAGCTTCATCACCCGCAGCGAGGAAATGCTGGGCAGCGACAACCCCTGGAAAACGGTTACCCATCGCTATACGGGCCGCGTCACGGGCGATGAAATTCAGTTCACGCTTGAAAATACCGGCGGGTATTCGATTTATCCGCCTTTGGAGTTTAGTGCCAGGCGTGTCAGGCAATAAGACTGGCCTTCAAATGGCTGGGGCAGACTGTCATGTTGAATGGAAGTAACGCCCTGCTATCCTGAATTACGTAACGCAACGAAAGGACACCATGCGAGGCGTCTTCATCAGTTACCGCCGACAGGACAGCCAGAGCGCGGCAGGCAGGCTGGCCGATCACCTCAAGGATCATCTGCAGGGCGTGCCGATTTTCCGCGATGTGGAAACCATCGAGCCGGGGGTGGATTTCATCGATGCCATCAATCGCGCGCTGAAATCCTGTTCGGTGCTGCTGGCGGTAATGGGGCAGCGCTGGCTGACGATTGCCGATGCAACCGGCCGCCGCCGCATCGATGACCCGCACGATTACAACCGGCTGGAAGTCGCCGCGGCCCTGAAGCGCAGCGATGTGCGGGTAATACCCGTGCTGGTCGAAGGCGCGCAGATGCCCGCCACGGAAGATCTGCCCGACGATCTCAAGTCGCTGTCCAGGCGCAACGCCATCGAACTCACCGACAAGCGCTGGGATTACGATATCAGTAAACTTGTCGAGACCCTGCGCCGGGTGATTGACTCGGCGGAACAAGGTGGCGACGCCAGGGGTGTTCAACAATCCGATACGCCGTTTCATCATGCTCGCCAACCATTTGATTTGAAGCGCTACCGCCCCGCGCTCATCGGCGTGGGGGCGCTGCTTGCGGTTACGCTTGGATTCGCCTTGTGGCCCGACAATCCGGAACCCCCGACCATCCACGTGGCCGAGCCCGCACCCGGCATTTCGACCAACCCGCCGGCGGATACCGCAGCTAGCAATGAAAGCCCCGCGCCAAAACCTGCCCCTTCAGAGCCTGTTGTCACGCCCGATACGGCTGCTCCGCCAAAGACTCCTCCCGTCAAGCCGCCCAAGCTCAATGTGCCGATCAAGCCCGTGCTGACGCCGAAAAAACCCGCCAATGAGGTTTCCCTAAAACCTCTGGATACCAAGATCATTCAGAACGCCACAAAGGAAACGCTTGCCGTCCCTGCCACCCAGACCCCTGCTCCCGCCGTCACGAACGAATTGCCCATTGCCCTCATCCAGCCCAAGGCCGCTACGCCGAAGGAGATCGAATCCGCACTGCGGTCCACAACGGCACCGCCCAAGCGCATCGTGGTCCTTGCATGGGGCCAGACCTCATCCCGCGGCTTCTGGTCTGGCATTTCCTCGAATGATTATAGCCAGCGCGTGTCGGGTCAGCTTGCATCGGTTCTCAAGGATCAATTACCGGCGGGTTTTACGGTTGAGCAAAGGAGCCACGAAAAAGCTGCTGGCGAAATAGCGATCAAACATTCCCAGCCAGCCTTCGAGCGTGCCTGCCAGGATGCCGATGCTGCCTGGGTGTTCGTCGTGCACGTGCAGGAAACCTTTGCCATCAGTTCCGCCGACAGTGCGTTCTGGCCGGAACTGCGGCTGGCCGCTCTGCGCTGTGGCGAGAATGATCCAGCCACGGCAAAGTTCGGCCTCGCGCCGCGCCAGGGCGAGGCATTCCCGTTCTCGCGTGAGATGCGCGATGCGATGAAGGAATTCGTCGCCGCGCGCCGACCAGGAAAATCGTGATGGCGCCTTTTCAGCGTATTTAGCCATTTTCTATTCTGCCCCGCTCAGCGCGAAATCTGGCTTCAGGTATGCCCGCATTCGTGAACATGACGAATGTTGCACGGGCTTTATTGAATTTTCTCCAGCTTGCAACGCCATCGCGCATCAAGTCTGCACGGCCTATATCAAATGTCCTAATCCTTAAGCCATATATCAATTGATTAACAATTGACCTAAGGTGAGTTAAGCCGTTTGAGGATGCTTAAGGGAAAAGTCATTAATGAAAATACGCAATCACCGGTTGATGCTGGACAGCGGCAGCCCGGTTTCCTACCTCGCCAGTCCGCATGTTGGCGGAAATATTGATCCACGTTTTCTGATCATCCACTACACCGGCGGCAGCAGCGCAGCGGGTACGATTAGTTGGTTTCGCGACCCGGCATCCAAGGTCTCCGCACATCTGGTCATCGCGCGTGACGGCAGCATCACGCAAATGGTGTCCTTCAACCGCGAGGCCTGGCATGCAGGCCAGTCGCGCTGGGGCAATTTGTCCGGCATCAACCTTTACAGCATCGGCATTGAAATTGACAACGCCGGTTATCTCATTCGCAGCGGCGGCAAGTGGGTGTCACCGCTCACGCGCCGCAGTTATCCCGATCGCGAAGTCACCGTTGCCACGCACAAGAACGATCCACCTGGCACCGCCCCCAGCGGCTGGCATGCCTACACACCGGCGCAGATCGAAGCCGTGCTGGAATGCGGCATGGCGCTGGTTCCGCACTATGCACTCGCCGACGTGCTTGGTCATGACGACATCTCACCCGGACGCAAGCGCGATCCGGGACCGGACTTTCCGCTGGAATCGGTGCGCGCCCGTCTGCTGGGCCGGGCCGACGATCATGCCGAGCTGTATCGCACGTCGACCAAATTATTCGTCCGCGATGGGCCAGGCGCCGGCTTCTCCGTGCTGCCCGGCACCCCCGTTCCCCAAGGCACCGAAGTGGAAGTGCTGGCCAAGCAGGGGCTGTGGTGGCAGGTCGATGTTGTCGGCGAGGTCAACGGCGTGATGGACATTGTCGGCTGGTGTCACAGCAAATACCTCGTCCCCATCGAATCGTGAAATCAAAGGAGACAGACATGGCCAAATCAGGCAAAACCGCCCCCACCAAACCCGATGCCGTCAAGCTGCGTTATTGCACGCAGCCGGTGCAGAATCCCCGGCAGTTCAGCCCTGGCGTGGACGCCATGCGCGCCCGTGCCATCATTCACGGCGCGAAAAAATGGGTGAACGGCACGCAAATTACTTACTACTGTTTCAAGAAGGGCGATGATGTACCCGCCGCATGGCGCGGCAACACAGCGGACATCAATGAAGTGCACAAGGCGTTTCAGAACTGGTTCAAGCTGGGCATTGGCATCAGTTTCAAGGAAGCGGCCCGGCCAGAGGACGCCACCATCCGCATCGGCTTTGACGCGTCCGACGGCTCGTGGTCTTACGTCGGCCGCGACACGCTTAACATCCGCGATCCGCTCGATCGCACCATGAACTTCGGCTGGCCGCTCGACACTCCCTACGGACGCGACACCGCGCTGCACGAAATCGGCCATGCGCTGGGTCTTGAACACGAGCATCAGAATCCCTTTGCCGGCATCACCTGGAATACCGACGCGGTCAGAAAATATTTCAAGGGCCCGCCCAACAACTGGGATGCGCAAACCATCGAATGGAACATCCTGCGCAAGATTCCGCCGGCCGAAGTCAAGGGCACCAACTGGGATCCTGATTCGGTAATGGAATACGCCTTCGGCCCGGGCCTGATAGTTGAGCCCGCCAAGTACGGCAACGGACTTTATCCAAAAGGCGGGCTGTCCCCATCGGACAAGACATGGATCGTCGAATCCTATCCGGGCGGCAAGCCCAAAATCCCCACGCTGGAAGTGGGGCTGTCGCAGAAGCTTGCCATCAAGCCCGGCCAGACCCGTGTGTTCGAGTTTATCCCCAAGCGCACGCGCACCTACCGCATCGCCACCTTCGGCACGTCCGACACCGTCATGGTGCTGTTCGAAGTCACGCCCGGCGGCAATGTGCAGCTTGCAGGCAACGATGACAGCGGCACCGACCTGAATGCACGCATCGACATGCGGCTGATCAACAGGCGGCGCTACCAGATCGGCATCCGCCTGTATTACGCGGAAATGGCAGCGGAAACCTCCATCATGGTTTGGTAGCTCGAAAGTGGACGAACGGCGGATGCAGCAGGTTGTAGGTGTTTGGACATTGACTATAGTCAGGGCACCTGCCCGAGCAAACAGGAGAGCAACATGAAGACTTCTACCTGGATCGGCTTGTTGGGTATAGCGGCAGCGGCCACATTGACATGGATGGCCTATCCGCCCGAAACCGCGCGCGCTACGTCTCTTGCCAGCGCGCCCGCTGCAGCCTCGACACAAGCAGCCTCGACCAATCCCGCCACGCCATCAACGACAGACCCGAATTCTCCCTACACTGATGCCGGTTTTTACGAAGCCGAGGCCAGCCTCTCGCCCACTGCGCGAGCCGGACGTGAAATCTGGTACAAGGCCACGGCGGGCAACGCGCGGTTTCACACTTATACCTTCCAGCAACGCGTCACGGCATTGATCGACTGGTTCAACGTGCTGCGCGGCGACCGCCGTGACACCCGGTTCCGCACCTGGGGGCTCATCAACGACCCGGGCTGCTGCACGCCCGGCTCGGTGGGCTGCCCGGCAAAGAGCTATGACGAAACCTATGGCTTTGACTGGTGTCCGGGCGACGAAACGCTGCTGAAGTTCGTTGGCAAGGACGGCTATCGCGACCCTGCCTGCGACTTCAAGGATGACGCCGTGCTGACAGGCGATCCGGAAGGCCATCAGAAAGGCCGCGAGGACAGTTGCAATCTTGCCTTTGGCACCTCCACCGGCGCGCTCGGCTTCCGCAAGTTTCCCAACCCGCGTTTCGATGCGGCGGAGTGGAAAAGGCTGAACGGCCGCCTCGGAAGCTGGGAAGGCTATAACCGCAAGCTGTCGGATGATCCATCCCGTTCCGACTTCAAGGTTCGCAAATTGGCCGACGCCTCGGTCGAGCCCCCATTCCTGATCGGCACGGCGTGCGGCTCATGCCACATCGCTTTCAATCCCGCAAAACCGCCAAAGGATCCGGAACATCCGAAATGGGAAAACCTCTCCGGCCTCGTCGGCAACCAGTACATCCGTGTTTCCGAGATTCTCATATCAGGCATGCCGCACGACAGCCTGCTGTGGCAAATCTTCGCGCACGCACGCCCCGGCACCTCCGATACTTCGGCCATCCCCAACGACCAGGTCAACAACGCCGGCACCATCAATGCATTGATCAACACCGTCCAGCGCCCGGTTTTCGCCAACGAAAAGGTCAATCGCTGGCGCAAGACAGCCGCCTGCCCGGCTGGCGCAAAAGAATCCGCTTGCTGGTGCGAGCCAGGCAAGCCAGGCAAATGCTGGGAAAAATCCGTCAAGAGCGAAACCGTGCATCACATTCTCAAGGGTGGCGGCGATTCGATCGGCGCGCTCGGCGCGATCCAGCGCGTATATTTCAATATCGGCTCGTGTTCCGAACAGTGCTGGCTGAACCATCTCACCGATCTGCGCCAGCTTGACCCGCAGGCGCGCAACTTTGGCCAGACGCCATTCGACATCGGCCAGTGCCGGCGAGATTGCCCCAACTTTCGCGCCATTGAAGACAGGCTGCACAACATCCTCGACTTTTTCCTCACCGCGCCGGAAGGTCATGCGGTGGATCTGGTCGATGCACGCGCCAGCCAGAAGGGCGGAGCCTATACCCAGGCTGACCTGACCCACGATCTCGAACGAGAATTCGGTGCCGGCTCGGTCGCACGCGGCCAGCGGGTGTTCGCCGACAACTGCGCGCGCTGCCATTCCAGCGGCAAGCCGCCGTTCGAAGTAGCCGACTTCCGCGCCATCGACAGCAAGTCCGGCCAGCGCGCCGACTGGCTTGGCAATGATGTTCCAACACCTGTTACCGAAATCGGCACCTACCGCTGCCGTTCGCTGCATTCCAACCACATGCGCGGCCATGTCTGGGAGCAGTTCGCCAACGAGGATTACCACGCGCGCAAGACGGTATCCGGCATCCTTGAACCGCATGACGGCGGGCGCGGCTATTACCGAAACATCTCACTGCTGAATTCGTGGGCACATGCGCCTTTCCTGCACAACAATTCGGTCGGTCCCGAACTGTGCGGCTGGGGTGGCGATAAATCCAACACCTATGAGCTGTACCGCTCCAGCTACGTGGATGCGAGCCAGCCCGGCAACCCGCCGCTGGCAAAGGACAGGCAGCCGGCGTGCTGGAAATACGATCCATCTGTCGATGGGCGATTCAAACTCTATGTCGCCTCCATGCAGGACCTGCTCAACCCGTCTAAACGCATTCCCAAGGCAACCAAGGTGGACGAGGACATCGTGCTCGACATCGGCCCGCGCATCTTTGACGGCCAGGAAGAGAAACGCCTGATCGGCTTTACCGTGCGTGTGCCGGCGGGCAGCACTGCGGGCAATGTCGGAAACTTCCGCCACAAGGATTTCATCGTTGACCTGGTGCGCGCGAAACTGAAGCCCAATGAGCTCGAAGCGCGTCTCGCCACCGTTCTGCCCGCCGCCGAAGCGAAAAAGCTGGCAGAAGAAATGCGGACGATCGGCAAGGCCATCGTCACCGATCCGGACAGGCTGATTGATGTAGTGAAGGAAGCGAGTGCGCGCACGCCGGCGCTGTGGCAAGTGTATTCGTCGTGCAGCGCCGAAATTGAAAATGACGGCCACCGCTTCGGCGAGGATTTGCCGGACGCCGACAAAAAGGCGCTCATCGCCTTCCTGGCGACGCTTTGAGGAGACGATCATGAATACGCACATCCTGCTTCTCGCCGCCCTGCTGATTGCCCCGTTAACCGGCTGCGAAAAAATTGGCGGCATGCTTGGCGGCAAACCGGATATCGTCTTTGCGCCTTATGGCGAGGCCTACGCCAGCAAACCCGATTTCGCCCAGGTCGAATACGAACATCCCATCCCGCTGAAGGAACTCGCCAAGGTCTCACCCAAGTATCTTGCCGGGCTGAATCAGGAAGAACTCGACCAGCTTTACGCACGCCTCTCCTCCGGCCCGGTTCCAAACGGGCCGTTCGACGGTGAAATCGTCTTCCCGCGTGGCAGCTCTGGCAAACTGCGCGCCGCCGAAATCGTTGGTGGCCTGAAAGGCCTGGGCGTCAATTTCAAGGGCAAACTGCTGGAAACCGCTGGGGAAACATTGTGGAAAGGCAAGGTCTTCTACCGCGACGAAAAAGTGCTGCGCAACCGCATTCAGGATCTGGCCTTGTTGCGTCCCGTCATCGGCCCGGGCGACATTCCCAAGATTGATGTCGACGGCAAGGACGCCTGGCTGCTGTTTCCCGCCAAGCTGTATTGCGGCCAGAGCCTGATTGATTCACGACGCGAATCCATCATCATCGACTACGCCTTCTCCGATGAGCTTCCCGGTTACCGCGAAAAGCCGGACTTCCTTGCCGGGCGGCGCGGACTGAAAGTACGCGACGAAATACGCATGGTACGACCCGGCCTCTACCTCGGTCGCGCCTACATGGATCACGCCTTCATCCTCAATTTCGTGCTTTACAGCGAGGAACTGGACAAGGCCGGGCGTGCGGAATTCACCGCCGGCCAGATCAAGAATGACTGCTGGCCGGGCACGCAACAGCGGGTGGTGGCGCAGCGCTAGCGCACCATGAATGGCTGGCCAGTGCTCATGTTCGCCGCTCTCACGCTCTCGAACCCAGTTCTGGCCGAGGGCGATATTCCGTCGGTTGGACATTCGCGTTTCGACGAACTGATCGGCAACGCGCCCATGCCCTATCCTTTCCTGCGCCTGATGAACAAAATCAGCGCGCAGATGCAAACCGGACAAGGCGGACTGCCGCCGCTCAAGGTCACGCTGATTCCGCTGGGACGCTCCCTGCAAAAAGACGCCGGCGCGCCAGATTTCTTTCACTATCCGCGCGTGGTTGCCGCTGCCGACGGCGACAACAAGCCGGGTTACGCACCACTGAAGGACCGCCTCTTTCTCGGTTTTCACGAAAAGGGCGAAGTGGTCGAAGTCATCAGCTATAACGATGCGGCGGGGCGCTTTGAATTCCAGATCGTGCGCGACTATGCGCCGGGCAAAACACCAAAGGTTTTCTATGCGCGGCGCAGCCTTTGCCTGGCCTGCCATCAGAACGACGCGCCGATATTTGCCCGGCCGCTGTGGGACGAAACGCCGGCCAATCCCGCCGTTGCCACCCGGCTTAAGACCGAGCGGAAGAATTTCTACCAGGTGAAAATGACCGGCACCGATATCGCCTATTTCATCGACAACGCAACCGACCGCGCCAACCTGTTCAGCGTCTGGCAAACACTTTGGCAACGTGGTTGCGGGAAAGGCAGTGAAGGCAACCGCTGCCGCATGCAGGCCTTTTCCGCCGCGCTCGACTACGCCCGATTTGGCAAACTACCCGCGCCCAACGCACTGCCAGCCTTGCAACGCGCCTGGAAGAAAAACTGGCCGCGCGGGTTGGCCATTCCCAACGCCGATCTTCCCAACCGCGATCCGCTTGCCGCGCTGCAAGACCCGGCCAGCGATCCGCTGCTGCTGCGTCCGCCGCTGGAAATCTGGAACACGCCGGACATCACGGCATTTGTGGTCGGCCTCGCCGGCATGCTCGATTCCGTTGCCGTCAGGAAACTCGGTGACCGCGATTTGCAATCCGTTCTGGAGTCACTGCTCACCCGGGGCGCATTCGATGCACCGGTGTTCTCGCTCGCGCTGACCGATGCGCTGCTGGATGAATTGCGGCTAGGAAAGAATCGCCAAGCCACTGCGCTTCCTGCTCCCCGTGCTGAACCTCGTCCGGTGGACTCTGGTGCGTTGGCCGGTTTCCGCTCGCACTGCGGAATATGTCACGACAGCGCGGGATCGGAGCCGCCGAACTTTCTGCATGGCAGCGATGCCGACGTGAATGCCAGACTTGATCACTGCGCCGAGCGGATTTTCTACCGCCTGAGCATGGGACGCGCGGCGGCATCCCGCCGGGACAAGTCGCCCATGCCACCGCCCACCATGCTTGCCGCGCGCGGTCTCAGCGCTGATACCTGGGCGCGCTCATCACACCTGGAAGCTCTGATCGGCGACATAAGTCAGCGCATCCAGCGCCAGGGCAGCCGCCCCGAGAACATACTTGAACGACCGTTCAACCAGCTTCGCTCCTGCCTTCCCTCTTCTCCTGACAACAGGTCCCGCAATGCCCCAGCCTTTTGAAAAATTTCAGCCCGCCACTGCCCGGTATCACGGAGAAATTGCTGTTGCCTTGAGCCGCGCCGCACGCCTTGCCTACAACAATGCGGTCGAGTGCGCGACGTTCTCCAAGCAATGGGGGTTTACGCGCCGCCGCCTGATCGACCGCCGTGAAACCCAATGCCTGGTGATGGGCAACAGCAGCGTTGTTGTTGTCTCGTTTCGGGGCACCGAGCCGGGCAAGCTGAAAGACTGGATGAGCGACCTGGATACGCAGTTCTGCGACGCATGTTTTGGCCGGGTGCACAACGGCTTCAACATGGCGATTTCTCACGTTTGGGATGAACTAAATGCCTGCGTTGCGGAATATCAGGATAAGGGACAGTCGCTGTGGATTGCCGGCCACAGCCTTGGCGCGGCGCTCGCCACGCTTGCCGCCGCTCGCTGGCGCTCCATCGACAAGCCGGTGCATGGGCTATACAGCTTTGGCGGGCCACGCGTAGGCGATCGGGTGTTCGAGCGCGCCTTTGATCAGGATTTCGGTGCACGCAATTTCCGTTTCGTGAACAACGCCGATCTGGTGACCCGCGTGCCCCTTCGCACCATGGGTTATTCGCATACTGGCACGACGCTGTGTTTTGACGAAAAGGGCAAACTTGAATCTGACCCCGGGGTTTGGGATACCTTTCTGAACCGCATGCAGGGGCGCATCGAAGACCTGGGAAAATTGGGCCCGGCCGACCTCAAGCAGCATTCCATCGACCACTACGTGAAACTGTGCGAGAAAAACCGCGCAGTCAATCCGTTCTGATGCCGCCATGACTACCAGCCCGTCCTCCACCAGCAAAAGCGGGCACGGATTTTATTTCTGGGCCATGGTCGTGGTGGTTTCATTGCTGGTGTTGGGCGCGGCGATCCGTTTCCTGCCCGACCGCCCGGTGACCTATGACGATCCGGTCGATCACTTCAAATACGGCTCCACCGGCGGCGAGCGCAACATGGGCTTCCCGTATTGGCTGTTTCAAATTCTGCCCGAGGTCTGCCCGGAGATGCTGCCAGGCAAGGGTTATGAATCGCTAGGCTTCATCTTCGAGCCGGGCCGCGACCTGCCGGTCGGCATGTCGAAGCGGCGGCACATGGGTATCGACCGGGTGTTCCTCAATTGCGCGGTGTGCCACACCGCCACTGTGCGCACCGCGCCAATGGCCCAACCCATGCTGGTCGCCGGCATGCCAGCCAATCAACTCAACCTGATGGGCTTCCAGAAGTTTGTCGAAGCCTGCGTCAATGATCGTCGTTTTACCCCCGCGCAGGTTGTACCGCGTATCGCGGAAAAGGCCGGCAATCTTGGCCTGCTCGACAAGTACGTCGTCTATCCCCTTGCCGTGTTCCTGATGAAGGATGGCGTCTCGGGTCTTACCGGCCGGCTGCGATTCATCCACCAGCAAGCTGACTGGGGGCCGGGCCGCGTCGACACTTTCAACTCGGCCAAGGCTATCTTCGGTGTGCCTTTCGAGCACCTGCCGAAAGAGGAACTTGTCGGCGTGTCCGATTTCCCGGCGATCTGGAATCAGGCGAAAAAACAGGGCATGCAATTGCACTGGGATGGCAACAACAGCCGCGTCGAGGAACGCAATCTTTCCGCCGCCTTCGGCACCGGTGCCACGCCAAAGCTCATTGATCACGCGTCTATCGCGCGTATCGAGGCCTGGATCGCCACCGCCACACCGCCAGCGTTTGAAAAACATTATCCCGTCGACAAGAGCCTTGCCAAACGCGGCGCGGCCCTTTACCGGTACTACTGCGCGCCATGCCACGGCGCCAATGGCTCGGATTTCAGCGGCGAACATGTTGGCAAGGTCACGCCGATTGCAGCCATTGGCACCGACCGCGGCCGCCTCGATTCCTACACGCTTCAGCTCGCGCAGAACCAGGGCATGCTGTATTCCGCCGCTGCGAAACGCCGCTTCCGCCACTTCCGCAAAACCTGGGGCTACGCCAATGCGCCGCTCGACGGACTCTGGCTGCGCGCGCCCTATCTGCACAACGGCTCGGTACCCACCTTGTGGGATCTGCTGCAGCCCGCTAGCCAGCGCCCAAATGTGTTCTGGCGTGGCAACGACCTCTACGATCCGAAGCATCTTGGTTTTGTATCCTCCGAAGCGCCCGGCTTGTTCCGCTACGACACCACGATTCCCGGCAACAGCAACGCTGGCCATGAAGGCAAAGCCTACGGTACCGAGCTGTCTGACGCCGACAAATGGGCGTTGCTGGAATATCTGAAAATATTTTAGGACGATGCCATGAAGACGCTCTGCAACTGTCCCCGCTGGCTGAAAATCACCGGCCTCATTCTGCTGGTCTTGATCGTTGTCGCGGGCGTCGTCGGCTACAACCGCTTCATGCGCGACTACGGCGCCACGCAATTCGACAATCCGGATGAACGTTTCAAATACGGTTCCATCGGCGCGGAGAACGACGCCGGCATTCCCTACTGGATTTTCTACGTGCTGCCGCGCGTGTTTCCCGACAAGCTGCCCAAGCCCGGCGTTGGCTACGCCAGTTTTGGCGTGGTATGGGAAGAAGGCCAGGAACTGCCGGTGGGCTTTTCCAAGCGTCGGATCGGGTTTGATCGTGTCGCCAACACCTGCGCGTCCTGCCACGTCGCAAGCTATCGGACGCAGCACGACGAAACGCCAACCCTGGTCGTCACCGGCCCGAACCACACGCTCGACCTCGAAGCCTTCTTTCGATTCTTAGTCGATTGCGCAAAAGACCCACGCTTCAACGCCGACACCCTGATGGCCGAGATCAATCTCGCCGCCAAACTGGATTTCATCGACCGCATGGCCTACCGCTATCTCATCATCCCCATTACCAAGAAGCGTCTGGTCGAACGCGAGAGCCAGTTCCAGTGGATATACCGCCATGACTTTCCCGAATGGGGACGTGGCCGCGACGACGCGATGAACCTGACCAAGTACTTCATGATCCGCTGGCCGATGGACGACAGCTTCGGTCCGACAGACATGCCGTCGGTATGGAACCTGAAGAAGTACCGGCCTGAAAAGGGCGACCGCATGAATTTCGCCGGCGACTCACACGATCCCTATTCAGTCGTCATCGACTCCGCGCTGGGCCTGATGGGCGCCGAGCCAAAGGACAAACAGGATTTTCTTGGCCACATCGACTGGCTGGTTGAATACCTGAAGAACAAGCCCGCGCCGAAGTATCCCTTCCCCATCGATGCAACGCGCGCCGAGCGGGGCAAGTCGGTATTCGACGCGAACTGTGCCGCCTGCCACGCCAGCGCCCGCACCGGCACCATCGTTCCGCTTTCCGAAATCGGCACCGACCGCGGCCGCATCGACACCTGGGGCAAGCAGGCAGCAATCGAGGCGAACAAGGTCGTCATCGACATGGGTATCGAACGCAAAGGACTCGTTGAATCCGACCTGACCGGCTACGTCGCGCAATACCTTGACGGCATCTGGCTGCGCGCGCCCTATCTGCACAACGGCTCGGTGCCGACCCTGGCCGACATGCTGACGCCGCCCACGCAGCGCCCGCAGGTCTTCTGGCGCGGCTACGACGTGTACGACCAGAACAAGGTCGGCTTCGTCGTGCAGGGTCCCGAGGCCGAACGCGCGGGCACGCAGTACGACACCCGACTGCGCGGCAACGGCAAAGGCGGCCACCCCTTCGGCACCGCCCTGCAAGCTGGTGAAAAAAACGACTTGCTGGAATATTTAAAAACGCTTTGAATCAGTGACCGAAGCCATGTCCGATATTTTCATCAGCTATGCAAGCGAGGATCGCGAAAAGGCAAGAGCCTTGGCGACAGCCCTCGAGTGCCGGAGCTGGTCGGTATGGTGGGACCGGGAAATCCCGTTGGGCGAATCCTTCGACAATGTCATCGAGCGCGCCATGAGCAATGCCCGCTGCGTGCTCGTGCTGTGGAGCGCCGCTTCCGCTGCCTCCGAATGGGTGCGCAGCGAAGCCTCCGAAGGCAATCGCCGCGGCATCCTGGTGCCGGTATTCCTGGAGGAAATAGAAGCGCCTCTGGCATTCCGGCTGCTCAACGGCGCGACGCTGAAGGACTGGGAGCCGGGTGTGCAGCATCACGAGTTCGACCGGCTGATCAATCACATTGCGGAACTGCTGGGCAAAGGACCGGCTCAGGAAGCCACTCTGGCCGAAGCGCAGCCGGTGCGCGGCGGCACAAAGCTGTCGCTTAAGGGACGGCAGCCGCTGTGGATAGGCGCATCAGTCGCCGTGTCAGTCCTGATCGCGCTGGGTGTTTTTCTTTGGCCGCGGCCAGTGCCCAAACCACCGCCCTCATTGGACGCCGGTTCCAGCACGGCGGACCAGCCGTCAACTTCCGCCGGACCGACGCTTGACGCCGCGCCAGCGACCAAGGGTGCGTTCGCTATCTCAATCGGCAGCACGCTTTCCGAAGGGATGCCAGGACCCGGCGCGGGCATGATCGAATCGCCCGGCGCGGAGGATGTTTACCGATTTTCCGCCGTGCCAAATCAGCGCGTGTATTTCCGTGTACTGGAATTCGGTAAAGGCATGAGCTACATCAACTGGCAACTGACCGGCCCCGACGAGCAGGAAGTGTTCGACCAATGCCTGGGCTGCGGCGACCCCGGCGTGCAAACCTTGACCCGGGGCGGAAGTTACGCGTTGACGGTCGGCAACCCGAAAGACCCCGCCACCGGGGCCTACAAACTGCGTCTGACCAACGTGCCCGCATCAGACCGGTTCGACATCCGGCCACCAAGCCGTATCAGCGACGGCGTGCCAGCGCGCGGCGCGGGCATGATCGAAACACCCGGTGCCAGCGACGTCTATGTCTTTAGTGCCGCCGCCGGGCAACGCGTGTATTTCCGCGTACTGGAATTCGGTAAAGGCATGACCTACATCAACTGGCAATTGACCGGCCCGGACGAACAGGAAGTGTTCGACCAATGCCTGGGCTGCGGCGACCCCGGCGTGCAAACCCTGACCCGTGGCGGAAGTTACGTGTTGACGGTTGGCAACCCGAAAGACCCCGCCACCGGTGCCTATCGCCTTGAATTGACTACCCCGTAGCCTCGCGACCGCTCCCAACCTTCAGAGAAAGACACACCATGCCCAGCCTCCGCCTAGCCACCTTCAACGCCGAAAACCTGTTCGCCCGCTACCGTTTCAAGGACGGCTTCCAGCCCACGGCGGACGACGGCTTCACCATCAACGACACGGCCTTCCGCATCCACGACGAGGAATCGAAGAAGATCACCGGCAAGGCGATCCGCGAGGTGAACGCCGACGTGATCTGCCTGCAGGAAGTGGAAAGCCTGCCGGTGCTCGACCGTTTCAATTCCTACTATCTCGGCGGTTTGAGATACGCCCACCGCGCGGTGATCGACTGCTTCGATCCACGTCAAATCGACGTCGCGGTGTTGTCGCGCTATCCCATCGTGTCGCTGCGTTCGCACCGCGACGAGCGCGACAAGAAAAACACGGCCTTCCTGTTTTCGCGCGATTGCCTGGAGGTCGAACTCGACGTCGGCGGCAAGGTGCTCACGCTGTACGTCAACCACCTCAAGTCGATGATGGGAGGCCGCGATGCCACGCACGCGCGGCGCCGCGAACAGGCCGAGCGGGTGGCGGCCATCGTCGACGCGCGCTGGAAGAAGTCCGGCTACAAGGGCAACTTCGTGGTGCTGGGAGATCTGAATGACTACCCCGAGGGCAAGACCGCGCTCGCCTCGCTGCTCGGCCATAAAGGCCTCGTCAACGTGCTCACGCGTCTGCCCGCCAAGGAACAATGGACGCATTACTACGCCAGCGGCAACGAATACCACCAGCTCGACTATTTGTTGCTGTCGAAAGGACTTGCCAAGGCCAACGCTGGCGTGCCCGTTGTCATGCGGCGCGGGCTACCCTGGCGCGCACAGCAGGTCACGGATGGAAGGCTGGAAGGCGTCGGCGAGAACGAGCCGAAAGCCTCTGATCACGCGCCGCTGTATATGGATATCACCCTGGTTTGATTCCGGAGAACACTTCATGCCGCAACCTGTTCTGCTGAGCACTTCCGCCGAGAAAGCCGCCAATAAAAAGCTCGATGCGATGCCCGACCGCATCGACCTGCGTGACTGGTATTACCGCCCCGCCCTGATTTCACTGCCGGATGCGTATGTTTCCTGCCCGCTGATTCCGCGTTCGAGGATTCTCGATCAGGGTCAGGAGGGCGCCTGCACGGGCTTTGCTCTGGCTGCGGTGGTGAATTTTCTGCGCACGCGGCGCGGGCTTACTGGACGGATCAGTCCACGCATGATGTACGAGCTAGCGCGCCGCTACGATGAATGGCCGGGACAAAACTATGAGGGTTCGTCCGCGCGAGGAGCGATCAAGGGATGGGTAAAACACGGCGTATGTTTCGAAAAATCCTGGCCACAGTCCCGGCACGGCATCGCCAGCATGACGGACCACGTCATTACCGAGGCCAAGCAGACGCCAGGAGGCGCGTATTACCGCATCAAGCCGCAGAGCGTGCGCGACATGCACACCGCGCTGTTTGAAACCGGCATCCTTTATGCCACGCTGATGGTGCATGCGGGTTGGGCGCGACCCGGCGTTGAAAAGGGCGCCAGGGCGATAGTGGTTCCAGTCGAAGGCCGCAAGTTGCCCTACAAATTCCCGCTGATCCGACGTCAGGGCAGCGCGGACGGCGGACATGCCATCGCCATCGTCGGCTACACGCCGCAGGGATTCATCATCCAGAATTCATGGGGGCCGGACTGGGGCGCGAACGGTTTCGCCTTTTTGCCTTACGAAGATTTCCTCATGCATGCCACCGATGTCTGGGTGGCGCAGCTTGGTGTGCCGGTGACCATGGACGTGTGGGCGGGTGAGCCGGCCATCGACACGTCCGGCATTCAGCGCGCCAGCCGCACCATCCCGCTAGCCGATATCCGGCCTTATGTGGTGGACGTGGCGAACAACGGCGAGCTGTCGGACAGCGGCGAATACTGGACCACTCAGGAAGACCTTGCGCGGCTGTTCAACGAAACCATTCCCGCTACAACGCAAGGCTGGAAAAAACGCCGCATCCTGCTTTACCTGCACGGCGGACTCAATTCCGAATCAGCTTCTGCCAAGCGCATCGTTGCGCTGCGTGACGTGATGCTGGAAAACGAGATCTATCCGCTGCACTTCATGTGGGAAAGCGATTTCATTTCCAGCGTGGGTAACTTGTTCAAGGATTTGTTTACCAAGGCCGACGAACTCGCCGGTGGCGGCTTTCTGGAGAACCTGACTGAAGCAAAGGACCGGGTGCTCGAACTCACGCTTGCTCGCGCGGGCTTCCGCATGTGGGGCGAGATGAAGGAAAACGCTCAGCTGGCATCAACGCATTCACAAGGCCTGGGCGCGATGCAGTTAATCGCCCAGGCGGTCGAAGCCGCCAAGAAAAAACTCGCGGCCCACGACAAGACCGGCTGGGAATTGCACATCGTCGGTCATTCGGCCGGCAGCATCTTCGCCGCACATGCACTGCCTCTGCTGTCCGGGCTGGGCATTCCGTTGAAAAGCGTGCAGTTCATGGCGCCTGCCATCCGCAACGACGACTTCAAGAACCTGTTACTGCCGCTGGTTGAAGCCGGCAAATCGCCTCTCCCCAGTGTGTATCTGCTCTCCGACAAGCTGGAGCGCGACGACAGCATCGGTCCTTACGGCAAGTCGCTGCTTTATCTGGTGTCGAACGCCTTCGAAGGCGAGCGCGGCGTGCCGCTGCTGGGCATGAAGGCTTTTCTTGACGCGGACAAGACCCTGACGAAGCTGTTCACCGGCCAGGTCAACGGACGGCCCGCGCTGGTGGTTTCCGAAGGCAAGGAAGGCACGGATATCGTGCAGGGCGCAGCCGCCAGCCGCACGCACGGAGGTTTCGACAACGATCTTGCTTCTATGAACTCGATGCTGGTGCGGGTGCTGGATACCACCCCCAAACGCCTGTTCAGCGCACGCGACCTGAACTATTGATATAGCCCATGCCGCGTGCGTAAAGCTTACAGTCCTGCAGCTTCCTTAAGCGCTGTGGACATGTCTTGCGTATTGGCTGCGACCGCCCCTTCGGGGCTTAACTTGCTTCGCAAGTTAGCCTGCGCCGAAACACAGATAAGACCCTTGGCGCGGGCTTAGAGCCCGGCGGCGGCTCGCAACGCCGCCGCTTTATCTGTGTTTTCCCAGGTGAATTCAGGTTCATCGCGGCCGAAATGGCCGTAGGAAGCCGTGCGCGTATAAATCGGACGCAGCAGGTCAAGCATCTGGATGATGCCCTTGGGCCGAAGGTCGAAATGTTGGTCAATCAGTTCCACCAGCTTGTGCTCGCTGACCTTGCCCGTGCCGTAGGTTTCCACCATCAATGAAGTAGGCTTGGCCACGCCAATTGCATAACTGACCTGAACCAGGCATTTTTCCGCCAGACCGGCGGCGACGATGTTCTTGGCCACATAGCGGCAGGCATAGGCGGCGGAGCGATCGACCTTGGACGGGTCTTTCCCCGAGAAAGCGCCGCCGCCATGCGGGGCCGCGCCGCCGTATGTGTCGACGATGATCTTGCGGCCGGTCAGGCCGGCATCGCCCATGGGACCGCCGACAACGAAGCGGCCGGTGGGATTGACCAGATAGCGTGTGTCGGCCTTGAGCATTTCTTTCGGCAGCACGGGCTTGATGATTTCCTCGATCACTGCCTCGGTCAGCTGGGCGTGTGAAACTTCCGGATGATGCTGGGTGGACAGCACGATGGTGTCGATGTGCTGCGGCTTGCCTTCGACATAGCGCACGGACACCTGGGACTTGGCATCGGGCCTCAGCCATGGCAGACGGCCATCCTTGCGCAGTTCGGACTGTCTTTGCACCAGCCGGTGCGCCAGATAAATGGGCAGCGGCATGAGTTGAGGCGTTTCATTGCAGGCATAGCCGAACATCAGGCCCTGGTCGCCCGCGCCCTGGTCAAGAAACAGGCCTTCGCCTTCGTTGACGCCCTGGGCAATATCCTGCGACTGCTTGCCGATCGCCGTCATCACGGCGCAGGTCTGGTAATCGAAGCCGACTTCGGAACTGTCGTAGCCGATGCGCTTGATGGCTTCGCGAGCGACCTGGCTGTAATTGATCGTGGCGCCGGTGGTAATTTCACCCGCCACCACGCAAAGACCCGTGGTCAGCAGCGTTTCGCACGCCACGCGGGAATGTTTGTCCTGGGTTAGAATCGCGTCAAGAATGGCATCCGAAATCTGATCGGCCATCTTGTCCGGATGACCCTCGGAAACCGACTCGGAAGTGAAAATATACTCTTTCATGAAAACTCCAAAAATCCCCCAGTTAACTTGCGTTACCAGTCCTGGGGGCTTTCGGAGCGGCGACGCTTTAGCAGTATTTGTATCCCGCCCGCAAGTTGTCTGCATTAACGCGGCGGCAAGCCGGATTTTCAACCCTGCCTGTCCCTATCGTCAAGCTGGATGATTAATTCAGTACTCCGGCTCTTTTCCCTGCTGCCGCTCCCGGTTCTGCATGGTCTGGGCGTTCTGCTCGGCTGGCTGATCTGGCTGTGGCCGGGGCGTCATCAAAACAGGGTAAGGGAAAATCTTGCCCAGAGCGGGCTGATTCAAGCCCATCCCGGCCTGTTGCGCCAGGTGATACAGGAAACCGGCAAAAGCTTGCTGGAAATTGCCGCGGTCTGGTTGCGACCACATGAGAAGGTTGTCGGCCTGGTGCGCGACACACCCGGCTGGGCGAATTTTGAAGCCGCCCTGGCCGCCGGCAAGGGCGTGGTGGTGGTGGCGCCGCACATCGGCTGCTGGGAAATCATCAATCTCTATCTGGCCGCGCGGCAACCTTTTACTGCCATGTACAAGCCGGCCCGCAAGCCCGCTGTCGATGCGCTCATGCGCCGGGGACGCGAGCGCGGACAGGCCCGGTTGGTGCCCACCGACCTGTCCGGCGTCAAGGCCCTGCTCGGTGCCCTGAAGCGCGGCGAGGCCATTGGCGTGTTGCCCGACCAGGTCGCCACCCAGGGCGATGGCGTGTGGGCGCCGTTTTTCGGCCGCTGGGCGTACACGCCGACCATGACGGTGAGACTCATTCAATCCACCGGCGCCACGCCCCTGATTGTTTATGCGGAGCGACTGCCCTGGGGACGCGGCTTCCGCATTCACTTCGACCCGCTCGAAGCCCCGCTGCCAAAGGATCGTGCCGAGGCCGCCGCCGCATTGAACAGGGAGGTTGAGCGCGTCGCCCGCAAGCTGCCCGCGCAGTACATGTGGAGCTACGCGCGCTACAAACGTCCGGGCGGCGCCGAGCCGCTGCCCGATGAACCGCCACAATGAGCGAATTTTTCACCCGGCTTGGATTCGGCTTTCTGTGGCTGTTCCAATGGCTGCCAATGGGCAGTCAAGCCGCCATCGGCAACTTTATTGGCTGGCTGGCCTTTCACTTTGCCCATCGCCGCAAACACATCGCCCAGCGAAATCTGGAATTGTGTTTTCCGGAAAAGACCCCGCTAGAAATCCAGAGTCTTTTGCGGAAAAACTTTCAAGCCAGCAGCCGCGCTGCCCTGGAACACGGCCTGCTGATCTGGGCGAGCGAGAAGAGACTGAAGAAACTTGTTCGCTTCGAGGATGAAGAACACCTTCGCGCTCACTCGGGCAACCCCCTCATTCTGATGGCGCCGCATTTTGTCGGACTCGACATGGGCGGCGTTCGCATGACGGCGCATTCCCGCATAGCTTCCATGTACAGCCGCGCGCGCAGCGCGGTGGTCGACCGGCATCTGCTGCGTGCGCGCAGCCGCTTCAACCAGACGCTTCTCGTTTCCAAGCACGACGGTATCCGTCCGGTCATCGGCGCGATTCGCTCCGGTCTGCCGTTTTATTACTTGCCTGATCAGGACGCGGGACGCAGCGAATCGATTTTCGTGTCTTTTTTCGGCATTCCCGCCGCTACGGTACCCGCGCTGGCACGGCTGGCCAAGGTGGCCGGCGCCAGGGTCGTACCCGCCGTCACCCGGCAACTGCCCGGCGGAAAGGGGTATGTGATGAAGTTCTATCCTGCCTGGGAAGACTTCCCTACCAGCGACATCGAGGCGGACGCGCGCCGGATGAATGCCTTCATCGAAGACCGCATCCGCGAGATGCCGGAGCAATACCTTTGGACCCACCGGCGCTTCAAGACCCGGCCGGAAGGCCAGCCCAGCCTGTATGACTGAGTTCAATGTTCGGCCGCTCAAGCTGGACGAGGTTGAAACGCTTAGCGGGCTGGCTCATGAGATCTGGCATGCGCATTACCCGGCCATCATCAGCCAGGCGCAAATAGACTACATGCTGGCCCAGCGTTATTCGCCTTCCAGAATCCGCGCCAGCCTCAATTCAAGCTGCTGGCTGGCTGCGTGGCATGGTCAGGTCATGGCAGGTTTCGCGCAGGCCTTTGCCGATGATGCGCCTTCCACCTGGAAACTGGACAAGCTTTACGTGCACCCCGATCATCAACGCAAAGGCGTGGGCCAGACTCTGCTGGACCGGGTGAAGCAACAGGCCCGTGACGTTGGCGCGACGCGTCTGATTCTGCGCGTCAACCGCCACAACAAAATTGCCCTTGCCGCTTATGCCAAATACGGCTTCAGCATCTATGGCGAGAACATGCTCGAAATCGGCAACGGCTTCGTGATGGATGACTATCTGCTGGAAATGAAAGTATGTTCCTGAACCTGAATCCCCCTCAAGGCCGTCCAAATTCGTAACCTGCCTGCACTTGCCGTGTCCATGGGTCGCTGTATTGACAAGGATTATGTAGACTTGATGGCATGAAACTGCATTTCACCAAAATGCATGGTGCAGGCAATGATTTCGTCGTCATCGACGGCATCAGCCAGGCCGTGAATTTAAGCCCGGAGCAGATCCGGCACCTGGCCGACCGGCATTTCGGCGTGGGCTGCGATCAATTACTACTGGTTGAAAAGCCGACGCATCCAAACGCTGATTTCCGCTACCGCATTTTCAATGCCGACGGCGGCGAGGTGGAGCAATGCGGCAACGGCGCGCGCTGCTTCGTGCGTTTCGTGGTCGATCATGGGCTGACCGCCAAACACGACATCACGGTGGAAACCCGAAGCGGCCTGATTCGGCCTCGCCTTGAAGGCGATGGTCGAGTGACCGTCAACATGGGTGCGCCGCGATTCGAGCCCGCGGACATCTCTTTTATCGCCCCGGCGTGCGCGCCCACTTACGAACTGGAAGTGGGCGGCACGGTGATTACCATCAATGCCCTGTCCATGGGCAATCCGCATGCGGTGCAAATCGTCGATGACGTGAACACTGCGCCGGTCGACACGCAAGGACCGTTGATCGAAGGTCACGCGCGCTTTCCGAACCGGGTCAATGCAGGCTTCATGCAGATCATCGACCGCCGCCACATCAAACTGCGCGTTTACGAGCGTGGCGCGGGCGAAACACTGTCCTGCGGCACCGGCGCCTGCGCGGCGGCCGTGGCAGGCATGATGCGCGGCCTGCTGGATTCGCACGTCGAAGCGGAAACGCGCGGCGGTGTTTTAACCCTAGAATGGCAGGGCGAAGGCACGCCGGTGATGATGACCGGACCTGCCGAAACAGTATTTGAAGGCTATCTGGAGATTGAATGAACTTGAAAACCGCATTTGAACCACAGAGACACAGAGTTAAACCAAAGTCTTGCAGCGCAACACGCCGTCACCCATTTTGTGACTGGACTGATTCCGGTAATCCATTTGGTTCTTGTCTTTCTCTGTACCCCTGTGTCTCTGTGGTGAGGAATTTAGGATGAACGACCCTGTCGATGCACACATGATTGCAGCCTACCTTTCCGCCCATCCGGACTTTTTCAACCAGTTTCCGGATCTGCTGACCAGTTTGAGCATCACCCATCCTCACGGTACGCACGCGATTTCCATCACCGAACGCCAGGTGCTGTCCATGCGCGACAAGGTGCATCTGCTGGAAGGCAAGCTGGCTGAACTCATCCACTTTGGCGAGGACAACGACAGCATTTCCGAAAAAATGCACAAGCTTGCCGTGGACATCATTTCCGCGCGCGACATCAACGGTCTGCTGGCAGTATTGAACCTGCATCTGCGGGAAGGCTTTGCCGTGCCTCACCACGCCATCCGTATCTGGAATATTCCGGACCAACCTGTCAGCGATAATCTGAAGAAGGAAATCGATGCGCTGATGCATCCCTCTTGCGGCGCACTGCGTCACGAGGAAGCTCATGCCTGGTTTGGCGAAGCTGCGGCTCACCTGAAATCCTTTGCCGCCATCCCCTTGCGCGGCGAACACACAGTCGGGCTGCTGGTGCTGGGCTCGGAAGACCCCAATCGCTTCTATCCAGAAATGGGTACGCTTTATCTTGATCGCCTAGGGCATCTCATCGGCGCGGCGCTGACGCGATTGGCATGACGGAAGCGATCGAGCGTTACCTAACTCACCTTGCCGCCGAGCGGCGGCTGTCAAATCACACGGTAGAGAATTACCGGCGTGATCTGGCCAGTCTGCACGCGCTGGCGCAGAACAAAACCCTGCAAGCCCTGAATAGCCCGCAAATCCGCCACTTCATCGCCTTGCTACACAGCCAGGGCCTGTCTTCCAAAAGCCTGGCACGCAGGTTGTCCGCGTGGCGCGGGTTTTACCGCTTTGCCTGCAAGCGGCTGGGGTTTCCACGCAACCCCTGTTCCGATATGCGCCCGCCGAAATCGCGCCGCGCCTTGCCAGATACGCTTTCACCCGACCATTGCACGCAATTGCTTGAGCATGCGCCCGAGGGCGATCTGGAAATCCGCGACAAGGCCATGTTCGAACTTTTTTATTCCGCCGGGCTGCGTCTGGCCGAGCTGGCAAGCCTGGACTTGCTTGCACTGGATTTACCTTCTGGTGAGGCCGCAGTCACCGGTAAGGGCAATAAAACCCGGCTTGTATCAATCGGCGAGAAGGCGCATCAGGCGCTGACGGCATGGCTATTGAAGCGTGCAACGATGGCAATGCCAATGGAGAAGGCGGTTTTCGTCAATCGGCACGGCAGCCGACTATCCTCGCGGCAGATTCAATTGCGTCTGGATCGCTGGGCAATCAAGGCCGGTCTGCCCATGCATGTCCACCCGCACATGCTTCGCCACTCCTTCGCCACGCATGTCCTGCAATCCTCCGGCGACCTGCGCGCTGTGCAGGAAATGCTCGGCCACGCCAACATCAGCACCACGCAGGTTTACACGCATCTTGATTACCAGCACCTGGCCAAGGTATACGACACGGCGCACCCTCGCGCCAAACGGCAGAAATGACGCAGCAGGCAGAACTTCTTCCCGTTACACTCCTCACCGGTTTTCTGGGCAGTGGCAAGACCACGCTGCTCAACCAGCTCATCCGCCACCTGCCGCGTACAGCAGTGGTCATGAACGAATTCGGCGATGTCAGCCTGGATCACGATCTGCTGGAAAAAATGGAAGGGCCGATGGCGGTGCTCTCGAGCGGCTGTGTGTGCTGTACGGTTTCGGGCTCGCTGTCGCCAACGCTTAAAAACCTCTACATGGCGCGCGAGCGCGGCGATATCCCGAAATTCGAGCGTGTTGTCATCGAAACCACAGGCATCGCCGACCCCGCTCCCATTCTTGACACCCTGCTGAACGATCCGTGGGTACGCGCACGTTTCCGGATGGATGGCGTGGTCACCACGGTGGATGCCGTGTTGGGTGACGCTCAGCTGGACAGCTATTTCGAGGTCACCAAACAGGCGGCCGTGGCCGATCGCATCATCCTGACCAAAACCGACCTGGCCAGTCCGGCTGCACTGGCCACGTTGCAGTCCCGGTTGAGCGAGCTTAATCCCGCCGTGGAGCAACTCACCGCCATCAAGGGTGAAATGGATTTCAGCCGGATTCTGGATCTTGGCCTTTTCAATGCACGGGACAAAACGCCAGACGTGCACAAATGGTTGAATGAGCAGCGCTACAAACCCGTCAGCACGACTCTGATCGGCAAATCGAAGACTGCGGACGACCGACATGACCAACGCATCCGCTCGTTTTCCGTGATCATTGATGAACCGATTCCCCTCACCGGTCTGGTTTCAGCCCTGGAAATGCTGGTGAGCTTCCGTTCCGAACATTTGCTGCGCTTCAAGGCCATCGTCAATATTGCCGGAAAAGACAAGCCCACCGTATTGCACGGTGTGCAGCATGTCTTGTATCCCGAAGCGGAGCTTGAAAAGTGGCCAACGGAAGATCGCCGCAGCCGCTTTGTATTTATCGTGCGTGACCTGGAGCCCGAATTCATCTCCCGGGTATTGTCGGATTTCGCCCAGGCGGCGTCCGTCAGCGCAACTCCCCCAATTCCGCATTCCGCAGTATGATTAGCCAATACTCAACAGCCACAAACGAACCCCCGTCCAGATCAGACAATGGCAATACCGTTTTTCCGCAAGGACCGAAACAAACCTGAAAAAGAGGTTTCCCAAAAACCGGGGGACGAGCCGCCTTCAAAAGGCCTGACGACCTTCGGTTCGGCGATCCCGGACAATCACGGCATTGTGGTGGAAGAAGTCGGCGGCGCACCCGAAACCGCGCTGGACGAAGCCGCCATGCTGTATGCCAGCAATCAGATAAACAATGCCGAGCAAACCCTGAAAACCTTGCTTGCAGGGAACGAACCCCGCGCCTGGCACATGCTGTTTGACCTGTATCGGGTGACCGGCCGCGAAAATGAATTCGAACAACTGGCAGAGGAATACGCTGTCAAATTTGAAACCTCCCCGCCCAACCTTGGCAACAAGCAGCAAAACGGGCTCCCCGCTCCCGCCAAAGCCAGCAAAACCTTGAGCTTCGATTCAAAACTGGATGCGGCAGCGGGCGGCAGGCTTAAGGATGAGCTATCCGCCGCCGCCAAGGGCGAAACCCTGCTGCTGGACTTGTCCCGTATTACCTCGATCGAACCCGCTGGCGCAGCCCATCTGGCGGAAGGGCTGGCCAGCGCCAAAAAAAGCCATGCCACGTTTCAGGTAAGCGGCGTCACACAGCTTGTCGAGACGCTGAAAGGCAAACTCAATAGCGACCGCGGCACCAGCGCCTGGTGGTTGCTCCTGCTGGCCATGTATCAATTGCTTGGCAAGCAATCCGAATTTGAAGATCTGGCAGTTGATTACGCCGTGCATTTCGAGGTGTCTCCACCTTCGTGGGAAAGCGTCAAGGCGGCCCAGGAAGTCTCCGCACCTGCGGCGCCTGCGCAATCCATCCCGTCGGACGTATTCAAGTTAAAGGGCGTCATTTCCGAAGCAACCCAGAACCAGATTGCCGCCTTGCTGCAATTTGCCCAATCCAGGCAGGAAGTGTCTGTGGATTGCTCCGAAATCACGCGCGTGGACTACGCTTACATCGGCAGCCTCATCAGCCACCTAATGCAGATGCTGGGCAGCGGCAAGTCCATTATTCTCCAGGGTCAAAATTCCCTGATCAATGAGCTGTTCCGCGCCATGGGTATCGACCAGCTCGCCAGGCTGGAACCGGCGAAACTCACTTAACACCTTCCAGCCCCGCACCGTGGATCACGCCCTGATCGCCCAAGCCGCCATTGCCGCCGCAGTCGCGTGGGGAAGTGGGCTGCGTTTGTATCTGGTGCTGTTTGTGCTTGGCATGCTGGGACGCTTTGCCGGCTTTGACTTGCCGGATGCCCTGGCCTGGTTGTCCCATCCAGTGAGCCTGGGGGTAAGCGGCTTCCTGAGCGTGACCGAATTTTTTGCCGACAAGATTCCGTGGCTGGACAGCATTTGGGATGCCTTGCACAGCTTTCTGCGAATACCGGCTGGCGCAGCATTGGCTGCCAGCCTGTTTCCGGACTTGGGCGGAGGCGGGACAACTGCCCTGATTGCCTTGCTGGGTGGCGGTATTGCCGCCAGTTCGCAACTCACCAAAACCGGCAGCCGGGCCGCCATCAATACGTCGCCCGAACCCTTTACCAATGTTGCCGCCTCCGTGACGGAAGAAGTCATGCTGGGGGCCGGGCTGTGGACAGCATTCAATCATCCAGCGATCTTTCTCGTCCTGCTTGCAGTCTTCGTTGTACTGACTGTTGTTCTCGCGGCTTTTTTCATTCGCGCGATCCGCCGCATGCTGGCCTCGCGCAACACGCCCGCGACATGAAGTTACTTTTACTGCTTGCACTCGCCACATTGACCATGCCCGCCTTCTCGGGCGTCTACAAGTGGACGGATGCGCAGGGCCGCACGCATTACAGTGACGCGCCTCCGCCCACCGCCAAAACCACCCAACTCAAGCTGCAAAGCTATTCCGGCCCCGCCCAGATCAGCCAGGCGACAGGCGCGGAAAGTGGCGTAACGCTCTACACCACCGAATGGTGCGGCGTCTGCAAACGCGCCAAGGCATTCATGAAAGAAAAAAATGTGCCCTTCAGTGAATGGGATGTTGAAAAGTCCGATTACGGCGCGGCCAAATTCCGGCAGATGGGCGGTCGTGGTGTACCGCTGATCACGGTGGGTTCACAAAAAATGATGGGCTTTGACGCAAACCGTTTCATGCAGCTTTGGCAAGCCAGCCAGGGAAAGCCTTGAAAAGCGAAGTAGCGCCCGCATTTGCCTGTTTCAAATCAGAAAATCATCATGGACCAATATCACGGCACCACCATTATTTCTGTCCGCCGCGGCGACCAGGTCGCGCTGGGCGGTGACGGCCAGGTCACGCTGGGCAACATTGTCATCAAATCCACCGCGCGCAAGATTCGCAGGCTTTACCAGGACAAAGTGCTGGCAGGCTTTGCCGGTGCCACGGCTGACGCCTTCACCCTGTTCGAGCGCTTCGAGTCCAAACTGGAAAAACACCAGGGCCATCTTGTCCGCGCGGCCGTCGATCTGACCAAGGACTGGCGCACCGACAGAGTGCTGCGCCGGCTTGAAGCCATGCTCGCCATCGCCGACAAAACCAGCACCTTGATTCTGACCGGCAATGGCGATGTGCTGGAACCCGAACAGGGTATCGCCGCCATCGGTTCTGGCGGCGCGTATGCACAGGCCGCTGCTTCAGCGCTACTGAATCACAGCGAATTGTCCGCCCGCGACATCGTGGCTGAAAGCCTGAAGATTGCCGGGCAGATCTGCATCTACACCAACCAGAACCATCTCATTGAAACTTTGGATTGAACGCAGAGACACAAAGACGCAGAGAAAAATGAACCTGGTTTACTCTGCGTATCCGCGCCTCTGCGTTGAAAACTTTTTATGACACAGTTTACGCCGCAAGAAATCGTCCACGAACTCGACAAGCACATTGTCGGCCAGCAGGAAGCCAAGAAGGCGGTCGCCATTGCACTGCGCAACCGCTGGCGGCGTTCACGCGTGGAGGAACCGCTGCGCCGTGAAATTACGCCAAAAAACATTCTCATGATCGGCCCCACCGGCGTGGGCAAGACCGAGATCGCCCGCCGGCTGGCGAGACTGGCCAATTCGCCATTCATCAAGGTGGAAGCCACCAAGTTTACCGAAGTCGGCTATGTCGGCAAGGATGTCGACTCCATCATCCGTGACCTGATGGAAATCGCCGTCAAGCAGATCCGCGAACGCGAGATGGAAAAAATGCAAATGCGTGCACAGGACGCCGCCGAGGATCGCATTCTCGATGCCCTGTTGCCGCCGCCGCGCCAAACGGGATTCGGCTTTGATACCGAGCCGGTCAAGCCCGAGGATTCCACCACCCGGCAAAAATTCCGCAAAATGCTGCGCGAAGGCCAGCTGGATGACAAGGAAATTGACATCGACCTCGCCCAACCCGCCGCATCCATGCAGATTTTTACCCCACCCGGCATGGAAGACCTGTCCCAGCAATTGCAGGGCATGTTCCAGGGGCTGGGTGGCGGGCGCACCCGCACGCGCAAACTCAAGGTGAAGGAAGCCCTCAGACTTGCCACGGAAGAGGAGGCTGCCGCGCTGGTCAACGAAGAAGAAACCAAGCTCGCCGCCATTGAAGCCGTGGAACAGAATGGCATCGTTTTTCTAGACGAAGTCGACAAGATCGCCGCGCGCGAAGGCACGAGTGGCGCTGATGTTTCGCGCCAAGGTGTGCAGCGCGACCTGTTGCCGCTGGTGGAAGGTACAACGGTTTCAACCAAGTACGGCATGGTCAAGACTGATCACATCCTGTTCATCGCCAGCGGCGCGTTTCATCTGTCGCGCCCCTCAGACCTCATCCCGGAGTTGCAGGGGCGTCTGCCTATCCGCGTCGAACTGCAATCACTGTCGGTGGAAGATTTCGAACGCATCCTCACCAGCACCGATGCCTGCCTCACCCGCCAGTACCAGGCGCTGCTGGAAACCGAAGGTGTAAAGCTTGAATTCACCCCGGACGGCATCCGGCGGCTTGCCGAGATCGCGCATCAGGTCAACGAAAAAACCGAAAATATCGGCGCCCGGCGCCTGCACACCGTCATGGAACGCCTGCTGGAAGAAGTTTCCTTCGGCGCCGCCAGACTGGAAGGCCAGACCGTCACCCTGGACGCCGATTACGTCAACCAGCGGCTGAATACCCTGGCCGGCGACGAAGACCTCAGCCGCTACGTACTCTAACAATAAACTAGCGCTATAAGCCTATAAAACCTTCCTAGTCTTGCTGTGATGCCGGCGCGGTAAACTGCGGGCAATATTGACAGGAGTTTGATATGGCCACCCGTGACACCCTCAGCCCCAAAGAATCCGCATGCAGCAGCGGTGCGGACTATGCCGCAATTGCTCTTGAAGCCCTGCAGGATCCTGCCGATGCAGCCTACGCCAAGGAACTGGTTGACCGCGTGGCGGATGACTGCCAGTTCACCAAGGACCTGGCCGCCGTAGCGATCGTCTACAAGCAGCTTGGCGACCAGGCACGTGCCGAGGAACTGCTGCAAACGGCTGAAGATTACTGCATGTCCGGCGAGGAACAGGTGTACCTGGCCGAAGGCAAGATGAAAATTCTTGGCGACAAGGACGGCGCTGCAGCAGCGCTGGACAAGGCGCTGAAGGAAACCAACAATCTCGACCCGCTGATCGAACTTGGCAAGCAGGCCATGGCAATGATGGGTGAAAACAGCTTTGCCAAGAAAGTGTATGAAAAAGCCGAGGGGAAAATCAGCCGCGCGGTTGAATACACCAAGCTGGCGGCGGCAGCCGTCGAGCATCTGCTGGACAAGGACTACGCTGGCGCCATTCTGGAAAAAGCCGCGGGCAAACTCACCAACGTCGGCGACCTGCTCTCGCTGGCCGGTGAAACGGCCAAGACCCTAGGTGACCCCGTCAAGGCCAAGACCCTGTATCAGCGCGCGCTGGACGGCGCGACCGATTTCAATGCGGTGAAGAGCCTGCTTGATGCGGCCAAATCCATTGGCGAAACAGAATTCATGCAGTCCGTGCTGAAAAAGGGCGGTGAAATTGCCACCGCCACGGAGCAGTTCATCGACCTGGCACGTGGACTCAAATCCACGGGCGATACCACTGGAGCCGCAACACTGATGGATCAGGCGGAAAACGCCGTGGCCTCTCTGGACGAAATGCAGAAGGTGGTGGATGCGGCCAAATCCGACTTCGCCGATGATGCCGCCCGCGTACAGCGCGTTCAGGCAAAATTCGACAAGCGCGCCGCCAATCAGGCCAAATATGTCGAATTCGGCAAGCAGGAAGATCTGGCCGACACCCCGAAAAAGCTTTTTGTCCTGACCGATCAGGTCATGGCTGAATTAGAGGATCCCTTTTATGCCGCCAAGCTTCTGGGCAAAGTCGAAACCATGCTCAATGATGGCGCGTATCAGTTTCAGCGCGCGCGCCCCTTGATCCTGGCGGTGGACAAGCATCTTAACGACCAGACCTGGCTGTCGCGTCTGCTGGACGAAGCCGCGACCAAATCCGGCGATTTCACCCAGTTCAAGGATGTGATCCACACCGCCGCGGCCGAGATGAAAAACAAGGAAATTGGCCGCGAAAAGGCTCGCGCTTATCTCCTGCACCGCGAGGCAGGCCTCAAAGCCAACCCCAACGCCGGGGTTTACGACTACACCAAGCTGGCGCAGGTCATCCTGTCCGACCTCAAGGACAGCGCCTGGGCCAACAACGTATTGAACAGCGCCAAATCCGCCGCCAAGGACCATTACGCCCTGGCGCATATCGGCGCCATCATGGCACAAGGCGGCGACACAGCCGGCGCTGAAGGCATGTTCATGCAGGCTGCGCAGGCCTGTGGCAATGCCGAAGGCTGTGTTCAACTGGCCGCCCGTCTGAAGAGCTACGGCTTTGATGCCGCCATGGTGCGCAAGGTTTACGAGGCTTGCGGCAAGACACTTTCCTCATCGGTGGAGAAATTGCGCTGGGTGGAAGGCATCGCCGACGAACTCAAGGACAAGGCCTGGGCCAGCGAGGCCTACTCAGCGATAGAGAGCGAATTTACTGGCGCTGGAAAAACACGTTTTGATGTTTCGCGCATGAACCGGGTGGCGAACGAGTTCTACCCCTATCGCAAGCACGCCGCGTGAATGCACGCGACATCCTGTCGCCGTTTAAACTGTGCGACATCTTGTCGCATTGTTCAGGCAACAGGTTTCAGGCAGTATTCATTGTGTGCATGAGTCGCTTCGTGCGCACACAACCTCTTGTTAGCCCGCTTAACGGCGGGCTATTTTTTCGTACCCGGTTTTATGCAGGAGTGTCCAATGAAATCTAGTGCCTTGTTTCTATCATTCCTGATCGCAATGCCTGCGCTTGCAGCCGACATCAAGATTGGCAATGCCTGGGTGCGCGCACCGGCGCCGGGGCAGGCAGTTGTTGGGGGCTTCCTTGACATAACCAGCAGCCAATCGGATGCAAGCCTCGTTTCCGCCAGTTCTCCCGTTGCGGAAGTAACCGAACTCCATGAAATGAGCATGAAAGACGGCGTCATGATCATGCGCCCGGTTCCCTATATCCGTCTTCCCAAGGGCCAAACCATCAAACTGGCTCCGGGCGGCCTGCATATCATGCTGATTGACCTGAAAAAGCCTTTGAAAGCGGGCGAAAAGCTAACCTTGACGCTCAAGATTCTGTCCGACAAGAAAACTTCTTTACATGAAATTACCGCTGAAGTGCGCGATCCGCTTGCATCGAGAAAACATTAAGGGCAAGCTGATGTTTGAGCGAGTTGCTCTACAGATTTTGATCTTTCAACCCAAGGAGTTGCACATGAAAACGTTGTTTGGATTGATGGCTGTTGCCTCCCTGTTTGCCCTGCAACCTGCCATGGCCGCGAGCAAAGGTGAGGATACCTACAAGAAAGCATGCATGAATTGCCATGCCCAGGGTATGGCCGGATCGCCCATGACTGGCGACAAGGCTGCCTGGAAAGACCGGATCAAAACCGGCAAGCCGGCTTTGTATGCCTCCGCATTGAAAGGAAAAGGCGCCATGCCGGCAAAAGGCGGCCAGACAGCACTGTCGGATGCTGACGTGAAGGCGGCGGTGGATTACATGATTTCAAAGTCAAAATAATTGACCGAGGAACACTAAAAAGCGGGCAATGCCCGCTTTTTTATTCGATCAAGGTTGCGGTGTTGTTCCCAAAACCGCGCCTGCATGCCGTAATTCCTCCAGAAATCCTTTGGCAAAATCCACCAGCTGGGACGGATTATCGTGCCCGATTTCATCCGCTAGCTGAGTCACGGCTTCACGCCCAGTGAGCTTGCCCGACTCAAGCAGCTTGAGCAGCCGTGCGCTGACATTGCTCTGCTCGATAAATCGTATATTGAACTCAGCGTCGCGAAATACCAGCAAGTATGTGGGGGCCGCCATGACTTTCACGCGTGGCCTGATGCGGTGAACCGGATATTGATACGCCAGATTCGCCAAAACGGGATTCAGCACTGGGCGGCCTTCGATCAAGTCGCCATTTGCATCATGTTCCGCCAATTGCTCATCCCGATTGGAAACTGTCAGCACCAGCTCGATCCATTCGTAATGAGCCAGTTCCAGCATGAATTCCGGGTAAGCTTCATCCGCTTCCCACCCATTCTGAAGGAACTGCATGAACTCGTCGGGAATCTGCCTGAAGTAGGGCGTATGGCTGCGATGTTCCAGGAAAAACGCGCGCACCAGGCGGGCCCAGCGACGTTTGCCCAATACCTTGCGCAACACGGGAAAACAGGCGAGCAGAAAACTTTCCAGGTTGTTGTACAGCAGTTCGTTGTAAATCTTCATGCGCCGCGCCTCGACGCCGGTAGGACGCCTGACTTGCTTTGGGTCGCGAATATGCGATGTGAAGGCGAATTGATAGCGCTGGAATTCGGGCAGCTGCAATTTCGACGTATCAGGCATGGGCGGCATGGCCACGAACAAGCTCGTATTTATGCTGCAAATCGGCAATCTGCCTGACTTCTTTTTCCAGATACGACATGGGCGGGATATTGAAGTCGCGCTCCAGTAAGGTCGGGCGCACGCCGATTTTCTGGTAGGTAAAGTCAAGCAAATCCCAAACCGGATCGATCACATCCGCGCCGTGGGTATCGATGATCAGATCCTCGGCTTCGTAGTAGTGCCCCGCCATGTGCATGTACACCACCCGCTCCGCGGGCAGCGAGGCAATATAAGCGCGCGGATCAAAACGGTGATTGACGCTGTTGACGTAAACGTTGTTCACGTCCAGATGCAGATCGCAATCGGCTTCCTCAAGCACTGCGCGGACAAAGGCCGGCTCGTCCATTTCCGCGATTGGCGCATTGACATAGAACGAGGCGTTCTCGACAGCGATACGGCGTTCCAGAATATCCTGCGTCCGCCGGATGCGCGCAGCCACATATTTGACCGCTTCCTCAGTCATCGGAATCGGCAACAAATCATAGAGATGCCCGTCATCCGAGCAATACGACAAATGTTCCGTGTAAAGCGGAATGCGATATTGATCGAGAAATGACTTGATCTTGCGCAGCAGCATTTCATCAAGCGGGGTTGGCCCGCCCAATGACAGCGACAGGCCGTGGCAGACAAAAGGATAACGCTCGGCAAAGGCGCGAAAACGGCGTCCAAGGACACCGCCCATGTCGATCCAGTTTTCCGGCGCAACCTCAAAAAAATCAATGACAACAGGCACCCGGGTTTCGAGTTCGTCCAGCGACTCCCTGCGAAACCCGAGTCCTGCGCCATGAAGCGTCAGACGACTCATGACGGTGAACTGCTTACTTCTTCATGCCGCCGCATTTGCCCTGGCCGCATTTGCCGTCCATGGCCTTGGGGCCAGGCCCGGGGCCACCGGGACCCATTTCATCGGCCTCCAGGGTGCCATTGTTGTTTTTGTCCATATTGGCAAACATGGCTTCGTGATGCTTGGTGAATTCTTCCTTGCTCACCTTGCCATCCTTGTTCGCATCCATCATTGCGGCGCCGCATTTACCGGCACCACACTTGCCTGCGCCGCACTTACCGGCGCCACATTTGCCCTGCATGTGGTTGCTGGCCACCATGTAACCACGGTCCAGGCTTTGCATGGCAAAGGGATTCTCTGCCGCGCCAGCCATCGGGGTCATGGCCATGCCAGCCACAAATGCGGAGCCTACTGCTACGCCCATTGCTTTTTTCTTGCTTGTCATCTCTAAATCTCCTTAAGTGAAAAAGCCGGTAACCGGCCAAACATGCCAAAGAGGTTTATTCCTCTTCCCGCAACTTGCTGGCGATACGTTCCCGGGCTTTATCCGTCAACCCGGGTTGTTCCGCCTCATTTTCGATACGCAGCCACGTCCGTAACAGATGCATTTGTTTCATGAAACGGGCGCAATTCCTGCAAATCAGCAAATGCAACCGCATGGCAAACCGTTCCTGAAACGTCAGGCCACGATCCAGTGACTGAGTCACCAGTACAGAAGTTTCCTTACAGTTTTTCATCAGGCCCACACCGGCTCCCTAAATTCTCATATCCAGGCATTCCCTCAGGAACAATCGAGCACGATGCAACATGACCCAGGCATTGGTCGTGGTGATATCCAGCGCCTTACAAATTTCGTCGTTGCTCAGACCGGAAAGCTCCCTTAGTGAAAATATCTGGGCAAGATTGGGTTTGAGCCGCCGGAAACATTCATCCAGGGCTTCGCGGAGGCGGCTGCGCTCGAATTCGGAAACCGGGTCACCCCAGTCTCTGGATGTTTCGGCCCAGTGGCCGCGATTATCGAACAAGGCCTCCCAGTCATCCTCGTTATCAGGATCGCTGCTCCGCGGTGCAGTGACCTCCCGATATTGATGGCGGATGATATCGACGATTTTGTGCTTGAGAATGCCAGTAAGCCAGGTCCGCACCGAACTGCTGCCGGTAAAGCGTTCCTGTGCTTTCAGGGCTGCAAGAAAGACTTCCTGAACGGCATCCTCCGCCAGCTCATCCGAAAACAGGCGGCGCCTCGCATAGCGAAACAGGTAGTCCCCATGCTCTTCAAGCCATCGCTCCGGATCGCCCATGCATCCTCCATTTTTTGCCGATTGTAGGCGGATTTCCGGAAATTAACAGTGCGAATCATTTGCATTTAATAAGGATAATAATGTCTCTTGAAAATTGCTTCCCCTGCCCTAAATAAGAAGTACCCGCGGCAAATGCTGCAACCATTTAAAGGAGAGATAAATGCCCAACGTTACTCGTTATGATCCATTTGAAACTGCCATTGAACCTTTCGACGACCTGTTCCGGGGATTTTTCAGGCCCGTGCGCATGGGCCAGGAATTGCCCCAGTTCAAAATGGACGTCAAGGAAAATGACAACGCCTACACTGTCCATGCCGATTTGCCCGGCGTGAAAAAGGAAGACATCCATATCACCATCGACGGCAATACCGTGACGGTTTCGGCGGAAACCCGTTCCGAATCCGAACAGAAGGAAGGCGAAAAAGTGCTGAAGCGTGAACGCACCTACGGCAAGGTGATGCGCAGCTTTTCACTCGCCAATGATGTGGACGAAGCAACCGCCAGCGCCAAGTACAATGAAGGCGTGCTGGAACTTGTTTTGCCGAAGAAGACCGCTTCTGCAAGCAAGCGGTTGACCGTGCAATAGGATTCCTCTTGGGTTTCCATTAAAGCGGCCCGTGGGCCGCTTTTTTATTGCCGCCCCTCCCCGTAAAATGCGGAAAACCATCAAGGAATACAGGAATGACCGAATTCGCACCCGCCGACAAGGCACACATCCTCTCCGAAGCCCTGCCCTACATCCAGCGTTTCTACGACAAGACCATCGTCATCAAATATGGCGGTAACGCCATGACTGAACGTCATTTGATGGAAGCCTTCGCCAAGGATGTGGTGTTGCTGAAACTGGTCGGCATGAATCCGGTTGTCGTCCACGGCGGCGGCCCGCAGATTGCCGGCTTGCTGCAGCGCATTGGCAAGCAGAGCGAGTTCATCCAGGGCATGCGCGTTACCGACGAGGAAACGCTCGATGTGGTGGAAATGGTGCTCGGCGGCCTGGTTAACCAGGACATTGTCACGCTCATCAACAAGCATGGCGGCAAGGCCGTCGGGCTCACAGGCAAGGATGGCAACTTCATACACGCCAAGAAAATGCTGGTGCCGAGCAAGGAAAAGGCCGAAGAACTGCTCGACATCGGCCAGGTCGGTGAAATCACCAGCATCGATCCGGAAATCATCCAGCACCTGGATGCGCGAGACTTCATCCCGGTGGTGGCGCCGCTGGGTACTGACGCGGAAGGTAATGCCTACAACATCAATGCCGACGTTGCCGCCGGCAAGATTGCCGGTGTGCTGCAGGCCGAGAAAGTGGTTTTCATGACCAACACTTCCGGCGTACTGGATAAACAAGGTCAATTGCTGACCGGCCTGACGCCGCGCGAAGTGGCGGACCTGACCGCGGATGGCACCATCTCTGGCGGCATGATTCCCAAGGTGGGTTACGCAGTGGATGCCGTCAACAGCGGCGTGAAAACCGCGCACATCATCGACGGCCGCGTCGAACACGCCTTGTTGCTGGAAGTGCTGACGCCAGAAGGCGTAGGCACGCTCATAAAAAGAGCTTAGCTACAAACCCTGATCCCTTACCTCTGATTCCTGATCCCTGACATGCGCTACTGGCTGATGAAATCCGAACCGTCCGATGTCTCCATCGACGATTTGGCCGCCATGCCCAATAAAACCGTCGCCTGGTATGGCGTGCGAAATTACCAGGCGCGCAACTTCATGCGCGACCAGATGGAAGCGGGCGACAAGGTGCTGTTCTATCATTCCTCCTGCGACGAACCCGGCATCGCCGGGCTTGCGATGGTCAGCAAGAAGGCCTATCCCGACGAAACCCAGTTTGACCGCAAGAACAAATACTTCGATCCGAAGGCCACGCGCGAAAACCCTCGCTGGATGAATGTCGATGTGAAATTCGTCAAAAAAACCCGGCTTGTCTCCATCAAGGAACTGCGCGAACATCCGCAACTTGCCAGCCTGCGCATCCTGCAAAAAGGCAACCGCCTGTCCATCACGCCGGTTGATCCCAAGGACTACGAATTCATTCTAGGCCTGATTTAGTTGCCAGAATTTCTTCTCGCCTATCTGCTGTTAGGCCTTGTTGCCGGTTTTATCGCCGGCCTGCTGGGAGTAGGAGGCGGGCTCATCATTGTCCCCATTCTGATCTGGATGTTTGATGCGCAAGGTGTCGCTTCCGGCATCCAGCCCCATCTGGCGCTTGGGACTTCGCTTGCATCGATTCTGTTCACTTCGCTCTCCAGCGTACGCGCCCATCATGGCCATGGCGCTGTCGACTGGAACGTGGTCAAGCGGATTACGCCCGGCATAGTTCTGGGAACATTGCTGGGCGCATGGCTGGCTTCTTATATCCCCGCTCGGCCGCTGAAGATTTTTTTCGTTATTTTTCTTTTTTATGCGGCACTGCAAATGGCGCTGAATTTCAAACCCACGCCAAGCCGCATGTTGCCCGGGCCCTTCGGCATGCTGGGCGCGGGAGGATTTATCGGCGCGGTTTCCAGCTGGGTGGGAATTGGCGGCGGCACGTTGTCAGTGCCTTTCCAGGTCTGGTGCAATGTGCCTTTTCATCGCGCGGTTGGCACATCCGCCGCGATCGGCTTTCCCATCGCATTCGCAGGCTTGACCGGCTACATCATTGGCGGATGGAATCACGTGGAACTCCCCGCGCACAGCATGGGATTCATATCGTTGCCTGCCTTGGCCGGCATTGCCGCAGGCAGCATTCTTACCGCGCCACTGGGCGCGAAAACAGCCCACGCACTACCCGTCGCCAAGTTGAAATGGATCTTTGCCATATTGCTGTTTGCCCTTGCCATACGGATGCTGGCAACCCTCTAAGGCAAGCGCCAATCAACTAAAAATCTGGGCATCACTATTCCTCAATTCGCGGGACCGCCTGAAAAATCATGCGGAGTGCCGAGCCAAAGCCAATATGGCTAGAGGATTTACACAATATCTTGTTCAGCCATTTGCGATGAGTGCAACATATAGGGCACCGAAAACCGGCTAATCTCAATACAATTATTTTCAATTAAGACAGTTGCAAGCAGAACACAAGCAAACTAGTCTATGGAATAACAAAAATTAACTGCGAATTTGTCAATCACGTTCCACACAACAGGGGAGAGCACCATGTCGCATCTGCAATCAGTCAAGTCCACTTTGCAACCCGACAGCAACGATTACACCCAATTGACGACTTTCCATGACACCCATAACGCCATCGCGTGGGGCTACATGCATGCCGAGCCTCGGCCGTGCTTTACGCCCACCATCTTGCGCGAGTTGCTTTCATGGGGCAGTGAGATGGTCAATTCGATTGACGATCCGGACAAACCCGATATCGATTATTTTGTGCTTGCTTCGAGTGTCCCCGGAATTTTCAGTCTGGGCGGTGATCTGGATCTGTTCATGCAACACATCGAGTCAAGAGATCGCGACGCGCTCTACCGGTATGCCATCTCGTGCATTGACTGTTCCTACGCGACCCATAGTCATCTAAACCGTCCGAGCGTAACCAGCATCGCGCTGGTACAAGGCCAGGCACTGGGTGGCGGATTCGAAAGCGCGCTTGCCGCCAATGTACTGATTGCAGAACGCGGCTGCAAGATGGGATTGCCCGAAATATTGTTTAACCTGTTCCCCGGCATGGGTGCCATGACCTTTCTGGGAAGACGCGTGGGTCACCAGAAAGCCGAAAAGATCATCCTCAGCGGCAAGCTCTATCTTGCCGAGGAATTATTCGAAATGGGCGCAGTTGATGTACTGGCCGAACCCGGAGAAGGCGAAAAAGCTGTGTATGAATACATCAGGAAAGAAAGCAAGGCACGCAACGGGTCGCTGGCGCTGAGAGCTGCAAGGGAAATCAGCCAGCCTGCTTCCTATGAGGAGTTGATTCGAATAACGGAAATCTGGGTGGATGCGGCGCTCAGATTGAGCGAAAAAGACCTTCGAATGATGGAGCGTCTGGTTTCCCGGCAGACGGGGAAATCCGGTGACGCCAGTTTACATACCCAGAGCGTTCCGCTGGCGAGCTAAAAAATCATCCAGCGCAGCCAATGCAGCCTGTTGCGCATCGTTCACCTTGGCGAGCGATTCAACCGCAACAGGCAGCGCGATCTCAAAGGGTTTAATACGCTCCGATTCAGCGCATAATTCAGCCATGTATATCGCGCCAACATCGCTGGCGCCGCCTTTCAGCATGTGCAACTGATCCTTCCAGGCTCCATAATTCTGTTCCTGTAATGCCTGTCTGGTCGCCAGCATGGCCCGATTGCTGTCCTGACGAAAATCCTCGATCAGGTCCCGGACAAAATCGATGCCGCCCCCTACTTCCGCCAGATCAATCAGAACGGTCTCATCCAATACCGGCGTGTCCTGTCGTTTTGCGCTGGCTTGTCTGACCGGTTCGGGCTGCCCTGATTGACTGTAGCGAGCCAGCATGTCCAGCAATGCCCGGCTATTAACAGGTTTGGTCAGGAAATCATCCGCGCCTGAATCTCTGCATTGCTGTTCCGCCTCGCCACGCGCATCCGCAGTCAGCATGATGATGGGCAAATGTCCTTTCTCCATGAAACGCCAGCGCTTGACTGCATCAGGTCCTGACATGACCGGCATATGCATGTCCATGATCGCCAGGGAATACTGACTGGCATTCGACTCCAGCAGGGACAAGGCTTCCTCACCGTTCGATGCCATGACCACGTCATGTCCAGCGTGTTCAAGCAGGCCGCGCATCACTCGCTGATTAACAGGATTGTCCTCAGCCACAAGAACGCGCAATTTGACACGGCCTGCCTTGGCCTGAAAATGATCGGCCAGTGACACCACGTTGTCCGGCAGATCCTTGTGATAAGCCGCCTCGTGCAAGGCATTGAACAGCAATGTCGGGTTGACCGGTGAATGCAGCACGGTGGAATAGCCCGCTTTCATCCAGGCCATGTCCTGAAGTTCGGTTGATTCCGAATCAATCAGGATAACGGGCAAGTGCCCAAGGCCGGGGCTGTCATGCAACAAGCGGACAAACAATGCAGGGTCGGTACCCAGTAAACTGCGTTCAACAATCAAGGCACCCGGTGTTTCAACAGCTTCCGACAGCAAATGCATGACCGCGCCCGCGGGTGCGTTCATGGGCAGAATTTCACCATCCCAGGAGCGGATCAGGCTGCCAAGGCGCTGTCCCAGTTCCAGGCTGACCAGGGTTCCAACGCGCAGCTTGCCCGGCAGGATTTCCTGCTCTATTTCCTGTTCCTGCGCGGGGATTTCAAACCAGAAGGTTGTCCCGTCACCGGGCTGGCTGACCAGCCCAATCCTGCCGCCCATCATTTCGATGAGTTGCTTGGAAATGGTTGTGCCGAGTCCGGTACCGCCATATCGGCGGGTAATGGATGCATCCGCCTGGGTAAAGCTGTCGAATATCCTGCCCTGCATCTCGGCAGAAATGCCAATCCCGGAATCCACCACCTCGAACCGCAACCAGGATTGCTTGCGCTGGGTAAAAGGCCGGACGTACACATCCACGCGCCCATGCTCGGTGAACTTGATTGCATTGCCAATCAGGTTGACGAGTACCTGGCGTATATGCTGGACATCGCCATGCAGCAAGTACGGGGTTTGCGGCGCGATGTGGGTGGCCAGCAACAAGCCCTTTTTATGGGCCTGTGGCTCCAGCATCAGTACGGTAGTATTCAGCAGTTGATGGAGATCGTAATCTTCGTGGGACTGAGTCAGTTTTCCAGCCTCGATTTTCGAAATATCGAGCACGTTCTCGATCAGCTTGTGCAGGGTTTGCGCCGAAGTGTGGATGGCCTGGGTAAGTTCCTGCTGTTCCTTGTTGAGCGGTGTTTCGCGCAGCAAATCAGCAATGCCAATCACGCCGTTCAGCGGCGTACGCAGTTCATGGCTCATGTTGGCGAGGAATTGTGACTTGGCTTTGCTGGCTTCCTGCTCGCGCCTGATGGCTTTGTGAAGTTGTTTCAACAAACTGGAAGCATAGATGGGCACCACCACAAGCGTCAGCCAGATACCCCACCACAGCGCCGTGTGGGTCTGCCAGAATGGATTATATGCATAAACAATCGCAAACCCGGTGGCCGACGCAATCGTTGAGACGAACAAATACGGCATGCCATAGCGGAAACCGTAACCCAGTGTCACCCACAGGTAAGTTGCAACGACTGGCGCGCCGGTTTCGCCAGAGATGGACAGCATGTAGGTGGCTACAGAGAAATCCAGAGTCATGGCCAGTGAACGCCGCAGGGTCGAGGCCTTGGGATCAATCAATGGCCCCACTAATAGCGCCAGTGACGACAGCGTAAACAGAGCGCCAAGCAAATGCACCTGATCAGCGATTTGCGGTGAGTGGTCCAGTACGCTGATCGAAAAATACAGATAAAACCCGAACACAATAATCAGGCGGATCAACGCCTGCTGAGCTTCGGTATCCGGGCGCGAACGCACCCGCCGGGCAATGTCCTGCCCGGCCATCTGCAGAAGTGATACCAAACTCTGGCTCATGCTTTTATCTGTTCGGGGTAGTCCCCATACTCCTTCATGATTTGCGCCACTTCATCCAGCCTGACCAGGAAAGCCCGTACGCAGTCAGGATCGAAGTGGCCGCCCATTTCAGACTTGAGGTAATCCAGGGCTTTTTGCATTGGCCATGCCTGCTTATAAGGACGAACCGTTGTCAGCGCATCGAACACATCACCGACCGCGACAATGCGTGCCGGTAACGGAATGGCTTCGCCGGACAGTCGATTGGGATAGCCGCTGCCATTGAATTTTTCGTGGTGCCCCAAGGCAATCACCGCCCCCATCTGCAAATAACGCGATGGGCTGTCAGCCAATATCTGGTAGCCGATTTCCGCATGCCTGCGCATGACGCAAAGCTCTTCTTCATTGAGCGGGCCCGGCTTCAGCAGAATTTGATCGGGAATGCCGATTTTACCGATGTCGTGCATGGGCGCGGATGATTCAATCTCGTCGCATTCCATGGCGGAAAGCTTGAGTTCCGAAGCAATCAGCCGGGCATACTTGGCCATGCGGATAATATGGTTGCCTGTGCCCTCGTCGCGGTATTCACCCGCCTTCGCCAGTCTGAGCAGTGTTTCCCGTTCACGGATGCGGACATCCCGCGTGGCTTGCATGACCTGGTCTTCCAGCCATTTGGCCCGGTCGCTCACGATTTTCTGTGAGCGGCGAAGCGTCAGCAGATTCCGGCAACGGGCCCGGCATTCCTGCGGATCGATGGGCCGGGTCAGGAAATCGGTGGCGCCGGACTCAAGCGCCTGGTAGCGAATCTGGCGATCTTCGACCACCGTAACGATGACGATGGGAACTTCTTCCAGCCTGGGCATGGCGCGCAGGCGACGGGTAAACTCGACACCATCCATGCCCGGCATGCGGTAATCAGAAATGATGAGATCCGGCGTTGATTGTGCCGCGCGGTCCAGCGCTGCCTGGGGTTCCGCAAAACTTTCCACCCGAAGCCCCGGCTCGATGGAGCGCGCAAGACCTTCCAGCAGGCTGCGGGCGGTTCCACGATCATCCACGATCATGACAAACCCTGTGCCCCAATCCTCATGCGCCGGCGGCTCGCTGTCGTTAGCCGAGCCTGTATTCACCGCATGCAGCCGTGGTTGTGACATCTGGGATTTCCCCTTGCCTATGGCGTTTTATTTAAAGGATTGGTGGCGTTATTTTAGGCCTTGTACCAGATACTCTACGGCCATTGGGGGGAATTTTTTAGAAGTCCCGGCAGCTTCCAGGCTCATGGCAGCCCAGCAGGGCCCGTCACATTCGCAACCTGCTGTTTTTAAACTAATTTTCTGTCAGCCTTGTCAGTGCTTCCCGGTATTTCCCGGCGGTGCGCACCACCACATCCTCCGGCAACTCGGGGCCGGGAGCCTGCTTGTTCCAGCCGCTGGCTTCCAGCCAGTCGCGAACATACTGCTTGTCGAAACTGGGCGGATTGGCGCCGGGCTGGTATTGATCCACAGGCCAGAAACGCGAGGAATCAGGGGTCATGACTTCGTCTATGAGATGTAAGCGCCCGCTCTCGTCCAGACCAAATTCAAATTTGGTGTCCGCGATGATTATGCCGCGCGTGAGCGCATATTCCGCACCCTGCGTATAGAGTGCCAGACTGGCATCCCGTACCCGGGCCGCCAGATCCTTGCCCAGCAATTCTTCGCAACGGGCAAAACTGATGTTCTCGTCATGCTGGCCAATTTCAGCCTTGGTCGAGGGCGTAAACAGAGCCTGCGGCAATTTTCCTGCCTGCAGCAACCCGGGCGGTAACGGAATGCCACAGACGCTGCCCGATTGCTGATATTCCTGCCAGCCGGAGCCAAACAGGTAACCCCGGACGATGGCCTCGACCGGCAGTGGTTTCAATTTCTTGACCACGAGTGCCCGGCCACGCACTTGATCACGCTCATTCCCGGCCACAACCGATTCAGGATCTATGCCTGTCAGTTGATTGGGCAGCACATGCGAAAGCTTGTTAAACCAGAACCGCGTCACCGAAGTCAGCACCTCGCCCTTGCCTGGAATGGGCGTCGGCAAGACAACATCGAAGGCGGAAAGACGGTCAGTGGTCACCAATAGCAACTTGTCGTCGCCCACCGCATAGATATCCCTGACTTTTCCTTTGGAAATCAATGGCAGGCTTTTGATGGACGTTTCAAACTGGGGGGCGATCATGGCAAGGCTGGCATAGGAGATGCCCGAATTATATCCGGCGCCACGTGCCCCGGCCGGAAAGCCGGCATAGGCCGGACTTGCGAGCCAGGCTTCGCGCAAGTGCCGGATGGCCACCAGCAAGGCAGCCGCCATGGGCAGGGCGAGCAGAACGCCAAAGAATCCAAATATCTGGCCAAACGCCGCCAGCGCAAGGATGACCGCCACGGGATGCAGGCCAATACGGTCGCCCACCAGCCAGGGCGTGACCACCATGCCTTCGATGGCTTGGCCCGCGATGAATACCCCCAGAACCGGCAAAACGCCCGACAGGGATTGAAATTGCAGGGTTGCTTCGAGCACGCCCAACACCAGCCCAAGTGTTGCGCCCACAAAAGGGATAAACCCCAGCACCCCCGTCAAAATGCCAATTGGCAAGGCGAAATCCAGTCCGGCAAGAGAAAGGCCGACAGAATAAAAAACGCTCATCGCCGCCATGACCGACAACTGACCGCGCAAAAACTCCGACAACACGCGATCGATTTCGCGCGCCAGCCGGTTGATCTGGTCATGCCAGGGCCGCGGGATCAGACTATCTACCTTGGCCACCAGGCCATCCCAGTCACGCAGCAGATAAAACGTGACCACCGGGATCAGCAGCAGATTAACCACCGCGGACAGCAGCGCCGCCGCGCCATTGCCCAGCTTGGGCAGAAACTGCTGTGCGGCTGTTCCCGCGCTTTGGGCATGTTCGGCCAGCCAGTTGCGCACGGCGTCCATATCGATATCCGCCGAAATACCCAGCAGCCCGGTCAGGGTGGGCAAGGCTTCCCGTTGTATCCAGCCCAGATATTCCGGCAGCCGGTCCATCAGCAACTGGGCCTGATTGATGAACAAAGGCACGATCATCAAGACCAGGCCAGCCGACACAAGGCCAACTCCCGCCAGCACCAAAAGCGCGGCAGCCGTGCGGCCAAGTCCCTTTTTTTCCAGTTTGTCCGCCAGCGGATCGAATATGTAAGCCAGCAGCACCCCCGCCAGAAAAGGCGTCAGTACCGGGGCCAGCACGTACAGCAGCCCGGCCAGGATCAGCAATACGACCAAGGCCAGCCAGGGGAGATTTTCTGTGCGGTTGAGCATGGCGGTAAAATACCGGTTTATTTGAAACATCGAGTTTAAATTGGCTTCCATTTCTTACAAAGACGCCGGTGTCGATATCGATGCCGGCGATGCGCTGGTCGAACGCATCAAACCGCTGGCCAAGGCCACCATGCGCCCAGAAGTGCTGACCGGCATCGGCGGTTTTGGCGCGGTGATCGAAATTGCCAAAAAGTACAAGGAACCCGTGCTGATTTCCGGTACCGATGGCGTCGGTACCAAACTCAAACTCGCGTTTCACCTCGACAAACACGACACCGTCGGCATCGACCTGGTGGCGATGAGCGTCAACGACATTCTGGTGCAGGGCGCGGAACCGCTGTTTTTTCTCGACTACTTTGCAACCGGCAAGCTGGAACTGGATAAAGCCGAAGCGGTTATCCGTGGAATTGCCGAAGGTTGCAAGCAGGCAGGTTGTGCATTGATCGGCGGCGAAACGGCTGAAATGCCCAGCATGTACCCGGACGGCGAGTACGATCTGGCAGGTTTCGCCGTCGGCGTCGCCGAGAAATCAAAACTCATCGATGGCGCCTCCATCCAACCAGGCGACGTGTTGCTTGGGCTTGCCTCCAGCGGTTGCCACTCAAACGGATATTCGCTGGTGCGCAAGCTGGTTGAAGTTTCCGGTGCCGATCTCAATGCCGATTTCCATGGCCGCAAATTCGGCGACGTTTTGATGGCACCAACGCGCATCTATGTCAAACCCTTGCTGTCACTGATGGAAAAACTGCCCGTCAAGGGTATGGCCCACATCACCGGCGGCGGGCTGACAGGCAACATTCCGCGCGTGTTGCCTGAAAGCTGCGCCGTTGAACTCAATCGCAGCGCCTGGGACTGGGGACCACTGTTCGACTGGCTGCAAACCACCGCGCAAATTGACAATGTGGAAATGTACAAAACCTTCAATTGCGGCATCGGCATGGTGGTGATCGTCGCGGCAGAACACGCGGATGCGGCAATTGCGCATTTGCAGACAACGGGCGAAACGGTTTACCGGCTTGGCAGGGTAACCACCCGGGGAACTCAGGGCGATCAGGTCATTATTCAGTGATCCGCGCTGTCGTCCTGCTCTCTGGCCGGGGAAGCAATTTCAAGGCGCTGCTTGAAGCAGGTTTGCCTGTTCAGTTTACCGCCGCCATCAGCAATCGCCCAGATGCGGCAGGTCTGGAATTCGCGCGCGCACGGAATATTCCAGCCATCGGTCTGGATCACAAGGCTTATCCTTCCCGGGAAGCTTTTGATCAAGCCTTGATCCAGGAAATTGAGAAAGCAGGCGCGGGGCTCATCATTCTCGCCGGCTACATGCGACTACTGACCAAGGCCTTTGTCGAGCGGTATCAGGGCCGGCTCATCAATATTCATCCCTCGCTTCTGCCTGCCTTCCCTGGGATGCGCACCCATGAAGCCGCGCTTACCGAAGGCGTAAAAATTCACGGCTGCACCGTTCACTTCGTCACACCGGAACTTGATCACGGCCCCATCATCATTCAGGCCGCCGTTCCCGTATTGCCCAACGATACCACCGAAACACTGGCTTCCCGGGTGCTGGTTGAAGAGCACAAAATCTATCCGCTGGCGATCAAATGGTTTGCCGAAGGCCGGTTGGTCATTTCGGACGGGGTGGTGAACGTGATGAATCCCGAACGGTCACAGTCGGTGTTGTCTTACTGATGGGATAAAAAAATGCACTACTTACTTGGCCTGCTGCTGGCGTTGATGTCTCTAAGCGTTTATGCACAGGTCCCGCAACAGTTTGAACTGGTCTACCGGTTTACATTCAATGGCCAGTACCTGGGCAAAGTAACCGACCGGTTTCAGCGCCTGAGCGGACAGCAGTACCAGTTGACCAGCGTCGCCAAACCGGAAGGCAATCTGGCCCTGTTGCTGCCCACGCTTTCATTGACCAGCAAGGGTGCTTTCAAGTCACAGCAACTTGTTCCCACATCCTATCGCCAGGTTCGCAGCAATGCGCCCCAGAAAGCCGCGCAAGCCAGCCTGGACTGGTCAAGGAAACTGCTGACACATCAATACAAAGGCAAAACGGAGCAGGAAGCCCTACCCTCCGGCACACAGGACGCCTTGAGTCAGCTCTATGTCTTTTCCATCATGGAGAATCTTCCTGGCAAATTTGAAATGCCTGTTACCAACGGCCGGCACCTCCTGACCTATCGCTATGAAAAATTTCCTGCCGAACCCATCGTCACGCCGCTTGGCTCGTTTGAAACCGTGGAATACCGCCGCATCGCCGGCCCGGATGAAAACGCAATCTCTGTCTGGGTAGCGCCAGCCCTTCACCATTTGCCACTGCGCATCCGCGTTAAGGAAGACTCAGGGGTATTCGAGCAGCAACTCATCGGGATGAATTATCGCGCCACATGAACAGGACGCCCCCGCGCAGCGGTGTCATGACCCTGCGAACGCTGGGGCGTGGTTTCTGGATTGGCCTGGTTGGTTCCATCGGGCTGCATGCTGCGCTGTTGTCAACCGGAACATTCACTGTCCCGAAATTGGCCGAGCCCCGCATTATCGAAGCCCGGCTGGAAGCCTTTGAGCCAGAGACTGATTTTTCGTCCATTCCCGAAATTGTTTCCAAAACCGCCAAGCCGCCAACACCGTCTTCCCGACCACCTGAAACAGCCCCAGCAACCGAGCCTGTTCCGGCAGAAAAACATGCAAGCCAATCTACGGTTGCTGAAGCAATCACAGAAACTCCCTCTCCTCCAGCCTCCGAAAACGTGGCTGCTGCAGCGCCTCCCTTGCCCGACATCGAGCCGCCACCTCCCGGCAGCAGGCCGCACGCGGTCCTGTCGCAAGCGGCAAACAATCTGAAGGAATTGCCCAAACATGTCGAGATCGTCTTTCAGCTCAAAGGCATGGTCAGCGGCAGACAAACCCAGAACTGGCGGCGCGAGGATCAGCGTTACACCATCGAAGCCAGTTCGGAAGCCACCGGTCTGACAGCCATTCTACTTAGCGGCAAGATGGTTCAGAAAAGCAGCGGCCACATCGGGCCGCTGGGTCTGGTTCCCGAGCGCTATGACATGCAGCGTCTTTCCGGAAAAAAAGAATCATTGCTGTTCAGGTATGGCGACAATGTCATTGAAGCCAGCCGGATCGATTCCAGAAAAGGCAAGCGTACAGCCGAGCTTCCCTTGCTGACCGGGGCGCAGGATCCCCTGAGTTCCATATTTCAACTGGCCATGCTTGCCAGGGAAAACGGTGAAGGCGTCATCGTGGTGGCTGGCGCGAAGCGCGTAAAAGGCTATCGTTACCGAACGCTGGGCGCCGAAACCATCCAGACACCACTGGGCCAGTTGCAGACATTGCATGTGACGCGCGCGGGCGATTCGGACAAGGGTGCTGTGCATCTCTGGCTCGCCATCGAGCATCGCCACTTACCTGTCAGAATTACTTATATGGACGATGACGGCATGGAGTGGGTGCTGGAAACTGTCAGCATCAAAGTGGAATGATGCCGAGCATCTCCCGGGTCTTGGCTGCAAGCGAGGCTGCCGAGTCCACGCTTTCCGCAAGACAGTTGTAATGGCCCATCTTGCGTCCCGGCCTGGCTTCGGCCTTGCCATACAGATGCAGCTTGATGCCAGGATGCTGGAGCAGCGCCATCCAGTCCGGCCCATGCCGCCAGACATCCCCGAGCAGATTGACCATGACGACCGGTGAAAGCAGGCGGGTATCGCCCAGCGGCAGGCCGCACAGCACCCTGACCTGTTGCTCGAACTGATCGGTGACGCAGGCATCCAGGGTGTAGTGGCCAGAGTTATGCGGGCGTGGAGCAATTTCATTGACAAGAAGATTGCCCCCCTGATCCACAAAAAATTCAACCGCCATCACCCCGACATACCCCAGCTTTCCGGCGATCTGCATGGCTGTTATCTGCGCGCGTTCCTGTATGGACTGGTTCACGCTGGCTGGCACCCGGGTGGTATCAAGAATGCCGTTCATGTGATGGTTTTCGCCAACCGGCCAGCTTCTGCATTCCCCTGAATCCGTTCGTGCCAATACTACCGATACTTCGCTGGCCAACTGGACAAATCCTTCAAGTACGCAGGGCACGCCTTTCAATTCGGCGAATGCCGACATCAAATCCTTCAGGCTGTTGACGCGTATCTGACCCTTGCCGTCATAGCCAAAACGGCTGACTTTCAGGATGGCGGGAAATCCCGCAGATGTAGCATCTGCTTTAAGTTCAATTTCATTGGAAACCAGCGCGAAGGGCGCCGTGGCAAATCCATTCTCGCGCAGCCAGGTTTTCTCGCAGCTGCGATCCTGCATGATGGCCACGGCTTCCGCGTTGGGCGCGACCCGCGTGTAGCGAGACAACTCAACCAGACTTGCCGCGGGCACGTTTTCGAATTCGGTCGTCACGGCTGTGCAGGCCTCGGCCACTTTTTTCAGCGCGCCGTGATCGGTGTAATCCGCCTGCAAATGTACATCCGCCATTTGCCCCGCCGGGCTTTGCGGATCGGGGTCCAGTACCATGACGCGATAGCCCATGGTGCGGGCGGCAACGGTGAACATGCGGCCGAGTTGGCCGCCGCCGAGAATACCGAGGGTTGCTCCGGGCAGGATTGGCAATCTAGCTGGCATCTGGCAGCTTCATCGCCAGCACGGTTTCGGCCTGCTGCTTGCGAAACGCTTTGAGTTTTTCCGCGATGCCAGCGTCCTCACGCGCGATCATGGCCACCGCGAACAATCCGGCATTCGCCGCACCAGCCTCGCCAATGGCAAAAGTAGCGACTGGAATGCCTTTTGGCATCTGCACGATGGACAGCAGGGAATCCTGCCCCTTGAGGTATTTTGATGGCACCGGCACCCCCAGCACGGGTACGATGGTCTTTGCCGCCAGCATGCCCGGCAGATGGGCCGCACCACCAGCACCCGCAATGATCACCTTGAGGCCGCGAGATTCCGCTGTCGACGCATATTCATACAATAGATCGGGGGTACGGTGTGCCGAGACGACTCTCGTTTCATGGTCTATGCCAAAGGCCTTTAGCTGGGTGGCGGCATGTTGCATGACCTCCCAGTCACTGGATGAACCCATGACAACACCGACAATTGCTTGAGACATGGCCAATCCTGCAAGACGGAAAGTCTCTATTTTACCCAAGGTTTTTCCCCGGGCCTCCTTCTTGCGGGACTTTTGCACAGGCCTCTTACATGGCTTATGCTTGCGCCATGCCAAACCTGACAGAATCCGAATCCTTGGCGCTGGCAAGCCAGATCGCCAGCCTGCAAACCGAGCACAGGGATCTGGATGCCATAACAGAGCACCTTGAAGCCACCGGATTCACGGACCAACTGGCCCTGCGGCGGCTGAAAAAGCGCAAGCTACAACTCAAGGACGATATCGAACAACTGAAAATGCTGCTGGTGCCGGATATCCCGGCCTGAAGCACTTGATCCGGGGAGGAAAGAATGGCGGTGAATTTCATCAAGCGCATGAACCAGTCGGCGCTCCACCTGCTTGAACACATCGGGCTAGCCATTATCGCCATTGCGACGGTTGTCGCTACTTATGGCGAAGTCATGGTGATGATCAATGCGCAAGCCGTAACCCTGGCTGATCTGCTGTTAATGTTTCTGTATCTGGAAGTGCTGGCGATGGTTGCCATTTACTATGATCAAGGCAAGCTGCCCATCCGCTTTCCCCTCTACATTGGCATGATTGCCCTGGCGCGTTATCTGATCCTTGAAATGAAAAACATCAGCGAAACCCGCATGCTGGTGGTGGCTGGCGCCATCCTGATTCTTGCCATTGCCGTGCTGGTTATTCGTTACGGCCATGTCCGCATGCCCTACGCGGAAGACAAGAGTAACGAATAACCCTGGCGCCGTTTTATTTAAGCCGATTCGGGAAACTCAGCACAACCGCCCGCTGATACGCGGGCTTCTTTTCCGCCTGGACCTGCATGGCCTTGAGAAACTCGCCCATCAGGAGTGCGTTAAGAGCAAATGGGAAAGGTTGTAAGTAGCCCCAGGCAAATGACGGGCTTCACGTAAAATGGGCGCTTCTCGATATAGCGTCAATTCCATTTTGTCTCTCTCGTCTTTCAAACTTACACCCGCCCTGTTTCAGGAAGCTACGACTCTCCTGGGCGAGGTGCTGCACTTTTCCGCGCCAGCTGACAGTCTGTTATCCACTTTCTTCCGCGACCGCCCGAAGCTTGGCCGCCAGGAAAGAGCCGTGATCGCTGAATGTGTTTACGGCGTTTTGCGGCGATTTCTTGCGCTCAAGTGGATATTGCCAGACGGGAATCCCAGGCTATGGATTCTGTTATGGTTGGGAAGGTTTCAGGGAATCAGCCAGCGCGAACTTGAGCCTTTGATTCTGCCGCGTGATCGCGACAAACTGGCCGCGCTCAAATCAAGGTCGCTGGAATCAGCGCCGTTGGATGTGCAAGCCGAATTGCCTGAATGGGTCGTGGAAAAATTGCGCCCGGTCATGCCGGATGAGGCCATCCTGAACCTTGGCCGCGCCCTGCAACAACCCGCGCCGCTGGATATCCGGGTCAACACCTTCAAATCCAGCCGCGAGTCCTTGCTGGCGGCATTGGAAGAAAACGGCATTGCGGCGCAGTCAACAGACTATTCACCCACCGGCCTTCGCGTTAGCGGATATCCGGATATCACCAGACTGCCCGCCTTCAAATCAGGCGAAATGGAAGTGCAGGATGAAGGCAGCCAGTTGCTGGCGATTCTGGTCGGGGCCCGGCGCGGGGAAATGGTCGCGGATCTTTGCGCGGGTGCAGGTGGAAAAACCCTGGCCCTGGGTGCGCAAATGTCTTCATCCGGGCGCCTGTATGCGTTCGACATCAATGATAAAAGGCTGGCCAGACTATCGCCCCGATTGAAACGCTCGGGGCTGTCAAATGTCACGCCGCAATTGATTGCCAGCGAAAACGACACGCGACTCAAACGGCTCGCGGGCAAACTTGATCGCGTCCTGGTTGACGCACCCTGCTCGGGCCTGGGCACGTTGCGCCGCAATCCGGATTTGAAATTCCGTCAATCACCGCAAACCGTGGCATCGTTGTCCCAAACCCAGGCCAGCCTGATCCGGGCAGGCGCAAAGCTGCTTAAACCGGGCGGGCGGCTGGTTTACGCGACCTGCAGTTTATTGCCGGAAGAAAATCAGGCCATCATTGCCGCTTTTCTGGCCGAGCACCCCGAATTTCATCTGCAGCCTGCGCGTGAAGTCCTTACCGCACAGCGTATCTCTTTGGATACAGGTGATTATCTTGAACTCAATCCCGCCCTCCATGGCACTGATGGCTTTTTTGCGGCAGTATTGGAGAAAATTCCATAGGCCACCCATGGCCAGAGCGGAGGACGCTAGCTGATTATGATTCATCACGTCATTAATCCCGATCGCGCGCAAACCTTGTCCGGTTTGTTTCATGAACGGCTCTCTGCCAGCCCTGACAAGATTGCCTACCGGCAATTTGATGCTGCAACCGAAACCTGGCAAAGCCTGACCTGGCGTGACATAGCCCGTGAAGTCGTCCGCTGGCAAGCCGCGCTGACAAAGGAAAATCTGTCACCCGGCGACCGCGTCGCCGTCATGCTGAAGAATTGCGCGGAGTGGATCATTTTCGACCAGGCTGCACTAGGGTTGGGTCTGGTCACTGTCCCGCTTTATCTTGATGATCGGCCGGACAACGCCGCCTGGATCATCGACAACGCGGGCGCCAGGCTGTTGCTGGTGGAGGGCCGGTTCCAGCATCGGAAAGTGGCCGAAATCACCGCCACTTCGAAATCGCTCGAACGCGTTATCAGCTTGTTGCCGCCAGAAAAACTCACTGACTGGAGCCCCCAGTTCGTTGTCGCCGAAACCTGGCTGAAAGCCGCCGAAGGTACCGCCATTCCGGCCCGCCGCATCGCAGCCGACATGCTCGCTTCTGTCGTATATACCTCGGGCACCACCGGCAAACCCAAGGGCGTCATGCTCACCCACGACAACATGCTGTGGAACGCTTGGTACGCCAGCCGCTGCGCGGACTTCGGTCCGGACGAGGTTTTTCTGTCCTTTCTGCCCTTGTCGCATACGCTGGAACGCACGGCGGGCTATTACCTGCCCATGTTGTTGGGCAGCGAGGTGGTATATGCGCGCTCGATCGCACTGCTGGCGCAGGATCTGCAAACCATCCAGCCCACTGTGCTGGTGTCCGTGCCGCGAATCTACGAACGCGTGTACAGCCGCATCCAGGATGCGCTGGCAAAAAAAGGCGGGTTGGCGCAAACCCTGTTTGACACAGCGGTGGATGTCGGCTGGCACAAGTTTGAGTACGAACAGGGCCGCGCATCCTGGCATCCCAAGCTCTTATCCTGGCCGCTGCTGAAAAAACTGGTGGCCGATGGTGTTGCGGAAAAACTGGGCGGTCGGCTCAAATTGGCCATTTCCGGCGGTGCCGCGCTCTCGCCAGACATTGCCAAGGTCTTCATTGGCTTGGGTGTGCCCATTTTTCAGGGCTACGGGCTCACTGAAACCAGCCCGGTCGTTTCCGTCAACCGGCCGGATTCCAACATTCCCGCCAGTATCGGCAAGCCTCCGGAGGGCGTGGAAGTCAAGATCGGCGAGCACGATGAACTGCTGACCCGAAGCCGATGTGTGATGCGCGGTTACTGGGACAATCCGGAAGCTACGGCCGCGGTCATCGATGGCGCCGGCTGGTTTCATTCCGGCGATCAGGCCCGCATGGACGAGCGCGGGCATCTCTATATCATTGGCCGCATCAAGGACATTATCGTTCTGAACAATGGCGAGAAGGTGCCGCCCAGTGACATGGAAGCCGCCATCAAGCTCGATCCGCTGTTTGAACAGATCATGATCATAGGCGAGGGTAAACCCTACCTGGCCGCCCTGGCTGTCCTCAATACTGAGCACTGGCAAAGCTGGTGCGCGGAACAGAATCTGGGTGCCTCGGGTACGGACACATTATCGGACAGCCGCGTAAACAAAATGCTCCTCGCCCGGCTCACCGCACGCCTGAAGGCTTTCCCCGGCTATGCCCAAGTACGGCGCCTGTACGCCACGCTTGAGCCGTGGACAGTGGAAAACAGCCTGTTGACGCCCACGCTGAAAATGAAAAGAGCACAGATAATCAGCCGTTACGCAAAAGAGTCTGACGTACTTTTCTCTGAATTCTGACGTCATATGGCAGAAAAACTTCCGCCCCTCGACAACCTTCTCGTCAAACTGATTCAGGACAGCCACGACACGGCGTTGCTGGTTCAGCTTGCCGCGTTGGCATTGAGCATTGCGCTTGGCTGGCTGGCTACGCGCGCGCTCAAGCCGCGTTTGGACAAACTCGAGGAAACCTGGAGCGCCGGGGTTGAAGGTCTGCAACGCGTTGGACTGCCCGTCGCGATTCTTGCCGCCGTCTTTTTGATCAGGGAAGGATTGCGCTTCTGGCAAAGCGAGCTTCACCTGCTGAACCTTGCCATTCCGCTCCTTTCCGCCCTGGTCCTGGTGCGGCTGCTGATTTATTCTCTGCGCTATGCATTGAAGCCTTCCGCTTCACTCAAGGCGTGGGAACGTGGCATTGCCTGGGTTGTATGGATCGGCGTTGCCATGCATATCACCGGCGTGCTGCCGCGTGTGCGCGCTGCAATGGCGACCGTCGCATTCGAATCCGGCTCGCACAAGTTCTCGCTGCTACTGTTGTTCGAAGCCGTCACAGTCATCATTGCCGCGATCATTTTTGCCCTGTGGGCCGCGCAGTTCATCGAAAGTCGCTTGATGCGGGTGCCGCATATGGACTTAAGCCTGCGCATGGCGTTGTCCAAAGCTGCCCGCACACTGCTTTTGGTATTGGCTGTACTGGTCGCTCTCCCCGCGGTTGGCATTGACCTGACCGTGTTGTCGGTATTTGGCGGGGCGCTGGGTGTGGGGCTGGGTTTTGGCCTGCAAAAAGTGGCCAGCAATTACGTCTCCGGCTTCATCATCCTGCTTGACCGCTCGGTGCGTATGGGTGACATGATCACGGTCGACAATAAATACGGCCAGGTCGCCGAAATGAACACCCGCTACACCCTCATCCGTTCGCAGGATGGCACGGAATCCATCGTTCCCAATGAAATGCTCATCACCCAAACCGTTGTCAATCATTCCCTGTCCAAACCCGACGTCCGCATCGAACTGCCGATCCAGGTTGCCTATCCAACAAATCTGGAAATTGCGCGGGATCTCATGATCGAAGTGGCACGAAATCACCCGCGTGTTATCTCGGAAGGCGCGGAAGCGCCTAAAGTGTTTTTGCGAGATTTTGGCGATAACGGCATAAACCTGGACCTGGCAATCTGGATCAAGGATGCCGAAGATGGACAGCTCAGCCTGCGATCAGATATTTATTGGGGAATCTGGACCGCCTTCCGCAAAGCGGAAATCGAAATTCCCTACCCGCAGCGCGTTATTCATGCAGTAGAAAAAACCTCTTGATCTCAAAGGGAATTGCTTCATAATATCCAGACTTTAATGTCTGCTTTACAGGACAAACTACATGTTCTTATCTCTTTTCGATCTACCGTTATGGAATCTGTCCTGGTGGCAATACGTACTCATCACGCTGGGTATGACCCATGTCACCATTGCCGCGGTCACGATTTTCCTGCACCGCAGCCAGGCCCACCGCGCGCTGGATCTTCACCCCATCGTCAGTCACTTTTTCCGTTTCTGGTTGTGGATGACCACAGGCATGGTGACCAAGGCATGGGCCGCCATCCACCGCAAACACCACGCCAAGTGCGAAACCCCGGAGGACCCGCATAGCCCTCAGGTTCTAGGGCTTAAGAAAGTTTTCTTCGAAGGCTCGGAACTGTATCGTGCCGAGGCCAAAAACCTTGAAACGCTGGAAAAGTATGGCCACGGCACGCCGGATGACTGGCTTGAGCGCAACCTCTACACACCCCGTTCCGGGTTGGGCATCAAGCTCATGCTCATTATCGATGTCGCCTTGTTCGGGCCCATTGGCCTGACGATCTGGGCCGTGCAAATGGCATGGATTCCCATCACCGCCGCCGGCATCATCAACGGCGTAGGCCACTACTGGGGATATCGCAACTTCAAATGCGAGGATGCTTCGACCAATATCGTTCCATGGGGCATCATCATCGGTGGTGAAGAATTGCATAACAACCACCACGCCTACGGAACCAGCGCCAAACTGTCTTCAAAATGGTACGAATTCGACATCGGCTGGCTGTATATCCGCATGATGGAAACCGTAGGTTTATCCAAAGTCCGCAAAGTCGCACCGGTGGTACGCTGGCAGCCCACCAAGCCCATGGTTGATCTGAGTGTGCTTCAGTCTGTCATTACCCATCGCTATGACGTGATGACGCGCTATGCCAAGCTGATGAACAAGCAGGCCAAGCTGCATTTGCCGCAAGGCATGAATGTTGGAAAGCTGCGCGAATGGCTGCACATCGAACCCGCCGCGCTCAAGCAGGAAGAAAAAGTCGAAGTCGAAAAGGTTCTGTCCAAAAACGATGTTCTTGCCAAGCTCTACCAGATGCGCCTGGAGCTGGTTGAAGTCTGGGGCCGCTCCACGCTGCCCAAGGAACAACTGGTTGGCAAACTGCAGGACTGGTGCCAGCGGGCAGAAGCCAGCGGCATCGAAGCGCTGAGAGATTTTTCGCTGCGGCTGAAAAGCTATGCCTGATTAAGGCGAACTTGATCCAACCAGAATGATTCAATAAAAAACCCGCCTCAGGCGGGTTTTTTCTGTGCCAGGCACAGCATTATTTCAACTTGGTTTCCTTGTACATCACATGCTTGCGGGCCTTGGGATCGAATTTCATGATCTCCATTTTGCCGGGCATGGTTTTCTTGTTCTTGGTCGTGGTGTAGAAATGGCCGGTGCCCTCTGTGGACTCCAGCTTTATTTTTTCGCGTCCGCCTTTAGCCATGATTACTCCTTAGATCTTTTCGCCACGGGCACGCATGTCGGCGAGAACGGCATCAATGCCTTTCTTGTCGATGGTGCGAAGCGCCGCATTGGTGAGACGAAGGGTGACAAAGCGGTTTTCGCTTTCGACCCACAGACGGCGGTTTTGCAGATTGGGCAGAAACCGGCGCTTGGTTTTGTTGTTGGCATGGGAGACATTGTTCCCGACCATGGGCTTCTTGCCCGTTACCTGGCATACGCGAGCCATAATTGCGCTCCAACTCGGATTTGGAAAAACGCGATTTATACCATGAAACCCTCGCCGGAAGCAAACCCTACAGCAATCCCGATTCCGCGAATGAGATTCCGCCAGCCCCCGCCACCACAAAATGATCCAGCACCCGCACATCGACCAGGGCCAAGGCCTGCTTAAGAGTCTGGGTAAGCAGTTTGTCAGCCTGGCTGGGCTCGGCCACGCCCGAAGGGTGGTTGTGCGCGAGAATGATGCCTGCGGCATTGTGTGCCATGGCCCGCTTGACCACTTCACGCGGGTAAACGCTAGTCTGGGTGAGCGTCCCGCGAAACAGCATTTCAGCCTGGGTCACGCGATTTTGCGCATCCAGAAACACCGCCCAGAACTCCTCGTGGGGTTTGTCCTTCAATAAAAGACTAAGGTATCGCCGGACCGAGCCTGGCGAAGTCAGCGCATCGCCGCTTTGCATGTCTTCCTTCAGCGCGCGCCGCGCCATTTCCATGACTGCCTTTAATTGCGCGTACTTGGCCGGCCCCAGGCCGGGTGCGTCACAAATCTGCTGTTGATCGGCCAGACATAGTTTCGACAGGCCACCAAATCTATCCAGCAGTTCACGGGACAAATCAACCGCGCTCTTGCCGGTAACGCCCGTACGCAGAAAAATGGCCAGCAGCTCGGCATCCGTCAGACTTTCCGCACCGCGCTCCAACAACTTATCCCTGGGCCTTTCGTCTGCAGGCCAGTCCCGAATCGCCATTTCTCCTACCCTCCCGTAGAATCGCCTTTTTATTTGTGCGGATGCCATTTTGCGCCATGCCTGACACACAAGGCAAAACCATCATTCTCGGCGTTACCGGCGGAGTGGCTGCCTACAAGGCAGCGGAACTCGCGCGTCTGTGGATCAAGGCAGGCTATGGCGTACAGGCAGTGATGACAGATGCGGCCATGCATTTTATTGGTCCCGCCACATTACAAGCGCTGACGGGCCGCCCGGTGCTGACTGGTTTGTGGGGTAGCGCCCTCACCCCAACCCTCTCCCCGGGGGAGAGGGAGCACACGCTGGACCCAAACCGACTTGATGGCATGGATCACATACATGCCAGCCGCCATGCCGAAGTCATCGTAGTCGCGCCCGCTTCCGCCGATTTCATGTCAAAGCTGGCTCAAGGCCGCGCTGACGACCTACTTTCGACGCTTTGCCTGGCGCGCGCCTGTCCGCTTGCCATCGCGCCGGCCATGAACCGGGAGATGTGGGCCAATCCGGCAACCCAACGGAATCTCGACAGACTGCGTCAGGATGGAATCACCATCATCGGGCCGGACACAGGCGAGCAGGCGTGCGGCGAAACCGGCCTAGGACGCATGAGTGAACCCCCCGCGATTTTCGATGCAATGGAGATCCTCCTCGGCCCAAAGCCGCTCGCAGGTAAAACGGTACTGGTAACGGCTGGGCCGACTTTCGAACCTGTCGACCCTGTGCGCGGGCTGACCAACCTGAGCTCGGGCAAAATGGGTTACGCCATCGCCCAAGCCGCCAAGGAAGCCGGTGCGCGCGTGATACTGGTATCCGGCCCGGTTTGCCTGGATGCCCCCACGGATGTCGAAAAAATCAGCGTGACGACCGCGCAGGAAATGCAGGCAGCCGTCATGCGCAGCGTAAACGACGCTCAGCTTTTCATTTCAGTGGCGGCCGTGGCGGATTACCGGCCCGCGCAAACCGCTACTCAAAAAATCAAGAAAAGTGGGAAGCCTCTGTCGCTGGAGCTTTTGCCCAACGAGGACATACTGGCGAGTGTCGCCAGCTTGCCAAAACCGCCTTTCTGCATTGGCTTCGCCGCTGAAACCGAGAACCTGCTTGATCACGCCGAAGCCAAGCGTAAAACCAAAAAACTGCCGCTGCTGATTGCCAATCTTGCCCAGAACACCTTGGGCAGGGATCAGGCCGAGCTTGTATTGCTGGATGACTCTGGCAGTCATCCGCTAGCGAAAGCAGACAAACTCACCCTGGCCCGGCAAGTCGTCAGGCATGCCATTGAATTGTTCAATCTGTCGAAATCCCGTCAAACATGAAGCTCGAAGTCAAAATTCTGAACGAAAAAATCCGCGACCAGTTGCCCCATTACGCAACCAAAGGCGCCGCCGGCCTTGATTTGCGTGCCTGCATCGAAATGCCTGTCACCCTCAACCCGGGCGATACCCAACTGATTCCCACCGGCATGGCCATCCACCTGGGCGACCCGGGTTATGCCGCGCTGATCCTTCCGCGTTCAGGCCTGGGCCACAAGCACGGCATCGTTCTCGGCAACCTCGTGGGTCTGATTGACTCGGATTACCAGGGTGAACTCATGGTTTCGTGCTGGAATCGAGGCCAGACAAGCTTCGTGCTGCAACCCTTGGAAAGACTGGCGCAACTGGTCGTTGTGCCCGTGATTCAAGTCGACCTGACCATGGTAGACAATTTCGAACAGAGCCATCGTGGCGAAGGCGGGTTTGGCAGCACTGGCACCAAGTAGTCGGAAAAATTTACAACTCATCTGATTACCCTATCGCCCGCCTGATCCAGACAGGTGGCAGAATTGAGGCACGGAGATTGCTACTTATTGCCTCACCCTGACTACAAAACAAATTAACCGGGTCGCGGAGCAAGCCCGGGAGGCATCGCCCTCCCCGCGCCCCCATGAAAAAAACAATGAAACGTCCATCCTTGACCCGGTACGGTGTAATGCTGACAGCTTTTCTGTCAGCACTTGCCGCCTTGGCGGTCTTGTCTGTTTTCCTTACCCGGGAAAAAGACGAGATGGACACGGGTGTCTTGCAGAAACCCGCGATGGCGACGCAAATTGAATACCTCGCCGAAACCATGCGTCAGTCAGTAGAGGCCATTGCCTCTCATCCACAAACGCTGGCCTGCTTTGAAGCCGGCAACAGCGAAGCTTGCCGCACGCAGGCGGTCAATCTGTATGCGCTCAATCGCGAAGCCACACTTTATTTTGTCCAGGAAGGCCAAAGCGCGGACCTGTTACCTGGTTTCCTGTCTGGCGGCACCCGCAGACTGGTTGAACGCGCGGCCCGCCAGAACAGCGCCGCCTCCGCCGCCACCTTCAGCCTGGCGGTTTCGCAACCTGTGCTCAACCCTGAAAAGAATCGCTTGGGTTTTGTCGTGCTGGAGCAGGGCGTACCTCAATTACAGACCCTGTTCGATACCTTGCCGCTTCCGGCGGCTGGCGCGTATGCCGAACTCCTGCAAAGCCAGGGAACAGAATCTTCTGTCCTCATGCGGCGCGGAAACCAGGCAATCAAGAACAGTGCACCAGCCTCGATGATCACACTGGCAGGTACTCCCTGGAAAATCGCTGTCTGGCGCAACGGAACGGCCAATCTTCAGGCAGCCCTGCCCTATCTGCTTGCCTGGATTCTGTTGTCGCTTGTCATTGCCGTTTTTGTCATGGCCATCTTCATGACCTTGCGAAACAAGGTCATCGACAATCTTAAAATCATGGCGACCCTGATCAACGATATGCGCCAGAACAAACTGCGTCCGGACTACCCGATCAATCTGGTCGAATTTGAAAGCCCGATGAAAACCATGCTGAAAATCGCGCATGTGCAGGTAGGCCGCCAGAAGGAAGCCACGTCCCAGGCGAAACTGGACCATTTGTCCAAGGTCAACAACCGCCGCAGCTTTGAGGAAAAGCAGGCCGAACTGTTCAAGACGCTGAAGGATGGCTGGACACACAGCTTGCTCATCCTGGATATCGACAACTTCAAGCAGATCAACGATACCTTTGGCCATGAAGCGGGCGATCAAATGATCGTTGCATTTGGCAGGGCATTAAGAGAAAACTTGCGCTCCAGTGATTTCATCGCGAGGCTGGGCGGCGATGAGTTCTGCGTGCTGTTTCCCTACACGCCTTTGGATCGCGCCCAGGAATTATGTGATCGCCTGAGAGGCAACATGCCGGAAATGGTCGAATTGATACCTGGCGTTTCGCACAAACTTTCCTGGAGCGGCGGCCTTTCCGAATACAGCAAGAGCGACAGTCAGGAAAATGCCGCGCTTTCACGAGCGGATGCCGCCCTGCTGGAAGCCAAACGATCCGGACGGAACAACACCCGTATCAAGGCCGCCGCCTGAACCACGCCATGGATAGCGCCACGGCTATCCAGATCAATACCGGCAGGTTTCCCCAGCGGGCATAAGGTGTCAGGCCGTCATACCCCTGCGCAACACCTTCGAGGGTGCCGGCTTCAAATTCAGGCAGCGAACTCAAGACCCGGCCTTTCTGATCAATAATCGCCGTCACGCCCGTGTTCGTCGCCCGCAACATGTATCGCCCCGTCTCCAGCGCCCGCATTTGTGACATTTGCGCGTGCTGCCAGGCCGCAAAAGTTTCCCCAAACCACGCGTCATTGGTCACGTTGACCAGCAGACTCGCTTCAGGCAACGCACGGACGATTTCCTGGCCGAACACATCTTCATAACAGATGTTTACCGTGACATACTGGCCCGCAACCTTCAACGGCGCCTGATCCTTGCCGCCGCGAGCGAAATCCGACAGCGGAATGTGCAGCACATTGACGATCCACTGAAAGCCCATCGGGACAAATTCACCAAAAGCCACCAGGTGCTGCTTGTGATAGAACTGCGTGGACGAAGCGCCAAAACTGGCGACGCTGTTGTAATACGCGCCCCGGATATCACCAGTCGGCACGCCGGTGAGTATGTCCGCATTGCGGCTTCGCGCCAGTTGACGCATCCCATCGACATAAGCGGCTGGCAGTTGTGAATAGAAAACGGGCAAGGCTGTCTCTGGCAACACGATCAGCCTGGCCTGGGTGGCTTCAATCCGGTCGGCATATTCAGCCAGTGTTTGTGCGGCTCTTTCAGGACGCCACTTCATTTCCTGCGGAATATTTCCCTGCAGCAAGGCCACTGAAAGTGGCTGGCCCAAGGGCCTGGTCCATTCAATGTTTTTTAGACCTTCCCCCCCGCCCAGCACGCCTACCAACAGAAAAAAAGGAGCGGCCCATAATCCCGGAATCCACGCGCGCTGCATGAGCCAGACCAATGTACCTGCGACAAAAAAGCTCAGCCCGCTCAGTCCGTAGACACCAACAAGTGGCGCATATCCCGCAAGCCAGCCTGCTGGCGCTTGTGCATAGCCCATCGTCAGCCAGGGAAAGCCGGACAAAATCCAGCCGCGAAGCCACTCCAGCAGAACCCAGCAGGCTGGAATCACCAGCAGCAATCGCATGGCGCCTGGAGCCGAAAGCCGGGCAGCCAGCCAGCCCGCGACAGCCGGGAACAGCGCAAGAAATGCACAAAATAGAAAGGTAGCGAGCGCCGCCAGGATGGTAGGCATGTCACCGTAGACCGCCATGCTGACATACACCCAGCTTACGCCCGCGCCAAACAAACCCAGGCCAAACCACCAGCCATCGATAAACATCTGACGCGGGCTATCGTTTTCCCAAAGCCGGGTTAAAACATACAGCGACACAAATGCGAGACCCCACCACCCGATCGGCGCAAATGCCGGCACCGACACCGCACCTGAAATAAGGGCCGTTACATAACGCAAACGGCCGCTGAATGCGGCTTTTTGTACAAGATAGGAGATGGGAGGCATGGGCGATTATTGATTCGGCATCAATGGACTTGAATAGAAAGGACGGCCCGATTTGTCTGGTGAGTCCAATGGGGCGTGTCGAATGCCGAATCAATAACATTCCATCTCGGCAGGTTATTGAGGCGGCTCAACGCGCTTAACAAAAGTTTCGGAAATTGTTGACCACGAGTGCGTTTTAAGTTCATAGGTGCCGCCTCAATAATGGAATACCGGTTTATAGTGTGCGGATGCTGCTGCCTGTTTTCTTTTTACTGACGTTGTCAGCCCTGATTGTATCGGGCATCCAGCCCCACGACCGGCTGACCTGGTGGATGGAAGTCATGCCCGTCATCATTGCACTGCCCATCCTGATTTTTACACGAAGACATTTCCCGCTGACCACCCTGTTGTATTGCCTGTTGCTTGTTCACGGCCTGATTCTCATGCTGGGCGGACATTACACCTATGCCCGCGTGCCACTCGGATTCTGGATGCAGGACTGGTTCGATTTTTCGCGCAATCATTATGACCGGATCGGACATCTTGCCCAGGGCTTCATTCCCGCTATCCTCGCGCGAGAAATTCTCATCCGGCTCTCCCCGTTGAAACCTGGTGGCTGGCTGTTCTTTCTGGTGTGCTGCGTCACACTGGCATTTTCCGCGTCTTACGAATTCATCGAGTGGTGGGCCGCGCTGCTCTATGGTTCGGATGCCGACAGCTTTCTGGCCACCCAGGGAGACGTCTGGGACACCCAGTGGGACATGTTCCTTGCATTGATTGGCTGCCTTGCATCACAAATTCTGCTGAGCAGCCTGCACGACCGGCAGCTCATGCGGCTGAGATAGCCCCATCGTTAATCCCCAAGCTGGATGCGTCCCGCCTTTTCCGCCGCAGCAAAATCCAGCATGCGCTGGATGGAAACCGCCGCCCTGGCGCGAACTTCCTCTTCGATCAATATTTCGTTGCCGCCAGGGCTTCCAATTGGAGCATCCAGCACGGCAGCCAGCTTGCGCAGGCCATTCATGGCCATCCACGGGCAATGCGCGCATGAAACACATGTCGCCCCCTCACCGGCGGTGGGCGCTTCCAGCAGGATTTTCCCCGGCGCCGTCGCGCGCATTTTGTGGAAAATGCCGTTGTCAGTAGCGACAATGAATTCTTGATTGGGCAAACGGCGCACCGCATCGATCAGCTGGGTCGTCGAACCAACCACATCGGCCATGGCAATCACGGCTTCGGGCGATTCGGGATGCACCAGCACCGCGGCGTCGGGATGCGCCTCGCGCAGCTTCGCCAGTCCTTCGGCCTTGAAGGCCTCGTGAACGACGCACGACCCCTGCCACAGCAACATGTCCGCGCCGGTCACGCGCTGGACATAATCACCAAGATGGCGATCCGGCGCCCACAGCAGTTTCTTTCCCTGGCCGTGCAGATACTTGACGATTTTGGCCGCGATGCCCGATGTCACCACCCAGTCCGCTCGTGCCTTCACGGCGGCGCTGGTATTGGCATAGACCACCGATGTCCTGTCCGGATGCGCATCGCAAAAGGCGGCAAACTCGTCCGCCGGGCAAGCGAGATCCAGCGAGCAATCCGCGCCCAGATCCGGCATGATCACGCGCTTTTCCGGATTGAGGATTTTCGAGGTTTCGCCCATGAACTTGACCCCGGCGACGATCAGGGTTTTGGCCTTGTGCGCATGGCCAAATCGCGCCATCTCCAGCGAATCCGACACGCAGCCGCCGGTTTCCTCCGCCAGGTCCTGAAGATCGGCGGAAGTATAGTAATGCGCGACCAGCACGGCGTCCTGCTCCACCATCAGTTTCTTGATGCGGTTCTTGAGCGACAGCCGCTCGCGATCATCCAGTGCTTCCTCGACCATCGGCGGGACCTGTATAACCGGTCTGACCGGCAGGGGAAAATCGACTCTCATTCGTTTGATTCCAGCGCAGCAACACAAAACCGGAGTATAGCCGGACGCGCGCCTTATGCCTTATGCTCACACCCCATGCAGCAACTTCTCCTTGAAATTCGACCCGCGCCCCAGCCCTCACTGGAAAACTTTGTTGCAGGAGGCAATCTTGAACTCATGGAGATGTTAAGTAACTGGCTGGCTGGAAAAACGGCAGAGAAAGCTCTCTATATTTGGGGTCCCGCTGGCAGTGGCAAATCACATTTACTTCGTGCCGTCACGACACATCCAGACACTTTGTTCTGGAATGGCCAGAATGACATTCCAGTTGATACCCGCCTGGTTGCGCTGGACGATGTGGAACAGCTTACTGAAGCCTCCCAGATCAATGCGTTTGCTGCGTTCAACCATGCAAGGTCCGCGGGAAAGCTGTGGATTGCCGCCGGCGAAAACGCACCCGCGGGTTTGAGTATTCGCGATGATCTGCGCACCCGCCTGGGCTGGGGCCTTGTTTACCGGCTGCAGCCTTTGAGTGACGAGGACAAACGGGCAGCGTTGATCTTGCATGCAAAGAGTCTGGGGTTCGAACTGGATCCCGCCATTGCGGCCTGGCTGTTAACCCGTCATGGCCGTGATCTGGGCTATCTATTGCAAGTGGTTGAAGCGCTCGACCGGTACAGCTTGCAAACGCGGCGCCGCGTCACCTTGCCGCTATTGAAAACCCTGCTGGCCTGATTCAGCGTTACGCTTTCTGGTTTTCCTCGGCGATTTCCTTGCGCACCTGGTCCATGTCCAGCGCCATCACCTGGCCCAGCAACTGGTCAAGTCCCGATGCAGGCAAGGAACCGGGTTGGGAAAAAATGATAATTTGTTCACGGAAAACCATCAGGGTCGGGATGGAACGAATATTGAAGGCAGCGGCCAGTTCCTGCTCGGCCTCGGTGTTGACCTTGGCAAACACGATACCTTCGTGTTTGTCCGAAGCGGCTTCATAAATGGGGGCAAACGCGCGGCAGGGCCCGCACCAGGGCGCCCAGAAATCGACAATAACGACGTCATTGCTCGTAATGGTTTGCTGAAAATTGTCCTTGTTGAGTTCGAGGGCTGCCATGTTGATCCAGATATGTTCAGAGAGATAATGGGAAAGTAAGCCAATAAAAACGGCGCGGTTAAAGCCGCGCCGCAATTGCCACCCTATCACGGGCGACGGGTCCGCGCAATGCGCGGTCTTCTTGGTGTGGGCAGCCAGAAATACGGCTGGGGTCCCCATGTACGAGCCGAAGCCGGCTCGTCTGAAAATCCTTACTTGGCAAACGCCTGCTGAAACATGCTGCGGCTGGGTTCCGCCGGCCGAGTCAAATTCTGGCTGCGGCGAAGATTGCCCCGAACTTCCGCCCGGTTAACCGCCATGATCAGTTCTGTCGCCAGAACACGTGCCTGGTGCGGAGACAGTTTGAGGTCGCATTCGCCATTGCTGAGCGTAAAAGCAACCCTGTCCTTGCCGCCATTATCTTCAACCAGACTGATGCTTACTGCTGTGCCGTTGTCGAGTTCCATTTCCTTTGCTCCTTCATTCATCCTGGGTGCTCTCTTTCTTGCAGACTGTGTGCCAGGCCGGAATGATAGCGACGAAAAATGAAAAACCTGTGAAATCAAGGATTTTTTACGGCAGCAAATCGTGCCCAGCGGATTCGGGCCAGGAATTCTGACGAAGCCCCGACAGGCTAGTCCGGAAAGTTGACAATTACCAAGCGCCTATTTCAATAGGAATTGGAAGATGTGGGCCTGATTTTGCCCGACAGCAAGGTATAGGCGACCGGGATGACAAACAGCGTCAATAGCGTACCCAACAACAATCCACCAACAATTACCCAGCCGATTGGCGAACGTGATTCGGCTCCCGCTCCGGTTGCAATGGCCAGCGGCACCGCGCCCAACACCATGGCGGCGGTAGTCATGAGAATCGGGCGCAGCCGCAGCGCGGCTGCCTCCACCACTGCATCGCGCACAGTTCTGCCCTGTTCCCTGAGCTGGTTGGCAAACTCCACGATCAGAATTCCGTGCTTGGTGATCAACCCCACCAGCATGATGAGCCCTATCTGGCTATATACATTGAGCGTGCCGCCCGTCAGTTTCAGCACCAGCAACGCGCCGGTCATGGCCAGCGGCACGGTCAGCATGATGACAAGCGGTCCCCTGAAACTTTCAAACTGCGCGGCCAGCACCAAATAAATGAATACCAGCGCCAAACCAAATGTGACCAGCAGGGTTTTTCCGGATTCCCTGAACTCACGCGACTGTCCATCCAGCGTGGTCTGGAAACTGGCCGGCAGGGTTTCCTTTGCCGCCTGATCCATGAATGTCAGCGCATCACCCAGGGTATAGCCGGGTGCGATATTGGCTGAGATGATGGCCGCCCGCTGCCGGTTGAAGTGATTGAGTTCCTTGGGCGCTACGGTTTCTTCGATCACAATCAGATTGGACAGCGGCGTCAGATCGCCATCCGCGCCTCGCACATACACCACGCCCAGATCCTGCGGCGTCGCCCGGTCTTTGGGATCAAGCTGGACGATGACATCATACTGTTCTCCCTCTCGCTTGAAGCGGGTGACTTCGCGCCCGCCCATCAGCGATTCCAGCGTCCGGCCGATGCTGTCCACGCCTACGCCCATGTCTGCCGCCTTGTCCCGATTGACCGAAACGGAAAGTTGCGGTTTGTTGAGCTTGAGGTCGGTATCCGCATTGACCAGCCCAGGATAGGTCCGGACTTTGGCCATGAGTTTATCCAGCGCTTCATCCAGTGCCTGATAAGTCGGCGCCTGCACGACAAATTGCAGCGGCGGGTTGCGAAAGCTTTGTCCCAGCGACGGCGGGTTGATGGGAAACGCGAGCACGCCCGGCATGGAAACAAACATGCGCGGCCCCAGCGACTGGGTAATCTCCATCTGGCTGCGCGCACGTTCTTCCCAGGGCTTCAGCATCACAAAAGAAAGCGCGGTGTTGACCGGGTTGGGGCGCTCCAGCCCCGGCGCCACTACAACAAATGCCGTCCGGATCTCCGGAACGGATTGATATATTCCTTCCAGTTGCCGCGCATACTGGTCGGTATATGCCATGGTCGAGCCTTCCGGCGCCAGCATGAAACCGATGAAGAAACCGCGATCTTCGGTTGGCGCCAGCTCCGATTTCAGCGATTTCATCAGCCCCCAGGCTGCGACGGCCGCCAGAACAAATAGGGCTATGGTTATCCAGCGGGCATTCAGGGTATGGGCCAGCAAATTCCGGTAGCCTCGGTTCATTCCATTCAGTATCCGTTCACCCAGCATGAACAGCGTCCCGTGGCGGGTTTCGTGTTTAAGCAGGCGGCTGCACATCATGGGCGTGAGCGTCAGGGCCACAAAACCAGATACCAGCACGGCGGCTGCTACCGTCAAGGCAAATTCCGTAAACAGCCGCCCGGTGTTACCGGTGGCAAATGCCAGCGGCGCGAATACCGAGGCCAGCGTGAGCGTCATGGCCAACACCGCGAAGCCGATTTCCCTGGCGCCTTTTTGCGCGGCCTCCATCGGCGGCATGCCTTCCTCGATATGGCGGTAGATGTTTTCCAGCATGACAATCGCGTCGTCCACCACCAGGCCAATGGCGAGTACCAGGCCAAGCAAGGTCAGCACGTTGATCGTGAAACCAAACATGTAAAGGAAAGCGAACGCGCCGATAAGTGAAACCGGGATGGTGACGAAGGGAATCAGCGTGGCGCGCCATGAACGCAGGAACAGGAAAATCACCGCCACCACCAGCACGAGGGCTTCGCCCATAGTCTTGTATACCGCGTCGATGCTTTTCTCGATGAAAATCGAGCTGTCAAAGCCGATTTGCAGCTTCATGCCCGGCGGCAGGTTTTTTTGCAGCCTTGGAATCTCGGCCTTGATGGCGCGCGCGACTGCCAGCGTATTCGCCGTGGCCTGCTTGACGATGCCCAGACCAACGGCGGGCTGGGTATTGACGCGGACGATATTGCGATCGTCCGCCGCCCCCAGTTCAACCCGTCCCACATCTTGAATACGCACCGGCGTACCGCCCACCTGGCGAATGATCACGTTGCCGAATTCTTCCGGTGTTTTCAGATCCGTGGAAGCCTGGACCGTGAATTCGCGCATGTCGCTTTCGATGCGCCCGGCAGGCAACTCCACGTTCTGCGAACGCAGAGCCGCTTCCACATCCTGTACGGTCAATCCATACGCCACCAGCCGTTGGGCATCCAGCCATACGCGCATGGCATATCGGCGCTCTCCGCCAACGATGACCGAGGCCACACCCGGCAGGGTTTTCAATTGATCCGCGACGATGCGATCGGCGTAATCCGTGATTTCCAGCGGACTTTGCCGGTCGCTGGAAAAGGCCAGCCAGATGATCGCCTGTGCGTCCGCTTCTATTTTGGCCACTATTGAATCATCCGCCGCCTCCGGCAACAGGCCACGAACCCTTGCCACCCGGTCGCGGACATCATTGGCCGCGGCCTCCGGGTCACGCTCGCGCAGGAACTCGACCGTAATCTGGCTGACTTCTTCCCGGCTGACTGACTTGACCGTCCGCACGCCTTCGATGCCAGACAAGGAATCTTCAAGCGGCTGAGTGACCTGGCTTTCAATGACGGAAGCGGATGCACCCTTGAACACGGTGCGTACCGACATGATGGGCGCATCGATATTGGGATACTCGCGGACAGGCAGGCGGTCGAAGGAAATCACGCCCAACAGCACGATCATGAGGCTCATGACCGTGGCCAGCACCGGCCGACTGATGGACAGGGAGGAGAGGACCATGTAGTTAAGGCGCCTTCAGTTTCGACTGATCAGGGCTTGGCGCCGGGTTTTTGCTGCTGCATCTTCTGCATCATCTGCATGACGGCCTCAACCGGCGCCACCGGGGCGCCCGGCCTCAGCTTAAGCAGTCCATCCACCACGATCGTGTCTCCTGCCTTGACGCCTGAAATCACTTCCACCTGTCCTGGCGACCGCCGGCCGATCTGAACCGGGGTCAGATCGGCCTTGCCCTCGACTACCTTATATATATATGTCTGCTTGCCCTTGGGCAGGATAGCCTGTTCCGGAACCACGACTGCATTGGGCCTTCTGCCCAGATCAGCCGACACACGGGCAAACATGCCTGGTTTCAGGTTGCCGGCTATATTGGGAATTCTCGCCCTGACCAGGGCACCGCGTGTCGCCAGATCCACAACGGGCTCAATGGCATAGACTTTCCCGCTGAATGTCCGGCCAGGCAATGCGTCAACCGTTACGCTGACAGGCTGTCCGATTTTCACCAAAGGCAAATACACTTCGGGTACCCGGGCATCAAGATTGAGCTGGTCGATGGCCGCCAGTTCAACAATGTCATCGCCTTTCTTGACGTAGGCACCCGGGCTGACTTTGCGCAAACCCGCCAATGCCGTGAAAGGCGCACGAATGATCGTTCTCGCCAACGCAACCCGAACTTCCTGAACCTTTGCCTTCACAATATCCAGATTGGCTTGCGCTTCATCCAGCGTCTGCTGACTGATGAAACCCTTGCCGGCCAGTTCCACATTGCGCTTGAACCGGCTCTCGGCAAGTTTCAGATCGGCTTCGGCTGCCGCCAGCGCGGTACGTTGCTCGGCGTCATCCAGTTTGACAATGACGTTGCCCTTCTTGATGGCTTGCCCTTCGCGAAAAGTAAGACTCACAATCCGGCCATCAATCTCGGGCCTGAGAATGACTTGCTCGTGCGGAACAAGCGTTGCGGCCGCAGTGACAACATCTGATACCGGAGCGGACTGTACCTGCATCATCCTGACCGGTACAGGCTGATTACCGCCAGGTGGCTGCGCCCAGGCAATCCCGGATGAGAGCATAAGCATGAGCAGGGTCGTTTGCATGGCGGACATCATTTGCACGAAAACCTTATCCTACTCGCAAGTTCATTGCATGGCACACGGCCATCAGAAAAACGGGGGCACGCCATTTTCCCTGGAATCAGGTGATCTCAAGTCCGGATTGATGTTTTATAAGCCCCAGTCCCAGCATGGATAGCCGGAATTAATGAAGCCTATTGCGTAACGGGGTAGCCAGACGTGTGAACTGACTTAATAGATGTCATGCGCTCAATGCGCGGGGGTTTGCCTGAAATGAAAAAAGGGGGCCACATGGGCCCCCTTTGTCTTGCCGAATCCGGCTTGACTCTTAAAGCCCAAATGGCTTGATGACTGGCATAGAAGGAGCAGGTGCCGGCGCAGGCGCTGCCGCAGGGGCAGGCTTGGCGGGAGCAGCTTTCTTTGCAGCGGGCTTCTTGGGAGCAGCTTTCTTTGCAGCGGGCTTCTTGGGAGCAGCCTTCTTTGCAGCCGGCTTTTTAGCAGCAGGTTTCTTTGCAGCTGCTTTCTTTGCAACCGGCTTTTTAGCAGCAGGCTTCTTGGGTGCTGCTTTCTTTGCGGCCGGCTTTTTAGCAGCAGGCTTCTTGGGTGCTGCTTTCTTGGCTGCAGGCTTCTTGGCAGCAGGCTTCTTGGGAGCCGCTTTCTTAGCTGCAGGCTTTTTGGCTGCGGGTCTCTTGGGTGCTGCTTTCTTTGCGGCCGGCTTTTTGGCAGCAGGCTTCTTGGCAGCCGCTTTCTTGGCTACAGGCTTTTTGGCAGCGGGTTTCTTGGGCGCTGCTTTCTTTGCAGCCGGCTTTTTAGCAGCAGGCTTCTTGGCAGCGGGCTTTTTGGGGGCTGCTTTCTTGGCTACAGGCTTTTTGGCAGCGGGTTTCTTTGCGGGTGCAGCTTTTTTGGCTGCGGGCTTCTTGGCAGCCGGTTTTTTGGCTGCGGGTTTCTTTGCAGTTGCCATACATCACTCCTTAGAAGTTGAACAAATTCACTACTACTACGAATAAAGCGTGCAGAGGTTTGTAAATGCACTTCCAAAGCGTGGCATCCACATCCGGCATCAATTTTCGAAGGCTTCAATTTGAGAAACTTCCGAAACCCGCTTGGGGCGGGCGATACCAAAGCTCCGCTTGGTGAGCCTCATTCTAGTTACTTTTTCGGACACTTCAACAATTAGTTGAGGATATTTGAATTATTTCTGATCAAAAATGTGGCGCATCCACAAATGATATTGAGGCGATACTATTTTAAAAGCCGTTCCTAAAAGTCAGACCACCTCTGAAAGCCAGTAAACAAGCCGTTCTCCAGCCATCAGCCCCTCGATGGATTCTCGTTCTCGGATGAGCCTGATTTCGTTTTTGTTCAACAGTAATTCTGCCGCGCGGGGGCGGCTATTGTAGTTTGAGCTCATGCTCATCCCGTATGCACCCGCCGAAAGTACCGCTAATAGCGACCCTTCCTTCACAGCCAGGCTCCGCTCAAGGCCAATAAAATCGCCGGTTTCGCACACTGGGCCGACAACGTCGCAGGTCATTCCCAAGTCTCCAGAATCCAGAACAGGGACGATGTCATGAAAGGCGTCGTAGAGCGCCGGCCGCATGAGATCGTTCATGGCGGCATCAACCACAACGAAATTTTTGCTGTCGCCAGACTTTACATATTCAACACGGGTAAGCAACAAACCCGCGTTCCCCACCAGCGAGCGGCCAGGCTCGACAATGATTTCCTGGGAACGCCCCTTGAAGCGGGAAAGCAGAATGGCTCGGTAGGCCGCCATATCCGGCGGTGTTTCATCCCGATAGCGAATGCCGATCCCGCCGCCAATATCAATGTGCCTGAGCTCGATCCCCAAAGCTTTCAGAGCGTCCACCAGATTGAGTACGCGGTCGAGCGCGTCCGCGATGGGGGTCAGGTCGATTAGCTGAGAACCAATGTGGCAATCGACTCCAACAACCTCAATGCCGGGCATGTCCGCCGCCTGCTGGTATAGCTTTTGGGCCTGATCAATCGGGATGCCAAACTTGTTCTGCTTCAACCCGGTGGAGATGTAGGGATGGGTTTTAGGATCGACATCCGGATTGACCCGGAAGGAGACTGGCGCGATTTTCCCCATCTCTTTCGCCACCCGGCTCAACCGAGCCAGTTCGCTTTCGGATTCAACATTGAAGCATCGAATACCGACGTCCAAGGCTGCCCGCATCTCTGGCTCTGTCTTCCCCACACCCGAAAATACGATCCTTGACCCTTGCCCGCCGGCCTTGATCACCCGCGCCAGCTCACCGCCGGACACGATGTCGAACCCGGCCCCCAGTCTGGCAAAATGCTGGAGAATGGCCAGGTTGCCGTTTGCCTTGACGGCGTAACAGATCAAGTGAGGCAATCCGGCCAGCGCCCGCTCGTAAGACTGGAAGGATTCGGTCAGGGCGGCTTGCGAATAGACATATAAAGGGGTGCCATACTCGCGTGCCAAGTCTTCGAGGGACACCTCCTCCAGGAAAAGGCGTCCATCAATTCTGTGCAGGTGGTTCATTTGCTGGATTGCTGAAAGTTGACCGGCTTCTGGTCCGGCAAGGTAAGCGCGCCCTTGGAACCGCAGGCGGATAGCTGCGACAATACCAATAACAGAGCGGCGGTAATTGAACGAAAATTCATGCTTGCGATGTTAGCATGTGCAAAGCCAGAGCGTGTTCACTCAGCGGTGAATCGCTATACGGCAGCCCGTATCCTGGATCCACATCATGAACGAAACTGATTTTCTCAAGCTGACAGGCGCGGCCTTGTCCCGGATTGAACAGGCTCTGGAACAGGCCGACCTAGATTTTGAACAGCCAGCTGACGGCATACTGGAAGTGGAGTTTGAAGACGGCGGCAAGATCGTGATCAACCGCCATGCCGCAGCCCAGGAAATATGGGTGGCTGCCCGCGCGGGTGGATTTCACTTCCGCCATGACGGGCAAACCTGGCGCGATACACGGGACAACTCAGACCTGTTCGTCAGACTGACCGAACTGGCCGCCGCCCACGGCGGCAAGCTTGTCTTCAGCTAGCCGCCGCGGGCACCACTCAAAAGGCTTAGTCTCGCAGGGTAGAAAACAGGTAATTGCTTTCCTTCTGGGGCGCATGGCACCCAAAGCAGGCTTGGGCCGCATTTCCACCAACCACCGGTTTCCCGGGGTCACCCCCGGCAAAGCCCTCAAATCCCCAGCCACCCGTATCGGCGAACCGCTTGCTGTCCCGAACCATCACCCCAAGTACCTTCCGCTTGCCTTCAGTCAAGGCATTGCCCTCATTCTTTGCCTCCAGCAGATCAAACACGATTACCGCGCCATTTTGGAATTTCCCGGTCCGGTAACCCTTCACTGCCTTGGAATTCGCATAGATGTGATGCAAGCCGCCAAAGGACTCGTATAGCGGGTGTCCGGGCTTCAATTCCATGGACTTTACATGACGCCAGTCTCGATAGCCGTCCGGGTAGGCAACTTTCATCGCTTCGGCCGCCATTACATTGACTGCCGTCAGGCCAGCCGCCAGTAAAAACAGTATCTTCATTTTGGTCTCCTATATCTAGTATTGACACGATACGTTTCGTGTCGATACTATTCTATACATACATGCGGTCTTGTCAAGGAATCCGGCCATGCCTAATATGAAGACATGAAAAACCAGACACTGATCCTTCTGGATACCGTCGAACGGCTGGGGAATCTATTGCGGACAGGATTGCGCCAGGCCGGTGTGATTCAGGGCCTGCAACCCATCCACCTTCAGGCATTGCTGTATCTGAATGAAGCCAACCGTTATAGCAACACCCCGCAGGCGCTGGCGGAATACCTTGGACTGACCAAGGGCACCGTTTCCCAAAGCCTGCTATTGCTTGCCCGGCGGAAGCTGATTGCCCGGCATGCCGACGAAAAGGACGGCCGCATTGTCCGTCTGACCCTGACCGACAAGGGAAAAGAAGTATTGAAGGAGCTGGGGCTGACCAATACCTGGCGCGAGGCATTGGCGGAAGCCAGCCCAGCCAGACTGAGTTCCGCCACCAAGGTTTTGAAGGAAGCGCTGGCCAGAATGCAGGTAAAAAACGGACTGAAAACCTTTGGCGTGTGTTCGACCTGCCAGCATAACCTGCACATCGGCCCCCGCAGCTATGTCTGCGGACTGACCAAGGAAAAGCTGTCCAGCCGGGAAGTCAGCAAGATTTGCCGGGAACACCTGCCCATAGAAGAAAAGACGGTTTAGCGTCCCGCCGACGCCATTTTTTCTCGAGCACGAGCGACAGCAGCCTTGACCTGATCAGGGGCCGTCCCCCCGACATGATTCCTGGATGACAATGACCCCTCCAATGTCAGCACGGCATGGACATCTTGCCCAATCAACGGGCTGAATGCCTGCAGTTCATCCAAGGGCAGGTCTGCCAAATCGCATTTTTTAATCTCGGCCGCCCGTACCGCTTGCGCCACTGCCTCGTGAGCATCGCGGAAGGGTAGGCCTTTTTTGACCAGATAATCTGCCAGGTCAGTCGCAGTCGAGAATCCCTCCAGGGCTGCCTGGCGCATCGCTTCGGGTTTGATGCGCACACCCTTCAACATGTCCGCGTAGATTTTCAGGGTATCCACCAGGGTATCCACCGTGTCGAATATCGGCTCCTTGTCCTCCTGGTTGTCCTTGTTATAGGCCAGCGGCTGGCCTTTCATCAGGGTCAGCAGCCCCATCAGGTGTCCGAACACCCGGCCGGTCTTGCCCCGGACCAGCTCCGGCACGTCCGGGTTTTTCTTTTGCGGCATGATGGATGAACCGGTGCAAAAACGATCCGCCAGATCAATGAAGCCGAAGCGGGGGCTCATCCACAGGACCAGCTCTTCCGATAAACGCGAGAAATGCATCATGATCAGCGACGCCGCGGCAGTAAATTCGATGGCGAAATCACGATCCGACACCGCATCCAGGGAGTTTTCGCAAACGCCGTCAAACCCCAGTTCGCGGGCGACAAACTCCCGATCGATGGGATAGCTGGTGCCCGCCAGCGCCGCGGCACCCAACGGAAGCCGATTGATACGTTTCCTGGCATCCGCCAGACGTGCATGATCCCTGTCCAGCATTTCGAAATACGCCAGCATGTGGTGCCCGAAGGTCACCGGCTGGGCAACCTGCAAATGGGTAAACCCCGGCATGACAGTATTCGCCTGCTGCTCAGCCAGATCCAGCAGGCTGTTCTGGCATGCCCGAATGCCATCCTGAATGCGATCAACGGCATCACGCAGATAAAGCCGGATATCCGTGGCCACCTGATCGTTGCGTGAGCGGCCGGTATGCAGCCGCTTGCCAGCGTCGCCGATTTTCGCGGTAAGGGCCTTTTCAATATTGAGATGCACGTCTTCCAGGTCCAGCGACCATTTGAATTGGCCGACCAGGATTTCTGCCAGAATTTCCGCCATACCCTGTTCAATAGCTGCGAAATCCTTGGGGGAAATCACCCCGACATGGGCTAGCATGCGGGCATGGGCGAGCGAACCCTTTATATCGAACTCGGCCAGCCGATAATCAAAAGGTATCGAGGCGGTAAAGCGCTTGACCAGCTCATCGACGGGCTCGGAAAACCGTCCCGACCAGGCCCCTGTGGGTTTATCCATGATGACCATTCATGATGCAAAGTAAAAATCATAACAACCAGCCAGGGGTTTTGCCGAATTTCTGCCATTTGGGCACCAGCCTGCGCGTCATTATTGCCGTTGAGGCAGGCGCAATTTTCGCCGCGCTTGCCGGCGCAACCGGCTTGCAGGATGGCTTTCTTGTTTTTTCCGAATGGTCGGCATTGATCCAGCCGGCTCTTTTAATAACCCTGCTCACACTTTGTCTGGCCTCGCCTTTAGCACGCAGACTGGACTATACGGGAGGAATGACAGTGTTTTTTTCCGTGGGCACAGCCGTGCCTGCGATTGCGGCCGCATTATTTACCTGGCTGCTGCCAGATGCGGACCTGCTGTCACCCGCTCAAACACTCGCATTCAGCGCGCTGGCGAGTGGCACCCTGACTGGATACCTCCATCTTCGCGGCAAGGCACTCTCGCCCGCCGTCACCGAGGCACGGCTACAGGCATTGCAGGCCCGAATCCGTCCGCATTTCCTGTTCAACAGCCTGAATGCCGTACTGTCTCTGGTGCGCTCTGACCCCCGCCGGGCGGAACATGCACTCGAGGATTTGTCAGAGCTTTTTCGTGCGCTCATGCGCGAAAACCGCGACCTGGTTCCGTTACAGGACGAACTTGATCTGACAAAAGCCTATCTGGGCCTGGAACAACTGCGTTTGGGCGACCGTTTGTCGGTTGACTGGCATATCGACAAGATGCCGTCCGATGCCTTGATCCCGCCGCTCGTCATTCAGCCGCTGGTCGAAAATGCGGTTTATCACGGCATCGAACCCCATCGCGAACCCGGGCAAATCAGCCTAAATATCTACCGTAGCGGCGACACCGTACATGTCGTCATCCGCAATCCTTATGCCGAATCCGGATCGCATCACGCGGGCAACAAACTTGCTTTGGGCAACATCCGCGAGCGTCTGGCTTTACATTTCGACCTGGACGCTACCCTCAAGTCCGAGTTGATGGGGGCCGTATATCAGGTGCATATCAGCCTTCCCTATACCCGTGCACCCAAACATCGAAACCCCGTTGCGCCTGCTCGTCGTGGATGACGAGGCGCCCGCGCGCCGCCGCCTCTGCGAAGTTCTGGAGGATTGCAGCCATCAATTGCCTCTGCAAGTGGTTGGCGAAAGCGACAACGGCGTGGACGCGCTGGAAACCGCGCAGCGCGAGCGGCTGGATGCGCTGTTGCTGGATATACGCATGCCCGGCATGGACGGCATCGAAGTCGCCCAGCACCTGCAAAAGCTGCATCGCCCGCCTGCCGTGATTTTTACCACCGCATATGACAATTACGCCTGCCAGGCATTCGAGGTCAATGCGGTCGATTACCTGATGAAACCGGTGCGCGCCGAACGTCTGGTTGCCGCTCTCGGCAAGGCCAGGAACCTCACCCAATCAACCCTGGATGCACTCAGGCAGGCCCATCCCAAGGCCCGCACACACCTGTCTCTGTCTGAAAAAGGCAAACTGCGACTGGTACCGGTCGAGGACATCCTTTATCTGAAAGCAGAGTTGAAGTACATCACGGTCAAAACCGTTGAGCGGGAATATCTGCTGGAAGAATCGCTGGTCAAACTGGAATCCGAATTTGGCGACCGCTTCCTGCGGATTCACCGCAACTGTCTGGTCGGGAAAGACCTGGTGGAACAGGTTGGCAAACTGTCGGGCAGCGAAGATGGCCATTTTGTCCGGCTTCGCGGACTAGATGAAGCCCTGCCGGTCAGCCGTCGCCAGTATTCCCAGCTTCGGGAATTTTTCCGCTAGATAAACGCTGATTTATTCAGTGTTTGCTAGTTCTTTTTGCCGCGGATCTTCTCGAGTCCCTCATCTATCGCCGACTCGATATAACCAAAGTAGTAATCAGGCGTCAGCAACCCAACAATTGGCTTGGACAACTCCTTGCCCTGCGCGTCCACCACTTTAATTGTCGGCACCATAAAGACTTTTTGCCCTGCTGCGTAAGCGCCATGGGTAGTCTTTTTGCCGTCAAAACCAACCAGCTTCCAGTCCGATCCCACCTCAACCTGGCGGATGATGACCTTGTTGCGGTAAGCCGGATCAGTCACCATGGGGCCAAGAAATTCGTTTTTCACCCGCTCACAATAATGACATTCCGGGCTGGTAAACAGCAGCATGATCGGCACTTTGCGATTCGTCGCCTCCCGGCTTTCGGTCTTCAGGCTGTCCGTCAGCGGAACATCTGCCTGGCCTGCGGCCATCACTGGCAACCCGAATGCGCATGCTAGAATGCCAGCGGCCAGTAACCGGGTTCTCATTGATAACTCCTTAAGATAAAGAATGCGGCAGAAACTGCGGCATGGCTTCTATAAATATGCGGCAAATCGCCGCTTGGCAACAGCGTAATTTACTACCAAATTCATGGCTCAACCCCGCCCCCTGATCATTGCCACCCGTGAAAGCGCCCTCGCGCTGTGGCAGGCGCACCATGTGCGCGACCGTTTAATGAGCATGCATCCCGGCCTTCAGGTTGAGTTGCTGGGGATGACCACACAGGGCGACCAGATTCTGGATGTCACGCTGAACAAAATCGGCGGCAAGGGCCTTTTTGTCAAAGAGCTGGAGCTTGCTTTGCTGGAAGGGCGAGCAGACATCGCCGTGCATTCCCTGAAAGATGTACCCATGATCCTGCCGGACGGATTCGCTCTGGCCGCAATCGGCGAACGCGAAGACCCGCGCGATGCTTTTGTATCAGGCAAATACCATCAGCTTTCCGAATTACCCCCCGGCGCCATCGTCGGCACCTCCAGCCTTCGGCGCGAATCCCAGTTGCGCGCCCATTATCCCCACCTCGACATCCAGCCGCTGCGAGGCAACGTCAACACCCGCCTGCGCAAACTGGATGAAGGTCTGTACGACGCCATCATCCTGGCCGCGGCAGGCCTAAAACGCCTGGGCTTCGCGGATCGCATCGCTGCCTTGATGGAACCGGAACAAAGCCTGCCGGCAGCTGGGCAAGGCGCGCTGGGAATAGAAATCCGAGCAGACCGGGAAGACTTGCTGCCCCTGCTAGCACCCTTGCACCATTCCGAAACAGCAGCCTGCGTACGGGCGGAACGTGAAGTCTCGCGCCAGCTTGGTGGCAGCTGTCAGGTGCCTTTGGGTGCTTATGCCATTATCCGCAACAAGCACCTCTATATTCGAGGATTCGTCGCCCAACCCAGCGGCACACCCTACATTCAGGCGGAAGTATCCGGTTCCCCGGATGATCCGGAAAATCTGGGCAAGCAATTGGCCCAAGCCCTGCGCGAGCAGGGTGCCGAACAAATCATCGCCTCGCTTGGATAATCCATCCGGCAGTCGCGTGGACACCCCCCAGCCGCTTGCGGGAAAACGCATATTGGTCACCCGGCCGCTTGAGCAGGCGGATCGGTTGATCGACCTGATTCGTTCATCCGGCGGGGAAGCCGTCATGTTCCCGGCGATAGAAATCCACAGCCCATCCGATCAGGCCACCCTCAATAAACAAATCGACCTGCTTCACACTTTTGATTTGGCCATTTTTATCAGCCCTACCGCAGTCAAGCACGGGGTAAAACATTTAACCGCACGACGTGAGTGGCCTTCCGGGCTGCCTATTGCAGCCGTTGGGCCGGGCAGCGCACGGGCGCTCGAAGCCTGCGGATTTCAGAGCATCATTGCGCCAACCAGCCAGTCGGACAGCGAAGCCTTGTTGGCATTACCCGAGCTGAGCCGGGTTTCGGGCAAGCGCATTATTATTTTTCGCGGAGAAGGTGGCCGTGAGGTGCTGGCCACAACCTTGCACCAGCGCGGCGCTGAAGTCGTCTATGCGGAATGTTACCGCCGAGCAAAACCCGAGAGCTCGCTGGCGCCCATCCTCGAATCACACCTGCGGGCACCGCTTTCCGCCATCACGATTACCAGCACGGAAGCCCTGAACAACCTGCTCGATATCGCTGGCACGGCGAATCAGCCGGTACTGGCCGGCATCCCGTTTTTTGTTCCGCATCAGCGGATTGCGGAGTCCGCCCGACAGCGCGGTATCCAGACAGTCATCACGACTGCAGGTGGAGATGCGGGACTGGTGGAAGGTATGGTTAAATTCTTCCCATCATGAACGATCAACCCGCCGCTCCCAATTCTTCGCCGGATTCGCCTCGCCGCCCTTTTCAATTCAATTGGGGGGTCGTGCTGGCCATCATCGCCATGGTCATGGCGGCAGGTGTCTGGCTGGATAGCCGGGACCAGTCCCGGGGGGCCAAAACCGAGCTCGCGCGAAAGCTGTCCGAATTTGATGCGGCCGTAAAAGAAAGCAAGTTGCTGGCACGCAATGCCGATGACACCACCCGCGAGGCTGCTTCGCGGCTTGCCCAGGTGGAAGCCCAGCTTGCCAACTCGAAGGAGCAACAGCTTGCGCTTGAATCTCTTTACAAGGAACTTTCACGCGACCGCGATCAATGGGCGCTGGCCGATGTCGAGCAAATTTTGCTGACCGCCAACCAGCAACTGCAACTGGCTGGCAACATCAGAGCCGCAATTGTCGCGCTGGAGACCGCGGATCAAAGCTTGCTCAAGCTGGACAAGCCTCAATTTACCGCAATCCGACAGGCAATCAGCAATGATCTGGCCAGATTGCGCGCCGTCCCGGAAATCGATCAAACCGGTATCAGCGTGCGCTTGATTGCCTTGGCCGAGCACATTGAAAAATGGCCGCTCTCGAGCGCCCACACTCAAGCAGTTGTCGGCAACCAAAAAAACCGGCCGCCACTGGCCCAGGGCCTGTTGTCCGAACTGAAGAATCTGGTTCAAATCCGCCGGCTGGATCAGGGTGAACCCGCCCTGCTGACGCCTGATCAGGAATATTTTCTCCGCCAGAACCTGAAACTGCGGTTGCTGAGCGCCCGCCTCTCGGTTCTTTCACATAACGAACCGGGCTATCAGTCCGACCTGAAGGCCGCCGGGGTACTGCTCGGGCGATACTTCAATACACGCGACACTGGCGTATTGGCCGCCCAGACAGAATTGCGCAAACTGGCCGGGCTTCGCGTATCCCCAAGCTTGCCGGACTTGAAAGAAAGCCTGTCAACCGTACAACGATTCAGGGAAGCCCGGCAATAATGCGCTGGCTGGTTTCCCTTGTCGTGCTGGCCATAGTTGCCGTGGGGCTTGCCCTGGCCGGCCGCTATGATCCCGGCTATGTCGTGCTGGTCTATCCGCCCTGGCGCGCTGAGCTTTCGTTTGTCAGCTTTCTGTTATTGCTGGGGCTGCTGGTAACCGGCGCCTACCTGCTGACCCGGCTTGCCATCCTTACCCTTAACCTGCCCGAGGCCGTCAAGGCACGCAATCAAAAGCGTGAAGCTGAAAGACAGAATGCGCTGTTTACGGAGGCTCTGGCGGCTTATCTGGAAGGCCGTTACCAGGAAGCGGAAAAACTGGCCAGCCGCATCCAGGCCGATGCCACCCGCGTGCAGCTTGGCCGGGTATTGGCTGGGCGCTCTGCGGGTGAAATCCGGGCATATTCCCGGCGCGATGCTTATCTGGCTGAAGCCCGCGAGAGCGATTCGCCGCTTGCCGCCCTGTTTGCCGACGCGGAAAGTCGACTCACCGAACGGGACGCAACCGGCGCGCTGAGCGCCATCGAGGCCGGCAAAGTCATCGCGCCCACGCACACCACACTGCTTCGTCTGGAATTGAAGGCGCGCCAAATGCTGGGCCAGTGGGATGAAGTGCTGAAGCTGTCCGAGCAGCTATCCAAAGCCAACGCACTGGAACCCGCTGTCATCCAGCATATCCAGCGCGCAGCGCATCTTGGCAATATCAAGCGCCGGGCTGACGACGACAAGGGTCTGCTCGAGTACTGGAAGAAATTGCCGGAAACCTTCAAATCCGACCCGGCCAATGCGCTTGAGGCCGCGAATGCATTTGCCAGCCTGGGCGGTCGCGATACAGCCGTGGAAATTCTGGAAACTTCGCTTAATGCCCACTGGGATCAAACGCTCGCCGCTCGATTTGGCCAGATCATTGGCAAAAGCCCGCTCAGGCAAATCGAGCGGGCGGAAAAATGGCTGGCCGAGCGCCCTCGCGATGGCGCGCTGCTGATGTCGCTGGCTGATTTATGCGCGCACGAGAAGCTCTGGGGCAAGGCGCAAAGTTATGCCGAAGCCAGTCTCGCCGTCTCGCCCAACATCGACGCGCACCTGGCGCTGGCGGCATTCAAGGAACAGTCTGGGCAAATGACCGAGGCTTGCGAGCACCTCAAGCAGGCTTTACAACTTTGCCAAAATAAGAATTAACCGGCTTCCGCCGGGTATCAGTCCGCCTGATAAACAAACGAATCGGCATAAAACGCGTCTTCCGGCAAACTGCGCGTCTGGGTAAATGTCTTGCGGGCCGCATCAACCATTACCGGGGCGCCGCAGGCATAAACTTCAAAGCCAGACAGATCATCGAAATCTTCCAGCACCGCCTGATGCACATAGCCGCGTCGGCCCTGCCACTGGTCTTCCGGCAAGGGATCGGACAGCACGGGAATGAAACTGAAATTCGAATGTTCCTGCTGCCACTGGATGGGTAACTCCGGCAGGTAAACATCCTTCCTTGCCCGCGCACCCCAGTAAAGAACCACCTGTCTGCCGCTCTCCTCGGCAAACAGATGTTCCAGCATGCCCTTGATCGGCGCGAAGCCAGTGCCCCCCGCCACGAAAATGATGGGCTTGTCGGAGTCCTCGCGGATGAAAAAGCTGCCATGCGGCCCTTCGAAACGCAGGATGTCCTTTTCCTTCATCGCACTGAAGACATGATCGGTAAACCGCCCGCCCGGAACATGCCTGACATGCAAGTCGATGAATTCATCCGAGTGCGGCGGGTTGGCGATGGAATAGCTGCGGCGCTTGCCATCCTTGATCAGAAAATCGATGTATTGTCCCGCCAGGAATTGCAGGCGCTCGTTGGCTGGCAGTTTCAATTGCATCAGCATCACGTCATCCGCCAGTTTTTGCAATTTCTGAACCCGGCAGGGCAAGGTCTTGATGGGCACCTCACCCGCCGCGCGGATTTCCTTCGCCTCGACAACCAGATCGGTCAGCGGTTTGGCCACGCAGAACAGGACTTTGCCTTCCGCGATTTCCTCAGGCTTGAGCGTGTTGGACTGAAATTTTCCGTAATCCACCTTGCCCTGCAATATCTTGCCTTTGCATGATCCGCATGCCCCGTTGCGGCAGCCGTAAGGCAGGGTAAACCCTTCCCGCAAGGCGGCGGTCAGGATGGTTTCATCCTCGTTGACATCAAACTGGTGTCCGCTGGGCTGAATCGTTACCTGATGTGACATGACTTAAAATTCATTCATGAAAAAACTGTCGTTGTTAATTGTGGGTATGGGCGACATCGGGACGCGCCTTGCATCCAGCCAACCCAACCAGCGTATTCTGGGCCTGACCCGCTCGAGTGAATCAGCCGTTCGCGTGCGAAAGGCAAGCGCGCTTCCCGTAATGGCCGATCTGGATAAGCCAGGCAGCCTGAATCGAATCGCGGGTCTTGCGCCCTGGGTCGCACACCTCGCACCACCGCCGGGGGATACTGAAGGCGACCCACGCACCCGTCACCTCATCGCCGCACTGGGCAAAGCCGCCGTGAAGCGGGGCAGTCTACCACGCCGAATGGTCTATATCAGCACCAGCGGTGTGTATGGAAACTGCAATGGCGAAAGGGTTTTTGAACACCGGCCGACCGCCGCATCAAACAGCCGAGCGAAAAGAAGGGTCGATGCCGAACGGCAGTTGCGGAGGTTCGCGGCACGCAACGGCATCCGGCTTGCCATACTCCGCGCACCCGGAATTTATGCTGCCGACAGACTGCCCCTCGAGCGTATCCGCAAGCAAACCCCCGCCGTGCGAAGCGAAGAAGACAGTTACACCAACCACATTCATGCGGATGACCTGGCCAATCTGGTCAGACTGGTATTGTTCCGCGGCAAGCCTAACCGGATTTACCACGCCGTGGACGACAGCGTGGAAAAAATGGGGGATTATTTCGACAAGGTGGCCGACCGTTTCGGCCTGCCGCGCACCCCGCGCATTACCCGCGCGGAAGCACAAGCGGTTTTATCTCCCGCGCTGCTGTCTTTCCTGAACGAGTCGCGCATACTCGACAACACGCGGCTTAAAGCTGAACTGCGGGTAAAGCTCAAATATCCCGACGTGGAAACCTTTCTGAAATCACTTCCCCCTCGCGAGTGAATTCACCCTCGATTACTTCGTCGTTGGCGGCTTCATATCGCCGCATTGGTGGTTTGCGCCATGTTCCGGGCAGCACCATCATCACCAGTGCCATGACATCGGTAATCAGGCCAGGAAACATCAGCAGCCCGCCCGCGATAAACAGCCGCGTGGATGTAAACAGCGCCTTGAACGGGCTTTGACCCTGTTGCAGGTTAAACAGCATGCGCGGAGCAAAGGCAAGTCGCTCGAAGCGGATTAATGCCAACCCACCAAAAAAAGCCGCCGCCAGCCAGGCCAGCGTCCACCAACCTGCCAATCCGGACATCCAGATGATGGATGCAACCTCCGCCACCGGAAAAGCAAGCAAGGCTATCAGGAAAATCCATGCGGGCATGTAAGGCCTTTCATATCAAGCGAGACAAATATGGGCGTTTCATTCCAGTCCAATCTCCGGAGACTGTTTGTACAATGTTAGTCCATGGCTGCGCTGATTGTCTTTTCCACCTTCCCGAATGAATCACTTGCCCGCGAAGCGGCTGGCAAACTGATTGAAGAACGGCTTGCCGCGTGCATCAATATCCTGCCCGGTCTGACTTCGCTTTACCGGTGGAAAGGGAAGATTGAAGCTTCGCCGGAAGTGCTGCTGATTATCAAAACCACCCGAGATCGTTATCCCCGGCTTGAGTCTGCTCTCAAAGCCTGCCATCCTTACGAACTCCCCGAGATCCTCGCGGTCGCAGCTGATGCCGGCCTGCCTGAGTATCTGCAGTGGGTAGCTGAAGAAACCGTCAACAACAAAGACAACCCGTAACGAGAGACTGCCATGAACCGCATGCTGAAATACCTGATCGCCTTGCCAGCCCTGTTGCTGTCGGTTGGGGTGTCACCCGCATTGGCCGAGGAAGATTTTCTCGACCCGGCGGAAGCATTCAAATTCAAGGTACGTCAACTGGATGCCAACACCATCGAAGCCGCCTGGAAGATAGCCGACGGCTATTATCTCTACCGGGACAAATTCAAGTTTTCACTGAGCGGCGCAAAGCTGGGCAAGGCACAGTTTCCGGAAAGTAAAACCAAGAACGACCCCACTTTTGGCACCGTCGAAATTTACAAGAAATGGGCCATCATCAAGCTGCCGGTTGAGCGCAAGCCCGGTAAGGCTTTGCCTGTCACGCTGAGCGCCACATACCAGGGCTGCGCCGAAGATGGTGTGTGCTACATGCCCATCACGGAAACCGCCAAACTCCAGTTGGCTGCTCTGGAATTACCTAGTAAGGAAGCTTCGGCACTCCCCGCCCCCAAAAAACCAGATCCGTCGAAGCCTGCTGCGCAACCCGAACCGCCTGCTGCAAAGCCGGCAAACACTCAGCCCGAAATATCCACCCCGGTTGTTCAATCGAGTGCTGCTCTGGCGGGCTTGCGCACACTGGCCAGCGACGAAGGCGTGGAAGAGGAATTTCTGCCGCCAGAAGAGGCCTTCAAATCCGCTGCCCGCATGAAAGATGCCGGCACCCTGTCAGTCACCTATACGATCGCACCGGATTATTACCTTTACCGGGACAAGCTCAAATTTTCAGTGAAGTCCCCCGAGGGCGTGACCCTCGCGAAGGCCTCCACGCCACAGCCCGATGTCAAGGAAGACCCCAACTTTGGCCGCACCGAGGTCTATCACCACGACTTCACGGCTGATGTTCCACTTTCCCGTGCTCTGGGCGCGGGAGAAAAATTCACGGTTGAAATCAGTTATCAGGGATGCAGCGAGAAAGGGATTTGCTACCCGCCTATCGACAAGTCGTTTACCTTGACTTCAACTGGTACGAGAGCGTCTGGCCAGTCTTCGGCCAGCCTTTCAAATACTCCCGCAGATGAAACCACCGATACAGGTGATGCTGCAAGCATCGAACGCACTCTGAAGGGTGGCGGACTGTGGATGGCGATCGCCGCTTTCTTCGGTTTTGGTCTGGCGCTGTCGCTCACCCCTTGTGTGTTCCCGATGATCCCCATCCTGTCCGGAATTATCGCCGGACAGAAACACGTGACTCGCAGCAGCGGCTTTCTCCTGTCACTGGCTTATGTGCTGGGCATGGCCATCACCTATGCCATCGTCGGCATCATCGCGGCCCAATCCGGTACGCTCCTGTCCAACGCCTTGCAAAACCCCATCGCGCTCGGCATTGGCGCGGCGATATTTGTGGCGCTGGCACTGTCTATGTTCGGTTTTTACGACCTGCAACTGCCCAGCGCTTTGCAGAGCAAGCTCACCGAAACCAGCAACAAGCTGCATGGCGGGCATTTCACCGGCGTATTCGGCATGGGCGCCCTGTCCGCGCTCATCGTCGGGCCCTGCGTGGCTCCGCCGCTGGCCGCCGCGCTGGCCTACATTGCCCAGACCGGCGACAGCCTGAAAGGCGGCCTCTCACTCTTTTTCCTTGCCCTGGGCATGGGTGTTCCATTGCTGGCGGTAGGCCTGTCAGCTGGAACACTGCTGCCTAAAGCCGGCGCCTGGATGAATGGCGTCAAATACTTCTTCGGCGTGGCCATGTTGGGCGTGGCCATCTGGCTAATTTCGCCTTTCCTGCCTTCCTGGGTCCACATGGGATTGTGGGCCACCCTGCTGATTATTTCCGCCGTGTATTTACACGCGCTGGATCCGCTTCCGCAGCATGCGCACGGCTGGTCGCGCTTCTGGAAAGGCGTCGGCGTGGTTTCATTGATTGCCGGTCTTGGTTTGCTGCTGGGCGCGCTTGGCGGCAGTCGCGATATCCTGCAACCGTTGACAGTTTACCAAGGCGCGCTGGCCGGGCCGACCGGCACCCCGCTTGCACCAGCCAAAGGCCTTGCTTTTGATAAGGTCAAAGACACAGTCGAGCTCGATGCCCGCTTGCAAGCTGCCAAGGCTGCGGGCAAAACGGTGATGCTCGATTTCTACGCGGACTGGTGCGTATCATGCAAGGAAATGGAGAAATTCACCTTCTCCGACGTAAAAGTTCAAAATCGATTGCAGGAAACGGTGCTACTGAAAGCGGACGTCACTGGCAACACCGAGGCCGACAAGGCGTTGCTCAAGCGTTTCGGCCTGTTTGGCCCACCCGGCATCATTTTCTGGAACGCACAGGGACAACAGTCAAATCACAAGGTTATCGGCTACGAACAAACAGACAAATTCCTTGCCAGCATTGACCGGGCACTGAAGCCTTGACCCACACAAAAACGCTATTTATTGGAGTCGGCCTGTTGGCCTTGATTGGCGGCCTGATAGCATCCGGTTGGCAGCAACAACGCAAGTCTGATTCCGGCACGGCTGATGCCTTGCTGGCCGCACCCTTGCCCGACCTGCAAAACCGACCACATGCCCTTGAACAATATCGAGGAAAAGTACTGGTGGTAAATTTCTGGGCCACCTGGTGCCCGCCTTGTCGGGAAGAAATCCCCCATTTCATTGAAACTCAACAGCGACTGAACGAGAAAAACGTTCAATTTGTCGGGATTGCGCTGGATAATCCCATGGATGTTGCTGGCTTTGTACGGGAATTTGCGGTTAACTACCCAATCCTGATCGGCGGGATCCATGAATCCGATAAAATGCGCGCATTAGGCAACGCCACCGGCGGGCTTCCCTATACGCTGATTTACGATCGACAAGGCCAAATAAGGGAAAAAGTCATTGGCGGGTTGGATAAAGACCGACTGGAGCGTTTGCTTACTCCGTTAATTTAGACAGTTATTTGCCTCAATATCTGGACATTTTCCACGAAATTGATGCAAACTCGCGCCCATGCCTAAAACGACCAGCACCCGCAAAAGCGGCAAGGGATCAGAGGAGCTTCGTAAAGCCATACTGGTTTTACATGGTCCCAATCTCAATTTGCTTGGTAGTCGAGAACCTCAACACTATGGCCTGGCGACGCTGGAGGACATCAACCAGTCGCTGAAAACCCGGGGCGAGGCCTGTGGCGTCAGCGTAGACAGTTTTCAGAGCAACCATGAAGGCCAACTGATCGACCGAATTCAACAGGCCAAACGTGACGGGGTCGATTTCATTCTGATCAACCCGGCCGGCTTTACGCATACCAGCGTGGCCCTGCGGGATGCGCTGGCGGCAACCAGCATCCCCTTCGTGGAGGTGCATTTATCCAACGTGCATAGCCGCGAATCCTTTCGCCATCATTCCTATTTTTCCGATCTGGCCCTGGGCGTCATCGCCGGGCTGGGCGCGCAAGGCTATGAACTCGCCCTTGAGTATGCCTTGCGCCACTTACATGTAAAGGTTGCATCCCATGGATCTCAGAAAACTGAAAAAACTCATTGATCTGGTGGAAGAGTCCGGCATTACCGAGCTCGAGATCACCGAAGGCGAGGAAAAAGTGCGCATTTCCAAAGGCATGGCGGGTGCGCCCATGATGATGGCTGCGCCGCACATGATGCAGGCGCCAGCCCAGGCCGCTGCTCCAGCGGTATCGGCACCAGCGGCCGATGCCGCCCCGGCTGAACCGGAAGGCCATGTCGTGCGTTCTCCCATGGTGGGCACTTTCTACCGCTCGCCTTCTCCCGGCGCAAAGTCATTTGTTGAAGTCGGGCAATCGGTATCTTCGGGCGATACCCTTTGCATCATCGAGGCCATGAAGCTGCTGAACGAAATCGAGGCGGATCAGGGCGGCGTGATCAAGGCCATTCTGGTTGAAAACGGCCAGCCGGTGGAATACGGCGAGCCGCTGTTCATCATCGGGTGAACCTGGCCCATGTTTGAAAAAATCCTCATCGCCAACCGCGGCGAAATCGCCTTGCGGATTCAGCGCGCTTGTCGGGAAATGGGCATCAAGACAGTGGCCGTGCATTCCGAGGCGGATCGTGACGCGAAGTATGTCAAGCTCGCCGAGGAATCTGTCTGCATCGGCCCGGCGCCTTCCAGCCATTCTTATCTAAGCGTCCCCGCCATTATCGCGGCGGCGGAAGTCACCGATGCCGAAGCCATCCATCCTGGCTACGGCTTTCTTTCGGAAAACGCCGACTTCGCCGAGCGCGTCGAATCTTCCGGTTTCGTCTTTATTGGCCCGCGCCCGGACTCCATCCGCCTGATGGGCGACAAGGTCGCCGCCAAGGACGCCATGAAGAAGGCCAACGTCCCCTGCGTGCCAGGCTCTGACGGCGCCCTGCCCGACGACCCGGACGAAATCATCCGCATCGCACGGGAAGTCGGTTACCCGGTGCTCATCAAGGCGGCTGGCGGCGGTGGCGGGCGTGGCATGCGCGTGGTGCACACCGAGGCTACGCTACTGTCTGCCGTGCAGATGACACAGGCCGAAGCGCAATCGGCTTTTGGCAACCCCATGGTTTACATGGAGCGCTACCTGCAAAAACCGCGACACGTCGAATTCCAGGTCCTGGCCGACGAACATGGCCACGCCATCCATCTGGGCGAACGCGACTGCTCGATGCAGCGCCGCCACCAGAAAGTCATCGAGGAAGCGCCCGCCCCCGGGCTTGATCCCAAACTGCGCGACAAAATCGGCGAACGTTGTGCCGAAGCCTGCCGCAGCATTGGCTATCGTGGCGCCGGTACGTTCGAATTCCTGTATGAAGACGGCGAGTTTTTCTTCATCGAAATGAACACGCGTATTCAGGTGGAACACCCGGTCACCGAACTGGTGACAGGCGTCGATATCGTGCAGGAACAACTGCACATTGCCGCCGGCGAGCCGCTGCGCTACAAGCAAAGCGACATCCGGCTCGATGGCCATGCCATCGAATGCCGCGTCAACGCTGAACACCCTTATACCTTCGTGCCTTCGCCCGGCCGTCTCACCGCCTGGCATCCCCCCGGCGGGCCGGGCATTCGCGTGGATTCACATGTCTACCAAGGCTATTTTGTGCCGCCGCACTATGACTCGATGATCGGCAAACTGCTGGCTTACGGCAAAACCCGTGATCAGGCTATTGCCCGCATGCGCGGCGCGCTGATGGAAATGATCGTCGAGGGCATCCAGACCAACATTCCCCTGCACAAAGATTTGATGGACAACGCCGCTTTCCAGAAAGGCGGCACCAGCATTCATTATCTGGAGCAAAAGCTCTCCAAGGACAAAGAGGGCTGATGTGGTTTGGCAGTCGGTGCGGATCACCGTGGAAGCGGCCCGCGCCGAGGCCTTGTCCGACGCATTGATCGAAGCAGGTGCCCTGTCGGTTTCACTGGAAGACGCCAACGCCGACAGCGTGGATGAAACCCCGATTTTCGGCGAGCCCGATATGCCCGATGCCGGGTTGTGGGATCAATGCGTTGTGGTGGCTTTGCTGGACGAACACGCTCAGGCACCCGAAATTTTACAGTTCGCGTCGGAACAGATTGGCCTGCACGCACTGCCCGAACACACTCTTGAAATCGTCGCCGAGCAGGACTGGGTGCGGCTGACCCAGTCGCAATTCGATCCAATCCCCATTTCCCGACGCCTGTGGATCGTGCCAACCTGGCACGAGGCACCGGATTCTTCGGCATTGAACATCCGGCTCGACCCCGGACTTGCCTTTGGCACGGGCTCCCACCCGACAACAAAACTATGTCTTCAATGGCTGGACGAACACATCAAGGGTGGCGAATCCCTGCTCGATTATGGCTGCGGTTCAGGCATTCTCGCCATTGCCGCAAAAAAGCTGGGGGCGCACGCCGTTTGGGGAGTGGATATTGATCCGCAGGCTGTTCAGACCGCGCATGACAATGCCGTTATGAACGGCGTGAATATTTACTTTTTTACTTCGGAAAACGCGCCAGCAACTCAAGCGGGCATTGTTGTCGCCAATATTCTGACCAATCCGTTAAAGACCCTGGCGCCTTTACTGGCCGGCCTTGTCCTGCCCAAGGGACGCATCGTCCTGTCGGGAATTCTTGAACAGCAGGCCAAGGACGTCATGCAGGTCTACGAAAAATGGTTCGATTTTGAAACGCCGGCATTCATGGAAAGCTGGACAAGGTTGGCAGGGATCAAGCGATGAGCGCCGACAATACCTTGACCGCTCAATGCCCCCAATGCGAAAGCATTTTCCGGGTGCAGCCGCAGCATCTGGAAGCTGCCAAAGGCTGGATGCAATGTGGCGTGTGCGGCAATGTTTTTCATACGCCGCTGGCGACCGCCGCCAAATTGCCTGAACCCGAACTCGGGAAATCCGCAGAGGCTGTAGCCGACGCCCTGCCCCCGGCCAGCGAGACCCTCATGCCTGCCGAGCCCGTTTCAGCGGAGCCGGTCCTGGCTGAAACTGCTGGTCAGGAAATCACAGATAGCGCGGAGGCGCTTCCACAACCCGCCACAACCGAACCCGATGCCTCCGGGCCGCCCACCCTGGCCGGACTGGCCCAACGCATGGCCGATCAGGAAACCTCCGATCCTTTTGGGCCAAAACTTGAATCCATCATCCTCGTCGATCCGGACATTCCGGTAGATGATTTTGGCCCCCTGCCAACCTTTGAAGACATAGATGATTCGGTCACGGCACCCGCCACTCAAACCGCATCAGGCAGGTATTCCAGCGCGACCGACTCAGGATGGATTCCCCGTCAGGCTGCCGAAACCAGCCTGCGGGTTAAAAAGAAGACCTCATGGATTTGGGGAGTGGGCGCATTCTTGCTGGCAGTGGCAATTGCCGCTCAACTGGTCTATTTCCTACGAAATGACCTGGCCGTGCAGTTCCCACAACTCCGTCCTCAGCTGGCAAAACTGTGCGAAGTGCTGGATTGCAGGCTGACCTTGCCGCGCGATACCAAACAGGTACTGATTCTGGGATCCGACCTGCAAACGGAGAGCCAGGGCAATCTGGCGCTGGCGGTCACCCTCGCCAACAGGGCAAAACATGCCATGGCGTGGCCCGTTCTTGAACTGACTTTGACCGATATCAAAGACCAGGCTGTAGGGCGCCGGGTTTTTGCGCCCAGCGAATACCTGCCCTCCCCGGAACTGGAATCGGCGGGCATGCAACCCCTGGCCGAAGTTCCCTTGACACTTAAGCTGCAAACCCGGGGCATCAAGGCCGTGGGATACCGGCTGCAAATGTTTTACTGACCGTCTGTGTTAAACTTGCGGCGCAGCGGGAGAGAACAGCCAAACAATCTGTCGCCGAAGGCGTAATCACCCGGGAACGCTCAGGCAAAAGGACCGCGCAAGGATACAAATACTCTGGAGAGTGCAGTTCGTTCTGCCGCCGAAGGGGATCAATCTCTCAGGCACCAAGGACAGAGGGGTGATGCAGAACCAGGTTTTGCATCGCCTTTTTTATTTCCGGAGACCTGCTTGCAAACTCAGCCCCTACGCAACCTCAGCCGCATGCCGCCCTGGATCCGACAAAACCTGGGCACGGAACAACATTTCGGTTTGACAGGCCATGCTGTACATGGCAATCAACTGCACACCGTGTGCGAAGAGGCCAGATGCCCGAATCGTGGTGAATGCTGGAGCCGCGGCACAGCCACCTTCATGCTGATGGGCGACACCTGCACCCGCGCCTGCGGCTTCTGTTCGGTCAAGACTGGTAAACCCTCATGGTTCGATACCAATGAGCCCATCCGCATTGCCGAAGCGGCCATGCGTCTGAATTTGAATTACCTCGTGCTGACCTCGGTCAACCGCGACGACCTTGAAGATGGCGGTGCCTGGGTATTCGCCGAAAGCCTGCGCCAATTGAGAATGCGCCAGCCGGATATCGGCGTGGAATTCCTCACCCCCGACTTCCGCAATGTGCAGGACGAAGCCGTGCGCATCATCATGGATGCCGTGCAAAGCCACCCCATCACCTCTCATGCATCAAGTCTCAAACCGCACCTGGTCTGGGGCCACAACGTGGAAACCGTCCCGCGCCTCTATCAAACTGCCCGCAAGGGTTCGCAATACGAGCGCTCATTGAATTTGCTGGAAAAAGCCTCGATACAGGCAGGCATGGAAACAAAATCCGCGCTGATGCTGGGATTGGGCGAAACGCGCGAGGAAGTCATTGAGGTACTTCGAGACCTCCGCCATGCTGGCGTTTCCCGGGTTTCGCTCGGCCAGTACTTGCGCCCCTCGCTCGACAATCTGCCGGTAGCCGAGTACATCCGTCCGGATGTTTTCGCCGAATACGAGAACGAAGCACGCGCGCTGGGCTTTACCTGGGTGAAAGCCGGCCCGCTGGTGCGCAGCAGCTATTACGCCGAAGAGATTCAACAGGAACTGCAACGTGTCTGAACTGAAGAAAACCCCTCTCAACGACACCCATCGGGCGCTTAACGCCAAAATGGTCGACTTCGGCGGCTGGGACATGCCGGTCAATTATGGTTCGCAGATTGAGGAGCATCATGCGGTTCGGCACGATGCGGGCATGTTTGATGTTTCACACATGTTGCCCGTTGATGTCGAAGGCGAAAATGCACGGGCATTTCTGACCCGGCTCGTGGCCAACAATGTCGACAAGCTCAAGGAGCCGGGCAAGGCCCTGTATTCCTGCATGCTCAACGAGGACGGCGGAGTCATTGATGACCTGATCATTTACTGGCGCGGGGACAATCGTTACCGTATCGTGGTCAATGCCGGCACAGCCGACAAGGACCTTGTATGGATGTTCAAACAGGCTGAACCTTTCGGGATCAAGCTTGCGCCGCGCCGAGATCTGGCCATGATTGCCGTGCAAGGCCCCAATGCCCGGCAGAAAGTATGGACTGCCATGCCCGGGCTGCAGGATGTTACGGCGGACAAAAAACCATTTAACGCAGTGGAAGTGGGCGAAATGTTCGTTGCCCGCACCGGCTACACAGGCGAAGACGGATTCGAAATCATGCTGCCGGTCAAGGCCGCGCCATTTTTCTGGCAGGCGCTGATCGAGGCGGGTGTAAAACCCTGCGGCCTGGGCGCACGTGATACCTTGCGACTGGAAGCCGGCATGAACCTGTACGGTCAGGACATGGATGAAACGACCTCTCCGCTCGAATCCGGACTGGCATGGACGGTCGACCTGCAAAGTGAACGGGATTTCATTGGCAAATCCGCCCTGCAGCAAAGCGAGATTACTCACCAGCTTGCCGGGCTGGTCTTGCTGGACAAAGGTGTGCTGCGCGCGCATCAGAAAGTTTTCACCCGGCATGGAGATGGTGAAATCACCTCTGGAACCTTCTCACCCACACTGGAAAAATCCATCGCGCTTGCACGCATTCCATTGGGCATCGCACCGGGGGAAGAAGTCGAAGTCGATATCCGTGACAAGAAACTCAAAGCAAAAGTGGTGAAATATCCTTTTGTGCGAAACGGTAAGAGCCTGATTGGCTAATTGCAGCCACGTTTATTTTTGGAGTTGATAATGAGCATTCCCGCTGACCTGAAGTACACAAAATCCCACGAATGGGTACGCGTTGAAGCCGACGGCACCCTGACTGTCGGCATTACCCACCACGCGCAGGACTTGCTGGGCGACATGGTGTTTGTGGAGAACCCGGCTGTAGGCCGCAGCCTGAATGCCGGTGAAGAATGCGCCGTGGTGGAGTCGGTGAAAGCAGCTTCTGATGTGTATGCGCCCGTTGCCGGTGAAGTTGTCTCCGCCAACAGCGAAGTCGAATCCAGCCCGGAAAAAATCAATCAGGATGCCTACGGCGCCTGGATGTTCAGAATCAAACCCGCCAATGCCGCCGACGTGAACGCGCTCATGGACGCCGCTGCGTACGAAGCGCATGTCGCCTCAGAAAGTCATTAATTCAACGCAGAGGCGTAAAGACGCAGAGTTAAACCCAATGTTATTCGTGTCTTTCTCTGCGACTCTGCGTCTCTGCGTTCAATAAGGTTTTGTATGCCGTTTATCCCACATTCCGAACAGGACATCGCTGAAATGCTCGCCACCATCGGTGCGCCGGACATCGATGCCTTGTTCGATGAAATTCCCGCCGAGCTGAAAGCAGGCAAGCTGACCAAAGTGCCTGAAGGCGCTTCCGAAATGGAAGTCGCCCGCCTGATGATGGAACGCGCCGAAACTGACGGCCGTTATCTCAACTTCATTGGCGCGGGCGCTTATGAACACCATATTCCTGCTGCCGTATGGCAAATCACCACCCGCGGCGAATTCTATTCAGCCTATACGCCCTACCAGGCAGAAGCCAGCCAGGGCACCCTGCAGCTGATTTACGAATATCAGACCATGATGACCCGGCTGACCGGGCTGGACGTGTCCAACGCCTCGCTTTACGACGGCGGTTCCGGCCTGGCCGAGGCGGTACTGATGGCGGTTCGCGCCAACCGCTCGGGCGCGCGCAAGGTGCTGATGCCAAAGACAGTGCACCCACTTTACCGTGCCGCCTGCCGCGACATCGTTAAGAACCAGAAAATCGATCTGGTTGAAGTCGATTACGATGCCGCCACCGGCCAGACCGTGCTTCCGGCAAACGCGGATGGCTGCGCTGCGCTGGTCATCCCTCAGCCGAATTTTTTCGGCGTGCTGGAAGATGTCGATGCGCTGACGGACTGGGCACATGCCAACAAACTTCTAGTCATTGCACTGGTAAACCCCATGACGCTGGCGGTTTTGAAAGCGCCCGGCAAATGGGGGCGCCACGATAATCCAAATCGCGGCGCCGATATCGCGGTGGGTGACGGCCAGCCGCTGGGCGCGCCCCTGTCCTCCGGCGGGCCGTATTACGGCTTCATGTGCTGCAAGCAGGAATTCGTGCGTCAGATGCCGGGTCGCATCGTCGGCCGCACCGTCGATCTGGACGGCAAGCCCGGCTTTGCGCTTACATTGCAGGCGCGCGAACAGCACATCCGGCGTTCCAAGGCTACTTCAAACATCTGCACCAATCAGGGGCTGGTTGTTACCGCATCGACCATCTACATGAGCCTGCTGGGACCCGAAGGGCTTGCCCGCGTGGCGCGTACCAGCCACTCCAATACGATCAAGTTACTGGAAAAACTTACTGCTGCGGGGGCAGAAAAGGTTTTCAGCGGCAAGTTATTCCACGAAGCCGTGATCCGCACCAATGTGAATAATGGCAAGCTGCTGAGATCGTTAACCGGTCAAGGCATCAATGGCGGCTATGACCTGTCGTACGACTATCCTGAACTGGGCAACGCCATTCTGGTATGCGCAACGGAAACCAAGACCGAGACAGATCTGGATCGCTATGCCACGCAATTGCAGCGCATCGTGTCCAAGTTGAGCGAACCGCCGCCCTGCGCGCGGAAATGATTGAGTGATATTGAGCATTTAAAGGAGAGCATCATGGCAAACGTAACCCTGGGCGGCAGCCCGATCGAAGTCGCTGGCACCTTTCCCAAGGCGGGAGACACTGCACCGGATTTCAAGCTGGTCAACAATGATCTTGCAGATGTCTCGCTGGCCGATTTCGCCGGCAAGCGCAAGATTCTCAACATCGTGCCATCGCTGGACACCGGCATTTGCGCCGAGTCCGCGCGCAAGTTCAATGCTGCAGCCGCCAGCCTGCCAAATACCGCCGTGCTGGTAATCTCAGCTGATCTGCCTTTTGCCTCGGGCCGCTTTTGCAGCGCGGAAAAGCTCGACAATCTCACCACACTTTCCACCATGCGCGGCTGGGAATTCAAGAAGAATTACGGTGTTGACATCCACAGCGGCCCGCTTACTGGCGTGTGTGCCCGCGCGGTGGTTGTGCTGGACACAAACAATAAAGTCCTGCATGCGGAACTGGTTCCGGAAATCAAGCAGGAACCGAATTACGACGCCGCGCTGGCGGTTTTGAAATGAAACAGTGAGGCGCGAGGGGTTAGGAGTGCGGCGCAAAACCACCTCACTCTTGCTCCTTGCTCCTCACCCCTTACTCCTCACGCAAAAATGTTGATCTTCGAACACGCCCATCCTGGCCGCAAGGCTCATTCCCAGCTTCCGCCACTAGATTGCGCAATTAGCGACCTGCCCGCGAATCTTCTCCGGGATGTCCCGCCTGCTTTGCCGGAATGTTCCGAACTCGACGTGGTACGCCATTACACGCGACTGTCGCAAAAAAACTTTTCCATTGACACGCAGTTCTATCCGCTGGGCTCGTGCACCATGAAATACAACCCGCGCGCGTGCAATTCGCTGGCCATGCTGCCGCAGTTCCTGGCACGTCATCCGCATGCTCCAGCGGAAACCGGGCAGGGCTTCCTGCAAAGCATGTTCGAACTGCAGGAAATTTTGAAAGACGTGACCGGCATGGCTGCGGTGTCGCTCGCGCCGATGGCCGGCGCGCAGGGCGAGTTTGCCGGCATAGCCATGATCCGGGCCTATCACGAATCACGCGGCGATACGGCACGCGTGGAAATCCTTGTCCCAAATGCGGCACATGGCACCAACCCCGCCACGGCGGTCATGTGCGGCTACACGGTCAGGGAAATTCCCACCGACCGCGATGGCAATGTGGAACTGGATGCACTGCAAGCAGCGGTCGGCCCGCAGACCGCCGGCCTGATGCTGACCAACCCGTCCACCTTGGGTGTGTTTGAAAAATCCATCCTGAAAATTCGCGACATCGTACATGGCGCGGGTGGGCTGCTGTATTACGATGGCGCCAACCTCAATGCCATTCTCGGCCGCGTCAAACCCGGCGCCATGGGATTTGACGTTATCCACATGAACCTGCATAAAACATTCTCCACCCCGCACGGTGGCGGCGGCCCGGGCGCAGGCCCGGTCGGCGTGGCCGAGCGTTTGCTGCCTTTCATGCCGGTTCCGGTCGTCATCAATGACAGGGGCAGTTTCCGCAATGCCATCGAAGCCGACCTGCCGCAAACCATTGGCCGCATGAGCGCCAATGGCGGCAACGCGGGTGTGTTGCTGCGCGCATACATCTACGCACGCCTGCTTGGCGCGGAAGGCATGCACCGTGTAGCAGAGTTCGCCACGCTCAACGCCAACTACCTGATGACCCGGCTGCGTGAAGCCGGATTTGAACTGGCTTATCCCGGTCGCCGAGCCAGCCATGAATTCATTGTCACGCTGAAAAAACTCAAGGACGAGACCGGCGTTACTGCCATGGACTTCGCCAAAAGACTATTGGATTACGGTTTCCATGCACCCACCACTTACTTTCCGTTGCTGGTGCCGGAATGCCTGCTGATCGAACCCTCCGAAACAGAGAGCAAGGAAACTCTTGATGCATTTGTCCAGGCCTGCATCAACATCAAGCAGGAAGCGCACACCGACCCCGAAAAAGTCAAAGGCGCGCCGTATACCCAACCAGTACGCCGCCTGGATGACGTCAAGGCAGCCCGTGAACTTGACCTGGCATTCAAAGCGTAAATTCGCCGAAGTTAAGTGTAAAAAACCCGGACCAGCCCCCAAGATACGGCATAATCGCGTCATGACATCTCCCTTTAAAGGCAAAACAGGGTTGGTTAGGGTCTGGAACGCCCTGTTTTATTCCTTTGATGGTCTTAAAGCTGCATTCCGCCAAGAAGACGCTTTCCGACAAGAGCTATTGCTGGCGGCGTTTCTGTTGCCTCTGGGTATCTGGCTGGGAAAATCAGGCGTGGAGAAAGCCCTGCTTTGCAGCGTTGTGTTGCTGGTGCTGGTTGTGGAACTACTGAATTCAGGGATTGAGGCAATCGTGGACAAGGCATCGCCGGAAACTCACGAGCTGGCCAAACAGGCAAAGGACATGGGCAGCGCGGCCGTTTTTATCTCTTTTGCACTGGCCGCTTCCGTATGGATTCTTGTGCTTTTGGATTAGTCAGGCACATTACTTGCTGTTTTAACTAAAGTTTGAGGCCAGGATGGCCGGAATAAGACTAACCCTTTGCAAAATAATCAGAAACTTGGCGCAGATTTCACTTACTTTTCGCTGGATAACCTATGGACTGGCAATGGCGGTCGCTGTTCCGGCATTTTCTTTGGGACTTGGCGACCTGACGGTCTCCTCCAGCCTGGGTCAACCCTTGGATGCGCGTGTTTCCCTGTTGGGGGACGGCAAGGATCTAAATCCCGATTGCTTCAAGATCGTTTCGCCAAATGGCGATTCCATGATCTTACCCAGTGATATTCGTCTGAAGCTGGAACAGTCGCGCGAACATGCCAGCCTGCGGATTCAAACCCGGCAGGCGGTTAATGAGCCCGCCATGATGTTTATGGTATCGACCGTCTGTCCCGAGCGGATACAACGTGATTATGCTGTGCTGCTCGATCCGCCCGCCTTGCCAAACGCCGTTCCCGTCGTGGCGAGCAATTCAGGCACGCCCGCTGTAAAAAGCATTCAGCCGCCTGCCCTCGCCAAGACCCCCAGAAAAGCCAACAGCCGCCATGCGTCCGCTGGCACCCGCGTCACCCGGACCGCATCCCGAAACAGCTCTTACCGCATCAAACAATCCGCAAGCGATGGCCCCAGACTGATTCTTTCCGGAAGCCGCCGCACCTATTCTCCGGAATCCGCACAGTTGGCACTGAATATGGATGTGAGTGTGCTGGACATGAACCGCAAGGCGGAAGTGCCCTTGACGCCGGTCGAACTGACTGATGAGAACACGGCACTTTCGCGGAAAGTGGTTCACCTTGAACAGCTACTTGCCTCCCTGCAAAAGCGCAATGCCGAGCTCGAACAGGCTCGGGCCAAAACCGCTCAGACCGGACTCTCGCAAACAGCCGCACCCAAAAAATCATCCGATGGCGCTGGCTGGCCTTACTTCATGCTCGGGTTCGCCCTGCTTACGGCCGGAGCCGCTTACGCCCTTTACCGGCGGCGCCGGCAGGTCCCGGTCGAGCGATACCAGGACACTGAGCCCCTGGCCGTGCCTACTTCACCCTTGTCCATGCATCCGGCCGAGGAAGAAAAAGAGCTGCCAACTATCATCAAGGCGCCGCGCGTCGCTCAACCCGCTTTTCCTGACATCCACCCCAGTGTCAGTCCACTGACCGCCCATTCGAACGAGGGCACCGAGATCAAGGACAGCGTGGCTGACGAGGTTGAGGTCTTTGTCGCCCATGGCCACTCGGACCTGGCCATACACATGCTTGAAGATCACATTGAGAAAACACCGGATGAATCGCCGGTTCCCTGGCTGCTGTTGCTTGACCTGCTCAAACGTGAAAGCGCCGAAAGCAAATACGAAAGCTATCGCCAAAAAATCAAGCTGCATTTCAACGTCGCAATGCCTGCCTACAGCGAAGCTGAGACAAACCCGGCGGGCCATGGGCTGGAGTCCTATTCACACATCATGTCTGAGCTGGTACGCCTTTGGCCGACCGATCAGGTCAATGCGTACCTGGATGACTTGATCTACGATCGCAGGGGAGGCAGCCGAATGGGCTTCGACCCCGCGACCTATCGAGACATCGTCCTGCTCAGGGCCTTGCGCACCGGCAGCGCATGGAAGTCGCTGGTCTGAGTAGCTTTATCGCGGGCTTTCAAAGAAAACATACGGTGTCGAGTAGTCGCTAATCTCGAAGTAGACTTTTTTCTCGCCTTCATCAACCTGAAAATTCAGGTTTTCATCCAGATACCCATAACCATAACGATAGCTGCGCGCAAAATCGTCACTCGTGCCAATTGCCGTACTAATTTTGTCTATGCGCAAAAAACGCTTCGTGAGCCTGTCCCCAAAGTAAATTTCCAGCACGCCATTGGTGCCGGTCCAGTTCTGGATTCCTCGCCCCAGCTGGTTTTGCTGCTCCTGGGTACATCCCGCGAGCGCGATTGCCACCAATAAAATTAGACCATGTTTCATGTTCCTTCCCTCCAATCCAGTCTTCTCTAAATCCAGTCAAGGTCGATTTGAGTCACGCCTTATAATGCCGGTATTTCATTCCCCCAAACCATCATGCGCACCCTGATCTGCGGCTCACTCGCCTTTGACTCCATTATGGTCTTCCATGACCATTTCAAGCACCACATTCTGCCGGACAAGATTCATATTCTGAACGTGTCATTCCTGGTGCCCGACATGCGTCGCGAATTCGGTGGATGCGCGGGGAATATCGCCTACAACCTCAAATTGCTGGGTGGCGAACCGATCATCATGGCGACGGTTGGGGAGGATTTCTCACCCTATGCTTCAAGGCTTGAAAGTCTTGAACTCTCGCAGGAATGTGTGCGCGCTGTTCCCGGAAGTTATACCGCCCAGGCATTCATCACCACGGACTTGTCCGACAACCAGATCACCGCCTTCCATCCTGGCGCCATGAATCACTCGCATCTGAATGATGTCCGGTCAGCGGATGATATCCGCCTTGGCATCGTCTCGCCGGACGGACGTGAGGGCATGCTCAGCCATTGCGCGCAATTCGAACAGGCTGATATTCCTTTCATTTTCGACCCGGGTCAGGGCATGCCGCTCTTCAATGGTGAAGAATTAATGGCCCTGGTCAGGCAGGCGGACTATGTCACGCTCAATGATTATGAAGCGCAATTGTTGCAAGCGCGTACCGGCAAGTCACTGACAGAACTGGCAAACGAGGTCAGCGCCCTGATCATGACCAAAGGCGCGGAAGGTTCCGATATTTATGTCGAAGGCAAGATTCTGGCCATCCCGGCCGCGCCTGTCAGTCAGGTGGTCGATCCGACCGGATGCGGCGATGCCTTCCGGGCAGGCCTGCTGTATGGCATCGTCAGTGACCTGGATTGGGAAACTACCGGCCGCCTGGCGAGTCTCATGGGTGCGATCAAGATTGAAAGCCGGGGTGGGCAGAACCACGCCCCCAGCCGGATGGAGATCGAAACCCGCTTTGCCGAATCCTTCGGCTATCGTCTTTGAATGAATGGGAGTGACATCATGAACAAACTTGCCGTACTCACCCTGATTGCCGCATCCAGCGTGCTGTTGACCGGCTGCCCCGCCGGTCTTGGCAGCAAGGATTATTCGCGCGAACAGGCCAGGAAAGTTCAGGAAGTGCAAATGGGCATCGTCGAATCCGTACGCACAGTGAAAATTGAAGGCACCAAGTCTCCGGTCGGCGCGGGCGCAGGCGCCGTTGTTGGCGGTGTCGCGGGCAGCACGGTTGGTTCCGGCAAAGGCAGCGCGGTCGGTGCCGCGGTCGGCGCCGTGCTGGGCGGCCTTGGCGGCGCGGCAGCGGAAGAGGTCGTCACCCGCCAGGATGGCGTTGAAATCACGGTCAAGCTGGACTCCGGCCGCCTGCTGGCCATTACCCAGGCGGCGGACGAAGAGTTCCGGGTCGGTGACAGAGTCCGGGTGCTTTCTGGCAGTGGCGCAACCCGGGTAACGCACTGATATTGATGGCGCTGATCCGCCGCCTGTCGCGTCTTGCCCGCCTGCTGGTTCATGTTGGTGCGGGTATCTGGCAGGCGGCGGTGATGTTTCAGTTTTGTTCAATGGCCAGGCGCGATCAGGTCATATCGGTCTGGTCCGCAAAACTTCTGAAAATTCTCGGCGTCACGCTCAAAGCGGGTCGCCCGCCAGAATTTGATCACGGTGCATTGCTGGTTGCCAATCACGTTTCCTGGCTGGACATTTTTGTCATCCATGCCGCCAGGAGAGTGCATTTTGTTTCCAAGCACGAAATTCGAAGCTGGCCGGTTGCAGGCTGGCTTGCGAACCGAGCCGGCACGCTTTTCATCCAGCGCGCGAAAAAACATGACACTGCCCGCATCAATAGCGAAATGCATGCCTTGTTGCAGGATGGCGCCTGGGTCGCGGTCTTTCCGGAAGGCACTTCTTCAGATGGCCGCCAGCTCAGGCGTTTCATGCCTTCGCTGTTCCAGCCCGCGGTAAAGGAAAACCTGCCAGTCGTGCCTGCCGGGCTTCGCTATCAAACCCCTGAGGGGAATCACTGCCAGGCTGCCGCATATATTGATGAAATGACTTTCGGAAAATCGCTCTGGCAAATTGCAGGCGAGGCGGAAATTGTCGCCCGTCTCGATTTTTGCATGCCGTTGAGGAATTCCGACCGCCGCTCATTGGCAGAATCAGCACACCGTGAAATATCTACCTGTCTGGGTTTCGAACCGATGGGCAGGTCACCTGAATTATCCGGCGATCTTCCAGCCGCCCTGCTTCAAACTTCAGCGCACTAAGCTGGCCGCCCCACAGGCAGCCGGTATCAAGCGCGAAGATGTCCTCGCGCAGATACAGCCCCAGCGCCGACCAGTGCCCGCACACAATAGGCAACCCGGCAGTTTTCCTGCCCGGCACATCAAACCACGGCACAAGCGGTGCAGGCGCACTGCCAAGGCGACCCTTGTGATGAAATTCCATTTCGCCATCCGGCCTGCAAAAACGCATGCGGGTAAAGGCATTGGTAATCACGCGCAGCCGGTCGGCGCCCGTCAAGTCATCCGACCATACCGAAGGCACCGAGCCATACAGATGCGCGAACACCCATTCGAAATCCGGGCCGCGTAATGCCGCCTCCAGTTCCTGGGCATGAAACAGGGTGTCATCCAGCGTCCACCCCGGCCATACCCCCGCGTGTACCATCAACATGCCGTGTTCGTAATGCGCGACTTTCCTGTGCAGCAGCCATTGCATGAGCTCATCACAATCGGCTGCCTCCAGTATCGGCGCCAGCGTATCGCTGTGATGTACCTTGCGGTGCCCAGCCCATACCCCCAACAGGTGCAGATCGTGATTGCCCAGTACCACCACTGCCCGATCGCCAAGATCACGGACAAAATGCAGCGTTTGAAGGGATTCTGGACCGCGATTGACCAGGTCGCCGACAAACCAGAGTGTGTCCCTTGCGCGGCTGAAATCGCAAGCTTTCAGCAGCGTTTGCAATGATGAAAAACAACCCTGCACATCGCCGATTACATAGGTGGGCATTCAGGAATTCCGGGGATTGTCATTGGAGTCGAATGATACAATTCTTCCCTGATTTTCCTGTCTTTTCTGATGCTCTCCCAACTCAACCCCCCCCAACGCGAAGCCGCGAAATACCTGGATGGCCCATTGCTAGTACTGGCTGGCGCGGGTTCCGGCAAGACACGTGTCATCACGCACAAGATTGCCTGGCTGATACGTGAATGCGGGTACAAGCCCGGCAGCATTGCCGCCATCACCTTCACCAACAAGGCCGCCAGGGAAATGCAGGAGCGGGCTGAAAAACTGCTTGCCGGCAAGGATGGCAAAGGACTGATCGTCACCACCTTCCATTCGATGGGTTTGCGGATTCTGCGTGAGGAAACGGCATCCATCGGATTGAAGCCGCGCTTCTCGATTCTGGACAGTGCCGATGTCCAGCAGATCATTTCCGAAATTCTCAAGACGACTGACCGGCAACTCATCCGTCAGGCCGCCACGCAAATTTCCCTATGGAAAAACGAGATGCTGACGCCCGCTCTGGCTTTACAGAGCGCGGCCAACGAGCATGCACATGTTTGGGCGAAACTCTATGATCGTTACGATGCCACGCTCAAGGCCTATCAGGCAGTGGATTTCGACGATCTTATCCGGCTGCCGGTTTCACTGTTCATGGATAAACCCGAAGTTCTCAGCAAGTGGCAAAACCGCCTGAGGCACCTCTTGGTGGACGAATACCAGGATACCAATGCCGCTCAATATCAATTGCTGAAGCTTCTGGCCGGGCCGCGCGCAAGCTTCACAGCGGTCGGCGACGACGACCAATCGATCTATGGCTGGCGCGGCGCCTCGGCGGATAACCTGCGCGTTTTGAAAGATGACTTTCCGCAACTGCACGTGGTCAAGCTGGAGCAGAATTACCGTTCCACGGTGCGAATTCTCAAAGCGGCCAACAGCCTCATCACCCACAATCCCAAGCTGTTCGAGAAAAAGCTGTGGAGCGATCTTGGGCTGGGAAACGCCATTCAAGTTGTCACCGCAAAGGATGACGTTCAGGAAGCGGAAACCATCGTCATGCGCATGCTGGCGCACAAGATGCAGCACCGCACCCGCTTCCGGGATTACGCCATTCTGTATCGCGGAAATCATCAGGCACGCGTTTTCGAGCAGGCGCTGCGCAATGAAAAAATTCCCTACAAGCTTTCCGGTGGGCAATCATTTTTTGACAAGGCCGAAATTAAGGACATCACTTGCTACCTCCGGCTTGTCGCCAACGCGGATGACGATCCGGCTTTCATCCGGGCAGTGACCACACCCAAACGCGGGGTTGGCGCATCCACGCTCGAAACACTGGGTGCGGTTGCCGCGGACCTGCATGTCAGCCTGTTCGAAGCGGCGTTCTCCAGCGCAGCGGCGGAACGCCTGAATCCGCGTCAGCTCGAACCGCTGCGCGAATTCTGTGACTTCATCAATCGCATCTCATTCCGCGCTGAAAGGGAACCCGCTGGCCAGGTACTGGATGACCTGATGCAGGCAATCGGCTATGAAACCTGGCTTTATGACAATGAAGAGCCACGCGCCGCCGAGTCGCGCTGGAACAATGTCCTGGATTTCCTCAACTGGCTTAAAAAACGCGGCGATGAGGATGAAAAAAACCTGCTCGAACTGACACAGATGGTGGCGTTGATCACTCTGCTGGATGAACGCGAGGATCAGGAAGCCGACTTGCTCAAGCTGTCGACGCTGCACGCTGCCAAAGGGCTGGAATACGACCATGTCTTTCTGGCGGGCGTCGAGGAAGGATTGCTGCCGCATCGCGAGGCAGCCGAAGAAGGACGCCTGGAAGAAGAACGCAGACTGATGTACGTGGGCATCACCCGGGCTCGCAAATCTCTAACTGTTACCTACTGCGATCGCCGCAAACGGGCGGGCGAATGGGTTGGTTGCGAGCCCAGCCGATTCATCTCCGAAATGGGTGAGGATATCCGTCTGCCAGGAAAACCCGACAGCGCGGAATCGCGTCAGCAGGGAAGCGACAGCCTGGCCGCGCTCAAGGCCATGTTTACAGCCGGCTGATTATTTATCGGACAGCGCGCTGTCCAGTTTGAGTGGGGCGGCCGTTTCCTTGACTGGCTGTCCGGCTGGCGCATCCGTCCTGGTATCCGTGCCTGACAAGCCGCTCATCTCATCGTGCAGCTTGCGGGCCGCTTCCTGCGCTTCGTTCACTTGTGACGGCGGAATCTGCTTGAGCGCGATGTCCCTTATCCTCGCGGCCTCTTCATTACCGCGCGCGGCAGCGAGATTGAACCAGATATAGGCTTTGGCCTTGTCAACCGGAATGCCCATTCCCCTGTAATACATTCGGCCAAGTTGATACTCCGCGGCGGGGTGCCCGCCCTTTGCGGCAGCCTCCAGCCACTTGAAGGCCGCCTGGTAATCCTGCACCACGCCACGCCCGTCCATCAGCGCAAGCGCGTACTGGTACTGGCCCTCGCGGTTGCCTGCATTGGCCGCCTGCCCAAACCACCGAACCGCCTCCTTGCTATCCCTCAGGATGCCGTCGCCTTCTTCGTACATCCTGCCAAGCTGCACCTGGGCTTCCGCATCCTTGGCTTTTGCGCGCGTGTGCAAAGAGCCAACCAGATCATTGTTCGGTGAATAGCGGACACTATTGCCATCGCCCCGCAGCCAGGCGCCCAAAGCGACAACCGCCAACAACAGGACAAAAAACACGATGGCCGCGACGATACGCGGGTTGGAGCGCAGCCAGAAGCGGTGACGGCAATTCCGGCAGCGATAAGGGTGATAGAAAAACCGGTGTATCAACCCATCGTTGCCATGCACCGCGGCAATGCGTACTTCCGTGCTGCCGCAGGCAGGGCAAACAAGTTCGGCCATTACTTCGACTGTCCGACCATGTAATCCACCGCAGCTTTCACATCAGCCTCGGACAAACCGGCATTGCCGCCCTTGGCCGGCATGGCGCCTTTGCCTTTCAGTGCGGATCCATAAAGCGCGTCGTTGCCGGATTTGATGCGTGATGCCCAGGCTGCCTTGTCGCCCGTTTTGGGCGCGCCAGCGACACCCGCCCCATGGCAGGCGCCACAACTGGCATCATAGACACTTTTACCTTTAGTGGGATCATTTGCCGTCGCAGCTGCTGCCGGTGCAGCCGGTGCAGCCGGTGCAGCCGGTGCAGCCGCTGGAGCGGCTGCTTCGGCTGGGGCGGGTGCGGCGGCTGCATTGGGCGCAGATGCTTCCGGCGCAGTAAATTTCGCCCCCGCGGAGTTGGCCAGATAAGCCACCGCCCGCGCCACCTCCGCATCCGTCAAATCCGGGTTGCCGCCGCGAGCAGGCATGCCGCGAATACCATTGATGGCATTGGCGGTCAGCTTTTCAAATCCCTGGCCCAGCCGGGATGCCCAATCGCCTTTGGCATTCAGCTTGGGCGCACCCAGCGCGCCAGAGGTATGGCAAGAGGAACAGACCGTGTTGAAAATTTCTTCGCCCGACTTTTCGACTTTCGGTGCGTTGGCATCCAATGCATCAAGTTGAGCGACCGGCGCGATATTTTTCAGAATGCTTTGCTCCGCGATTTCGGGTGCGTCCGCATCAATCTGATCGCCCTGAATCCGGTTGACCAGCGCAAGAACCAGCACGATGGCAATTAACGGGGCAACCAGCCCGAGCACCACGGAGACGATAACTTCCTGAGGCGTCGTTTTGCTTGAATTGGCATGGGAGTCTGCCATGGTCTGTCCTTAAGGCTTTCAAAAGTGTGAATTATATGGATATTCAAGCCTTGCTGGAAAGCTTGGCCTCCGGGCTTGCTGGACGCTGTCTCGCAAACAGGCTATTCTTCCAGCCTCTTCGCGCCCGTAGCTCAGCTGGATAGAGTACTGCCCTCCGAAGGCAGGGGTCGTGCGTTCGAATCGCGCCGGGCGCGCCATGAATCTCTTCTGGCAATAACCACATTCCCTACTGCTTTTCTCCGCGCCGGGTTTATGGTGCAATTAATACCTTAATGAAATACTCAGGAATTATCATGTCCGGACTGGCCAAAGACACGCCCATCCCCACGGAAATCAAGTTGCACAAGGCTTCAAAGAAACTTGAAATCGCTTTCGATAACGGCGCGAGATTTGAATTGCCCTTTGAATATCTCCGTGTTTACTCGCCCTCCGCCGAGGTGCGCGGGCACGGCCCCGGCCAGGAAGTGCTGCAAACCGGCAAGAAATATGTCGACATCGATCGCATCGAACCGGTCGGCCAATATGCCGTGGTGCTGGAATTTTCCGACAAGCATAACTCCGGAATTTACTCCTGGGACTATCTGTACGATCTTGGGCTGAATCAGGATGCATACTGGCAGACGTATCTGAAACGCCTGGAAGAGGCCGGCGCATCACGCATTCCGGAAAGCGCCAAGTACGTCTCGCTGAAATAAGGCCGCAGGACTCCGCATGGCTGCGCTCGATGAAATCGCGGCCGCCATCGCTCACGCCACCGGTGAATCATTCCAACCGGATGCCCAGCACTGCGCAGGCGGCGGCTGCATCAATCAGGCATTCATTCTCGCCAGCGGCGCACGGCGTTATTTCATCAAAACCAATCGCGCTGCCCTGGCATGGATGTTCGAGGCCGAAGCCGAAGGTCTGGATGAAATCCTGAAAAGCCAAAGCCTGCGTGCGCCACAGCCAATCTGTCATGGCACGGCCGGCGACACCGCATACCTGGCACTCGAATACCTGGATCTTGGCGGGCACGGCACCCCATCCGAAATGGGCCGCCAGCTCGCCGCCATGCATCGCCGCACTGCCGGGCAATTCGGCTGGAAGCGTAACAACACCATCGGCAGCACGCCCCAATCCAATCCTTGGACAAAGGGCTGGGTTGAATTCCTGGGCAAGCACCGTCTTGAATTCCAGCTTGAACTGGCTGCACAAAATGGATTCGGCAACACACTGCAAAAGCCGGGCGAAGCGCTGCTTGCGCGTCTGGAGGATTTCTTTCAGGATTATCAACCCATTCCCTCCCTGCTCCACGGCGATCTGTGGGGCGGCAATGCCGCGTTTACCCGATCCGGCGAACCGGTTATTTTTGACCCGGCCGTTTACTATGGCGACCGTGAAGCTGATCTGGCCATGACAGAGTTGTTTGGCGGATTCAACTCAAGCTTTTACTCGGCCTACCGTGAAGCCTGGCCTCTCGATGCCGGCTATTCAACGCGAAAAACCCTTTACAACCTCTATCACATCCTTAACCACGCCAATCTGTTTGGCGGCGGCTACATCAACCAGGCTAAAAACATGATCAGGCAACTGCTTGCCGAAACCCGCTGACGGCAACCATAAAGAATTTTCCGGCAGACGCCGTCAAAACAGTTGAACATCACGGCAATCCCTAGCCCTGATGAAGGGAATAATTTCAAATTACAAAGGAGACCGAATCATGTTGCAGCGTATCTTGTTATCCTTATCCTGCCTGTTGATATCCGCATCCGCCTGGGCCATCAATCCCTATCTTTACGGTGATCCGCTTTCTGCAGGAAATGTGCAGGTGGTAGCTGCATCCGCCGAAAAGCGGCTTGAAGCAGAAGGCTTCAAGGTAGTCGGAAAATATTTCCCGAAACATTACCCGGGGCACGGAATCGTCATTGCCACGGATGAAGCCATACTCAAGGAAATCGCCGAAACCGGCAAACAGACCATTGCCAGCGCAGCCATTCGTGTAGGGGTCAAGGCCGATGGCACGGTGTCCTATACCAACCCGGATTATTGGTACCGCGCCTTTTTCCGCAACCGGTTTTCCAGTGTTGAAAATACGGTGGAAGGCATGCAAAAAAAACTGGCGAAGGCGCTGGGCGCGGGCCAGGGATTTGGCGGAGACGAAAGCGCCAAATCCCTCAGCAACTATCGCTACATGGTAGGCATGGAGCGGCTAGATGCCAGCAAAAACAAGCTGGTGGAAACGGAAAGCTTCAATGACGCGGTTAAAACTGTACGCGATAATCTGGCCAAAAAAGTCGCGGGTACGGCCAAGGTTTATGAAGTGGTCATTCCCGGTAAACAGCTCGCCGTCTTTGGCGTGGCCTTCACCGATGAGGAGAATGGCGATGCCAGCTGGCTGAAAACCATCAACGCACCAGAATCCTTCGCCAGCCTGCCCTACGAGATATTTGTCATTGGCAATGAAGTTCAGGCCCTACACGCACGCTACCGCATTGCCCTCAGTTTTCCTGATACCGGCATGGGCACATTCATGCGTATTTCAAACGTTCCAAACATGATTCGCGATACCTTGCTGCAGGTGGCGGGAGGTAAAGTCGAAGAATTCAATCACCTGGAATAAAACTCCAGCCAATTACGTCCATCCGGGAATGAAAATTCCTGAAAAAAATTGAGCCCTGACAGAAAACCTGAGTTCTGGCAGGTGTGTAAGCAACTCTGACAGGAATGGTCGGTGTATTGACCGCCTATCGGCATCGGCCAACCGGTTTTCATGGCCACCCATCACCCGTCCTTAAAGAATTAACAGTGTCATCCGTTAACCCTGTCGTAAGTCGGCATCTGCCGTAGCCAACCCTAGTACAAATGGAGGGAAATGTGTCCGAAGCCTCAGCCCTGAAAGGCGTAAAAGTCATGGTGATTGACGATAGCAACACCATAAGGCGCAGTGCCGAAATTTTTCTCAATCAGGCCGGCTGTGAAGTCATTCTTGCTCAGGATGGTTTTGACGCCCTGGCAAAAATTACCGACCACCAGCCCGACCTGGTCTTCGTGGACATCATGATGCCGCGTCTGGATGGATACCAGACTTGCTCGCTGATCAAGCGAAATAACCGCTACCGTGGCATGCCCGTGATCATGCTTTCATCCAAGGATGGGCTGTTCGATCGCGCACGCGGCCGCATGGTCGGATCGGACGAGTATCTGACCAAGCCCTTTACCAAAGACACGCTGCTCAAGGCAGTTCGTGAACATACTCTGCCGAAGGCAGCTTGATTCAGGAGATATTCATGGCCATTAGCCGCATTCTTGTAGTGGATGATTCTCCTACTGAACGCTTTTTCATTTCCGAGTTGCTGGTCAAGAACGGGTTTCTGGTCAGCATGGCGGAAAACGGCGAAGAGGGCGTGGCGCAAGCCAGGCAGACCCATCCCGACCTCATCATCATGGACGTCATCATGCCGGGCATGAATGGTTTTCAGGCCACTCGCGCCCTGTCCAAGGAAGATGACACCAAAAATATTCCCGTCATCATGTGCACGACCAAGGGACAGGAAACCGACAAGGTTTGGGGCTTGCGCCAGGGCGCGGCAGCCTACATGGTCAAGCCGGTCAACCCGGATGAGCTGATCAGGCAGATACGTGCACTGGGCTGATCTAACCGGGAACGAATAAAGATGTCGCGCAGATTCAATCTCCGTCAGTTTCAAACCGAGCTTTCCAAACGCTTGCAAGAAGCGGCTTCGCTTCCAGCGGAAACCTCGCGTCTCGGATTCATGACAGCCGGACAGAACTGGCTGGTACCGCTTTCCGAAATCGAAGAAGTCATGCCGGTGCCCGACATTCTGCCGGTACCCGGGGCCAAGTCCTGGTTCCGCGGCCTCGCCAACATACGCGGCAATTTGTACGCGGTATCTGATCTCAGTGAATTCCTGACCGGCAAGCCCACCCCGGAATCTAGTGAAAACCGCCTCGTTCTGGCCCACCGGAAGCACGGGGTGAACGCGGCCCTGCTGGTGCAAAAGGCCTTGGGTCTGAAACAGTCCGGCAGCCAGGATGCACAAGACATCCCGGGCATGTGGCCATGGGCCACGCAACAGACACTCGATTCCAGTGGTACGCACTGGAATGAAATCAACATGGCCCGCTTTCTGGCGGAGTCCGATTTTCTCACCGTGGAAGCATAACCACACCTAGCGGAGAAGCAGATGGCAATTTCCATTACTCAACTCAAGGGCCTGGCAGGCCGCATGTCCGGTTCCGGAAAAGGCAAGGGACAGTCGGATCATACGACCATGATCATGGAAGGAATGCGCAAGCTTGCCGACCGCGAGCCGGGCAAAGTGCCGCTGGTAGCGCATCTGCCGGTAGACAAGCAGTATCTGTATACCGGTGGCGCGCTGATTATCTCCCTTCTGCTGGCAGCCGGATTCACCATTTATGGCGTCGTCAAATCAGGCAACCAGGCACACTATCTCGACCGTGCCGGCCAGATCGCAACGCTGACCCAGCGCCTGCCCAGCCTTGCGCAACAGGCCGTTCAGGGCAACAGGGAAGCGTTCAAGGAATTCGACAAGGGGCGGATGGAATTCTCCGAATCCGTAAAAGGTTTGCGCGATGGCGATGATTCCGCACCGGCATCGCCTTCTGATGCCCAAGCGGTTCTGGCAAGAATCTCCGAAGTCTGGGAAAAACTGGAACCGCAAGCCGCGGTAATCGGTAAAAACGAGAAGGTTCTGCTCGATGCGAGCAAGAACATTAGCGAGATTTCCAAGCTTTCCGATGACCTGCAGGAAATGACCGAACAACTTTCGTCGGCACTGTTGCATGGCGGTGCCAGTTCCAGAGTGGTTTCGCAAGCCAACCATCTGATCATGCTGACCCAGCGGATTGCCAAGAATGCCAATGCGCTGCAGGCAACCACCAACCCCACGCCAGTAATTTTTGTCCAGCTGGAAAAAGACGTTACCAGCTTCCGCAACACAGTGGTTGCACTGGAAGACGCCTCCATTGGCGGTAATGCCGGCGGCATACTGGCAGATATCGGCGACCAGACCGGCGACCTGGTTGAATCGGTTGGCGGCGTCCTGTCCCACTCACCAGTACTGGTCAAATCAAAAGGCGCTGCGATGGCCCTGTTCCAGCAAAGTGACAAGCTGCTTAAGGACGCCAAGGAGTTGAGCCATACCTTTGATACAGCGGGTTCGATTTCCTACCTCCTTGCCGGCCTGCTTGCCATGGTGTCGCTTGCTTCCCTTGTTATGCTGGGCCTGATCAACATCAACGAAACCAAAGCCCGCGCGCGCAATAGCGAAGAGGAAAACCGCCGCAACCAGGAAGCCATTCTGCGACTCATGGACGAACTAGGCGAATTGGCGGAAGGCAATCTGACCATCAATGCCAGCGTGACGGAGAACATCACTGGCGCCATCGCCGACTCGATCAACTTCACCGTTGAAGAATTGCGCGGCCTGGTGCGCGGCATCAACAACGCAACAGTTCAGCTTGATTCCGCCGCGCGTGATGCGACGCAGGTTTCCGAAGAGCTTAGTTCAGCAGCTCGGCGTCAGGCGGATGAAATTGAAGAAACCTCGCTGGCGGTGGTGGACATCTCCCAATCGGTGCAGAAAGTGTCGGCTAACGCGATTGAATCCGCCAACGTTGCGCAGCAATCCCTATCCGCGGCGGAAAAAGGCCAGCAGGCTGTGCAGAACACCATTTCAGGCATGAATTCGCTGCGCGAACAGATTCAGGAAACGTCCAAGCGGATCAAGCGGCTGGGCGAGTCGTCGCAGGAAATTGGCGAAATCGTGGAACTGATTTCCGACATTACCGAACAGACCAACGTACTGGCGCTCAACGCCGCGATCCAGGCCGCTTCCGCGGGTGAAGCCGGCCGCGGATTCTCGGTGGTTGCGGAAGAAGTTCAGCGCCTGGCGGAACGTTCGGCGCAAGCGACCAAACAGATTGCCGCCATTGTCAAAACCATTCAATCCGATACCCAGGACACGGTGGCCGCCATGGAAACCTCCACGCAAGCCGTGGTGGAAGGCGCCAAGCTGTCGGATGCGGCAGGTCAGACGCTGAACGAAATTGGCCATGTGTCGAAGAAACTGGCCAGCCTGATTGCCGACATTTCCAGCACCACGCAATCCCAGGCGGAAGCGACCGCCAAGGTCGCGGAAACCATGCAGGAAATCCGCAACATTTCGGTGCAAACCAGCGAAGGTACCCAAAAGACGGCTCAGTCTCTGGGCGGCCTGACCAAACTGGCCGATACGCTGAAGCATTCCGTATCGGGCTTCAAGCTCGCGTAACCCGTTTGAAAAGGAAAACGTGCCATGAGCGCCATGTTGGAATTTGATACCGGACCGCTGAACTGGGTTCGGGGCGACATCGAAGCCGCACTCAAAAGCGCGGCTGACCGCATCCGTGCCTACCAGGCTGATGCCAGCCTGGAAAATGCCTTGCGTCTGGCGCGCGATGAGTCACATCAAGCCACCGGCGCGCTGCGCATGGTGGGGCTGGAAGGAGCGGCCGCGGTCGCTTCAGCGCTCGAGGAAACCCTTACCGCCATGGACAGCCGCACGGTGCAGGCAGACCAGGCAACCGGCACGGTGATCGAAGCGCTGGAAACATTGCTCAAGTGGGTGTCCCGCATGGCTGAAGGCCGGGGCGAAGGTGAGCTTGCCTTGTTCCCGGTCTATCGCAAGCTTCGCGAACTGAATGGCGCAGACCATATTTTTGAAGGCGAGCTGTTCTATCCCAGCCTGCAAGTCCGCTCTGTCGAATCCGCTTCCCCGGAAATTCCTGCATCTGAACTCACTGCCCTTGTAAAAGCCTCCCGTGCCGGCTTCCAGCGCGGCCTGCTTGCATTCCTGCGCGGCGTACAAGTCGATGCCGGTCTGGCTGCCATGCGCAAATCGCTCTCCCAGATTGAAACCGCCGTTCCCTCCCAGGCCGCCAGGACATTCTGGTGGGCCTGCGTCGGATTTATCGATGCCCTGCAGAACAAAGGGGTCGAGCCCGATTTCCACGTCAAGCAACTGCTGGCACGGATTGACCTGCAAATGCGCAGGTTGATGGACGGATCGCCCCAGGTCGCGGAGCGGCTGATGCGCGATGCCCTGTTTTTCATCGCCAAAAGCAAATCCGTCGGCGATGAGGCACAAGCAGTCCGCTCCGCGTTTGCCCTGGAAAAATATCTGCCCAAACACGCGGCGCTGGACGCTGAACAACTGGCGCGGGCGCGTCCCCTGCTAGCCGCCTTGAAGGAAACATTGACCGAAGCCCGGCATCACTGGAGCGCCTTTGCCGAAGGGAATGCCACGGCATTAAATGACTTCCAGACATGCGCAACCCGGCTTAATGCCCAGGCAGGCACGATCGAGGTGCCCTCGCTGGTTCAATTGACCGGCACCCTGAAAGAAGCCGTATCGTCCATCGCGCAATTGAGCGACGAGACACGCGACCTCGTCCGGCTGGAAATTGCCACGACCCTGCTTTTCCTGCAAAACGCCACCAGCAGCGAGGATGTGTTCGATCATGACTTTCCCGCGCGCGCCGAAAGTCAGGTCCGCCGGATCAAGGCAGCGCTGTCGGGGCAAGCGGTTGGCGGTGCAGAGGACCTGCTCGATGAAGGCACACGCAAGGCATCGGAACACGCACTGTTGTCCCAGCTGGGCCGCGAAATCAGCACCAGCCTCCACCAGATGGAAGAAAGCCTCGACACTTTCTTCCGCAATCCCGATGAGCGTGGCGCGCTATCCAACATCGAGGCCCTGACTGCACAGATCCAGGGCGCCCTCTCCATGCTTGAACAGGATGCGGCCTCGCAGCTGCTCGGGTGTGGAATGGATTTGGTAAGCCCTTATCTGGTCGAAGGCAGCCCAAGCAACGAGGAAAAAACAAGAATTGCCGATGCGCTGTCCAGTATCGGACTGTTCATCGAAGCGCATTGCGCCGGACGCCAGGATGCCGCGAGAATTCTGGCGCCCGCCCGAATCGCCTTCGGCCTGGACGAACCCGAATCCGCCTCGGCAAATCTCATCCCCACCGTGGAAGACGGACTGGCCTCACGCAAGGCGACAGTTGCCGCTTCTTACCTGGACTGGCAAGGCACGGGAGGCGAAGATACCAGAAAAAAGTGCCTGGCGGCCCTGACTGAACTGGGCCATGACGCTGACCTGATAGCGGATAGAACACTGAAATCCGCTGTTGAAAATGCCTTCCGCATGGTCAACGTCGGGAACCCGGATGAAAGTCTAGCGGCCGCGATTGCACACCTAACAGGTCATGACATTGTTTTCCTGCCTATCGAAAACACGCCTGTCGAGGTATTGGGTCTTGCCGAAGATGATGCCAGCGCAGCGGCATTCGGCGAAGCCGAGACCAGCTCCGACGCTATGGTGGATGAACCTGTTTCATCTGTGCCGGACGAACATGTCGTGGCAGAAGTTGACGCGCCTGAATCCGCATTTGAAACATTCTCAACAGACCAGGCTTCCAGCGAGCATATCGATTCGGCAGAACAGACAGTCGAGGAAGAAACCGCCGCGGTCGACAGTGAACTGCTCGAAATCTTCCTGGAAGAAGCCAACGAAGTATTGCAAACCCTCAACGGCGCCCAGGCTGCGTGCCGGGCTCAGGGCGATGACAAGGAAAACCAGACTGTCATCCGGCGCGCCTTCCACACGCTCAAGGGCAGCGGCCGCATGGTCGGATTAACCGATTTCGGCGAAGTCGCCTGGGAGCTCGAGCAATTGATGAACGGCTGGCTTGCCGAGGAAAAGCCCGCAAGCCCTGACCTGCTTGACGTGGTCATGCTGGCGCACGACCACTTTGCCGGCTGGATCGCCCAGCTGCAGGCAAGCGGCCGGGCCAGGGTGGCCTCAGAAGCATTGCTTGCCGCTGTGGCGCGCGTTGCGCAAGGCGAACCCCTTCATGTTGAAGCGCCTGTCGAAACCGAGCTTGTTGAAACTGTGCCTGTTGAATCCGGACCCGTCGATTCCGGGATTGAATTGCTGACGACTGAGACGCCACAAGAAACGCCTGCTGAAACCGAAGCATCCATTCCTGAAGAAACCGCGCAGGAAATCGAACCTGAGCCCATCGAAGTGGACATCCTGGTTGCCGGGGTTCGTCTGTCGCCTGGGCTGTATCAGATATTCAAGGACGAATCTTCCCTCTGGTCGCAGTCCCTGCTCGAGGAGCACGACAGGCTGGCATCGGCCGAGGTTCCTCTTGTCAGCGAGTCTGCTCGCCGAGGCGTCCACACCCTGGCTGGCATAGCCGGCACCACCGGATTCACTGCGCTTTCCGACCTGGCCCACGCCATCGAAATCTATCTCAAGGAGCTGGACGACAGGCCCTTGCCCCAGAATGCCCGTGCCACCGTGCTGGATGCGCTCTCCCGTTTGGTTGGCATGATCGACAACATTCATGCCGGCGCCGCGCCGCTTCCTGCGGAATCCCTGATCAGGGCATTGGCTGGCTTGCAGCTCGAAGAGTATTTGCCCGGCTTTGAAGCCGAGACCGCTGTCGAATTCGTGGAGTCTCCAATCGTCGAAACGGCTGAAGCTGTTACGGAACCCGAGGAAACCGTATCCGCGAATCCGGAAAACTCCGCTGTGACATGCGAAACCATCGCGCCCTTGCAGGATGAAACTGATTCGGTGCAGTCCACCGAGATTGAAGTTGCAAATGACATCATTGAATCCGAACTCGCATCCGAACCTGAATCCGAATCCGGTGACAATACTGGCGCCACTGAATCTGAAGCCGCGCAGGCGGAAACAGAAACCCGCCTTGAAGATCTGATCACTCAGGCAAAGCGCCAGGCCAATACACCTGTCTTTGAACAACGGCAGGTACGGGATGAAATCGATGCGGAACTTCTGCCGATTTTCCTGGAAGAGGCCGAAGGCCTCGTTCCCGCTGCCGCAGAAACCCTGCGCCAATGGAAGGCCCAGCCTGGCGATGCCCAGGCGCCCTCGGAATTGCGCCGCGTGCTGCACACCATCAAGGGCTCGGCGCGCATGGCGGGTTGCATGCGTCTGGGCGAACTGACTCACATCATGGAATCGCGCGTCGTCGCGGTTCTGGAAGGCGAATTGACCGCCGACACCAGCGTGTTTGATGCGCTGGAAAGACAGTTTGACCGCATGGCCAATGACGTGGACAGGCTCAAGCTGGGTACAGCCACAACTGAAGTCACGCAGACGGACACTGAAGCCACGGAAATTGGCGTGGTTCTCCCGCCAGAAGAACCCGGTACCCTGGCATCCGAACCTGCCGCTACGACAACCGCCTCCGCGCAAACAGCGCCCACACCCGTTGTACAGTCGGAAGGCACGGTTCTGCGCGTAAGGTCGGACTGGGTTGACCGCATGGTCAACGAAGCCGGTGAGGTCGCCATCGCACGTTCGCGCATAGAAAGCGAAATGTTTTCCCTCAAGCGGCAAGTCTCGGAATTGTCCGAAGCGCTGCGCCGCCTCAAGGATCACATGCGCGAAGTTGAAATCCAGGCCGAAGCGCAGATGCAGGCGACTTTCCAGAGCCATGGAGGCAAAGGTGATTTCGACCCCCTGGAATTCGACCGCTTCACCCGCTTCCAGGAAGTCGCCCGCTTCCTGACGGAAAGCGTGCACGACATTTCCACCGTCCAGCAAAACCTGTCCGTGCAACTGGGCGAAGCAGAAGCGGCGCTGATTCAGCAGGCCCGCATGAATCGCGAATTGCAGCAGAACCTGCTCCGTGTCCGCATGGTTCCCCTGCACAGCATTTCGGAACGTCTCTATCGGGTTGTGCGCCAGGCCGGGCGCGATCTGAACAAGCGTGCCCAACTTGATATCCGCAACGGCGACCTTGAACTTGACCGCGGCGTGCTCGAAAAAGTTGTCGCGCCAATCGAACACTTGCTGAGAAACGCGGTGGCGCATGGCCTGGAATCGTCTGAAGCGCGTGCCGCCGCAGGCAAGCCGGAATTCGGCGAAATCCGTATCGATGCGCGCCAGGAAGGCAACGAAATGGTGCTGATCATCAAGGATGACGGTGCCGGCCTCAATTTGAACCGTATCCGCGAGAAAGCCCATGCGCTTAATCTGTTGAGCACGGGCGTTGAGCCTTCCGACAGCCAGCTGGCGCAGATGATATTTATCCCCGGTTTTTCCACGGCGGAGCAGGTCACCGAAGTTGCCGGACGCGGCGTCGGCATGGACGTGGTCAAGAATGAAATCACCAGTCTGGGCGGACGCATTGAAATCGATACGGAAACCGGCAAGGGCGTCGCATTCAGCATCTATTTGCCGCTCACGCTTGCCGTCACGCAGGTGGTTATCGTGAATGCAAACAGGCACGAATATGCCCTGCCCGCCACCACGGTGGAACAGGTTCAGGAACTCAAACCCGATCACCTTGCAGCCGCCATGCAGGCGCGCGCAATCGAATGGCGCGGCAATCGCTACCCTCTGTTCTATCTGCCACACCTGCTGGGACAAACGGATGCCGTTCACGAAGTGCAGCGCTTCAACACGGTCGTGCTGATGAAGAGCGGCACATTGCACGCGGCATTGCTGGTGGATGTCGTGGAAGGCGCCCGCGAAATCGTGGTCAAGAATACCGGCCCGCAAGTTGCCCGGCTGACCGGCATTGCCGGCGCAACAGTTCGTGGTGACGGCAAAATCATCCTTATCCTGAACCCCGTGCCGCTGGCTATCCGCGCGTTGAACACGCCCGTGGATGCGCCCATGCCGGCCCAGATCAAGGTTGAGCCGGTACAGGAAACACCGCAGGCACCCATGGTGCTGGTCGTGGATGATTCGCTGACCGTGCGCAAAATCACCAGCCGCCTGATGGCCCGCGAAGGATATCGCGTCGACACCGCGAAAGACGGCGTCGACGCGCTGGAGAAGATGCAGGACCTGGTTCCGGATGTCGTGCTGCTCGATGTCGAAATGCCGCGCATGGACGGCTTCGAACTGGCGCGCGTGATGCGCAACGATGCCCGGCTCAAATCCGTGCCGATCATCATGATTACCAGCCGCACGGCCGATAAGCACCGCAATCACGCGCTGGAAATCGGCGTCAATACCTACCTGGGCAAGCCTTTCCAGGAAGCTGTGCTGCTCGGCCATATCGGCGATCTGCTGGGCGGTCGCGCGCTGAAAGCCGAACCGGCGTTGTAATTGACTAATCCTGATTGCGCCGGTTTACGCACATTAACCGGGGCGATTGGCGTAGGAGAAACCATGAAGAAATTCCTAATCACATCATCTTTTGTCGCCTGCTTACTGTCCCCCGCCGCACAGGCTGCTGAAAGCAAAGGGAATGTATTCCAGGAAATGGAAGCCGCGGCTGATCGCATCCGCCAGTCTGGAGAACAGTTTCGTGCCGAACTGAAAAAAGCGCGTGAAGAACGCCTGCATCTGCAGAAAAAGCTGGAAGCTGAACGCAAGCTGGAAGCTGAACGCGAGCGTCAGCAAGCGGCGGAAGATGCCGCCAGGCTGGCCGCCATCAAGAGCGCCCAGGAACGCAAGGCGCTGGAAGCAGCTCAGGAAAAGTCTCGCAAGGAAGCTCGGGCCAAGGCCGAGCAGATCGAACTGGCTCGCAAATCAGAACTGGAAAATCTGCAAGTCAACGAACTGGCCGCCCATCAGGCAACCATTTCAACTCAGGAAATGACTCGGGAAGATAGAATGGCGCGGGCCCGCGCAGTGCTCGCCCAAGTCAGGGCCGAGGCCGCGCAGGAAGTCAGGGCATTCGAGGAGACGAAGAAAAGTGAGCAGGACTTGATCATGGAGAAAGCCGCCCGCGCGCAAGCGGCGCTACTTAGGATCAAGCAGGACAAATCGCCCACCGCCTTCGAATAATAGCCGTAACACCGAAACATCCTGCCCGGGTCCGGTCTCACGGCGTGCTCCAGTTCACCAGCCCCGTGTAGGCAGTCGCCAGCACGATCAGTCCAAACACGATCCGGTACCAGGCAAAGACAGTAAAATCATGCCGGGAGATGTAGCGGATGAGTGCGCGCACGGCAATCGCCGCACTGATGAAGGAAGCGATAAAGCCGGCAGCAAGCATGGCGATGTCCTGCCGGTTGAACAAATGCCAGTGCTCATGCATTTCATAAATCGACGCGATTCCCAGCGTGGGCACCGCCAGAAAGAAAGAAAACTCAGTGGCCGCCTTGCGTGACATGCCATACAGCAAACCGCCGATGATCGTCGCACCAGAGCGGGATGTGCCGGGAATCAGGGCGAGCGCCTGAATAAATCCCATCACCAGCGCATCCTTCCATGTCATCTTGTCGACTTCGTCGATATGTTTGCTATGCGGAACTTTCTCCGCCCACAGGATGATGAAACCGCCGATGATGAAGGCAAGCGCGACCGGGACCGGTGAAAACAGCGTGGCCTTGATCTGCTGGCCAAACAATAACCCAAGTATGGCCAAAGGCAAAAACGCCAGAAACAGGTTGATCACGAAGCGGTTGGCTACGGGATCGCGACCCAGGCCTTTAGCCACGCTGGAAAAACGCACGCGATAATCCCACACCACCGCCAGAATCGCCCCAAGCTGGATGGCGATTTGAAACACCTTGCCCTTGTCGTTATTGAAGCCGAGAAGATCGCCCACCAGGATGAGATGTCCCGTGCTGGAAATGGGCAGAAATTCGGTCAGGCCTTCCACCACGCCCATGACCAGGGCTTTGAGTATGAGTATTAAATCCATTAAGCATCCATAAATTCCGGATTCATCCGGCATTTATATAAAAAAACGCGCGGGATGTCCGCGCGTTTTCCATGATAACCGGGTTTTGTTACGTTCGGTCGCCTTCGACTGGTTTTGATTCAGGTTTGGCATCCGGAACAACCCCGGTGTCGGGTTTTTCCGGAAACGCTTTTACAATCTCGCGTTCAATTTCATCCAGCAGCAGTTCCATCAGGCCAAAGCCCTTTTCCCTGATCCGCTCGCCGATTGCCTTGGCGCGGTTGGCGGTGCCCGGAGAGGGAATATAGCTTTCACCCTTTGCCGCGGCACGCGAAGCCTGGCGGGCTTCGTTGAGGAAAAACCGCAAATCCTCCGGCGACACCATTTCCCGCATCATCGCTTCAGGTGTGGTTCGAGGCTCTTCCGAAGCCAGCGCAAAGCCGGACACCCCCAAAAACAGCATGACACCCAACAGGTATTTCATCATGAAGCCCCTTTCGCAAAATGTAGCGAACCTGAGACTTCAATATAGCCTGCAAAGCTCCCGCGATTTTCCCTGATTCAGCATTTTTTACAGCCAAGTCAGGCCACGCCCTGTCAGCGCATACTTAGCGCCATCCAGAACATCCTGCGCACAAACTCGGCTTTTTGCGCATTTATCTGGCGATCCTGTCCGGACTGGGCTACGCTGGTAGCGGATTTCTTCTGGCTTTTGCCAGATTGGGTTTTGGGCGCCGGCTGGCTCATGCCTACCCGGTCAAATTCCCCCATGGAATAAGTGACCGCACTATCCATGTCCGCGGCCTGCGCGTTAACATTCAGCCCCCAGGCAAAAACGGCTGCAAGTGAAATTCTGGCGATTGCATTCATGATGTTCTCCCGGTTATCGAGCCGCACCATGCGGCGTCATCACGATGCAAAGATTAGGCAGTTGGCAGCGGCTTGATTAGCAACCGGGTCTAAACCTGGACGACAAACCGATACGGCCAACCAAAGGGCCAACCCGGTACCCCAACCAGGTTGGTAACAAATCCTCTTCAGAAAGCCATACTGGGTTCCGTAGAGTAGGTGAACAGAAAAAAGGAGCACCTCGATGTCATACCTGAACAGCAAATGGAAGGATTACCACACCCAGCCGCTGCGTCCGCGCAGCTACTCGAACCAGCGTGAATTCGAGGCCGACTGGGTCAGCGGCATGCGCCGCCGTTACCGGATTTCGCAGGAAGCCCTGGCCGCCATGGCCGCAGTATCCGTGACCACGGTGCAGAACTGGGAAAACCCGCTGTCGAAGAAAGCCATCGCCGGCCACAACCAGGACCGTCTGCGCGACATTGAGCGAGACCTGTGGATCAAGTCCCATGTCACCCTGCTCAACCCCTGCCCGCCTACCATCCGCGCCCTGTACGACCTGATGTGCACTGGCCGCGACGAGAGCGCCCAGGCCCTGGCCGAGCACTTCGTCAGCACGGCATCGCACAACGATCCCGAGCGCCCCCGTCTGCTGCACTGGGCCAGCCTCACCTACAGCATCACCGATCCGGCCTCGCACAAGGCGCGCCTGTACCAACAGGAAGCCTTGCAGGCCATTGGCGAAGGTGATGGCCGCCTGGCCGCCGCCATCGAAAACGAAATCCTCGGCTACCAGTTCGAAATGCTGATGCAGGCGCAGCCCCAATCAACCCAGTCCAGCTCCGACCGCATCCAGCAGGCACGCGACCTGATGCAGGCCTGCGAACGCCTGCATGTCCGCGACCAGCAGCCTGCCTACCTGTGGAACGCGCTGGAAGTCGCCTGCCGCGCCCAGTTGCCCGAGAAGGAACTGTTCCGGCTGACCGGGCAGCTTACCGACCTGCTGGGAGCAGACGTCGTGCAGCGGCGCATCGAATCGGAGGCTCCGTTCATGGCCGCGCGCATCGTCTTCAAAACCGGCAAGGCCCACTGAGGAGACAGCCATGAAACAGCTCCTCACCGCCGCACTGGTTCTGGCCAGTCTCCTGTCTGCGCAGGCAGTCAAGGCAGACGAATGCCAGCCAGTTTCGACCGCACAACCGGAAACCGCCGCCCCCGCCCCCGAGCCCATCGTCATCAGCTGGGACCGAGTAGGTGGAAAGGAAAGATGGTGGGTTTAAAACCGCTAACATCGAAAAAGCCGGGGCAACCCGGCTTTTTTAATTTCTATTGTTCCGAAAGGCTTCATCTTTAATACGGGCTGAATTCTGGATCGCCACGGCCTTTCAGGCCTCGCGATGACGGTGGTGTGTCATTGCGAGGCGTAGCCGAAGCAATCCAGTCAAAAAATAAATCCTGGGCTAATGTTTGCGCCCGCATCACGTTCCACAAAACGTCCGGAACTCCGCCATGAATTCACCCGATGCCGGCTCAGTGTAGCGGGCCAGCGCCGGGTCTTCATCAAAGGGCTTTTGCAGGGCATTCAGCAAAGCTTCGAACGGCGCCAGATCGCCCTTGTCCGACGCAGCGGCCAGCGCTTCTTCCACGCGATGGTTGCGCGGAATCAGCCAGGGATTGACCTTGCGCATGCGAGTGGCGCGCGCTTTGTCTGTATTGGGCCGGCCGGCATCTTCTGCCGCGCAGCGTTCACGCCAGTGTTTCAGCCAGCCATCCAGTCCCGGCTGCCCGGCAAACAATTCTCGCAGCGGCGCTTCGTTTCCTTCCGCTGCATCCGCCAGCCGCCGCCAGGTCAGGGTGAAATCCACCTGTTGCGCATGCAGCAGATCCAGCCAACTTTCACCCAGTGCCGCATCCGCACGGTTGTCTTCTTCACGCTGTCCACCCAACCCCAGCTTGGCGCGCAGCCCGGATAGCCAGTGCGCATGAAAGCGCAGCGGAAAATCATCCAGCACCCCCGTCGCCAACTCGATTGCCTCGCCCTCGTTGTCTGCAATCAGCGGCAGCAGGGTCTCGGCCAGTCGCGCCAGGTTCCAGCGAGCAATGTGCGGTTGTGCCTCGTAAGCGTAGCGCCCGCCTTCGTCGATGGAACTGAACACCGCGCGGGGATCATAGGCTTCCATGAAGGCGCAGGGACCGAAGTCGATGGTCTCGCCGGAGATGGCCATGTTGTCGGTGTTCATCACACCATGGATGAAGCCCACGTGCATCCACTGCGCGATCAGCGCTGCCTGCCGCTCCGCCACGGCGTGCAAAAATTTCAGGTAGCGGTCATCCGCCTCCCTCACCTCCGGGTAATGGCGGTCGATGGCGTAATCAGCCAACTGCCGCACCTGCTCTGGCGTGCCATGCGCCGCAAAGTACTGGAAGGTGCCCACGCGCAAATGGCTCGCCGCGATGCGCGTCAGGATCGCGCCGGGCAGCGTCTGCTCGCGAAACACCGGCTCGCCGGTCGCCACGACAGCCAGCGCACGCGTAGTGGGAATGCCCAGCGCATGCATCGCCTCGCCGATCAGCACCTCGCGCAGCATCGGCCCCACCGCCGCCTTGCCATCGCCCCGGCGGGAAAATGGCGTGCGGCCCGAGCCTTTCAGGGCAATGTCGCGGCGCTTGCCATTTCGATCGATCACCTCGCCGATCAGCAGCGCGCGTCCATCCCCCAACTGGGGATTGAACTGCCCGAACTGATGCCCCGCATACGCCTGTGCAATCGGCTGCGCGCCTGCTGGTAATTCGTTTCCGGAAAACATCGCCGCCAGTGAAGTGTCATCCTGGCCGACAAGACCCAGTTGCAATTCATCCGACAACCCGCGGTTGAAGAACAGCAGCTCCGGTTCACGCACCGTCGCGGGCTGGCAAGGCTCATAAAAGCCTGGCAGGTCGCGGGCATAGGTGTTGTCAAAAGGGATGGCGGGTTTTGGCATGGCGGGTTCACGTTACAGGGAAATGCAAAGCGCCTGATTGGCAAGAAAGAGTTTAGGCCGACCGTGGGCAAATTCCACCCTGCCGAGATCAGGGAATTGCATTCTGATTCAGGTCGCAATTGCCTGAATGACATGCAAACCGGATTTATTAGAACCTATATTGCAAATGGGGAGGTGTGTTTTTACAGACTCTGTATTTTGAGAAAGGAAAGTGAGATGAGACGTTTTAATGTGATTATGCTGGCAGCAGCGCTTTTAATGCCCTTGAGTACTGGCTTTGCCCAGGAATTTCCAAGCGCCCCTCCCAACATAAAGGAAATGGAGGCAAAAGGCTTGCCTCGAGTAAGCACGGAAGAGTTGAAGGGACTTTTCCCCAGCGTGATTGACTTGAGGGGCCCTACAGGCAGGCATATCGTCATCCACAATGCGGACGGCACCTGTATCAGCAAAGTCGGCAAGCATGGGGTAGGGCAAGATACCTCGGGGACGTGGCGAATCAATGAAAAAAACAATACCTTGTGCAGGAATATGCCAAAAAGAGGAAGAAGCGTAATGACAACCAGAGGGCAAGAGGAACATTGTTTTGCCATATTCCGTGCCACGGATGGCATCCACTTTTTCGAATACGATGTTCGGGATGGCTTTTATGCTCACACATGGCGGAAAGCGGCCGCGCAATGATGGTTTGAGTCTTTTCTTTTTAAATGGGCTGCACATGCAGCCCATTTTTCTTCTGGCCAATCAACTTGGGCGCCCCGCTCGCCCGGTTCAACGCCCCCACCGCCATTGATCCACCTGGCGCTTCAATTCCCGCTCTTCCTCTTCAATCGTATCCGCAGTGGAATCGGGCGGGCAGCCTTCCGGTGGAGGCGGACGGTGGCCGGGCGGCGTGTAGCTGGGCGGCGAAGAACCGTTCCACGCATACGGGTTTTTGAAAACCTCGGGTTCCGGCAGGCAGTCCAGTTTGTAACTGGGCGGCCACCCTGTCTCGTACGGCAAGAACGAAATGGTCTGCTCGAAAATCAGCGGCTTTCCCGTTGGCGTAGGCGGCAGCGGCGGCATGTTTTGAATTGCCTTCAAGGCCAGCTTCGACGCCAGCTCCGAGGTCGACCAAAGCTCTTCCACCCTGGCAATCTTTCCGTCAGGCGCGATTTCGATGCGAAACCGGACCACCCCCTGCCCCGGGCCTTCGACCGCCGTTCCCATCATGCTTCGAACCTGCTGCCCCCAGTTGTACCGGTAACGCTTGCTGTTCCTGGGCGTGTAGGTCGACGCGATTTTCCATTCCTCGGCCGTCGGCGCGGGCGGTGCCGCCATGGATAGCGGTAATTTCTCTGGCATGGGCGACGTCGGAGTCTCTGGGCTGGGGCGTGGTTTGGCAGGCGGTGGTTTCTTCAGCGGCTTGGGCGGAAGAGGCTTCACCACAGGCTTGGCCTCAAGGCGAACCTGAATGGGCTCTTTTTCCGGCGGCTTCGACTTGCCCCACCATGACGGCAGCAAACTGGCGTGAAACGCCAGCGACAACAAAACCGCCATGAGAAAGCCTATCCGGAATCGGGGCACCAAGCCTTCCCTCAAAGTCGTCACCTGATTGTTTGTAAGCGCCGAGTTTTCCCTGAGAAGGTCTCAGCGATGAATGCCGGTCTGCTTTTCAGTGCGGACAGACCGTCATAGGCAGTATACAAATTCCAGCTTTGGCCGAATGTAGAGGAAACGTACCAGGCCCATTGTTGATGGGAAATTCATGACTTTAATTTCCCATCAATCACCCCGGCGTGAGAGTGGCGTGTGTCTATAGCCCTTCAGCACAAGGTCACTACACCAGCATTATCATCAATGACCTCGGCAATCAGCAGCGCTCATGCAGGCTGTAAGGTTCATAGAAACCCTGCAGGCCGCGAGTGTAGGCGTTGTCGAAGGAGTGGCGATATTCGGCTTTGACTGGTTCATGCTTCAGGTTCAGTGAAGTACTTGGCTAACAAGAAGGAATTAAGACCGACCGTGCGCAAATTCCACCCTGTCAGCATTAGGGCGAAACAGCCTGAGTCGACATGGATCAGCGGACTTGAGATCGTCAACACCAAATGTGCCAGCCGCGTCAACCTACGGAAAAACCGTCTTCTGTTACTTATTGTTTGAAAGTTATAGCTTGATAATACTTATAGCACCGGACATCGTTAAGGAGAACATGGCAGGAGGTTTTGCGCCCTTGGCTTTACGAATCATTTTCTGATAGTTCGTTGTAACTAACTCTGCAGTATCTGCTGCTGATGCATCCCCTCCCGTAAGAACAAAAGCAATGACCCTATGATCCCTGAAGGCGCGTAACTCATTAGGTTTGCGCCTTATGTTCTTGTCACGAGTAAGAACAATCCAACCTTCCCTACCAGCGATCTCGAGCCATTCCTCGTCGGGGCAGGTCGGAACAAATCGTTTATGGTGCGGAATAAAAGGAATGCCCAGAGCTGTCAGGGCCTCTCCTAGTCGATTACTCCATGCACAACGATCAACAAACAGTTGAGGTGCGTCAGGCGGCGCGGCGCTGCTCGAAGCGGAGCGCTTCTTCGATTTCTTCTTCTTCAACGCCGTAATCCTTGGCCATTTCTATCAATGAATCACCAGCACGGAATCGGTCGACAATGATGTCTGTTGGTATAGCCACCTTCGAAAGTACCGGGCGGCCGAATGACAGGCGGGGGTCGACTACAACAGCGCGGGGTTGCTCCGAGCCGGATACATTAGTTCGGCTGAACGGGAAAAGTCGGATGGGCGTGCCTGTTTGATCTCGTTCAATACGTGCCAACGCCAACTCGAATTCACCTCGTAAGGCTTCCTGGCCCTTACGGCTTACATTCAGTAACTTCTTTGCGTGTTTGACGAAAAGATCAATGCCGTTGGTTTTGAATTCTCGGTCCACTAAAGGTCGGTTAGCGCCGAGTTGCGACCTAACATATTCAACACTTTCCCGAACCTTGGGTAGGGTAATTTTATGGTGTCGCCGTATGGCGGACAGAACATGCAACTCGCACAGGTTTACAAACGAAAGCAGTCGTTCTTCTGAAGAAGCAGCCTGAATGACGGGTTGGAAAAATTTTCGTTCGCCTGACGTAGAACGATAATTTTGACCAAAGCACCATGCTTTCACGGTCGCTATCGGCAAATTTAGAATACGCGCCGTCTCGCTTACGCTGTACGCTGGGGTATCGAAAATTGATATGTCCTTGTTCCTTCGGTGTGCCATGACTCAAATAGTAACGTTAACGGGTTTATTTGCGAAGGTGGTCAGACCTTCCGATAAACCTCCGCCCCCTGCTTCACAAACTCCACCGACTTCACTTCCATGCCCTTTTCCAGCGCCTCGTTTTCGCTGATGCCCTGCTTGGCGGCGAAATCGCGCACATCCTGGGTGATCTTCATGGAGCAGAAGTGGGGGCCGCACATGGAACAGAAGTGGGCGACCTTGGCGGATTCCTTGGGCAGGGTTTCGTCGTGGAAAGACTTGGCCTTGTCGGGGTCGAGGCCGAGGTTGAACTGGTCGGCCCAGCGGAATTCGAAGCGCGCCTT